>QQTW01003333.1_pt1 | contig 11849 bp, 11 predicted proteins | sample 1904831 | NCBI WGS metagenome assembly QQTW01 (sample SAMN09435610, study PRJNA476489) | Subsurface metagenome, whole genome shotgun sequencing project. | reverse complement strand
GCATCCTTCGTCGCCAGAACCAGGACTTCAAAAAACATCTTAGTTGCATCTGCTTTACTGGTCGTTCCCTCTGGAAGCATGTCCTGGAAAAGGATTGTTGACTTCTTTGTGGAAGCAGGCGGTTGAGATTTGTCATCAGATGCGCCAAAGCGTTTCCGTAACAGGTGTACTGCATGTTGGGTTCCCAATGAGACTGCCCCCTGTTCGATAGGATAGAGTAAAGGTGTGGTGGTGTCGTCGAAGTTATCTCTAATTGGACTCATTACGTCTTCCTCGGCATCCTCACGGCCAACTATACCTTCGTCATTGTTGACCGAAGGTGCTGGAACCCCATCGTCGGCAAAGATGTTGGGAATCTCGGACCGTTCTCGAACTTCACTGTCATCACCTATCCCAACTCCCTCGTCGGCGGCAGGGAAAGCATCATCCTCGAGTATTCCGAGCTGTATGTCTCGATTATCTGGCTGACCGTCCTCTTCCAGGTCACCAACTCCGCTGTCCCGTTTCCTCTTCAGCTGACCTGACTTCCGGACGACCTCGACAGAAAGGATACCTTTCAACTCAGGGGCCCACCCGCTGGTCCGACCGTCGCCCATTATGCTAGACACAAAGCCTCCACTTTGCTGCATCCTTGTAAGATGCAGTAGAAGAGGGTCGCGAGGAAGGAAAGACGCTGGTTTCAGAATGGCGGATCTGTCGGCTTGCAATTCTTTGATCTGACTATGTGACATCATCGTGTGAATATCAGCTTGGATGACTTTACGCTTCTTGGCTTTGTGAGGCTGATGCACGGATGGTTCTTCAGTCTCTGGTTGCTGAAGAAATGCATCGAAGGTTCGCTCTACACTTGATCGCACGGACGACAATGGCGATAGAGAACCTTGCTCAAGCCTATGGTCTGGTAGCGCACCGGGAGGAGCAGACGTGTCGTCGACAGGCAGCGCAAAGACCTCGTCATCATCTTGAAGTATGTTCTCGTTCGCAAATGCAGGGGGCTCATCTGGCTCTAACGAGGGCACAGCGCTGCTGCGGCGCGTTGGATCCTCGTCTCCAAAATCAAGGGGTAATCCTTCTTGACTGAAAAGCTTGCTGCCGCCGCCGAAAAGATCGTCTTCAATAGGGCGGGGTGGCGGCGCGTTGCGTCCGATCTCAATACTTGGCTCGTCGTCAACATCCAACTCGATGTCGATGTCCATGTCGCTGTCCTCGAAGTCTGTTCTTTGCTCTGGTTGATTGCGTCCAAGCTCAATGCTTATCGGGTCAGAAAGCAGCTGGCTTGTCCAATTGAGGGGATCATCTTTTTTGTTTCCAAAATCGACGTCCATTGGTCTGAAGTCGAGTAGGGAGGGATCGAGCTCAGGCAGTATTGGATCGCTAATCTTGTCCATCACTGTAAGCGTTGCCGGATTGGCCATGTGCAGGTTTGCAGGTAAGTCCACATTGCCGGGCCGAAATGCCTAAGCCCAGTCAGTATCAATAGTGATGATAATTCGATAGCCCGCACCATCTTGATCTTGAGTAACGCTTCATTACAATCGTCCAGTAGGTATCTAGCTTTTCTGCTGTAGATCCGGACGACACCCAACAATAGTTGGCCACTGAGGCGCAGAGCCATTGGCGCTTGTCCTTGGTCCACAATCGCATTGACGCTGCTCTCGATGCTAGACTGGAGAATGTGCGTTTTGGAGAGCTTGCGCTCGAGATTAGCAGAGAGCCAGACGCGAGCCAGGGGGCCTGTCTTCGAGAGGAGAGTCTCTGAATAGAACATTGCAAAATCAAGGATTAGAAGCCAACAAAATATTCCGGGATAGGAGTGTTAGACTGATGCCAACACCATGCGAGGGTATCGGATTATCTCTTGGAGATGATGTTGCTTAGGCGCGTCAACAAGAGCGTATGGGTGTAGGCTTTCGCACCAACAAAGTCTTGATAGCGCGACAAAGCTAGAGATTGTCGACGTCGGTTCTCAAGGATGTGCGCTGCAGGTCGAGAGCGATGTTCATCTAGGAGCAAGGAAGCAAATGGTGGGTGAGTGCGCTGTTGTGGAACTCAAGGGCTGGGGAATGGTCATCCGAACGAACAACGCTACTTACTACAAAGGGTTACGTAATCAGCCCTTGGACGACTCAAGGCGCAAACATAGAGCAAGAACAGGACCGACTTGACCACAGCTGATTGTGGTCATCACAGGTGTCGGTCCTTTCCGAGCTCTCCTATGGTTCTTCCTGCAATAACATATACAGATTTCTTACCCACTACCTAGCTCTCTGCAGCACTATGCTCACCTTTGCAAGATAGCACAGTATCCAAACCATAAAAGGACACGCACTGGACAGCCGCCTCGCATACGAAAAAGGACCTGCTGTCTGCTTTGTGAGCTCCTGTATGGCTCGGCCATGAGACATGTCGATACCTAGCCCTCTGCACCTCCCTCAGTTCAATAACCCAACTTCAACTTCTCGAGGCCCCTCACCAGGCCCTTCGACGTCTCACAAGATCTTTTCAAGCCCGACGCAGTCTCGAACATCAGCCTATTCGCTCCTGGATTGTGAAGACGCAGCTCAGAGACTAGGCACTTCCCTTACTCACGGACTCTCACCTGCAGAAGCAGAAGCAAGGCTAATCAATGATGGACCCAACGAGCTTCCGCATGAGGCGCCGGAGCCGTTGTGGCTACGCTTTCTCAAGCAATTCAAGGAGACTCTAATACTGCTTCTGCTCGCATCAGCACTTATATCTTTTTTCATGGGCAACCTCGACGATGCCGTGAGCATTGCCATTGCCGTCACTATTGTGGTGACGGTAGGTTTCGTCCAAGAGTACCGTTCAGAGAAATCGCTAGAAGCTTTGAACAAGTTGATTCCTCACCACGCTCACCTCATCCGTGGCTCCTCCAGTGGTAAAGCACGAAAACAACAGGCTCAGAGCTCAGATCCATCGAATGATAAACCTTTACAACCTTTGGCCGACTCGAGTCTCACAGCAGTGTCTGCTGCCGAAAGGGCATCTACTGTTGTCCCCGCAAGCCAGCTGGTTCAGGGCGATCTTGTCATATTCTCAACAGGTGATCGAATACCTGCCGACCTTCGAATTGTCAAAGCAGTAGATCTCTCGCTCGACGAATCCAACCTGACAGGCGAGAACGAACCCGCGCTGAAGCAGTCTGCCGTAATAGAATCGCCGTCAAGGGAAGCTCACAGGACCATGCATGGCCGCTCTGTTTCACCTTCGTATGCATCCCCAGCGGCTGGTACGGTTGGCGCAGATATTCGGCTGAACGAGCAAACCAACGTCGCCTTTATGGGCACGCTGGTCCGGTCCGGGCATGGGCAAGGGCTTGTGATTGGTACTGGGGCTGCGACCGAGTTCGGCGCCATCTCAGCGTCCTTGCAGGAGATTGACAGTCCTCGAACGCCTCTCCAGCTATCAATGGACCGTTTGGGCCAAGAGCTAAGCTACGTCTCATTTGCCGTCATTGGCCTTATAGTACTCGTAGGTCTGTGGCAAGGGCGAAAGTTGCTGGAGATGTTCACGATTGGCGTCTCACTCGCTGTTGCAGCCATACCGGAGGGTCTACCAATCATAGTAACGGTCACTTTAGCTCTAGGAGTTTTAAGGATGGCGAAAAAGGGTGCAATCGTGCGCAGGTTACCGAGTGTTGAAACCCTGGGCTCGGTCAATGTTGTCTGTAGTGACAAGACAGGTGCGTTATGGTCGTGCTCTCCGCCTGGGGCGTCTGACTCACCCTCGCTGTAGGAACTCTGACCCTAAATCATATGACTGTCACCAAGGTTTGGCACTTGGATGCGGAACATTCCTTGGAAGTGAACAGGGAGCTTGCCTCGTCTACGCCTGATCCAGCCACTCATACAATTCTTCGGATCGGCAACATTGCTAATAATGCCCGACTATCCAAAGCACATGCGGATTCGCCGGCTACGGCGTCTTCTGCCGCTATCATGTCTTCTATGCTTGGACATGACCTTAACACTGCTGGGGCAAAGAGTCGATGGGTAGGCCAACCGACAGACGTAGCGATCTTAGATGTCCTAGACGCCTTTGGAGAGGACGACGTGAGAGAGCGGATTGGAGCACGGACGGCAGAGACCCCATTCAGTTCTGAAAGAAAGTGGATGGGTGTTCTAATTGGAGCTAGCGGGGGTAACGACGTTGCTTACATTAAGGGCGCTCTGGAGCAGGTTTTGAAACGTTGTGATACATATCTCACCAAGGATGGGAAAGAGGTTGTCCTTGATCAGCCACGACGCCAAACTGCGATTGCGGCTGCGGAGAGGATGGCCGAAGAAGGTCTGAGGGTGCTCGGCTTTGCAAGTGGAGCTGTCCATGATCTTTCAAGGTGCTCTCGAGGAGCCCCAAGTCGAAGTGGTACTCCCAGACCCATCGTCAACCGGGCACCGAGTCGCCAATCTAACGAGGATGCTTATGATGGCCTTACGTTTGCTGGAATCGTTGGCATGTATGATCCACCGCGTAAGGGCGTGGACAAGTCCATCCGGCGCCTCATCAGCGGCGGAGTCAAAGTCATCATGATCACTGGAGATGCCGAGACGACAGCTTTGGCTATTGCAAGGAAACTGGGTATGCCACTCAACGCCCCTCGAGCAGTCTCGTCTTCAGGCCACCGACCTGTGCTACGAGGGGACGAAGTTGATCGGATGACTCCTCACGAGCTGGCAGAAGCAATGGCAGGCACTTCGATCTTTGCTCGGACCAGTCCGGAACACAAAATGAAGATCATCAAAGCTCTCCAGTCGCGAGGTGACGTGGTTGCAATGACAGGAGACGGCGTGAACGATGCCCCAGCTTTGAAGAAGGCAGACATCGGGATCTCCATGGGCGTTTTGGGTACCGATGTTGCCAAGGAGGCCGCCGACATGATTCTGACCGACGATGATTTTTCGACCATTCTGAGCGCCATTGAACAAGGAAAAGGCATCTTCTACAACATTCAGAATTTTGTCACTTTCCAGCTTAGTACCAGCGTTGCCGCCCTTTCTCTCGTTCTTCTCAGCACCTTTCTTGGCTTCCGTAATCCACTCAATGCGATGCAAATCCTATGGATCAGTAAGTAGATCTGAGACCGATCCCCAGAATCGCTCGGTCACGAAGCGCGAAGTGATAGGACTGATGAGGTGCTAGATATCCTTATGGACGGCCCCCCGGCCCAATCGCTTGGAGTTGAGCCAGTCGACCCGGCAGTCATGTCACGGCCTCCGCGGTCGAAGAGCGCTCGGGTCCTTAGCCGATCTTTAATCCAACGCGTCCTTACATCCGCCGCCGTCATCATGCTGGGTACACTTCTCATCTACATCCGCGAGATGTCCACCGACCACTCCATTAACGCGCGCGATACCACCATGACCTTCACCTGCTTTGTATTTTTCGACATGTTCAACGCACTTACGTGCCGGAGCGAGGGAAAGAGTGTTCTCCGAGGTGAATTGAAGATAGCCAGCAACCGCATGTTCAATCTTGCGGTGGGCGGCAGCTTGTTGGGCCAAATGGCTGTCATCTATCTACCCTTTTTGCAGCGTATCTTCCAGACGGAGGCTTTGGCCGGAAATGACCTGTTGCTTTTAGTAGCAATCGCTAGTACCGTTTTTTGGGTAGACGAGGGAAGAAAATATCTACGAGCCCGAAGAACGGGGAGGGGGAGCTTGGGGACATATAGCGCGAGTGTATAATATCACTGTAGAGGACTTGTACATACGCAAGCCATATCCGACCAAAGCCATCGCAACATCCATGTCGACGAATCGGATCTGATGGCTACATTGCTCTGGTCAATCCATCCCTCGTTGCATGGTATTAGACGGTCCCCAGGCAGCCCGATCTTCCTCGAGGCACTCCGTCGTAATGGAAATGCCGAACCGTCGCTCAGTGTACATTGTAGTAGCTTCGGAGGCTTCGCAGCTTTCGATAACCATCTTTTTTCGAACGCACACCTTCATCCCGATCAATGAATATCTGCCAGACCCGCGTACTCCTTGCTTTGCTGGCACAAGTTAGTGCGGGTTCTTCGCTTCTAAGAGCCCTGAGAACCCCAGGCGTACGCCACTTGTATATCGCGAACACTGAGGCTTAGGTCTCAGTAATCGATCGAGACACGTTACCCGACGCCTCTCTGTCATCGACCCCCGGTCACAACTGCCTCATCCGCTCCGCGAGTTTCAATTTGCCGAATTCCCAAGCATTCAGCAGACCTTGTTCGCTCAGATCGATGTTCTTCACGGATGTTATGTCCTGTGTCGGCGGCTTGCTGACACGGCTAGCCACGACCACGGGGTCCGTCTCGAGAATAATGCCATCGTCGATGATCTCGTCAATGGCTAGAGACACCAAGTCGTAGTTTTCAACCAAGGTGCGTTTGTCGGTCGAGTTCCTGGCTCAAATGCCCGTCAGCGTTTGGGGAACCGCGGGCGAGCTTGAGACAAGAGCCATACGCACTTTAACAATATTGCCAACGCGTCCCTCAGTGCGAGCACCACGCCGAACAGCATTATCTCGTTCTCATCCCCGCCTCCTACGACGTACAACATGACGTCCCCTTCCATCTTGAAGACCACGACCCTCCCGTCGTAGAGAATGACGTCGCTCGTTTGCTTGTTGGTTTTGTCGAGCAGACCCTTTTCGAACGTTTTCTGTTCTTTGACGGAGGGATAAGGGTTGGCGCCGGGATGGTTGGTGGAGCCGGGCGTTGCGTGAGGTGCAGAGTAGTATTTTGTGAGGATGCGGGAACGGTCGTCGGTGGAGAGGATGAGGATGGCGTTGACGGAGAAGAGAGACATGTTGGTGGGCATGTTGAACGGTAGGTCGAACTCTTATAGGAGTCTGCCGTACGCACGGAGAGATCTATGGAAACCAGAACAGCAAAAGTAATGAGTGCAATGGCCAAGTACTTCTAGTCACCTATGCAATTCCAATGTCGATCTTCTGGTGGTCTACTCCTTAAACACAATCAACAACCGAACTCTCACGCTTCTGAGGTAACCTAAGGATGATCTGCAGAGGGCTTGGGACGCAACTAGCGAGTTAGCCGCCCACAATCGATCTGATAAGATCCGATAGGAACAATACCTAAAGCGACGAACCAGCCACCTCGCTAATACTGCTCGCTCGAATCATAAGACCATGAATATACTTCATAGAGTAAACGTGATTTGTTACTGTTTTGTCCGCGATTTCGCGCTGGAGAATGGCAACGGATGTTGATTGACTTAAGCGCTGATACTTTGTAATCAATGCTTTGTGCGTATCCAAGAAGTATTTACGTTGCATTCCACCATATCCACCCGCAACACCGCACTAACGAATTCATGATGATCGCCTTAGCGTAGGGTCACGCCCCTCCGTTATTTGGCTTCCACCAGGACTGTTTCGTCGGCGAATCTCTGATGATGCAGGACTCGATTCTCCGTCAGTTGTCGGATCATACTCTTCCAAGCGCTTGGAGTTGATCTTCAACTTAGTGACACCGTTTGCAAGGAGCGGCTTATCTTCGACATCAGATGCTCCTGCAGCCTCAGCCGGCAAGTCTTCTCTGTCCTCGCGGTGTCTGTCATGCTCCTCAGCCCCTGCAACTCCGGGGCGTCGAGTTTCCTGGTCGTCGTCCCTCCTGTCCTCATTGTGTTCAACTTCTGGATCTGCCGGTTTCTGGTTCTTAATAAAGCCATCGATGATGTAATACTGTAAGGCGTTCATAATGACGGGGAAGAACAGCATTACAAAGAAGACTTGGACGGTTTTGTTGCCTTTGGTCCATTTGAGAGCCCAATCTCCGACTCGGACGATCCACGGGCAAAGTTGGAAGATGAAAAATACGCAAGCTTTCATGCCTAGAAGCCCGAGGAAATATATAAAGGACTGCTTCAACCACCATGTCGCTTTTGGTGGCCGCCCATAGTTTCCTGACTGTATTGAGTCGGGTGGTTGCCCGAATGGTGTTAAAGCGAATACGTGGGTGAGGAGTCGGAGGAGGATTATCAGTATGGGTATTCCGATTGTAGTCTACAATGGATTTCGTTAGTTGATCGTGGAGTCTGGGGCAGAGAAGCCTCACGTCTATCGCCAGATTTAGCAAGTAGAACGAACACGGATTCGCACTGTAAGCTTCATTGTTCGACTTTGGAGTGATTTCGAACTGGCCAGACGAAAGCATCGACATTAGGAGGTTAGCAATGTGCAGAAGTACGGAACCCAGGACCTGCTTCGAGACGTCGAAGAACCATATTTTCCATGGCCGTCTCGGACGTTCCCTCCACCTTTTGTAGACCAAAGACAGAAGCGCTAGGCCGCCAAGTGCAGCTTGTATGAATATCGAAGCTTCCCCCAGCAATTGACACTCTCCTCCCTTAACTCCAGATCTTGAGTCATCCTCGGCTGTTGTAACCATTGCAGTTTCCGCCGCGGCTACAGCAGCGGTGGCGGCGATGGATAATATCGCACTGACGGTAGGAGGTGATGACAAGAAAAGAATGGCTGATACCGAATCCGGAGAAAGAGATGATGGAGGTGACGGAGAGCTTGTCGACGACATAGTCCAATCCGGAAATGACATGTCTTTGAGACAGACTAGTTGAGCACCTTCCCCTGGCCCCTAGGGTAGGTTGAATGGTGTAGGCTTTGTTGTGGGGCCATCAATGCCTTGTATGTACGGCCATAAACATGATTGCTCCAACCTTTCTCTGAAGTGTACGTGGTGCTGATGTTGTTGATCAACGACAATGACGATGTCCTATCAAAGGTGAGTGGGGCTAAGCCATGAGATTTAGGTACTTCTACCTTTAGCAGTGACTAGTTCCGACGATCAGCCGAGGTGTAAGAGCTCAACTAATCTCGTTGTCCCCATGACTACGAAGCTTTTCGATCAGATCTCGAGAGGGATATAGAAATGTGTAGTGTACTAGATATCTATTGTACTCTTGAGGGTCGAATTTGCGCAAAAAGTGGCTTGAGTCGTGCGAAAAGGGGAAAAGCCAAGCCTGCTCAGGAATAAGGCACCTAAGTTGTAGGTAGGTGTTGCAGCTTAGGCGAAGGTCGAGAGAGCTGCTTATAGCGTAGGCATCAGTAGTGCCTCGAATTATGTCTACGGTCTTCGGCAATCCATCATGAGATTTCCCAGCACTTTAGTCTTCTGGAGTGCCTAGCAGACATCAATTGCACTCCGAGAGCCAAAGCACCCTGGCAGCAAATCATAATTTTGAGTCGTGGAAGAATCGAGTACGCCCAATGCCGTTCGCCAAACAGACCAATCTTCCCCCAAATGGATCTCAGAGTCAACCCCATGGCCGCGTATATTATTCTATCCCATGTTGACGCTTCAGCTTCTCTAAGTTCTCTTGGCGTTCGGCGAGATCCTCCTTTGACTTGGCCATCTTCTCGGGCTGATGGTATAGAACTGGCAGAGCGAGAGGTGAGCGTTCGGAGCGTGGACGTAGTTGCGCGGCAAAAATGGGGAGTCTTGACAAGCACAATACCACGTACCAACAAGATAACGATTCTGGAAGTTAAAGCCGTTCAGCTTGTCGCACGCTTGTTTCGCATCCATGACGTCCTCGTACACCACGAAAGCGGTGCCTTTGGTATTGCTGGCTATGCCTTGCCGTATTTGACTGCGTTACAAGGTCTTCAGCGTCATGTGCCAGTATAGCATATGGCCAGAGGAGGAGTTGCTGCGTACCGAACAGGCCCAAATTTTCCAAAGAGGTCGAATAGTTCTTCTGCTGTGACGTTGTAGCTGAACCTGGTTAGTGAACAAACCGATTGTCCCTGCTCCGATAACCCGACCTCAGGTTTTTGACGAATAGAGCCCTGGTATAGTGTACGGGGAGTTAGCAAAAATCCAGAGAGCTATCGTGGACGGGTTAGGACAGTCCCAACATACCGGTTGACTTCTGGGGCAAGTTTACCAGCCCGACTCATAGCTTGCGATCCGGTTTAGAACCTTTCAACCTTCTCGCAGATTTCGTAGGAACAGCGCTTGTCCTGGGAAAACTGCAGGGTTGGCAATCGGAGGCTTAGATTCCTTGACCTATCCGTGCCTGGCATCGAAGTCGCTATCGAAGGTTCGGTCTGTCACTAGAGTAAACACTGCACAGAGTCGAGCGGTATCCTTCTGTGCCCGTGTTACAAAATCATGGCAGGGAGTTGCTCGCGAGCCTTGACTGTCTATGGAGTCTGCCACAACGCCCATATATCAAGACCCTTATCACGCATCTCCTTCGTCACAAATTCGATGTGGAATTACAAGCTATATGTACTGTTTTTAACCAAGGCAATGGCAACAAGTCTCAATAAAGTAAGTTATACAAATTCCATACCGTAAGTATCAATCCCATACGAATCTAGCATCATTCTGCCTTATGGAAGTCCATCAGCCTCCTCGTCGATCATTATGATGCCTCCTGCAGGATCAGCAACCGTGTCCTCCTTCCCCTCGAGCTCTTTCGCCATCGCTGCACCTTCAACTCGACCTCGATCGACGTCTACCATCATCATCAACGGCAAGGGAAAGAATATCAACACGGCCAAGAAGACGAATGCTGGTCTAATGTCACCATACCGATCAGTGATTGCTCCCACGATCGCCGGCCCGAATATACTGGACCCCTTGTCGGTAATTGCGTATAAAGCATAGAACGCAGCCTCGGAGCCCGAAGGTATCAGCTCACCAAAGAGACTCCTGCAGTACGAGGACAGGCCTCCAAGGACGATACCATACACGGCGCCAAGGACGTACATCTCCCATGGTTGTTGTAGACCGAAGACACCGAGCTTCTTCACTGCAGGGATGTAACCCAGAAGAGCGTACGCCGGGATCAGCTCGAAAATGCACATGCAAGCAATGATTGTGTGGGCTGGCGCAAGGCCAAAGTATCCCGACACTGTGCTCCATGTGAAGGCCCCTGAGATACCGAAAATCGTTACCACAACGTTGATCATCGCGAGCTGTGCAGGGTTCATTCCAAGTTCTGTCTTCGCAAACAGAACAGCGGTCCCGCTGACTGTGGCAATAGCATCACTTAGGAGAAACCATGCCGCAAGGAATAGGACGATATCCTTCAGATGCCGCGCACGTCGTATCGTCTTCCATACGGAGCCCCAAGCGTAGGCGATGTAGGCTGCCCAATCGCGCCTTTGCTTCCCTTTGGTGGAGAAAGAGATTGGTGGACCTGGTCGAGGGCGAAGCCACAATGCGGCAGGAATGGTAAAAGCCAACCACCAGCATCCAATGAACAGTAGCACGATCCGAAGTGCGAAAGTAGTGGAGTGGGTTATCGGTTTTGTGATCAGGATGATAGCAACGGCGACAAGCTGAACGATGACCGCTGCTATATAGCCAATGCCTATCCCTTTGGAGGAAATCGATGTTGACAGCAGTAGTTCAACAGATGCAACCGGTCTTCTTCGTGACCACATTGCGTTGCTCTGCGGTTGACCAAGTAGGGCTTCGGTGGAGTCATCCATGTTGTGATCTCCAAAATCTGCGGAGCCATTGCGTCGCGCGCCCGCATTACCTGATCGATCAGAACCCGGAGCCTGAACGGTCGGGTGGTGTTTCACCAGCAACGGAAGAAAGCTGTTGAGTAGCACAAATGAAGCTCCGAAGCACACATTGGCAATAATAGCAAGAAGGCCTCCCAAGAGATAAAGTCTGGGGACGATCGCGATGAACAACATCGTTGCTACAGCGCCGGTGAACGCAAAGAAGAGCAGCAGTCGTTTGTGGAAAGGATGAACGATACACTCATTGAGCTGAATGGAAGACTGGATAATGTCAAGAAATTCTCACTGAACCTACGTAATGCGAATATAGGTGAAAAGATCAG
>QQTW01003332.1_pt1 | contig 11851 bp, 7 predicted proteins | sample 1904831 | NCBI WGS metagenome assembly QQTW01 (sample SAMN09435610, study PRJNA476489) | Subsurface metagenome, whole genome shotgun sequencing project. | reverse complement strand
CTGCCAGGCCAAGCCCATTTCGGCGAGGTTGTACTGGCGCTGGGCGCTGATGGTGGCGCCGGGCAAGTGCTGGCCGGCGGCGTCGCGCTCGTAGCCCATGAGCCAAAGCGTATCGGAAAGCGCCGTGGTGGCGGCAATGTCGTGCGAGACGATGACGACGGTATTCAGCTCGTCCATCACCGTTACTTCCAAGATGATTTTCTTGACTTCGTCAATCATGGCTACGTCGAGGCCCGAAAACGGCTCGTCGAGGATGATGAGGTTATCGGAACAGAGCAGCTGCTGGGCAATAGCGGCGCGCTGGCGCTGCCCGCCGGAGAGGTGCGCCGGGTATTTCTTGCGGTGCTGCGCCAGGCCAAACCGCTCCAGATACGAAGCAGCGCGGTCTTTGGCCTCGGCGGCGGGGTACTTGCGCGCGGCGGCCACCACCAGGTTGTCGAGCAAGGTGCGGTGGTTGAAGAGCGGGTAGCGCTGCTGCACAAAGCCCACGTCGCCGGTTACCACGGGCCGGGGCGGCGTGCCCACCAGCACGGTGCCGGTGGTGGGCGCTAGCAGCCCCGCAATAATGCGGCACAACACCGATTTGCCGATGCCCGAGCGGCCGTAAAACCCCAGCACTTGGCCTTGGCTCACCCCCGGCCGCACCACGTCGCGCACTTGCACGCTGATGTCGCGCAGCACCAGCTCCTCCCCGAACTTCATGGAAATTCCAGCCAGTGTGAGCAGCGGTTCTTTATAGGTGTGGTCGGCCATATTTTCAATCGGGATTTACGCTAGGCGAAACTGTCCAATGACTGGAAAACCCTAGTTCGATGCGCTTAGAGCCATTTCACAAGTCTCCAACCAACCAAGGAGTTAGCCGCCCACCGTGGCCGCGCCGAGGCTGGAATACGGAAAAAACACGCGCCGCAGCACCACGAACAAATAGTCCTGCAACGCGCCCACGGCGAGGATGACGATTTGGATAGCCACCACGCCGAAATGGGCTTGGCCTGGCAGCCCGGCATTGAAGCCAAGCCGGAGTTCAGCCAATTGGTAGAGCAGCTCAAGCAAGAGATTCGCACTTCGGCTTAGCTAGCTGCCTTCGTGCCGCTTGACTGCTAGGCGCTTTTTCTTGTTCGGCAGCCTAGCGGCAGCGGCGTTTCCTCGCGCGAATTTCCCCGAATTGAACCCGGCTTGGCAAGGGTTGTTTAGAGGAAGTCGGCGTACCTTTGCGTTGGTACGTGGCAGTCCGTTCCGTTGCTAAGTGCAGCGAAACTTCTGGCGTTAGACTTCGCTCGTTACCCGCTTCGCCCAGGCACAAAACGGATGTTGCGCTGCGCTTTTGCTGCCTATGAAACACCTATTCTCTCTTGCGTTGTTGCTGGCTTCGGCCCAGTTGGCAGCCGCTCAGCAACCAGCCTCTGCCAAGCCGCCCGTTGAATTGCAGCCCGGCCGGATGCAGCCGCAAGCCCGCCCCGCCGCCAACCGCCCCGACGTGCCGCCGCAGTTTCCGGGTGGCCCTGCGACACTGGGCACGTTTTTTCAGGAAAACGTACAGTATCCCGAAGCCGCGCGCGTCAAGAAAGTAACCGGCAACGTGGAGGTGACGGCCACCGTGCAGACCGACGGAAGCTTAACTAACTTGGCCGTAGCCCAGCCGCTCTCGCCGGAGTGCGACGCCGAGGCCCTGCGCGTGGTGGCGCTGCTGCCCGCTTGGAAACCCGCTACCCGCAAAGGCCAGCCGGTGCCCGTGCAAGTGCGGCTGCCAGTACCGTTTGGCAACGCGCAGACCTTGAAAATAAAGTAGGGCCACGGCGCCCGCGCCCGCCGGCTGCTTGCTGGCCAGGATTCCAACTCACCAAACGACCCGGGCGCGTGCGACGCGCCCCTACCGCCCGCCTATCCGCACCTTATGGCCCGAAGTGGATTGACTAGTAGTGGCACCAGCCTCGCGCCGGCGCCCGAAAAGAAAAGACTCACCAAGCAGGATTTTCAGCGCGGGCTGAAGATTTTCCGTTACGTGCTGCCTTACCGCGGCAAGTTTATGGTGGGGCTGGCGCTGCTGGCGTTGAGCAGCGCCACGTTCATGGCTTTCCCCTGGATTGCGGGTAAGCTCGTGGACGTAGCCAACGGCACGGCGGTGCGCCTGCCGGGCAGTGCGCCGCTGAGCATCAACCAAATTGCCTTGGCGCTGTTCGGCGCCATTGTGCTGCAAGGCATCTTCTCGTTTGGGCGCATCTGGTTTTTCACGCAGGTGAGCGAGTTCACCGTTCGCGACATCCGCCGCGACTTGTACCGGCAGTTTGTCCAGTTGCCCATTCCGTTTTTTGAGAAAAACCGCGTCGGCGAAATCACCTCGCGCATCACTTCCGACGTGGGCCAGATTCAGGACACGTTTTCGCTCACGCTGGCCGAGTTGTTTCGGCAGGTCGTGACGCTGCTGGCCAGCGTGGTGTTCATTATGATAGCCTCGGTGAAGCTGTCGCTGTTTATGCTGGCTACGTTTCCGGCGCTGGTAATTTTGGCGCTGGTGTTTGGGCGCCGCATCCGCAAGGCGGCCCGCGCTACGCAAGACGAGCTGGCTCAAACCAACGTCATTGTGGAAGAAACCTTGCAGGCCATCAACAACGTGAAGTCTTTCACCAACGAGCTGTTCGAGGTGGCGCGCTACAACGCCGGACTCACGCGCACGGTGCAGGCGGCGCTGCGTAGCAACTTGTACCGCGGCGCGTTTGTGTCGTTTCTGATTATCGGCTTGTTCGGGGGCATCATTCTGGTGCTGTGGCGCGGCGCTACGCTCGTGCAGTTGGGCGAGCTGACCATCGGGCAGTTCATGTCGTTCATTTTGTACACCACGTTTATTGGGGCTTCAGTGGCGGGGCTGGGCGAGATGTACAGCAAGGTGCAAAGCACACTCGGTGCCTCGGAGCGCATCCTCGAAATCCTGGAAGAGCCCGCCGAACCTACCCACCGCCCTCGACCGGCGGCGCTGGCCCCGCTCACCGTGCGCGGCGACATTGACTACCGCAGCGTGGCGTTCCGCTACCCCACCCGCCCCGATCTGGCGGTGCTCAACGACATCAGTTTCGACATTCAGGCCGGCGAAAAAATCGCGCTGGTAGGCCCCTCGGGCGCCGGCAAAAGCACCATTGTGCAGCTGTTGATGCAGTTCTACGAGCTAAGCAGCGGTCAGATTTTGATTGACGGCCGCGACGTGCGCCAACTCGACCTCACCGAGCTGCGCCGTCACATCGGCATTGTGCCGCAAGAAACCATTTTGTTCGGCGGCAGCATCCGCGAAAACATCGCCTACGGCAAAACCGACGCTGCCGACGCGGAAATCATCCAAGCGGCGCGCAAAGCCAACGCCTGGCAGTTCATCGAGTCGTTTCCGGAAGGGCTGGACACGCTAGTGGGCGAGCGAGGCATCAAGCTCAGCGGCGGCCAGCGCCAACGCGTAGCCATTGCCCGCGCCATCCTGAAAAACCCCGCCATCCTCATCCTCGACGAAGCCACGTCCTCGCTGGACTCGGAAAGCGAAAAGCTGGTGCAACAAGCCATGGACGAGCTGATGGTGGGCCGCACGAGCATCATCATTGCGCACCGCCTCAGCACCATCCGCAAAGCCGACAAAATCCTAGTCATCGACGCCGGCCGCATCGTAGAGCAAGGCAACCACGACGAGCTAGCCCACAACGACAACGGGCTCTACGCGAATCTACTGAAGCTGCAGTTTGAGTTGAGCTAGTGTTGAAATAGGCTGTCGCAGAGCGGAGCGAAGCATCTCGCGTGCTTCGTTGTCATGCTTGATCTGGCGTCCGCTTGCCGAAGCATCTCGCTTGTGTAGTAAAATCGATGGGAATACCACCCTAGCGAGATGCTTCGGCAAGCGGACGCCAGATCAAGCATGACGGCCTTAATTGAGTGTCTAGCTCGTATTTCGTTGCTTTTGTCGTAGCAAACCGTTTCCCCTTACCAATGTCCCTCGCTCAAACCAAAAACCGTCTTGGCTTGCTTTCCTTGGCGGTGAGCGTGGCGCTGGTGTTGGTGAAGTTTTACGCTTACCACCTCACTCGCTCCCAGGCGGTGCTTACAGATGCGCTGGAGTCCATCATCAACGTGTTCACCAGCGGATTTGCGTTGTACAGCATCTACCTGGCCAGTTTGCCCAAGGATGAAAACCATCCGTACGGCCACGGCAAAATCGAGTATTTGTCGGTGGGATTTGAGGGGGGGCTGATACTATTTGCGGGGGCATACATCTTCTATAGCACCACGCGCACCTTGTTCACGCCGCATACCGTGGCCGTGCCCGACGCCGGCTTGTGGCTGCTGGCGGGCACGGCGGCCGTGAACTTGGCGGTAGGCTTTGTGCTGGTGCGGGCGGGCCGGCAGCTGCACTCGGTGGCGCTAGTCGGCGACGGGCAGCACTTGTACGTTGACGCGCTGAGCACGCTCGTGTCGTGCGTGGCGCTGGTGCTGGTGTTTTTCACCGGCAACGTGCTGTTCGATACGGCAGCTTCGTACTTGCTGGGCGGGTTTATTGCCGTGAATGGGTACCGGATGCTGCGCCGCTCGGTGGCGGGGCTCATGGACGAGTCGGACGTGCAGACGATAGCGCGCGTGATTCGAGAGTTGCAGCAGCACCGCCAGCCGGCCTGGATAGACGTGCACAACCTGCGCGTGCTGCGCTATGGCGCCGACTTGCACATCGACTGCCACGTCACCATGCCCTACTACTTCAGCCTCGAAGAAGTGCACGCCGAAGTGCACCGCATCGAGCAGTTCATAGCCAGCCGCTTCGAGGTAGACGTGGAAATGTTCGTGCACACCGACCCGTGCACGTTTGCCGCCTGCTCGCACTGCCACATGCCCAACTGCCCCGTGCGCCAGCACCCCTTTACCCAAGAAATTCCGTGGACGGTGGCCAACACGGTGAAAAACGAGCGGCACCAGTTGGCGGAATAAGTTTAGCGGCGTTCTGTCATTCCGAGCGCAGCGAGGAATCTGATACAGCCTGTCCGATAAGCAAATCCCAGATTCCTCGCTATGCTCGGAATGACAAACAACCCTTCCAACGTCGTCGTCTATATCCCCAACGTCACGCTAACGGCCGACGAATACGTAGCCGTGAACTACCGCCTGTGGCGCAGCCGGCCGCGCACTTACTTCAACCATTGGTTGCTGGCCGCGGCGGTGGGGCTGTTGGCGGTGAGTGTGGGGCTTGACGTGGCCCGCACCGGCGGCATCAGCAACGCTAGCAGCGCGGTGTTGCTGGCCGTGGCCCTGTTCTACGCGCTGGTGCGGATGCAGCTGGTGCGCTACCAGTTACGGCGCGGCTACGCCCAGAACGTGGCGGTGCATACGCCCATTCACTTCGAATTGGATGCTGATGGGCTACGTGGCGCTAGTGAGTTGGGCCGCTTCGAGGCGCGCTGGCGCACGGTGCGGCGGGCGGTACTGGTGCGGCCACACTGGCTGCTGCTATATCCGGTAGCGTCGGCGTGTTACTACGTGGATTTGCGCCGAGTACAGGCGCCGGCCACTGTTGCCGAAGTGCTGGCGTTGCTGCGGGAGCACAGCATTCCAATGCCGGAAGTATAGCTCGGTCCGTGGTTTCCTTTTTGCAAAACCCGCGCTCCTACGCGGGTTTCACTACTTTTGCCCGCAACTCATTCCACCGTTTTCTTTTCCATGAAAGCACTTCTCTCCTTTTCCGTGGGCTTGGCACTGCTGGCCGCTGCTCCGCAAACCGCCCACGCCCAAATCAGCACGCCGCAGCCCAGCCCCAAAGCCAGCGTGATGCAGCGCGTGGGCCTCACCGACGTAACCGTGACTTACTCGCGCCCCAGCGCCAAAGGTCGCGCCATTTTCGGCGATTCTACCACCAAGGCGGTGGTGCCGTATGCCCGGCGTTGGCGCACGGGAGCCAATACTGCTACCACCATCAAGTTCTCGGACGATGTGACGGTGGAAGGCAAGAAAGTGCCAGCCGGCGAATACGCCCTGTACACGGTACCCGGCAAAACCACCTGGCTGGTGGTGCTCAATAAAGACCTTAAGCTGGGCGGCAATGTGAAGGACTATAAGGACGCCGACAACGTGGCCAGCTTCAGCGTGAAGCCTACCAAGTTGCCCGCCAAAGTGGAAACGTTCACCATCAACTTCACCGATTTCACTCCGGCTACTGCTAGCGCGGAACTGCTTTGGGAAACCACTGGGGTTAAATTCAAAATCACCACCGACGTGAACACTAAGGTAATGGCCCAAATCGACGAGAAAGTGGTGAAAAACGCCACTCCCGCCGCTAACGACCTCGCCGCCGCCGCCGTCTACTACTTCGACAACAACAAGGATCTCACCCAAGCCCTGACGTGGATCAGGAAGGCCAACGAGAAAGAGCCGAAGTTCTGGAACCTGCACACGCAGGCCAAAATCGAAATGAAGCTCAAAGACTACAAAGCCGCCTCGACCACGGCCGAACAGTCGCGTAAACTGGCCCTCGACGCCAAGAATGCCGACTACGTGAAAATGAACGAAGACCTGATGGCCTCGGCCAAAAAGGACGGCAAGCTGTAGGGCCTCATCTCAATTTTTATTTTCATCGAAAACAAGAAGCGCCGCGGCCAATGAGCCGCGGCGCTTCTTGTTTCGTGGGTCGGATGAATCAACTGACCGCCATGCTTGATCTTGTGGGTTGTTCAACGACGAGACGCAAAATATTGCGTCTCTACATCGACACCTCCCGGCGAGGAATGAGGCTCCCCACCACCACCAGCGCGCAGCCAATGATGTTGAACCATAAATACCCGATGTCCGTGAGCCAGAACAACAATACGACAATCACCTGCGCGCCCACGGCAGACCAGAACACCGCCTGAGCGCCCACGCGTTTCAGGAAAAACGCCACCACGAAAATGCCCAGTATGGTGCCGTAGAACACGGAGCCGAGGATGTTGACGGCTTGAATAAGGTTTTCCAGCCGGGCGGCGAATGTGGCGAAGGCTATGCCGAGCACGCCCCAGCCGATGGTAGCCCAGCGAACCGCGCGCACCGATTGCGCTTCGTTGGCGTGGGGGTAGGCGGTGCGGTAGAGGTCTACCACGGTGGTAGAGGCCAAGGCGTTGAGGCCGGCGGCGGCCGAGCCCATAGCGGCGCTTAGCACCACGGCCACTAGCAAACCCACCAAGCCGTGCGGCAGGTAGCGCAGCACAAAGGCTAGGAACACGTAATCGGTGTCTTTGGCTTCGGCGGCGGGGGCGGCTTGCTTGAGCAAGGCTTGCGTTTCGGCGCGCAGGCCGCGGGTGGCGGCTTGGGTGGTTTGCAGGTGGGTTTGGGCCGCTGCCTGCGCCGCGGCATCTCCGCTACCCAGCGCGGCCACGAGGGCCGTGCTGGCTTGGCGCTGGGCCTCGAACACGGTGGCGTGGCGGCGCTCCAGCGCTTGCAGCGGTGGGCCGTACTGCGGGCTGCGGGCCACCTGCTCCAGCACGGGCCGGTTGAAGGTGAGGGGCGGCGCGTTGAACTGGTAGAACACGAACAGCAGCACGCCCACCAGCAAAATACCGAACTGCATGGGCACTTTCAGCAAACCGTTCATCAGCAACCCCAGGCGGCTTTCGGTGATGGAGCGGCCCGCCAGGTAGCGTTGCACTTGGCTTTGGTCGGTGCCGAAGTACGAGAGGGCCAAAAACAAGCCGCCCGTCATGCCCGACCAGAAGTTGTACCGGTCTTTGGGGTCGAAGTGGAAGTCCACCAAGTTCAGCTTACCTTGGTGGCCCGCCACTTGCATGGCTTCGCGGAAGCCGACGCCCGCGGGCAAGTAATGCACCAGCAGGTAGCCGGCCACCACCATGCCCGTAAAGATGACGGCCACCTGGGCTTGCTGCGTGACGCTCACGGCGCGCGTGCCGCCGGCCACGGTATAGGCTATCATCAGCCCGCCAATGAGCCACACCGTGAGGTTGACATTCCAGCCCAGAATAGCCGATAGCACCAACGCGGGAGCGTAGAGTGACAGGCCGTTGCTTAGGCCCCGCTGCACCAGAAATAGCAGCGCCGCCAGCGTGCGGGTGCGCCTATCAAACCGGCCCTCCAGGTACTCGTAGGCCGTAAACACTTGGAGCCGATGGTAAATAGGGACGGCGAAAATGGCAATGAGCACCATCGCCACCGGCAGCCCAAAGTAGAACTGAATGAACCGCATCCCGTCGTCATAGGCTTGGCCGGGCGTGCTGAGGAAGGTGATGGCCGAAGCCTGCGTAGCCATGATGCTCAGCCCAATGCCCCACCACGTGGCCTGCCGCCCACCCAGCAAGTAGCCGTCCAGCGACTCACCCGCGCGCCGCGTGCGCCACGTGCCGTACCCGACGATGAATAAAAGCGTGCCGCCCAGCACCAGCCAATCGAGCGTACTCATGCAGCGAAAGCACGGGTGAGGTAAGTGAAAACGCCTATTTCGGCGGCCAGCGCGCCCAGCACCAGCCAATACCAGGCCGGCCAGTTGGTAGCCTCACCCCCTAACCCCCTCTCCTGCAGAGAGGGGGAACTAGTTGTAGAGCTAGTTTCTAGCTTTTGAGGGAATGAAGACATGAGCTGAAATTTTTTATGAACTAGGTACTAGAGCTAGTCCCCCTCTCCCGTAGGAGAGGGGGCTAGGGGGTGAGGCGCCGGCCGCGCTTATTTGCCCAACGACACCATATTGGTGAGCAGGCGGTATGCGCCTGGCACGCCGGCCGGCAGCTCGCGGAAAAAGCTTAGGCCGGTGTAGATATAATGGCCCTTGCCGTGCTTGGCGACCAGGATGGCGCTTTCCTTGGGCGTTTCACCGGGGTCCGAAGAACTGATGACGGTTTGGTACTTAGGGTCCCAGGCGCTGGGGTAGTACAAGCCCTGCTCCTGCACCCAACCCTCGAAATCCTTCGTGGTGATTTTGTTGGGCGTGTTGAGCAAGGGTTGTTGCGGGTTTAGCAGCTTCACCGGCGCGTTTTCCACGGTCACCCGGTCGCGGCTGAGCGTGAGCGGGTACGGGCCGATTTCGGGCAGCACGGTTTCGCGGCTCACTACGTATTGCACCACCAAGTTGCCGCCATTTTCCACGTACTTGAGCAGTGTGGGCTGGAGGGTTTTGAGGCGGTCCACGGTGTTGTAGGCGCGCACGCCCAGCACCACGGCATCGAAACGGCGCAGGTTTTGGTCGGTGAGGTCGTCGGGTTTGAGCAGCGTGACGGTGTAGCCAATTTGGCGCAGCGCGTCGGGCACTTCGTCGCCGGCGCCCATCAGGTAGCCGATTTCCTGGCCTTTGCGTTTGAGGTCCAGCTTTACGAGCGGGGACACGGCTTCGGGGAACAGCGTTTGGGTGGGAATGTGGTTGTACTCGATAACCTGGTAGCCGCGCGAATACGCTTGGCCCTCCACGGTGGCCACGGCGCGCAGCTCGGTTTTGCCGTCCTGCGCGCCCGCACCCGGCTGCACCCGGAATTGCACGGTTTGCTCGGCGTCTTTGGCCTTCAATTCAAACGGAATGCTAGCCGGCTCGGCTTTCCAGCCAGCGGGCAGCGCCAGGGCCAGCGTGCCTTTCACGCCTGCTTTGCCAGCGCGCAATGTTACAGGAACGGTTTTCGGTTGCGTATCAGCGAAGACGTAAGCGCGGCCGGCAATGTTCACGGCTACAGGCGGCACTACGGTGAGCGGGCGGTACTTCTCCCCATCTACGGGGTCGGTGCTTTTGTATTGGACGGGTAGCCTGTAATACATAGCATTAAGTCCAAGTTGTTGGACAGGAATCATTAATTCAACCACTGGTGGGTTTTCCGGCTTTCCTAATACATCCTTACTTGCAACGGAGCCATCACTCTCATAAGAGACTTTGAGCCTGCTAGGAGTTACCGTATCCGGTATAGTGTACATCCCAACACTTCCTTTCTCACGTAGCCAGTAAGGCTGTCCAATTGGGTCGCTTTTTGGCAAGTATATTTTTACAGATTCATTGATGGAGGTGTTTGGAAGTAATTCGGTTGGCAGCGAGAATTCGTGCTTCGGATCGTTTGGGTCTTTGCTTTCACGCTTATAACTAGAGCGAAGCACTGGAATGGGATCTTGAATTACATCAAATACATGGGCAGCACCCAACCTGAGTGCGGTAGCAGAGCGGTTTACAAGCTTAATGTCTACGTCTAAAAATTCCCCTGCTATTGTTGTCGGCTGACTCGCTGTAGCTTCCATATACAGTCCCAAACAAACTCTTATAAGCTCATCTACTTCCGACAGCTTCTCTAGTCGCCAAAATCGGGCATCCTCCGCTCGTACATTGAAGCCCCCGTTATCTCTCAACCTGCTACGTACCTTCAGCAGCTCCGCCACACTCGCCGCCGGGTTGCTAGGGTCGTACTTCCGAATCACTTCGTCCACCAACTTCCCCACGGCCGCACCACCCGGCACGCGGTTCCAGCTCACATCCACGCCCTCAAACAAATCCGTTTTAGCAGGGTCACCTTTTAGAAGCTGGAAGTACTCTAGTGACTCGCCGCGCTGGGCAGCCGAGCCGAAGCCTTGGCTTTTGTGTTGGGAGCGGCTGCGGGCGGCAATTTCGCCGTAGCTCTGGCCGAGCAGCGGGTTGTAGGCGCCGGCGTCGAGCTTGAGGTACTGGCTTAGGTCGTCGCCTTGCTTGATGAAGAAGCTGCCGGTGTTCCAGACGAGGCGCTTGGGTTGCCAGGCTTGCACGTGTTGCAGCTGCTCGGGGAACCGCTTGGGGTCGCCGGCCGCGGAGAAGGCGTCGATGGCGAGCAGGCAGGAGGCGGTGTGGTGGCCGTGGCCGCCGCGGCCGTCGGGCGGGAAGCGGGTGATGAGCACGTCGGGGCGGCGCTGCCGAATCACCCACACCATGTCGGAGAGTACCTGCTCCCGGTCCCAGATGGTGAAGGTTTCGTCGGGCGTTTTCGAGAAGCCGAAGTCGTTGGCGCGGGTGAAAAACTGCCGCCCCCCATCAATGCGGCGCGCGGCCAGCAGCTCCTGCGTACGAATCACGCCCAGCCCTTCACCCAGCTCAGGGCCGATGAGGTTCTGGCCGCCGTCGCCGCGGGTGCAGCTCAGGTAGCCGGTTTCCAGCAGGCGGCCGTTGGCGAGGTAGGCAATCAGGCGGGTGTTCTCGTCGTCGGGGTGGGCGGCAATGTAGAGCACCGAGCCCAGCACGTTGAGCTTCTTGAGCCCGAGCAGGATTTCCGAGGAGGAATAGGTTTTGGGCGTTTGGGCAACGGCAACCGGGGCCGGCAGCAGTAGCGCCGCCAGGTGCAGGGCGGCGCAGAAAGAACGAAGGCGCATCATGAATCGGAGTAAGAGCAACGCGGGTAAAGATACAGGCCGGCACGGCAGGTTGCCTGGCTTCCGCAACTTCTGCTTTGCGCATTGCCGCCGGCCCTGCCGCCCCAGTGGCAACGCTCAACAGGCGCGAGACGGATGCTGCGCGTTTCTAAACTCTGTGAACTCCTTTCTAACCGAAAATCAGCGACACTGTCACCTTTCCAACTTATATTTACTGCACTTCAAGATTTCTAAGCAGTTGTTTGAGGTAGTTTATTACTGGAAAATAGCTAGTTAACCAAGTCCTAGCTTGGCCGTTGAAAGCCGTGGGCAAGCTGGTGGAAGACGTGATCAGAAAGTACGACCCAGCCAATCCGGCAGCGAGCGGGGCGGGGCTGCTGAAGGTGCGGACGGCGCTTCAGAATTTTCCCAAGCAAGAGTTTTGGTTGAAGGAAAAGCTCACCTCAACAGAAACTTTGCTGAAAGCCTGTATGGGGCTACATCTGGAAGCAAGTGCTACGCAAGCACAAGTTGCGCCTGGCCAACCGCTGACTATCAGCCTGGATGTGGTGAG
>QQTW01003331.1_pt1 | contig 11851 bp, 15 predicted proteins | sample 1904831 | NCBI WGS metagenome assembly QQTW01 (sample SAMN09435610, study PRJNA476489) | Subsurface metagenome, whole genome shotgun sequencing project. | reverse complement strand
GAGGGTGGACTATCGTGCGACTATCTCTAACGCTAAGCTAAAACTACTGCGTGTATAAAGCTTTCAAAAACTAGCGTTGTTTTCTTTGTCACTAAATAAAGCCGAATGCCCATCCGCTTCGTCTCATAGTTTCTTGACCCAGAGTAGAGTCCCTACTCTGAAAAATGAGGAGTGGAATTATAAATAACACTTTTTGAGAGATTCATTAGCAGATTTCAAAACTGCTAATTTCCGCTTTGGATTAGCGCACCTAGCGCTTGATGCGCGACCATTTCTGCCCGTTGTGAAGTGACCTTTTGATAGCGCAACGTAGTCTGAATGTTCTCATGCCCCATAAGCGCTCGTAACTCTTCGATTCCCATCAAGCCCACCCGCTCAGTCGCGAAGGTATGTCTGAGATCATGCAAACGGGCACCCACGATTTGAGGCTGAAGTTCAATTAAGGATTTCCAGCAACGGTATGCCGTGTCGTAACTGAGGCGACCTACTTTACCGGATTTAGGTTGCTGGGCGGTGAATAAAGCAGGGCTGCTCGCATGGCGATAATACTTGAGATATTTGGCTAACGCCTCAGCCGTATCCGGGCTGTAGAAGCACCATCGTTGCTTGTTTCCTTTGCCAACGACTTGAAACTTCCGAGGTCTCAAATCCACTTGCTCTAAATCCACCGCTAAAAGCTCTGAAATCCTGGCACCTGTACGATGAAGTAAGGATACAAGTGCAGTCATCCGCACATCTGTTTGCACTACCTGATAGAGGAGCTGCAATTGTTCTGGGGTGAGATATCGGATTGACGCATCACTGCCATGTTCGCTTTTATTGGGGTTGGGTTTGCGGTGTTTGAGTCGAGCGATCGGATTGGCTTTGAGATATCCTTGCTCGACCGCGAAGTTGAGCAGGGCTTGCAGAATGGCTTGATGTTGTTGATGAGTGGTGTAAGCCAGATGCGTGAGATCGTTGAGATACGCTTCTAACGTGGGGCGAGTCAGGATTTCAATGGGTGTGCTGCCATACTCACTCAACAGTGGTAGGAGGGTAAATTCATAGGATCGTACGGTTTTGACAGCTAATCCTGGACGCTCTAGAAACTGGGTTGTTAAAGCAGCAAGCGTGAGCATCATAAATTCTCCCTATTCACTCCAGCAGATGGAACAAAGTATGCCATAGTGAACTGCAAAACTTGCTATGTTCTCAGTTAACTTTCATGCCGCTAGATCTCCCTGTTATGGCTCCGCAGCCGGAAGAATCGCTCAGTGTATATGTGCGGCGACTCCGCACTCACCTCAAATTCACTCAAGCAGAGATCGGTGAGAAAGCAGGACTCAATCGCCATACAATCGGCAAGATTGAAACCGGCTTGACGCAGCGACTCAACTCTAAAGCGCTCTCCGGACTATCTGAAGCGTTGGGCGTTCCTCCCAATTATTTGGAAGGCGTCTGCAAAGGGACACCCCTGACGGGCGTGGGTGCTTTGAAATTCTGTCCTCAGTGCTGGAATCCTGGAAAGGCGCTTGATCCGATGTGGGTGGAGTTGCGGAGCAAGTACTGTTTTGCCTGTGGCACTGCTCTAAGAGATCGCTGCACTCGCTGCCAGGAACCGATTATGACTCTGCGACATCGCTTCTGTGGCTTTTGCGGTTTGCCCTACAAAGACGTTTAGGAACGACAATGCCAGTTGAATTTTTGAGTCAAGAACAGCGAGAACGGTATGGACGATTTGTGGAAGATCCTACCTTCACGCAACTGGCTCAATATTTCCTTTTCGATGACCGAGATCGTCAATTTATCAGCATTCGACGAGGAGACCACAACCGTCTAGGGTTGGCGTTGCAGCTAGGAACGGTTCGATTTCTGGGAACGTTTTTGGATGATCTCACCCATGTTCCAGGTAGCGTTGTGAAGTATGTGGCAAGTCAGTTGGCAATCGCAGATTTGAGTTGTTTGAACGAGTATCATCCTCGTGTGGGGTGGAAGCATACGGTTGCGATTAGTGAGCAGTATGGCTATCAGTCTTTTTCTCAACGACCCGACTTCTGGCGCTTACAGCGATGGATGTATAATCGAGCCTGGATGAGTGACGAATCTGCGAGCGTGTTGTTTGACCAAACGACAGCGTACTTGGTGAATCGCAAAATTCTGCTTCCCGGTGTGACCACGCTCTTTGCGGTTAGTCGCAACGGTGCGAGAACGGGTGCAACAGCGATTATGGAAGCGCTTGGCAAAACTGCCTAATCGTGAGCAGCGACAGCGCTTAGAGACTCTGTTGACGGTTGGGGCAAATCGCACCCTCACACCACTGGAAGAATTACGGCGTTCTCCGACTCGGCACAGTGCTCCGGCCTTAGTCTTGGCACTGCGTCGGCTAATTCAGATTCGCCAGTTGGGAATCCACACGCTCAATTTTGGCAACCTACCACCTAGCCGTCTGAAAGCTCTAGCTCGCACTGCTCTGACTCATCGGGTGCAAATGATTGCGCGTATGGCAGATGCTCGACGCATAGCAGTTTTAGTCGCCTTTGCTCACACCATTGAAGCAATCGCCCAAGATGATGTCCTGGATGTTTTGGAGTTGCTGGTCAAGGAGTTGCTGACCAAATCCCAGCGCGATGGTAAACAAGCGCGGTTACGCACCCTCAAAGATTTAGATACTGCCGCGCTGCAACTCAGCCAAGCCTGTCGCGTGCTGTTGGAATCAGAGGTTGCGCCTGATAAAGTACGCGAGGCAGTTTTTGAACGAATCGATGCTGAAGCTTTAGCCGCCGCAATCAAGCAGGTCGAAACGTTCGCTCGACCGCCCGAAGACCAGTACTATCCTGAAGTGTTGGAACGGTGCGGAAGCTCGCCGGGGGGATACTCCCCCCGGCAGACTTCCTTGGCGACAAGTCCGCATCTTTCTACCGCTCTTTCTCAATACCATTCAGTTTGAATCGACGAAAGCAGGACAGCCACTGCTCAGAGCTTGGCAGTTTCTCAGGGAGATCGAGGGTAAAGCCAAACCCAAGATGCAGAAGGCACCAGAAGAATGTGATCACCAAAGGTTGGCATCCGTGGGTGGTTCAAGCAGATGGCACGGTCGAGCGGCGGGCATACACGTTTTGTGTGTTGCAGCAGTTGATGGCAGGGCTGAGTCGGCGTGAACTGTTTGTGTCGCCCAGTGCGCGCTCTTCGTAATCCCCGTGCCAAGTTGCTGCAAGGTGAAGTTTGGGAGTCCCTGCGTCCTCAAGTCTGCCGAACGCTAAATTTGCACCCCACAGCCGCGCCAGAGTTAGCCCAGCTCAAAGCGCAACTGGATACGGCTTATCAACGCACGGCTCAAAACTGGGAAATGAATCCTGCGGTGCGGTTTGAGGTGGAGAAAGGTCGAGACACTTTTGTTTTAAGTCACCTTGACAAGCTCGAAGAATCTCAGACGGTGGGGGAGTTCAAACGGCAAGTGGCGGCGTTGCTCCCGCGCTTAGACCTGCCCGAACTCATACTGGAAATTCAGGCAAGAACTGGGTTCATGAACGAATTTACTCATCCTCAAGAAGGCAAAGCGAGAATTGCGGAGTTTCCCATTAGTTCCTGTGCTGTTTTGATTGCATCGGCTTGCAACATTGGGTTTCGCCCTTTGATTCGCAAGGATGTCCCGGCTCTGACGCGAGATAGACTCGATTGGGTGCAGCAGAATTATCTGCGTCCTGAAACGTTGACGGCCGCCAATGCGCGCTTAGTCGCTGCCCAAAACGCGATTCCGCTTGCCCAGCACTGGGGCGGTGGCGAGGTGGCATCGGCAGATGGGATTCGCTTTGTGGTTCCGGTACAAACGCTCAACGCAGGACCGAATCGCAAATATTTTGGCAGTGGGCGGGGCATCACCTATTACAATTTCACATCCGACCAATTCACAGGCTTGCATGGGTTGGTAGTGCCAGGAACGCTACGCGATTCGCTGGTCTTGCTGGTTGGGCTACTGGAGCAAAAAACTAGTTTGCTTCCGTTGGAAATTATGACGGACACAGCAGGCTATAGCGATGTCATCTTTGGGCTGTTCTGGCTGTTGGGCTATCAATTCAGTCCACGACTCGCAGATGTCGGTAGTGCCCGATTCTGGCAGTTTGATACAGAGGCTGACTATGGCATACTAGACAAGCTTTCGCGGCAACGGCTCAAGATAACCTTGATTGAAGATCGCTCTCGATGACTTGCTGCGAGTGGCAGGGTCACTAAAACTTGGCACCGTGAGTGCCCTTGAACTGATGCGAGTGCTGCAACGGGGCAAAACGCCTTCAACTTTATCGAGAGCGATCCAGGAATTGGGGCGAATTGCCAAAACGCTTTATCTCTTAAATTACGTAGATGACGAGGACTATCGCCGTCGTATCTTGACCCAACTCAATCGTGGAGAAGGTCGTCACCGCCTAGCCAGAGCTATTTTTCACGGTCGCAAAGGTGAAATTAGACAACCCTATCGCGAAGGACAAGAGGATCAACTCTCAGCACTCGGACTTGTCGCGAACGTGATTATCTTGTGGAACACGTTGTACATGGATTCAGCCGTTAAGTATTTACAGAGGACACCAATGGAAGTGAATGCTGAGGACATCGCACGATTATCGCCCTTGGGCTATTCCCACATTAATATGCTCGGTCGCTATCATTTTGAGATTTCTGAGGCAATTCTCCAGGGAGAAATGCGTCCACTGAGAGAAGAAAGTCAGAGGGATGAATTTGAAGAGTTTGACGAGTAGAGGGTGATTTAGATGCCTGAAAGCTTTGATAAGTCGAGGTTTTAGCCTTAAGTGTATTTTTCGTTCCATTGCTCCGAATGACCCTTGCACCCACACTCCTTCCGTCACAGCTTCGCTACTGAGTTGTTGCTACAGGGGGTCGATCCTACTCACGCGCGACGATTGACAGGGCACAAGAACGAGCAGGCGTTCAAGAGATATACGTTGCGGAGCGAACAGGAAGCGGCGATCGCTGCTTACTACAAAGCGATTGGAGAAGAATAGGAACGGAAGTAAAGCTTATAGACTCTGCAAACTTTGTCCCTCACTCAATTTTTCTAGATTCCACCACCAACTGAGAAGCAGAAGACAACTCCTGAATCAACAGTCTTTGTAGTGTAACAAGCGCAATAGACTTTGCTTCATCCAAAGATTCACTATGGGCAGAGGATGTTTGAATAACGGCATCTCCCCCTCTGCCATATAATGACTTAATTTCGATATGAAAAACCTCACTCAATCCAGTAGATGGACTGGGTATCCCTAGAGACAGCTTACTTAAGTGAATACTGAACAGCGAAAGGTTAAGTTCCCAAACCTTTCCAGCCAAATCAATCCACTCAAATTGCTTCATAAAGATCGTCCTCAACCGCAATCACCCCATTTACTACAATTACCATAATTAAAGATGATCAATAGACCAGTAGAAGAACCTGATCAAAGTTTGATGCTGAAGCTCACGGCGCACGAGATAGATATGCTGGTATGGTTAGCTCAAAGAGCTGGACTTAATTCCCCTGCTGAACTGGTTGAAGGTTTCATCGCCGATTTTACAGGAAGCTGGAGAACAAATGGGAGTGATGAGCGCCGAATGGCATTCGATTGGTTCAATAGGTGTGGTTACGTTGGTGAGCACGTTTTTGCCGCTGAAGCGACTGAATGGCGAACGGATGAAGAAGATGAAGAGCAGCATTAGTTAGTGTATCCACTGCAATATCTCTCATTCCCTACCGCTTTTCAGCAGCGCTTTAGAGTGTGAGAATGCAATGGGGCGAAGAAGGGCTTTATTACATCTTCAGGGAATTGGCAGCGAGCGCTGGAATTGCAGACCTAACACCGCATCTCCTCAGACACACGTTCGCGACCAATTTATTGCTATACGGGATGGATAGCCTTCACGCTCGAACACTCACTCGGCATAAATCGGAAGCTAGCTTTCAGCGCTATATAAAACGGGCGAGAGCAGTGGCAGCGGAGAGGGCTTATTACCAAGCGATTGGGGAAGAAGCTCCAACTGAGAGCTAAGTTTGTGATACCTAACGTTGAAGTATTTGCATGGACAGCGATTCAATACCTCTCGGTCAAGCTTTGCAGTTGACATTGCTCTTATTAAGCAGATACAAGAATTAACCTTTTTTTATCACTGGAAAATTTTCAATCTGTAGTTAAACGAGAGGTATTGGTGCCTATCCGTTCGTTGAAGGTGCAGCAGTATTACTTGCACGAAACACAGCATAGCCAAGAGCAGTAGTACGTTGTAGCTAGGTTGTGCAGAGGGAGAAGCAGTGAGGGTAGGTCCTAAAAAGCTGGCTGAGCGGGAGATTGAGAACAATAGTCAGCATGTCAGGAGGAGCTTCCTATCCTCAACCTGAGTATCCAGATCTGGCAGTTTCATTCATGCTACTAATCTGGACGATTCAGGTTATAACTCCAAAATGGAGACTCTGAGCTAACGTAGCTCTTATGGCGAAACGAAATAGACAGAGAGGCAATTACATAGATTATTTAAGATGATTCGTAGGAACAGTCAAGAAGCTATCTGCTGAGAAGCGATAAAATTGTGCAATCTTGTTCCATATTAACTTGATCATTGTAAAGCACAAGCAATCAAGGTGACTTCTTAATTTAGTCCCTTTCCAGCACCTGCTTAATAACATCGCTTTTACTTTCGACCAAGGATTCTAATTCCTGCAATAGCTTCTCTAACCGCTTTTGCTTCTTAGGATCATCTACCACTTCCTTTAATTTACGGGAGACGAGCACCAGCCGTTCACTAATTGTTGGTTGCTCTGGCTTTGAGGAAAGCGTCAGTTCTTTGATCTGCTGCTTAATTTGAGTTAATGATAAAGACTGCTTGATCGCATCCTGTAAAAGTTGCTGCCGCTGTTGCTCGTCCTTTACTCTGGCGATCAATCGGGCTTTAGTATATTCCAGCTTACCTTGGCGAATTGAATCGAGTATGTCTACAGGTAAATTAAGTAGAGGTAGCCTGGAAGTGCGGAAGCTTTCGGGGGTCAAGTTGATCGTTGATTCTAGAATGTTGGCAATCGATTCTATCTGTCGGGAAACGTTTCCCGATAGAGCAATTCCCTTCTTTTGAGCCGTCGCCATCTGGGCCAACGCTTTCGAAATCTCCTCTCGGCTACAACTTATTGTCAACGTCAGCAGCTCCAGTAATCCTTCGGTTTCCTCAACTGGGTTGAGATCCTCCCGCTGTAAATTCTCAACGAGTGCCATCTGTAAAGCTTCTTGATCCGTTAGCTCTCGAATAGTGATAGGGACTACTTCTAAACCCACCTCTTTAGCAGCTCTATATCGTCGCTCTCCTGCAACAAGTTCATACTCACCCTGCTGTAGCGGACGAACCAGTAGAGGTTCTAAAATACCATGTTGCTTAACTGAGGCTGTCAATTGCTGCAACTTTTCTGGATCGAAGTAGCGGCGAGGCTGGTTGGAAGGAAGACGAACTTTAGAGATTGAGACTGTGTTTGTAGCAGCAGGATCTTCAGCAGACTTACTTAAAAAAGCGCTGACTCCTCGCATCTGAGGAACATCTGATCGATTTTTGGTCATGGCAATGCCTCTACTCCAGTCGCAATAGATTCCAGAACTTTGACTGCACTGTGATTCGGACTGTAAAGCGCGAGTGGCAGATGCTCCATTGAGGCATCTGCAAAAGCAGTAGCGCGAGGGACAGGAGGATATATTGTGGCGATCGCTGCTAACTGCTCCTGGATCGCCGCCAAGATTGCTTTATCCTGGGCATTGGCAGAGGCGTAAATCGTCGGAACAATTCCCGCGATTTGCAAATCAGGATTAACCTGTTCTTGCACCTGCTTAACGCTATCCAATAGCAACTCAGTACCTTTGTAGCTTTTGTATTGCGTTTGAATTGGAATCAGGACATGGGTAGAAGCAACCAGGCTAAGAACACTCAGGACACCCAAACTAGGTGGTGCATCAATCAAAATGAAGTCATACTGATCTTGAATCGGTTCTAGAATTCGTTTCAATCGCCATTCTCGCGCCATTGCAGATATTAAACGCATTTCTACAGCACTGAGGGTAATGTTAGAAGGAAGTAGATCCATACGATGAACGTTCTGATGCATTGCTAGAGGCGCATTATCCAGAATAGAGTCTGCTATTGTTTGTCCTAAATCAGCTGGCTCTAACCCCATGAAGACAGTCAAGCTAGCCTGGGGATCCATATCAATTAGCAACACAGCTCGACCGTGCAGCGCCAGTTGATATCCCAGATTCATCGTCAGGGAAGTCTTCATCACGCCGCCAGACTGATTGTAAATCGTGATGACTCGAACCAATGCTTTAAATCCAATGCCAACACTCCAAAGTGTATGAGATCGGAGCGCCATCTGCTCAACAAATTTCACATACATTTGGTTGATTTAGAAGAATTTTTTACTTTAAAGTAGCTTCAAATCTAATTAACAACAGGCTTCTACAACTTTGGTTGAGTTAACCCCTGAACGGCTGCCAGCGTCACCCCAAGCTGTTGAGTAATCTGTTCTTCACTCGAAATTGCCAGAGCTGAGTACTCAAAGTACAGCTTTTTCATCAACAAAGCTCTTCCTTTTCCGGCATGGTTCAAAAGTGGCCGTTTCTAGGTAACACTGACACGACAAATTTGGCCATCATTGCGACGATGACCTAAACCCAATTGGCACACTGCGTTAGGACTGTTGGAAGCGATTAAATCCCAGTAGCTCTAACCAGTGAGGATGAATTTCTCCCGTCATCAACTCCCTCGGACTCTTGTCTACCCGTTCCTCACATTCACTACGCATAAATTGAGGCTGTGTTGCAAAAACCGGCAAAGGTCTGGTAGGAGTAGCAATTGTACTTACTGCCCCTCGCTGCTGGCACCTGCTCCATGAAATCCAAGTCTCCCTTTAAATGGTGTGAATTCCGGGAATGATGGCTGCTTTTATTCCGGAAACTATGGCTGATACCACTTGCTTCTGATACTCTTTTTTTTTCAAATAGAAAGTGCTTGACTTAGAGCGCACTCTAAGATCTAGGCTAATTTCATGATGAAAACAGACCTCACCATCCAGGAAGTAGCAGTGCTCACCAACCTAAGTGTGCATACTCTGCGCTACTACGAGCGCATTGGCTTACTAGATCCTGTAAACCGTGCTGAGAGCGGACATCGTCGCTACTGTGCTTCGGACATCGCTTGGATTGAGTTTCTGACTCGTCTGCGAGCAACTGGAATGCCCATTTGCCAAATGCAGCAGTTTGCGGCGCTGCGACGTCAAGGTGAGAGCACAGTGTCCGAGCGACGGGAGTTGCTGGAGAAGCACTGGGAGGAGGTGCAGTTGCAACTATCCCAGCTGCAACGCAACCTGTCAGTAATCGAGTCAAAAATTACTTACTACAAAGAACTAGAGGCAAGTCATGACACAGGTACAGGAGCTAACTGAATTTCAAGACCGCTATGCACGCGGTTGGGAAAAGCTAAGGGAAATTGATGGCGAGATGGGGCAGGAAGTAGTTGAAAGTCTAAAAGATATTGCGCCTGATTTTAGCCGCTATCTGATTGAGTTTCCCTTTGGAGACAACTACAAACTGCCCAAATCGTTTGTTCCAAATCACCTCCGTCTGACCATCTGGGCTAGTGACCCGCGAGTCTACCACGGTGGTCATATTATCAAACACACATTTGAGAGGCATGCCTCCAAAGCGCTCAAATGCTCGTAGCAAGTAGCGTACAACTGTCTCAAGCTGCTCATTTTCTACTATCTGGACATCAACCGTGCGGGAATATTTCAGTCGAGAAGCAAAGAAATGCACGATTTGTGTAGTGCCGTCCTCAAAGGTGACTCGTCGCTGACCGAAATCATGCTGGCTGAACTCTCCAGGCAATCCCTCAAACCGCACCACTGGCGGCTTGGTCTCCTTGGGACGGATGCGACGAACTAGATCGTAGATGCCGGATTTACCGCCTTCATAGCCAAGAGCTTTCAAGCGAGTAAAAATCTCACTGGATTTGAGTGACCCGTCTTCTAGCTTGCGGGGTTCTTCAAACCACTGCCGAATCAGTTCTTCATGCTGTTCTGCAGTACTGGGGCGACCCACATTACGAGATTTCCGGAAACTTTCTTCGTTGGTATTGGTCACTGTCGGTTCCTTCTGAATGCGATGGATAGTCCGTTCGCTAATGCCAGTGGCTTGACGGATAGCCTTCTGGGTAGCACCTAGCTTTCGGAGTTGTTGAATTGTATGGCGCTCCAAAAGGCTGAACATTTAGTACAGTCAGTTTTTGGCTATCATCATTGCCGACTCAGATTCTGCATTGTATTTAGCCAATGAACGCCTGCATTGCATCGGTCGAGTGTTGAGGACTTTCAATCGGCAGATGATGACCTGAATTGAGTATGACTAAAAGCTGAGCATTCGGGATTAGTGCCTGCATTTCCTCAGCTAGGATTGGTGGTGTGCCGTTGTCGTTTTCGCCAACAATAACGAGTGTTGGTGCTGCAATTTTCGGCAACTCAGGGCGAATATCCTGACGAGTTAAGACAGCGGCAGTAGCTGCTAACTCAATCCCTCTCTTGTTGTGACTGAGCATAATCCGGCGTTCCTTTTTAGCTAAGAGTGGATGATTAGTCAGCCAAGCTGCATCAAGTATCCGTCCTTGAATTGTGTGAAAAGTCTCTTCTCTTTCAACATCTGAACCGACCATCAAAGTAGTAAGCGTCTCCTTCCAGACGGGAATGCGCTCTCTCGACTCAGCGCGGGCGCTCGCTCCCAATAAAATAAGCTTTGACACCAGATGTGGATACCGAGCAGCCAACCGCAGCCCTATCATGCCACCTTGGGATAAGCCGATGAAAACGACCTTTTCTAGCCCTAAGTGGTCTATGAGTGTAGCCATATCGTTTACAAGATCATCTAATGTCCAGCCTGCTGGATGATATTCGGACTGGCCGTGTCCTGGTAGATCTACTGAAATGCAGCGATAGGTTTCACATAGACTTGCCACCTGTTTTTCGAAGATGGAATGGTCAACGAACAGACCATGAGCAAAGACAATTGCAGGTCCTTCTCCGATATCTGAATAGGCATAGTTAATTCCGTTGATACAAATCTTCTTCATTACACCCACAGCTCCTGTTTACTCGTTGAAAGCGACGAAGAGGGCATAAGAGTCTTCCAAGATCTTGTAGCTAGAGATCAGTTCATCTTGGGTCTTGAAATGAATCGCCAGCTCGCTACCAACCTCTCGATTAGTTGGTAGCGCCAAGTGTTTAAATCTGCCAGTGACAATCACCTCGTCACCACTCTCGAAATATCGGTCCAGCTCAAAAGCCAAAGGCTTGAACTTCTGAGGAAAATTCAGCATCCATTGTCTGACCTGTTCTTTGCCCTGCCAAAACCCAACCGTGGGAACATTGGGAGCGCCTTGAACATGCCATAAAACATCATCTGTCAGCATCGAGAGGACTGCTTCTAGATCACCTTTGCAAAAAGCCTCAAAGTAGGCTTTGACAATTGCTGTGGCACAAAGAGTGGATTTCCCTTTTCCTTCATGTTCGACAAAGACCTCCTGGGCTAGGAAAAGACCCCGGAGCGCTACGGGAAAACCAGCATAGACAGCCATCTGCATCAGGACTTCAATTATTTCCTGTTGGGTACATCCGACATTGAGAGCAGCATTAAGGTGTACTTTAAGTTGAGGCGCGGCATTTCCCAACGCCGTCAAAGCTGCAATCGTAGCAATTTCCCTAGCTCTCAAGTCCAAGCCAGGACGAGAGTAGATGTCTCCAAAGGGAAACTCAATCAGATAGCGGCTAAAATCAGGCGCAATATCTTTTAGACTTTCAACTACTTCCTGC
>QQTW01003330.1_pt1 | contig 11853 bp, 14 predicted proteins | sample 1904831 | NCBI WGS metagenome assembly QQTW01 (sample SAMN09435610, study PRJNA476489) | Subsurface metagenome, whole genome shotgun sequencing project. | reverse complement strand
GTATCTCAGAATGCAGTGTAGGAATTTAGTGTTGCACAAGGCCTCGTGCGGGTTTAATCGAACCCGCAGATAAGGCAACTACTATCCTCGGTCCCAACCGCCGTTGGAGAACGCTCCTCAAACGCCAAGAGCATCCAGCCTTAGCACGGTGCGATTTATTATTCCTTGGTGCTGTGTGGATGATCTGATGACAAGGATTTACTATTTTAACCTCAGGTCCATGGAGGATGGCGACGGGGGTTGCGGGAGTTCATTTTACTACTATTTACGCCACACGTTTGTGAGTTGCAGGCTTCCAAAATATGAGGATCATTTGAACAATATTAGCTTCTTTGTGTTCTGAAGTCTTATAGGGAGTAATATGCGGATTCATCCTGCTGGATTGATCGAGGAGTTGAATATTAGGTTGTTGAATCAATTCGGCTAGATTTCGGCGTAAATCGTGGTAGGATGAATTCCGGCACCCCCTGATGATGGTACATACCAGGCTGAGATACAGATACTCTAATTCCGGATGAACAGGTGCCTACTACATATGTTACAGATTTCTGTCAGTAAATACTGCGTGCAGTGAGGACAGCAGGCATCGTACGGGCAAGGATAAGAATGCTGCTAGGTGTGTGTAAGCACAGTCACGCACTTCACGTCGTTTGAGAATGCCCAGTAGTAAGTTCGGCAGGCACTACAGATCATGATGCAGCCCCGTATTGTGGGTCTCTACTTAGGTCGAGCAAAATAGCTTTGCATATGATATTGGCGCTGAGTGTGGATGATAGCTGTCACCTGGCCTTTAGCGTAGCTGCCTCGACTCATCTCACGGATCCGAAAGAATGTGCTGAAGCGAACCGGGCACCGTGAGATCAGTTATATGCAGCGATTGCAAAAGCGGATGTCATTCACCCAGGTGTGCTTGAAGGATCGAGGCTCTGTGCTTGATCAGCTTTTGATAGTTCGCATCCGCGTAGCTCTGTTCTATGACAGTGCCTTATTGATTAACATTTGCTATATCCAGCAGACGGAGCAAATATCATAGTTGGCGTAAATAGTAGTAAAATGGACTCCCGTAACCCCAGTCGCCATGCTAAGGCTGGATGCTCTTGGCGTTTGAGGAGCGTTCTCCAACGGCGGTTGGGGTACCGAGGATAGTAGATGCCTTATCTGCGGGTTCGATTAAACCCGCACGAGGCCTTGTGCAACACTAAATTCCTACACTGCATTCTGAGATACAACTTCAAACAGCCACCATTTCGCGATCACAAGGTTAAATCTCTTTACGACTAGTTCAAATTGAAGCTGAGTACCCTTTCTTTTAAATTAATACTCATAACAGCTGATAAATATATTAATTTGTCGAGCTCTAAACGTATTAATGTAACTGTCAAATTGCTTGATGGAACCCTTCGTTGAGCCCGTAAAAAGTAGTAACTAAGTATAATATTAACCCCTCCTCTTCTTTTTTAGACAGCTAGTACAGCTTTCAAACTGTCAATAGTGAGCTGAATTCGCTGTAGCAGTGCTGGCGAGGGCTGTACCAAGCAATTTTGTTGCACAAGAGGGTATGTTGCACAAGACAATATCTTACGTTAACCTTCGAAACCCAAATTGATCTATAACCGTTAAGGATTCCTATACTCATCGTCTTCCCTACTAAGAATGCATTCTTCCTGGTATGATGCTGCTCGTGAAGTTGCTCCAGAGTTCGATGTAATGCAGACTAGCCAAAACAGAACTACGGAGCCTGGAGAATTACCTAAACTTTAGTAGGCTTGCAAGGATCAGGGCTTGGGACACAAGGACAACCGTCACAATAACCACCTAAAATGCCCACAAAGACAAGCACTATTATTGACCGATATAGGCACACTTAGGTACTAAGTAGTCATACTCATTGGATGGTGGGTCAAGCTATCTCGAAGCTAATAGACGCTACTAGTGTCACGCCGTCCTGGGGTCAAGTAATAATACTTTTTGAAGCACGACTCCGTTCATGTAGTGACGTTGCCTTCCGCACTCAAAGCTAAGTCGGAGGCGTGCTACGTTACTATATGGGTTGAGTTCGCCACTCTGGTAAGTGATCCCTGACTCGGCATGCAGGGGGTCTAAAATGCGCCCTGACTTAGTGATGGAGGAGTGCACTCTCTCCGCCTACTAACTACGGGTTAGTGTTGCATAGCTCCAACCGAGCCGCAACAGCTCATGCAGTATCAAGTGGAAAAGCCAATGCTTTCTTTGATGCTCCGACGTACGAACAAGTCCTTCCAGCATATATATATACACAACCCTTTTCTGTCCTTTCCTTGTAGCCTTCCATTTCTTGCAACTCTATGGTGGTCATTAAAATTTTGTATTCTTCCTGTCACATAGCATTACTCAGTGTACTCACCCTACCCCCACATCTATACATACCCATACTCGACCACCACCATGCTGTCAGTCCCTTTCCCCCGCATCTCCATACTCTCGTCCTCCCTCCGTCCCTCTTTCATATTATCCATACTGACAGAGTCTCTCTTCATAGCCCATCCCAACTCACCACCACCAATGCCAAGACCAAGACCAAGACCGAGTCTTCCACCAACACATCTAAGCGTCCAGCACATACACTCCTCCCTTTCCTCCACGATACAAATGCCCCCTTTGGTGACTCCACTCAAGCTGGGCTCACTTCTGGACACAAAAAGGAAGAGAACATGAAAGGATACCTCGAGAAATGGGACAAGGAGTGGAAGGAGATGAAGAAAGAGTGAGATTGTGAGGAGTAAGGAAGAACCAAAGAAACGGTGTGACAGGACTATCCATGCTGGATACATCTCATCATATTGTGCGCCAGTGAGAGACGAATGGGCACCTGATATGGTCAGTACTGCCTGTACAAGGCTGCGCCAAGACACTAGTGCCTCGAACCCCTGAACCACAGCGACGATATGAAGACAGTGGAAAGAAGAGTATGATAGATGAATGAATGACGACTATGATGTATGCAGACAATCTCAACGTATTTCTCAGTCTGATTGAATATCTTTTCCTAAGAGTTTATGCCTAACGAGGGCTACCTTTCCTGCTCCACTCTGTAGAATATTGGTTAGCGGAAGTCTGTCTCACAGCCGCTGTGATAGACATACCTGTACCACTCCCCCCTTTTCTTCACTAGATCCACGACGAGATATTCTTCCAAGCATGTGCCACTATATCGGATGATGGATCTGACCAAGGGTTTGACGAAGCGTTCGACGAAAGAGTTGACGATGCATCCAGCGAAGCATTCCGTGGAGCGCCCTTGACGCAAGCTTCCCCATCACCAGGTCCAAGAGCGCATCCATCACGGCATAGGAAAAGCGAGGCCTGCCATAAAGCAAGGACAGACACAATGATCAATAGGAGCATAAGGCACAGCCTGTTGCTCACAATGCGCTTGTACTGCATCGCCGTCTTACCCTCCCGCTTGATTGCGTAGCATCCCCTTTCCTGAAACATGGCCATCCAGAGGAAGAAGAGCGCTAGCGTGGGGAGGCTGTAGAAAACGACTTTACTCATGGTACTATGGCATAGATCGCCTGTCCATTTGAGGAAGATGTTGATGGGCCAAAAGAACATGGCGCAGAGGAGTAAGGAATTGGCAAAGATGTCGAGTTTCGTGTGTAGGCGTCTGCGTGTGTTGTTCGTGCGTGGATCAGTATCCATACGTGGAGTAACTTGACCGGTCTGCATGATATGAGGCTCAAGTCATGTGAGGAGACGAAGAACATACAGTAGCAGTGGCCATGTTTGCCTCAACATCAAAATTCATTCCATTTTGCACATGAAGATGGTTGTCCACAAGTGGAGGTGTCGAAGCTTCTACCCTAGTCTCGTCGCGTGGTAGATGCGTAAGTGCTTTCTCCGGGGGTGCAGGAGGTCTAGAAAAGTCATCAAGCGGGTAACTCGGGGGCGCATCTCTATCGAGAACATTGTACTCGGGTAGGGAGTTACTAGAGTTAGAAGACTGTCGCTTTTGCATGTTGGATGTAGTTGGTACAAAAGATGGCACAAGTAGCGGATTCAGAGTCCAACCAAGAGGAAAGAGCATATCCTTAACAAAGCATAAGATAAGACTGAAAACAATGAGCGGAAATATTGGGGAGATGGGTGAATTTATGTTCTTCTAAACAACGAGGCCATAGAGGACGGTGTGGGGTCCTACCAGATACCTGGGAACGCTAAGAGCATATCCGCCATTCAACAGCTGCGACCCACAAGCAGCGGAACTCGAGTGATGTCAGAAAGCGCGATTTATAAAAGCAGACTGTAAAAGGTATAGTGCGAGAGTCGAAAAGAAGACTTTTGCTAAAAATGCAGTAGTTGTACCCACATCATTATCAGAAGCTGATGGCGCCAGAAGAGGGACCTTCCATGACATTTTCTCGTTGCCAGAACGGGATACTACCAAGCTTCTAATCTGTTTGGCCACCGCAAGACGCATTGTTGTAGTTAGAGTATGGAACACTGAAAGTTGATATAGGCGCAGGTCGAGGCAGCTATTGATACTATGATGCCAATTCGGGCTGGCATGCATCTTCGTGATAGGGCCTCTAAAGTAGACCATAGCGATGCTCAACACAGCCATGAAGACCCTGGCGCCGGGTTTGGGGCTGATAAGGCAAAGTTTTTCTCAGAATCATTTGGAGTACTATAATGCCATGACGCCATTGGCGATATTTTGGTTTCGTCGCAGCTCTTTCAAAGAGCATTTGAAGAGTAAAGCTGATTGGTCGTGGTATCATTGTCACAGCAGAGTGCCCATAAAGTCGTACTGCCCCTGAACCACCTGTAGTCTTAGAGCACACCAGGGCCATTACCCTTGAGCGTAGACAGTTATTTGAGAACGGCGGATAATGATAAGTCTTAGAGCCATTTAATTCTCCTAATGCTCTTAGAATCGAGAAGTGGGTCACGCAGTCTCTGCTGTCACAGAATCTGCGTATATCACTTTGGCTGCCTTGTAAAGCGTAGTCCATCCAGAGACTCTCTGTATGCAAGTTACAAGTAGATTGCTGGTCATATGCACTTCAATTTGCTAGCGAGTACCTTCTCCGCTCACTGCATGGCGGTCGGTGCCTGGTTGAAGGGCAATCACGGGAATCGCCTTCCCTCGAGACACTGATACTGTTTTCGCTCATAGAACTAGGTACGCGTTCAGACAGGAAGCAATTTCATGAGTGTGTGGTCCACCTGATATCTAATCAGAAAAATGTTCAGAGTCTCATAGAAATGGATCTTGCTGTCGCATTGCTACTGCCGGCGGCTAGAGTATGGTAATCGCTGATCCAACCTAGAATTAAAAGCTCATTGACAGATTTACTTGAACCATGATCCGGCGTAGATCCTTCCTTCTCGATTGATACAGATCAAGGCGGTCATGTACAGGTAGTTGGACTTCCGATCAGATCACTGATCAGGCTCGGGAAAGGCAGAGGTGGGGATGTGCTACTATGATGTGTCTGGGCCACCGTACAAGCAGCATGCGAAACAAATTAACTACTAGTTACTACGTAGTATGTGCGTAACCAGCTACTACTACTACTAGTAGCTTTGGCGAGATTTAGTCTATCATAAATCGAAGCTAATATAGCTTACCCGATCAGGCTGTCCTCTATCTAAACTTTATCTGCTCTTTGTGTTTAGTAACATGTGATATTTAACGTCGCGCATTGCTGGGACATAAAAGACGATGTTCCGTCCAAACAGCCACGTCCATTTCGTCGCTTCGTGGGCCTTTCACCCTCCAGCAGCAAATTTGCTCCTAGCCCTGAGCTTTGCACCATACTTCCATAACCCAAATGGCGCTGGGATACCCAATACGATCGCGATGAATGCCAATACACTATTCCCCCATCCATAATCTAATGCATTATACATATAAGGGGCAAAAAGTGGAAAGCCAAACCCAGCCAAACTCCTCAACACGGTCGCCGCTGCAACACCACTGGCAGCATATCGTGTATATGCGTCCACGATATAAATCTGAATACACTGAAATGAAATGATTGTACCGGCGGCAAATATGCAAGCACCAATGTTTGGCATAATCCAGTGGACTCGAGCTTGCGCGGACCAGCCATACCAAAAGAGACCGATGGGGACCAAGACTGCGCCGGGTACCATCATGGGAACTCGAAATTCGGGCTTCCCGGTATCGTTGTTTCTCTTCTTCAGTACGCGCCAAATTCGGTCATTAATAGGAGCACAGATTTGTGCGCCAAGAAAGAAACCGAGGCCTAGCGAAATGTAATTCAAGCCTGCGATGCCGACAGACTCGTTGTATCGCCTCTCCCAAAGAGCGGGGAACGTTGATAGCACTAAATACATCAATCCATATACGAATGCCATGTACACTGCTAAGCATTGAATGATTGGCTGAGTACCCAGCAGTCTGAAAGGTCGATCAATTGAACGTTTCAAAGTATTCAGCAGAGACCGCTCTGGATGCTCAAATTCGGTTTTGAACTCGGGGTTGCCTGTATCTTTCCGCGTTTTCTTAGCCTTGATGTGCAAGATTCGTGGGCCATATGTTTCCTGCAAGAAAAAGAGGCCAGATATCTGAATGACGGCATCGGCTATCGAAGTGGCGTAGAACGCCCATCGCCAACTGGTATTTTCCACGATAAAGCCGCCGGCGATTGGCCCTATGGCTGGCCCAAGCAAGGGTGCTAGTGAATAGAGGCTAACGGCTCTCCCGCGTTCTTCTGCTTTCCAACAGTCGCTTAATACACCGCCTCCAATCTACACTATCAGCTACAACTCCTCTTTAAGGGAGGAATTACCTACTGCGAGTGGGCCGCTGCCTCCCAATCCGGACAGAAACCGAAAGGCTAGTAATTGGCTTTTACTAGTACAGACACCACAGGCTATGTTGAAGACCAGGTAGAACAGATTCGATAATTGAAGCACGTGTACGCGACCATATATCTCGCTCATCGGTCCCAAGAATAGCGGTCCTATGGCATATGCGAGCACAAATATTGAAAGCGTGAGGGCTATCTCAACGTCATTGGTGATATTGAAGTCCGACGCAATAGCCTGCAGGGCTGGTGCGACCATCGATGATGAGACCGGAGAGATGAACGTGAAGGAGGAGACAATGAAGGTGGCTGCCCATTTCCTCTTGAAGGTCCAATTCTTAGGGTTCGCGGAATCGTCAGGACCATCCCATGTCACCTATCACCAACAATCAGCTTGAAGCATAGCCTAAGCGCACGCATTCCTCATACTAGATACTCGGGTTTCACCGATCTGGTCGTTGACTTTTTCTCTAGTGGTTGCCCTTGACGCTCTAGATTATGGTCACCTGGATTACCGTCCTGAACTTGCCCCGCTGCTTCTCTTATTCTTTCAGCAACTCCGTCTTCGCTCGTGTCTTCTTCTAGTTTGGCAGTGGCCGGCGCACTGAGACTAATCGCATCATCGAAGTACTCATGATCATCGTGGTGATAATAGGACTGGTCATCGAGATGCTGTCCAGAGTAAAGTCTCTCCAGCTGGGGTGTGGTGGATCGACTAGACCGAGAAGCGGTCCTTGGTCTGCGCCAGCTTCTCACCCGCTGCATCTTCTCTGGCTCAGACATGAAAATATACTCTTCGAATCTTTAAATTTAATCCTCGTAGTCGGCGTTATGCTTCTGAACCGTTTCGGTGTCGTTTGGCAGAAACAGAGTGGACCAAACGGTGCGCTGCGAGAAGAAAACTTTGCCAACACACAGGACAAGAGAAAATGGTCCGCCATCATGGAGGATTGATTCAACGCCGAACGTCGTCATCGGCCCTCGGCAGTTCGGCCCAAGCTCATGGTGCGGATCTTTAAGAATTGCATACAATCCACTAGCAGCTTGGTCACCAGAATAAAAGAGCTGCTTTTCATATATCATCACTGTAACGGAGCAGGTCGCTCGTTCGCACTCGCCGGACAATGAGTATAGGTGCTTCCGACTCTGGAACCGATGTAGTGGTTATGACGGAGCTTCTGCACAAGTTGGCTCGACAAAAGCTTGGTGCTAGTTAGATTCTCGGTGACAGATTTCGTGGCCGTCTTGGCTCCCAAAACCTTGCCAGCAGAACGCCATGAAGATTGTCTCGGTCTTCAAGACTCCGCGGACTAACCAACCGGGTTAAGACCCTGACTCCAGGCATACAGTAGCACTGTTGATAAAGTGCCTTGCATCCCTTACAATAATTTCTGCGACTTATGCTTGATCGCTCAATTCGAAAAACTCAAACCCAAGACAGAACTCATCGTATTATTATATTATTCTGAGGAGCACTTTCACAGCTATCAAGCCATCCGCCACCTAGCACATTAGATGCCTTTGAGATTTGTGACCACTAACATAGGAGTGCATACCGAAGGCCAGACTCCAATTTGCTGATACGTGCTGCGGATCTAGAACTTCATATCGAAATAGCAATCAAGTCCATTCTGGTTGCCATCCTGATCGCCACCCTGGTACTCTTCTAACGAGACCCATGGTTATCCCGATTATCGATAACTGGGAGAACAGAGCAGTAAGAGAAACTGTTTGCACGAGAAGTATGCTTTAGCTGTTATAACTCAGATGAAGCAGATTGCCACTGATTAGCGGGCAGGAGGTAGAGAAGGGGCAGTCAATTAAATGTTTCAGGCCGGTGTACAAAGATGGCAAGGGAAAATAAAGGGAAGTTGGGGCAAGGGATATATAGGAAGCCAACTGGAGAAAATGCACGATATAGCAGCAACCGGGGAACGGTGGTCACCAGCAATAGTTTTGCAGAATGGACAAGACTGCAAATGTCAGGTTTTGGTGCGATATTGGGTGCAGACTTCAGTGCGATTTGTATTTGTCTCCTCGAGCGCATGCGGGCCCTTACCCCAGAAGCCTGGAGCCATTGACGGATAACGTCTTTGTAGGTCCTGCACAGATCGTACTCGCAAGTCGAAGTCGAGTTTTTCCCTCCAACCCCACAAGCTAGCATAACGGGAAACCCACGGATGTATCGCTGATATGAAAGATGACAGTAAAGAAGGATTAGTCGAAGAGACCGAAGCCCATATCCTCGTCCGATTCTTCTTTTTCTAGAACAAGGTTAGCAAGAGTAGCTCTGATAGAAAAGGACAGGCCTACCCTCTTCTTTCTTCTCCTCTTCCTTTGGTGCCTCTTCAGGAACACCTCCAGCGCCGCCAGCTCCAATACCTCCAGCAGCTGGCGCTGCGGTTCCACCACCTGATCCGACGTTTAGGAGAAGGTCCTTAACATCTTTGCCCTCCAGTGCCTTTTGATGTATCAGCCAGTTGTTTGTATATTAACACGTATCTCTTAACCTTTGCGAATAACGATGCCCAGATTGGTTCAACGTCGCTGACGCCAGCGGCTTTGATCAGTGTGGTGAGTTTATCAGCCTATTGAAATTAGTGAGCCGTATTTAAAGAGTCAAAATTTGAGGATCGAACACACTGTGATGGCAACACCATCATCTGCAAGGATGAGTGCAGCGTACGATGTGGCGAGCTCGGCTGTAGACATCTTGAATCAGTAACGAAGAAAGAACAACGTTGTAGCTTCTGTTGCTAGATATCGTTTAGTGGGAATATGGATCTTGAATGTTCCGTTTGTGGGAAAATAATTGGCGTCTCACTGGGGCTGCGGAGCAGTGCGGGAACCTTGCTGCCAAGCTTGCGTAACCCCACTAAAGAACGACGCATCTTTGCCGATCTCAGGCGCAATGCGCGGTCTGTTATTTGATCGATGAAATAAAACTGTTCGCCAGGAACGTTCCTGAAAAGTCTTCGCTACGCAAATACGTATTTTCTGACCCATGAATACTAATCATCATGTCCGATTCGCCCTTCGCCGCAGCGCCGCTCGATCCCCGTGAGAAACCCGTCCTAGACTCGATCCTTATCATCCGTGATAAACTCCTACTTCTGAAGCAAGACAAATCTACCTACGTCAAGTCGCAAGATGTTCTTCCACTATACGAGCAGGTGATAGAGCAAGTGAGCAAGCTAAATGGGATACGCGAGGAAGGACGTAAGCAACTCGAGTTGAACAGAGGTGAGTAGGAGGCGTGCTAAAGAACTGATGAGTTTGAGCTGGGTGTACCATCCCTTCACATTCCTAACAGAACTTCAGTGGATACTGTCTTGGATGATTGTTTCCAGCTCATTTCGTTGTTTTTCTTGACAATTGGCAGAAATAATGAAGCTCCTGCTGTGTAAGTCTGCCAGGCGCAATGTGATGGTGTCAGGCTAATCCACAAAAGTTACTCTATGGCATCCACTATTAACGTGAGTTTGATGTACCTTTGTTTTAACACCCTTCTCTGAATGAGACCCAGCGCCTACTCGATCACCTCAAAGAAGCTGCCTTTTACAGCCAGAAGGATCTGGTCAGCATGGGACAGACCCTAGACAAGATGACGGAGACGGTAGAAAGAGGAAAGCTCACATACTCCCCACACCTTGTCACACTCTTGGAAGCACGCATGCAGACGTGCAAGAATCAACTTGCGGAATTACAGGACCACCTGAAGAAGATAGATCCCGGACTTGTACCAACCTGGGAGAAGCTGGTCTCCTTGCTAAGAAGTGTGGCGGCGCTCAACACCAGAAGCAAGGTATGCTTGCTCCATTGAAAACCGTCACCTTCTCCTGACTTCATTCATAGTTTTCTGAAAACGACTTGGAGCAATTACGAGCACAGCTTTTGGAGATCCAAGATACAATGAAGGACGGCAGACTGCCTGCTGAGGACGGTTCAACACCTGAGCGCCAGGACCTGGTGGCACCTCTGCTCGAGAAATGTCTGCTATGGTGCGATCTTGTGGAAGAGAAGTGAGTACTTACACAATGGGGAAGAACGTTCAAATTCTAATTTGAGCAGACGAGGGAGGATCGATGAGAGATTTCAGGATAACTACGACAAACTGATAGAGATCCGCAACCATCTCGAGAAGCTGACAATGACACAAGCATGGTCACTACGAGAAACAGATCTGTATATGTGGCGGAGAAGACTTGACCGGATGGATGATTCGCGACAGAACGGCAATTTCTTGGACGCAGAGGGCAGACCGGCCGACCTGCACTCACAAAGAGTATTTCCGCTTCTGTATCCTTGTCGGGTCCATGCTAACGCTCGCAGACAATGCTCTACCTCCTCCGAAGAGGCTACGCCTACATCTATCAGCTCCTGATCTCATCCGAACCCGTTTCCGAAGCCCTCCTCCCCATCTACAACCAACTCATGACACTACGACGGTGCCTGCTGGAAGTTAAGAACTCTGGCGGCGTGTCGAATCCACGAGAGCTGTATCCATACAGCATGAAGCTCAACTCTATCGACAATATGCGGGTGGATGGCAAGTTCACTGTTGGTAAGGATATTCCGGAGGGTCAAGGCAATGTGATTGGTTTGCTGAGCGAATGCTATGACTTGGCCTATGAACTGAGGACGGCAGCGGAAGACGATGCTGATGATTCTGAGTGATGCATCAGGAAGACAAGCAGCAGGCATCCTGGACACTACTAGTTGTCAAATCTCTAGCTATCCACGCTGAGCTTGCGGGTGAAGGAGTTTGCATAAGTGATCAACAGAAGCCTGAAGCAATTCAATCACCAATATTTCCTTCGTCTCTGGAACTAAATCGTGTAGTACCTTTTGGCTAGATTGGCCTGCCCGATCTACAAATCTTGTTGCATGAGGATCCACTCTTCGTTGTAGGAAAGCCTGCTCTGTCTCTCCAAGCTTGACTCCAAAGCATGCACAGCCAGAGCATTTACCCAAGCTGCCAGCCTCCTTCCCGCTTTGCCAATCATCGCCTCCACGATCGGCACCGCTCCATCAT
>QQTW01003329.1_pt1 | contig 11854 bp, 10 predicted proteins | sample 1904831 | NCBI WGS metagenome assembly QQTW01 (sample SAMN09435610, study PRJNA476489) | Subsurface metagenome, whole genome shotgun sequencing project. | reverse complement strand
TATGAATGCACGACTGAGGGTACTCGCATTCTACCAGCGAGTCGGCTCTTCGTGTATATCTTCAACGGTCTCAAAGAGCGCTACAGTCGGGAGATTGACATTGTCCGCAAGCAATACCCGGTGGAAGAATTCAAGGTACCGGAGAATGGCAAGATGGTGCGACTGGCATTCAAGGAAGGTGTAGCGATGTTGCGAGAAGCAGGCGAGGAAGTCGACGATTACGAAGATCTCAGGTCGGTCCAACACTGTTCATATTTTCCCCCCAAAATAACCGCTGACGGGACTTCAGCACCCCTCACGAGCGTCTTCTAGGTAAACTAGTTCGAGAGAAGTACAACACGGACTTCTTCATCCTCGATCAGTTCCCACTCGGCATTCGACCCTTCTATACCATGCCCTCGCCTCACGATCCAAAGTTGTCCAATTCGTATGATTTCTTCATGCGGGGCGAGGAGATCATGTCCGGTGCGCAGCGGGTTCATCAACACGAGCTGCTCATTGAACGCATGAAGGCCTTGGGAGTTGATCCTGAGGGCGATGGATTGAAGGACTATGTCGACTCATTCAAATATGGGACTCCACCCCACGCTGGTGGTGGTATCGGTTTGGAGAGGGTCGTGTTTTTGTATCTGGGCTTGGGCAACATTCGGAAGGCAAGCATGTTTCCGCGGGATCCGCAGCGGCTGCGGCCATAGTTTTCAAGCACGAAGTTCTCGACTAGAGCTACCAGATATCCCTCGTGTGTCTACGGTACTATACGCTCATTGACGATCTACGAAGTCAAGAAAAGTGTACATTAAATTGGGAGCAAGGATTAAACAAGACGATAAAGGATCTTTACAGACTAAATTCATATTACGAGCTTGAACTTGCTGTCATGACTTTTACAGCGGCGAACAATGGCCTCGCCAGTTCCTTGTTCGATGAGCTCGTCCACCGTCCTGGCTGAACCCAAGCCTAATCTGGTAATATGTTTTTCGCCGAAAATTCGTCGAACATCTGAAGAAGATCTGGCTTGGGGCAAAACCACTCGGCGCCCCTCTCTACTCACTATGGGAGCATCAGGATGCGATCAAAGGAATAGCCGCAAGTTGAAAAGTAGGACCAGGGCATCTCCAAACTCAACCCACGCCGTTCTGCACGGACTGGTCCGCTTCAATCCGACGTTGTGTGGGTGTTGAAGCTCTCGTATCTCCTCCACAACTGGTCCCGGGCCGGTTGCTCCTCCTCCCATCCACTTCACCTCAAAAGCCTCTCGCAACATCAACGGCGCCATGGGAAAGAACAAGAAGAGAAAGAGTGGAGCCATCACCGACGACGTCAGCCCTTACCATAAGTGCGCTCGACCGTCACTCGCGCCCAGCGACAACAATGAGAACGAACCATCAGAAGACGTCCCACGACCGCGTCCAGACCCGTCGACAGGGTTACGATCCGCCTTTCCTGGTCTGGACGCGGACGGCAACGATGATGAGCTCTTTTATGGCCCAGCTAGCGATGGATTCGAGTACCTCCGCATGGTTCGGTGAGTGTCTGCTATATTTTGCTTCGTCCTGCACCAGAACGCCCTCGCTGAGACGCTCGCTCGACATCTAGCACGCTATTAGATGATGACCGGAGATGACTGATATGTGTGGGGACTTAGTTCGGAGGCGAAGGGTGTGCCAAAAGTGCTGGTTGCTCCTAGCACTCTAGCCGAAGTCGACGAAGGGATTCGCAACATTGACGATGAGATAGCTCGAGGTTACTACGCCGATGGAGCCTACACAGCGGCGCCCGCAACTGCGCAAAATCTTGTACCAGACGAGTCTACGACAGGGAATGAACTCCCACAGGACATCTATCGTCAGTCATTACTGCTTCGTTATCGACTGCTACGGGCCAATTTACGCATCAGTCCGCCAGCAGATGCCCTTGCGGCACTGGACGAGGACCACCCCATTGTGGTTTCCAAACAAATGCAGGCTGGAAGATTTCGCTGGCAGGAGCTACTACGCCAAACGGATCCGCTACCGGCGCAAATAGCGGCGATGGATCAAACGACGGTGCTTCGCGTAATTGGGATCATCGCGACTGGTCGATTCCTAAAGAGGCGCACAAACATATCCTCTCGACTTGGCCGTTGGATCTGGGCGCTGCTGGGTCGCGTCGAGGAGATTGGCTGCCTGAGCAACGACGAGGTGGCGGTACTGAGGGATTTGGGAAAGCGGGCGGCGTCTGTTTCACGAGGAGCATATCAAATTGATGATGGAGATGCCGGGGACGAGGCAGATGGGGAATATAATGACGATGCGTATCAAGAGGTGGACGAGCCTCCCGCGGAACCTCAGTCGGAGATGGTTGAAGAGGATGTTGAAGCTGATAATGACGGGAACACTGCGCTTGGAGCTTCAGAAGACCAGATGGAGCAGAGCTCACATAATGAACAAGGAACAACAGCCGATGCGGGTAAGGAAGGAGCAACTGATGGGAAAGAACCGGAAGTTGTGGTCTCAACAGACGCCACTGGGGGGGAAGTCAACCGAACAGATTCAACAGACAAGATGGCCATCGATGCCATCAAAGAGCGCATGTTGGCTACGATATCTTCTACGGGCCGTAAGGAAGAGGATGGGGAGATTCCCTCGTCTGTCGCCGTTACCGGGCCGAAGGAAGCAGAGACTCACTCTGAAGAAGGCGAAGTAGAAGAAGGGTTAGAAGGAGTCGAAGAAGAGGATGAGCCTCTCCCTTCGTCCCACACCTTGGCCACACTGGATATGATCCTGACTATCGTGGGGGAAGTGTACGGGCAACGGGACCTTCTTGAGGCTCGTCAAATCTGGCAATGAACTCAACCTAACTTTCAACTATCTCTGTTTTGGATATCCCACACAGTACTCGCGAAATACCTGAGAAGCAAAGAATGAAGGTTTTGGATGTTCCAACGTGTCATGACTGTGATTTGCTCGCAGCGAGACGAACCATTTCGAATTGAGCCACAAACTTATCTCATGCTACTTCCTTGTCTACGGTCACGTTCTAGTCTCTATGAACTGGCAACGCACATTTGACGGACCGTGACCGAATAGCTTCTCACCACCACCGCAATTGAATATCTTCACGGAGCAAGTCAGGTCAATCGTAGAGAATGTGAGATGAATCTATTGATCTGAAGCTTGAGGGATCACACTCACAGAGTACGACAGAAACAGTCACGTGATCGACCGGGCCCCACCCAGTAGGGCTGAGCTAGGAACGACATCCCGACCACCCGCGGTGTAACCCACCTCGAAGCCAAACGACCAGGGACCGCCAAAGGCAAGAGGGATCCTTGTTTTGCTGGCAAAATGACAGCAGCGATGCTGGGTAGTAGTTGGCGGTGCGCATGCCGTCAACGAGCACCACGGCATGCCAAGGCTGTCCGACAAAGTCAACCGTCCCGGTTCAGCTTCCTCCAGATCGCTGGCTACTCCACACAGCTGCGGCACCCTGATATCGCATTTGCATTTGAGTAAAAACCACCAACTAGACCTATTTTCATATTCCTCAACTTCATTGATGCTAAAGGCCTCGTAGCATCGATGGCGTCCTTCTTCGCAGCTCGACGCCCATTCCCGGGGCTCGGGAGACGTTGTCATACCTGCAACAGCAGCGTATCCCGTTCATTCTACTCACCAATGGCGGCGGCACGCATGAGTCGGATCGAGTGGCCGACTTAAGCCGTAAGCTGGGCGTCCCCTTGGACGTGAGCATGTTCGTCCAGAGCCATACGCCCTTCGAGGCCCTGGCCGTCGAGGAGGGATTGCAAGATCGGCCCGTCTTAGTAGCGGGTGGCGATGGTGACAATTGCCGCCAGGTAGCTCATCGGTAGGCCGTTCGCTGTCGGAATCAATCCGTACCGTACTTTGGGGGCATCAATCTGATGCGTTTCCCAAGGTACGGCTTCAACAACGTGGTCCTCCCGGGCGACATCTTCATGGCCGATCCTTCGGTTTGGCCCTTCTCCCACGTCTTTGCTTCCTACTATAAGGAGTTCGCTCGCCCGTTGCCTGCACCTATCGACCCGGAAAACCCGGACAAGAGCCTCCAGATCGGCGCGGTCTTCGTGTTCAATGATCCGCGTGATTGGGCGCTGGATGCCCAGATCATCCTGGACGTGCTGCTGTCTTCTCGAGGTATCCTGGGGAGCTACTCGTCCAAGAACAATAATCCGGACCTGCCCAACCGTGGTTATCAGCAAGATGGCCAACCGCCTCTATACTTCTCCAATCCGGATCTGTGGTGGGCCAACCAATACCATCTTCCACGCCTGGGCCAAGGCGGGTTTCGTGAGGCGTTGGAAGGCATCTGGTCTGCCGTCACCGGCGGTCCGGCCAAAGGCGTGCAGCTCCACAAGACCATCATCGGCAAGCCGTACCAGAGCACCTATGAGTTCGCGGAGAAGCGTCTCCATCAGCATCGGCAGACGCTTCTGAAGGATCCAAATGCGCCGCCCGTCAAGACGGTCGTCATGGTAGGGGATAACGAACACTCAGACATCCGTGGAGCCAACGAGTATGCCAGCAAGTTCCGAAGCAAGTGGTTTTCCGTGCTGGTTCGGACTGGCGTCTTCCGTGGTGGCCCCTTGGTCCACACGCCGACCCATGTTGCTAAGGATGTTACCGATGCTGTCCAGTGGGCGCTACATAAATATCATGGATCCTCCTCTTCATCCTGATCACAACAAAGAGTACATCACCTTCTCGCTATCCTGATCCAGACCAGGACTGCGTACTCAAACATGTCTCGTTACACTGCTGAAGAGCTTGAAGTGGCAGAGATCCTAGTTATGATGCGTGATGGCCTGATTGGGAAACAGCCAGGCTCACCGTCGACATCGGAGGAGCACAGTGGTGATGATAGAGAAGAAAGGAATGGCGGCGTGGTGGGACCGCAAGGGCCTATTCCTAAGATCGTTGTGACTGCCGCTCCGACCGAGGTGAAAAGGGAAGAGTTGCGTGAGTCTGGTATCGCGGCTGGTGCGCAGAAGGTCCAGCCGCCGCTGAGTCGTCAACAACAACACCACCTAGACGGACGACACGCTTTCACGGGGGCCGGTGCCCTAATTGCACGTCGTTGGACAACAGGATCTCTCCTCACTTCACGCCCACCTTTCTCCCTTCTCAACCCCACCACGTCTCATCGCTACTCATCTTCCCAACCCATCAAGCGTCGTCTGTCAACCTCCGACATGTCTGAAAATATTCGACCCAACTTTAACTTCGGGCCCGTTAGGCCGATGACGATGGAGGAGATGATTCTACGCATGAGCCAGGCCAATCTGAACGCGTCTGGTGGGTTGGCTATGCAGCAGCAAATGGCGATGCAACAACAGATGGCGATCAACGAGCAGATGGCGATGCATCAGCACATGACGATCAATCAGCACAGGGCCTTGAATCAGCACATGGTCGTGCAGCACCAAATCGCTATGCAGCACCAGATTGCCATGCAGCAGCAACTGGCAGTCCAACAGCATATGGCTGTGCAACAGCAGCTAGCCATGCAGCAGCAGATGGTTATACAGCAGCATCTGGCGACCCAGCAGCAGATGGCGACCCAACAGCAGATGGCCATGGGCCCGTCAGGTGAGTGCACTATGCACCGGCAGATCTCCTCTTCATCAAGCTGACGACGATATAGCTCGATGGCCTGCTGCCCATCACCGTCAGGCCAGCGCGGAAAATGCCGAGATCGCCGCCCTGTTTCGCCGCCCGAACGATGGTGGACGTGCTCTGGTGGTTTGGGCCCATCATCAGCATGTCGAAGAAGCTGCTCCCGCCCATCACAACCTCGTCTACGAAGAGGTTGCTCCTGGGCCTGCTCCGCCTCCCAACGACCACCACCACGAGGTTGACGCTGCCGCCGACAACCACCACCACAACGTCGACGACGATGCTGCTGCGGCCCCTGGTGCTCACCATGACCAGGCCGAAGGTGGCGCCGCTGCTCCGCCCGCCGACCCCCTCCAGACTTGGGCCGGTGAACTCGCTACTGGAACCTCCGGCGCCCATCATCATCACTCTGACGGCAACAACGGCAACGGCAGCCACGGCGGCAACGGCGGAAAAGATGACAAGGACGACGATAGTAGCGACACCTCGTCCTCGTCCTCGGACTCGGAGGACGCCACCGAATACGACTCCAACGGCATGGTGATCAACCAGCTGGCGTCGGCTCGTGACAATCTCGGCGGCGGGGTGAAGCTTCCTCCGGGGTTCTACGACTAGCCCTGGGGGGAGTGTGGGTCTGGTCTGGTGTGGTCTGGAAGTTTCTTTTTCCGTTTTACGTTGAGTTGAGTGAGGTGTGTGGTGGTAATCAGTTTGACGGATTATTATTCGTCATTAACCCCTAACAATCCCAATCCGTTGTTCCTGCTGTTTTACTCTCCCTTTAGTAATCTTCTATTGCGATTCTCTGTCCTCTCTCGTGTGGCCATGTCCCGATCAGCATGCTTCTCCCTTTCTGATACCCCGTGATGACATCTTTTCGGTCACTCGTATCCCGGTGTGTAAACTTCCTTACTTATCCCTCGACTTTGGCAACATGGCAAGCACAAACTATCCTTGTACGACCTTTCGATGAAGGGGCTTATAAAGTCATTGGCTAGCAAGGAGACTGGTAAGTCAGCCTACGGTTCATCTCCCCTCTGTTCAGCCTTGGCATCGATTTTGGATATATCTATCGATATACTCTTTTCTATTGATCGTAGGCTCGTCACGATATGGTTTTCCTTTCGGACAAGTCTATTTTTGGTCTTCGTCACGCGTGGGACAACGTAAATGGAGCAGCAACAGTCATCGCCATTACGATGAAGGTCAACCGAATCTTCATCATAAGGACGATGTAAGCTTGGTTCATTATCGTCATTATGATGAAGGCTTAGGTAGCCTCCACCGTAAGGGCGATGGAAGCTAAGATCGCCGTCATTGTGATGAAGGTTCAGGTCATCTTCATCATAAGGACGATGAAGGCTAAACTTATCATCGTCATTATGATGAAGGTTTAGCTCATCCTCATCATAAGGGTGATGAAGGCTAAGCTCAGCATCGTCATTATGATGAAGGTCAAGCGGATCTTCGTCGTAAGAGCGATGGAAGCTGAGCCCAGCATCGTCATGATCATGGAAGTTCAGGCAACCTTCATCCTAAGGGCGATGAAGATTACTGTCCAGTTGTTCCATGTATTTGTGACCCGCATGTCCGCTTATAACACTCCTCTACGGCGTTGATAACCATTCCTGGAACAAAGCTTTCTCAGGCTGTCACCCGGAATTCTCTATTGCTTATAGGATGCACCACACTGGAACCACTAGACGGTAACTGGGAACCTGCTTCCGATTTTAATCCTATGTCTCTCCCCAAAATACCATCAACCCTCCATCATGTTCGCCTTCCGCTTCGTTCCTTTGTTATCCCCCTTCCGTTTCGGACGCCACACCTGAGTCATGAAATCAGGGAGACTCAGAGACCCGTGCTGATGGGAGATTTCGCGAATAGTTGTCCGGAGGCTTCGGAATATCTCCGGAAGGGGGCAATCATGATCTTCCAGATCATCATGCCAAAGCAGCTTCAGCTCCTCCTCGAACCCATCGGCATCGTTCTGGATCACAGTTGGCACCGGCCATAGACCGGATTCGTTAAGTTTGGACAGAAGGATCGAAGGCCGAATTTGAGGTGTGCATTCTCTAGCTCTACCATCTTCGAAGCCACTAGCACAGGCCGAGCACTCGAGGTCCCAGCCTGACTTTTTGGCCTCGCAGTCGCCACAGATCTTTCGAAGACCGTAACACTCGTCGCCCTTGTTGAGATTGAGCAAGTGGAGGATTTTCCCGTTGATCGCATCCTCAAGTGTTTGAACGATTAGCCTCCTCCGCCGAAGGATCGCACCTGGTCGAAAAAAATAAAATAAGTCTGTTGGAAGCAGTCAAGTCCGCCAAAAGGACAGAAAGTATGACATCTCGAATATACCTTCTAGGGCACGAGAAAAGGGGAAGTTCAGGTAAGAACTGCACTCCTCCTGCTCCTTTGGCCACCTCTTGATAAGCTGAGTCGTAGCTTTCTCAAACTCCTGCTCATCATCCACCATGAACCCCACCGTGGCGGCTTTCCACAGCTCGTCAGCGGTCGCCTCCTCTTCATCCACACTGCGGAGCCACTCCCGACACGAGCGCCAGACCACATGCACGCAGTCATATTTATCCGCCAGTCTGACTAGCTCCACCAACAAAGCTCCATCATGTTCCGTGTTCATCTCCTTTTTTGTATGATGGAGCAGCCAACAAAGCACCACCAGCGCCTGCGGTTGATCTTCGGGCAACTCCAGGTTCAACGGGTTCGAAGGGCTCCTGGGCACGTTTCCTTCACGGAACTGCGGACCCAACATTGCTTTGAAAACGGGTGACCCGAGAGAAAGAACCTTGGAGTGGACAAGCAGTTCTTTTGATCCGCATTTCAGGAAAACGTCTCCTTCATCGTGGATGATCGAGCGAGTCACGGCCCCAGTCGTCATAGTGGGAGAGGATCCGCGGGAAGACTGTTCACCAGAAGAACTGGACGACATTGTCGAGCTTGATGGTGAGGTGAGCAAATCTGAAGCTTGATGTTGAGGAGATCTGCAACAGGGTGTCAGTCAGAGGAAGCAGGTGAGAGCTGATTGACTGAGTAGGAATTACTTTGATAGCGAGCTGACAATTCCAACAGAGTTGAGTAGAACTCGTCCTAGCTGTAGCTACAGCTTCTCAACTAGTGTGTTGTAATTAAGGTGAGACAAACGGAAAGCAAGGTTCTGATCTGGAATGGATGTGAAAAATGGAATGAAAAGCTGAGAGTGGATGGGGTGAGTACGACTTACTTGTGTCGTTTTGAGTTGACAGTCAGTATAGACGTGTCGAGTTGTGATTCACTTCAGTCACATCGTCACTAGTATGATAAACAAAACAGAGCATCACCGCCGTGAGTCCCACGAAGGTGAAGCCTGAGCCTAACATACATCGTACATTTGACGGCAGAAAAGCTCACCTCAGTCCTCACACTTATGATGAAGTCGGAGACTGATCTCCGTCATACCCTCGACGAAAGTCGAGCTATCTGTATCGTACGCTTGACGAAGATGAAGTTAACCACATCATACTTTCGACGAAGATGGAGCTACTCCCACCGCACTCTCGACGAAAGTAGGTCCACCTCCACCTTCACTAGTTCGGCGACAAAGAATCTTCATGTTCTTGATTTCGTCCCACCTCCATGAGACGAAATCGGAGATACATCCGTCATTGTCAGAACGACGATGGTACAAATTAGATCCTCATTATCATCTTTGATATATCGCTCATGACGCTAAACAGTAGAGTGGGATTGAAAGAGCTAGTCCATTATCACCATCAGGCTGATGACGGAAGGGTTTAACCCTGGCGGGAGGGCACGAAAGATGACTTTGACATAATAGAGAAAGATAAAAAGGAGGTGAGTCCTAGTGTACAACACCGACTATTTCATATCCATCTTGCTTGCAGAACGCTTGACTCCCTTTTTCCCTCCATCTCCAGACTCCGACATTTTCGCACGAAACGAGATCAGATCCATACCCTTAACTCCCTTCATGATCTTGCCCATCTCTTTCTCCAAGTCCGTACCAGCCTTTGTCAACGGACAGAGTGACTTTCCATCGCAGAAATGTTTCCCCAGCTTCGTAACCACCGACTGAGCCGCTTCCTGGAATTGAGTCGCGCTCCTCTTATAGCTGCTGTTGGTCCGCCAGACGCCTGCTTTTTCGGCCGCTGCTCTGAACGTAGATTCTCTTCCAACGAGAACGCATCGGTCTAATTCGAATTTGTTCTTCCCGCATTTCTTGCAACTCCCAGGCCGAGTAGCCGCCTCTCGGATTTCCCCGCAGACGTTACAGGCCCATATCTTATCGATCTTGAATCGGGCCCCGCTCGACCCAAGGTCGCGTCGAATGGTGCGTACACATTGCTTAAGATCTTGCACAAGTTTCTCCCTTGCGGACGCTACCACCTCTGTTGATCATTCTCGTTAGAATTGGACAGATGTCGAGCTAGAAGAGACAGACAGATGATGTTGTTAACTGACCTTTAAGAGATGGGAAGAAATCGACCTGGAGCGGCGCGGCTTTCGTGATATCCTTCGTCGATACATACTGTATCAGTTTCGCCGTCGACTCTTGAAAAATCTTCTGATGGTCCAACAGGACCGCGATGGTCGCAATCTTCCAGAGCGTCGAGGGAAGGGTGGTAGCATCACTATGAAGCCGAAGCCATTCCCCGCCTTGGAGACGACTGTACGCGCTCGTGCATTGATATTCCACCGCCAGCTTGGCCAGTTGAAGTTGGACATCGACGTCCGGCCTGATGATCGGCAAGCTGGAAGAATAATGGAACACCCGAAACAAAAGCGCCAGAGCCTCGGGATCTTCATGCTGGACTTCAAGTCGGAGAGCAATGTCCGAAGATTCACAGACTTCAATCTTGGGAATCCCTGCCCGGATTTTCTGCCGAAACACGGGAGATATGGACGAGAGAATTTGGGAGAAGACAATGATGTGCCATTGTCCGCATTTGATCAACAGATCGCCGTTCTCGTCGATGTATTCGCGGCGGATATGAGCGGGAGTTGGGCCTTCTCGATCGTCTTTCGACTCGGCTTTGCTTGTCGAGCTAGCCATGGTCTGGATACTTGTGGCGACTTTTATGCTACTCAGTAAGTTTATGTACGTACCCTCTTTCAGATAGGAGAAGAAACTTACGATAGAGTTGGTAACTTAAGGTGACGAGAGATGATTCAACCTACCGAGCTCCTCCACGGAGAACTCCGGTCACCGAAAGATAGTGGCAGTGAATGAGGATGTAAGAGACTGGTAGATCTATCGGTGAGCTAAAGTGAACACTAAGTTCATATCATTATGAGAGAATGAGAATTAATGAGAATTACTTACCGATTGAATACTGAGCAATGAGAGATAAGTAAAGTGACAACAACCTGAGCGTTGAAGTCACTCTTATTCCTATTTCGGCCCCCCACGGTGGGATGAAATCCTTCTTGGTTTCTGTAATCGATATCACTTCGAAAGATTAGCGATCTCTCGTTTAAACAGCGAATCTAGTTCATGTTGTGGTTCTGAGAACAAATATCCAGCCAAAAGTGACGTGGGAATGAAGCGAAAGTGAGGGAAACATGGTATCATTTCAGACCTACGGGTGAAAGAAAAGTGAAGATCGATCCGACTTGAAAGAGGAGAGGAAAGTGAATTAGGAGTGAGGGGAATATGAATGAGAAGAGAGAGAGACGTCTTACCTGAATGGTTTTCAGTGGGGTGGGTGATCAGTTTAGTTTAGTTTAGTTTAGCATCACTGTGCTTTCTGTTCACTGCTTCTCCTGAAAACGATATATTGAAAGAGAAATCAGATGTGAACCATGGAGGCTTACCGTTTTGGTTTTAAAAGTATGTTGTACTAACTTTCGTCGATTCCTCAATGATAAATTGATGAATTGATCAGTTCACGTTCGTCATCAGTACGATAAAAGTCAAGGTGAATATGTCTTCGTCGTCGTCAGAGTGATGATGGAAATTTACCTACTGCCGACATCATCAGGATGACGAAGGAGCTCCCGTCGTCATCAGTCCGGTGGAGAAATGACATTGGCTTTGTGATCAGTTCCACGGAGGAACACTGCGGCCTTTGTCAGTCTAATGAAGAGACGTATCACCGTGAGGGTGAAGGGGGATAGTGCTTACCGCCGTCGTGAGTCCAATGAAGAGTGCTGTCATCATCGTCAGTTCGATGATGAGAAGACAGTGGTATCGTCGTTCGTTCGAC
>QQTW01003328.1_pt1 | contig 11854 bp, 9 predicted proteins | sample 1904831 | NCBI WGS metagenome assembly QQTW01 (sample SAMN09435610, study PRJNA476489) | Subsurface metagenome, whole genome shotgun sequencing project. | reverse complement strand
TGTTGATAGAAGAGTGGGCTGACGAGTCGATTGGCTCCAAAAGTCGGCAGGTGCTGTTTGGCGCTCTCACTCAGGACCAAAACTTCCGGAAGTCTTTATTACCCGCCTCCACACCAGATGTATTGAAGTCCTTGGTTGAAGTATTACCTAGTGATGTGTTTAAGGTTTTGGGGCTTGGGGTAGGCTACGGTCCAGATGTAATAAAGTCGGCAGAGGCAGATCTGAAGCAGGACTTAGAAGCCCTTTGTCTGATGCTGCTGGATAGCCCATACTTGTTGGGAGACCAACCGACATTAGCAGATCTGGCAGTAGCGAGCTTATCAATGTTAATCAAGTTTCCAGATGGACCATACCTAGACCTGCCAGTGACGCTAAGAGGTAAAGGAATACCTGGATTAGCTAACAGTGTTGATTATCAATCGTTTTTCACTTGGCGCGATCGCCTCTATGCTCAATATCGTCATCCTTTGACCGGAGCTACTACGTCAGGAACTGCACCCACCTCTATTAATATTGACTGAGATACCTGCTTTTTTAGCTAGTTTTATAGTGGAGAGGTAAAATTCGGATTAAGATAAGCCAGAGGTTTTCGCAATTGATGCCATGAATTTGGGTCAGCCACTAGGCTCAGTCACACAGGGCTCTCTCAGTCAGGGATTAGAGGTGCGATTACACCCGGATGTCTCCGTTGAAGATATGCGGGTGGGAAAGTTCCTATTGATTGAGGGGGTACGCTCACGTTTCTTCTGTATGCTCACTGACGTAGCGCTGGGAACTTCTAGCCCTCGGATCGTCTCTAACCCCCCCAGCCCCGATGATGATTTTTTAAGAGAAGTGCTGGCTGGGAGCGGCACCTTTGGCACGATCAATCTCACCCCAATGTTGATGTTTACCCCAGAGGAACAGGGGGAAAATGGGAGAAGGCAAGAACCAAATTCCCAAATTCTTAACTCCCTGGCATCGTTTCAGCCGCAAAGCAGCAGTAGCATGGAGCTTTTGCCGGTTAAGACGATTCCCAGTCACTTTAGTCAAGTCTACGACGCAAGTGAGCGGGACTTCCGAGCTGTATTTGGTTGGGAAGACGATCCCCACCGGCGCAACTTCGCCATCGGTCAACCGTTGGATATGGATGTTCCCATCTGCATTGATTTAGACAGATTCGTTGAACGTAGCAACGGAGTATTTGGCAAATCTGGAACTGGAAAATCCTTTCTCACTCGCTTGCTGCTATCAGGAATTATACGTAAGCAGGCAGCAGTTAACCTGATTTTTGATATGCACTCTGAGTATGGCTGGGAAGCTGTTTGTGAGGGCAAACAATTCAGCACAGTTAAAGGTCTGCGCCAGCTGTTTCCCGGTCAGGTGCAAATTTATACCCTTGATCCTGGATCTACTAAACGTCGTGGCGTGCAAGATGCCCAAGAACTCTACCTCAGCTACGACCAAATTGAAGTCGAAGACATCATGTTGGTGCGGAATGAGTTGAATCTATCTGAGGCAAGCCTGGAAAATGCAATTATTCTGCGGAACGAGTTTGGTAAACCTTGGATTAGTCAGCTATTGAGCATGACCAATGAGGAAATTCAGCTATTTTGTGAGGAGAAGAGGGGCAGCAAGTCTTCTATCATGGCATTGCAGCGCAAGCTTAACCGCTTGGATGATCTGAAGTATATGCGCTCTGCCTGCCCACACAACTACATTAATCAAATTTTGGAATCATTGGATGCTGGGAAGAATGTGGTCATTGAGTTTGGTTCCCAGTCGGATATGCTCTCATACATGCTGGCAACCAATCTGATCTCGCGTCGGATTCACCAATCATATGTCCGCAAGGCGGAGCAGTTTCTGCAGACGAAAAACCCAAGTCAGCGCCCCCGTCCATTGGTGATCACAATTGAAGAAGCCCATCGCTTTCTTGACCCTGCCACGGTTCGCCAGACAATTTTTGGCACAATTGCTCGTGAGATGCGGAAATACTTTGTCACATTATTGGTGGTAGACCAACGTCCATCAGGAATTGACAACGAAGTCATGTCCCAAATTGGCACCCGCATCACCGCTTTGCTCAATGATGAGAAAGACATTGACGCCATCTTCACGGGTGTCTCTGGAGGGCAAAGCCTGCGTTCAGTGCTGGCAAAACTTGATTCTAAGCAACAAGCCCTAATCTTGGGTCACGCGGTGCCAATGCCAGTTGTCATCCGTACCCGACCGTACGATCAAACTTTCTATGCCCAGATTGGGGATGTTGCCTGGGAAGAAAAGCCTGACGACGAAGTTTTCGCCGCAGCTGAACTGGCAAAAGCTGATCTAGGCTTCTGATTAGGAAAAGGGTAGGGGAGAAAAGAGAGTTCGGCATATCCCACCATTATTTGCCAAATCATTTCGGTTATCCGGCAGCTTCAGGATAACTGCTTGCAGGGTAGCAATGTCATTATAAGAGAGTGAGCCCAAACACCTTGGTAAACAAGGAAAGTAACAGTAATGCCATCTTTTGCACGGGCAAGACTTCTGTACCCGAACTAAGACTTTACTACTCTCCGAATTTGTAATAAGATTAGCAAAGACAAACTCATACTGACTTCGACTTTATCCATAAACGCTTGCTCTCAAGCTTTGGCGGAAAATCAAGTGAGTCTAACAGGCGCAAAGGCTTGGAAGGTTGGCGAAACTTATCTTACAAACTTAACGTCTCTACATCTTCTGTAGGATGTCCGCTGCTCTATCAGTCAGTTAATGTCCTGTTAGAACGAAGAAACTACTTTTTACATTTGCCCCAGTCACTAAGCATTCGATTTGTTTACGGAGATTGACGACGTACCAATGGCTACTGTTAAGACTAAAACCGACACCACCAACACCAAGTTTACGGCAGATATGGTGCGCACCTATCTGCGCGAGATCGGTCGTGTACCGCTGCTAACCCGTGAACAAGAGATTGTGTATGGGAAGCAAGTGCAACAAATGATGTCACTGCTGGAAGCCAAGGAGGTTCTGGCAAAGAAACTGCGCCGCGAACCTACTTCAAATGAGTGGCTCTCGCAGGTTAATCTTGCTGAAGCCGATTTGAAGGAGACTTTGCGGCTGGGACAGCGAGCAAAGCAAAAAATGATCGAGGCGAATTTGCGCTTGGTAGTCGCTATTGCTAAGAAGTACCAGAAGCGCAATATGGAATTCTTGGACTTGATTCAAGAAGGCACAATGGGTTTGGAACGCGGTGTGGAGAAATTCGATCCCACTCGTGGTTACAAGTTCTCAACTTATGCTTATTGGTGGATTCGCCAAGCAATTACCCGCGCGATCGCCCAACAAGCCCGGACAATTCGGTTGCCTATCCATATTACGGAGAAGCTCAACAAGATCAAGAAAGTGCAACGGGAACTGGCTCAGCAGTTGGGTCGCAGCCCTACTCCAGGTGAGATTGCCAAAGAGTTGGAGTTAGAACCTGCTCAGATCCGGGAATACCTGAATCTTGCCCGCCAACCGGTTTCGCTAGATATCCGAGTCGGTGACAATCAAGACACGGAACTCCAAGACTTACTAGAAGATGAAGGACCATCGCCAGAACATTACATGACGCAAGAGTCCCTGCGCCAGGATCTGGAAGACCTCTTGGCAGAACTGACGTCTCAACAGCGAGAAGTTTTGAGCTTGCGCTTTGGTCTAGAGGATGGCAATGAACTGTCCTTAGCGAAGGTAGGAGAGAGACTCAACCTCAGCCGTGAGCGAGTACGCCAGTTGGAGCACCAAGCTCTTGCACACCTGCGTCGCCGTCGGGCGAATGTGCAGGAATATATTGCTAGTTGAAATGCTTGTGTCTAGTCTTCTTATAGTCCAAAACCGCCTCCCAGCTTGAGGAGGCGGTTTTTTAACTTTAACAGTAAAAGTTATTTCTCTTATACTAGGTGCTCATGTGTAATCCACTAATTTGATAACTAATTAGTTATGCTTTAAATAGGGCTGCCTTACGTATATTGAGATACAGTTAATCATAAAAAAATGAGTAAGCTTAACTATCTTGTTAAGTTCTTTTCACCGCCATCCCGCTATCTGGGAATTCCACTGACCATCTTATTGACACTAGGCATATACAATAGCGAAGCTAAACCAGTATCATCAAACGAGCTACAGACCTCAGCCAAGTCCCAGATGCTTGTCCGGGCTGAAGCGTTTGGAGAAGACAACGCAATTACCATGAGGGGAAAACTACCAGAGGTAGACGGTGTCTATTTATATAGTCAGTCACCAGAGCCGGAACAAATTGGGCAAGAGTATATGGTATTCGAGGTGCGTCAGGGTAAAGTGATTGGCGCACTTTATCAGCCATACTCGGAGTTTAGTTGTTTCCAAGGTACTATGCAGTCAGGGAAATTGGCTCTGATGGTTGCCACTGGACAGACAGATGCATACTCAGACCCAGTTACCGGTCAAAACCCTCAACAGGTGGCTACAGCTAATAATAACTCCCAGCTCGGGAATAGCTACAAGATGGCTTATCCCTACAGCGTGGTACTACAAAACTATTACCAGTTAGCTTCTTTAAGTGCTATTGACCAGCAGATTTTGAAAAATTGTCAAAACAACTACCACGAGTAGAAAACTAAAACTCAATTCCCGGTTGTGCCTTCACGCCCTGCTCACGGAAAGGATGCTTGACTAACGTCATTTCGGTTACTAAATCAGCTCGCTCAATCAAGGCAGCGGGTGCGCCCCTACCGGTAAGAATAACATGAGAATCAGCTGGCTTTCCTTCTAGCCCCGCCAAGACGTCTTCAATACTCAAGTAGCCCAGTTTCAGCGCCACATTTACCTCATCCAATAACACCAGCTTAAAGTCTGGGTTGTAGATAAATGATTTGGCAGTCTCCCAAGCTTCGCGCGCTTTTTGAATATCTCGCTCTCGGTCTTGAGTTTCCCAGGTAAAGCCTTCTCCCATAGCATGGAATTCCAACTGGTCAGCCCAGTGACTAAGAACGGCTTTTTCAGCTGGTTCCCAGGCTCCCTTAATGAATTGGATGATCGCTACTTGATAGCCGTGACCAAGCGATCGCAACACCATTCCCAAAGCAGCGGTGGTTTTACCCTTACCATTGCCGGTGTTAACAATGATTAAACCTTTCTGATTCGCCGCCTTAGATAATCGCTCATCCTGCACTTCCTTGCGGCGCTGCATCTTTTTACGGTACTGTTCTGCCGTCAGTGAAGATACCTCTGAACCAGTGGGATCAACATCTAAAGTTTCTTTAAGATCTGAATGGGGATTTGTTTTCATCAAAGTATTTTTTTGGAAATTGTTGTGCAAGACAGAATAGCAGTAATTCAAGGAGATATTACCCAGCAACGTGTAGATGCAATTGTCAACGCAGCTAACAACTCTCTACTGGGTGGGGGCGGTGTAGATGGGGCAATTCACAAAGCAGCTGGGCCAAAGCTTTTAGAAGAATGTCGGCGTTTGTTGGGCTGTGCAACCGGCGAGGCAAAAATCACTAAAGGCTACAACCTCCCAGCCAACTGGGTGATTCACACCGTTGGTCCAATCTGGCGGGGTGGCAACCAAGGAGAGGATGCGTTGTTAGCTAGCTGTTATCGCAACTCTTTGATACTAGCAGAGCAATACCAGATTAAAACCATCGCTTTCTCAGCCATCAGTACTGGCGTATATAGATTTCCCGTAGAGCGGGCTTCCCAAATTGCCGTTACTGAAATTCAGCAGTTCTTAGACAATAATTCCCTTGAGCAAGTAATTCTCGTCTGCTTCAGCAAAAGCTCATACGATTGCTACCTAAGGGCAGTAAAGAAATCAGTCAAAGATAGGTAGATTAGATCGGGCGTGTCTTCTCTGGAGTCCAAAAATGTCAAAACTGCCCAGCAACAAAATCGCACCCGTCCCAATGTCGAAAGAAATTGGCGTCGTGGATTTGATTGATAATTACTTCACTGCCTACAACTCCGCACGCTTGCGGGAAATTTGCCAACTACTCAGTCGGGAAGTGCTACACGAGGGCGTTACGGTTGGAGTCAGCTTATCGGGAGCGATGACACCAGCTGGGTTCGGAGTTTCAGTCCTAGCGCCACTGATTCGTAATGGCTTTATTGATTGGATGATTAGCACTGGTGCTAATCTCTACCACGATTTGCATTACGGGTTGGGTTTTGACCTCTACACTGGTCATCCGTTTCTAGACGACGTGAAGCTGCGCCAAGAAGGCACCATTCGCATCTATGACATTATCTTTGGCTACGACGTACTTCTAGAAACTGATGCTTTCATTCGGAAGATTCTGCAAGCAGAACCTTTTCAGAAGCGTATGGGAACAGCCGAGTTTCACCATCTGTTAGGTAAGTACGTCCGGGAAGTAGAAAAGCAATTGGGAGTTGAACATTCCTGCCTACTAGCCACAGCTTATGAGTGTGGTGTTCCTATCTATACATCATCTCCAGGAGATAGCTCGATTGGGATGAATGTGGCAGCGCTGTCCTTAGAAGGTTCAGCGCTAGTGATAGATCCATCAATTGACGTGAATGAAACAGCTGCGATCGCTTACGCGGCTCGTGAAACTGGGTCCGACATCGAGGGCAAAAGCGCTGCTGTCATCATCGGCGGTGGCAGTCCAAAAAACTTCCTGCTACAAACCCAGCCCCAAATTCATGAGGTACTAGGGCTAGAAGAGCGAGGGCACGATTACTTTATCCAATTCACAGATGCTCGTCCAGATACCGGCGGCTTATCAGGTGCCACACCCAGCGAAGCCGTCAGCTGGGGTAAGATTGACCCAGAAGAGCTACCTAGTACCATTGTTTGTTACACAGACAGCACAATTGCTCTGCCGTTGCTGACTGCCTACGTGATGAAACAGTGCCAACCTCGTCAGTTAAAGCGACTGTATGACCAGCGGGAAGAAATGCTGGAAAAACTGCGAATTGACTATCTGGCAGCCAAAACCCGACCATCAGAGCAAATTCCAGCAGCTGTTGCCGAGAATGCTTCCGAGCAACCTGTAACAACCTACCCCTGCGGCAGGCTCATTCCTAATGGATAGAGTATAGGGTGTGGGGGGCAGGGGAGCAGGGGAGCAGGGGGGCAGGGGAGCAGGGGAGTAGGGGAGCAGGGGAGCAGGGGAGCAGGGGAGCAGGGGAAAAGAGTTGTAACTCTCCTGCCACATGGATTGAAGTCCCTAGGTTTATCTATGGATAACCAGAACAATTTGCACCGAGATTGCTTGCAACGATAGCCAAAACTTCCTTACTTAAAGAAAAGTGGATTCATGCATTGGGTTCTCTCCCCTGCCCCCCTGCTTCCCTGCTTTCCTGCCCCCCTGCTCCCTGCTCCCCTGCCTCTTGTTCACACCCTATTTTTTGAGCTATTTGTTCTGTAGCTTGCAGATAGCTTTTAAAACTTGTAGCAACTGGATTGAGCGCTCAGAATCCATCAGGTGCAATTCCGGCATTAGCTGATAAGTTGGGGGATTTCCTTGTCTGAGATGCACGAACAGATATTGCAGTCCATTCGTCGCTAGTCCCCAAACTGATGATTGCTGCTCTAGGCTTTTAAATGCATAAGCTAACAACTGAGGTAAACCTTGGCGAACCTCAATTGCACTATTCTTAGCTTCAATCACTAAGAGCCAAAACGGTATATTATCTGTCATTAATTGAGCCTTGTTGACAGCTAAAATATCCATTCGTCCCGTAATCGTTGTATCCTCGTCTTCGACCATAATGCCGATACTGTCCTCCACTGTTAATTTAATAGGAGCCTGATAGAAACCAGCTAGTCGCATTAAGGGGGCAATTGTCATAAATTTAATTAGCCCTTCAGAAATTTTAGCTTCCACAAGGTATTCTTCAAAATCATTGCGAATTTGCCATAGTTCCTGCCGTTCAAAATCTGATAAAAGTTCCAAAGATAAAAATTCTGCAAATGAGCCAGTAGAAAGCTTCTGTAATCTCAAAATAAGGTGAACATCATTCAGAGATAGTTTACTTATATCTAGAGTTTGCATAAGATTAGTTTTAGCTATTAGTTGCTAGAATAGCAGTCCTAAATAATTCTTAAAATCCTTTCTTCCCTTGGCGCTCTTGGCGTCTCGGCGGTAACCGGTTGCAATGATATTTTTAGTAACTCTTTTATCATTCTACGTAGCATGCAACCTGGGGGCAAACGATGTTGCCAACGCGATGGGAACGTCTGTGGGCTCGAAGGCTGTAACTCTACGGCAGGCAATACTGATCGCTGGAGTATTAGAGTTCACTGGTGCTGTGCTATTTGGTCATGCGGTGTCCCAGACGCTGGCAACTGAAATAGTAAATCCCGCTCTATTCGCTTCAGCACCCCAAATTTTGTTGATTGGTATGGTTTCGGTGCTGTTGGCTTGTGGTTTATGGTTGCAAATTGCCACGGCACAGGGATGGCCTGTTTCCTCTTCCCATGCAGTTGTGGGCGCGATCGCAGGATTTAGCTGGGTAGCTGTTGGTGTCCAAGCCATCGATTGGTCATTAATTCGCCTCATCACCTTTGCCTGGCTTGTGACACCGGTGGTAAGTGGAACAATTGCCGCCCTATTCTATAGTCTGGTTAAGCGCTGGATTTTGGATCAGAACGATCCACTAAGGCAACTAAATGAGTGGATTCCCTGGTTAAGTTCCGTTCTCCTGGGTGTGTTTGGCGTGATTGTGCTACCAACGCTGAGTCAGCCAGTGTATACATTTCTCAACCAGCGATTGGGTATTACCATCCCCGCCCACGATGTGCCAATTGCTATTGGTGCGATCGCTGCAGTTAGCCTTACTTTAACTAGCTGGAAACAACTAGAAAGTACCGCGCCTACACACCACTCTTTAGTCGAGCAGAAGTTAGCTCGATTTCAGCTATTGAGTGCCTGCTTTGTTGCCTTTGCCCATGGTTCCAATGATGTGGGGAATGCGATCGCTCCCTTAGCTGCGATCTCTTACATCAGTCGGACTGGCACCGTTCCCCTAAACGGCTTCACTATTCCCATCTGGATTTTGGTACTAGGTGGTGCTGGCATCGTCACCGGTTTAGCCATCTGGGGGGAAAAAGTTATCGCCACGATTGGGGAAGGTATCATTTCTCTCCAGCCCAGTGGTGGTTTCTGCGCCGAGCTAGCAACCGCCACTACTATCCTATTAGCCTCCCGATTGGGCTTACCAGTCTCCACCTCCCATGCCCTCGTCGGTGGTGTCCTTGGAATTGGTGTAGTCCAAGGTATCAAGTCTATTCAATTCAAAACAGTGCAAGGAATTAGCTGGGCATGGCTAATTACAGTTCCTATTAGTGCTGTTCTAAGCGCTAGCATCTTTACCGTTGCCCACTTTCTCTACCGTTTATTGCCACTCGCCGCCATGAACCTATTTTTCTTATGAAGTACACAGCTCTTATGAGCCAGTACAGTTGAATGACCTGTATGGTATTGTTGTATCCAATCCCAACTACATCTCACCATGGGAGCATGACAAATTCCGCATTTATATTCATCTACACTCTTAAGGTTTGAACCAATCAAATAATGTATAGCATTTGGGAAAATACCTGATATATGTAAAAACTCACATATTACACGGTAAGGATCTACCCTACACCACCAGCTTGCTGCACGGTAGATTTCATAACCTAGTTCTTTTAAATAATTATCTCTTCCTAAAGTTTTACTGTGTAATTTGTTAAAAATATGGTGTTCACCGTCAATTTCTAAACCAAGCAATCTCACTTGATTATCATCTTGGGCGACCAACCACAATTGATCAAGGATATAAGGAATTGGATTTGTGGTATCTTTACTAGGAACTATGAATTGGGAGGTAATTAGCTTAACACTTTTATGCCATTTAGCATAACTCTGCATAAATTCGTTAAAGTTAGAATTCTTTAACCAAACTCCAGAAGCGTTGCCATGTAGCATTTCCCGAACAGCGTAATAAGCTTCGTATTCTCCATAAGCAACTTTTTGCTCTCTCAAGAACTCGTCTGCCACCAGATAACCACGCTCTTTTGCAACACGGAGAGCTTGAGAATGGTTCCACTGTTGACAATATTTTTCTTGCTTTTTGGGTACTTTTGTATGGTGTGATTCTATATAAGACCAACCTGTCCTCATTGCCTTAAAGAGCAAATCATGATCGCCAATATCTTCATATAGTGGCTCTACATATTCATAATAACTTTTTTGATAATTAGGTGTTTCAAATATAATTGTTTGACTTGGTGACTCTAGAATAATTGGTGAGTTTTTAAGTGATGTTTCTGTTAAATGTTCCAGTGTTGCTATGTAATTATGAACCTTTAATGCATGTTCAACATCTTGTGCAAACATAGAATTTATTACTTATAGTTGTATTTCGATATATAGAATCTACAAATATATATGAATAACTGTCCATTCTTTACTGGTGTATTTGTGTAATCTTCATTGGATTCTAGAGGATTGTAAAGAGTTTACGTGAAATTACTTAATTTACGCATGGGTGTAGTATTACTTTAGCTAAGTACATACTAGGCCAATGGCCTGCGACAGCCTCAGCCTTGACTAGAGATTCAGTAGGATGTATTGATTCGTACTTAGTTGTTTTTGTAGATAAGCTTGATAAAATGATGGGCGCATTTTTAGCGATAGGCGGGCAATGTCAATAGCTAGCCTATCTTTTTTGAATCCAATTCCTTAATCCCTTACTCCGCTTGCTTATAGCTTCCTGTCGCCCCATCAGATAATTTATTTACTTTTTCTTGTTGGTGCTCTTTTTAGGCTTTGGATTCTTACCCTTATTGTTGGTGCTCTTTTTAGGCTTTGGATTCTTCTTAACCGTGATGTTAGATAACGATTCTTTATATATGTCTCTTCCAATCCCATAGTTATTTGGTTCATTATTCTTGACGATAATCCGGGACGAATGCTCACTTTCCTTCAATTTGCCAGATGACTCATAGTTGAGCCACACAGTCTCTTCAGACGTGCCTGAAGGTAAACTTATTTGTGAAAGAGTAGCTATAAATGGTCTGTCTTCTAACATACTCACAACCTCGCTAGTGGCTGTGAACCAAACAGCACCCCTGCCTTTATTGGATTCCTTGTAGGCGTATTTGTCTTTCTGCACATCCACAGCTTCGACTTCATAGCCCTCACAATATCGGTAAAAAGGTCCGGTCAACGATGGCTCCCAACTGAGTTCTGCACCGCCGACTTGTCTCGTGGCGACTGGCTTTCCCTGTGTCCCCTTATTCTTGGGTGCCTTCTGAATTACTGATGTGGGTACTAATTCAGAAATACTCGGTTTCGCCTGAATTTCCTCTTTTGGTGCTTCCTGACGCTGAACAGCCTGACTTGGCTCCGTCTGTTGGAAAGTTGGTGCATGAATTTGGTTGACAACCTGGGCAGCTACTGCGTCAGCTTCCTGTTCATACTTGTCCCCTGGTTGACCAATAGTCAGTTTTGGCTGCACAAGTGGCTGGATCAGCTTTTCTTGAATTGATGATGGTGAGGTCGCATCAGGACGGTCAATAGCAATTTTGGCAAAGTTGTGACCAAATCGAGATGCGTGTTCCACTCTCCTGTGCAACACTTCTTTCCTCTGCGCTTGTACATTCTCGATTTCCTGCTGCGTCTTAGGTACGTTCGAGTCAGGTTGAGCTTGAACGGCAAACGGTCGTGGCTGCAACTGATTGACTACTGGTAGTCCTGGCTGCCTGGCATAGCTACCATCAGCGAACGGACGTGTCTGGAACTGACTACCAACTGAGGTGGAATCGGACTGAGAGTGTGCTTTTTTGTGGATGTACAGCCGTTCACTCATAGCTATCTCCAACTCGAAGATTGCGGGGAATCGTTGAATTCTATCACCT
>QQTW01003327.1_pt1 | contig 11854 bp, 9 predicted proteins | sample 1904831 | NCBI WGS metagenome assembly QQTW01 (sample SAMN09435610, study PRJNA476489) | Subsurface metagenome, whole genome shotgun sequencing project. | reverse complement strand
GCACAGATTCTGCGGTCAAGGGTGACTGCCTGGATATCTCACGACGTTGGAAGTGAAGCCATGGGGTGAGTTGTTTTACGTCCGCTGAAGAAAGGCTGGCACTTACTCTGTACAGATGACGAGACGGACATGGAGGAGCTCACGGCGAACGTCAAGGCCATCGAGATGGACGGACTCGTTTGGGGTGGCCACAAACTCGTGGCTGTCGGTTACGGCATCAAAAAGCTGCAGATCAACATTGTCATCGAGGATGAAAAAGTGTCTCTCGACGACCTACAGGAAAAGATTGCCGCGGACGAGGACCATGTTCAGTCTACCGATATTGCTGCAATGCAGAAGCTGTAGATGAGTGTGATTGGTCCCGGCACACAGGTGACGGCAACGACACCCTTCATCGGTAATGACCCACCGTCGTGAGATATCCAGGCAGTCACCCTTGACCGCAGAATCTGTGCTTGCTGCAAATATACTAGACATCAAGCAATTTCTATGCTACAGGCTGTTCAAGATCCTACGCATCTCCCTTCATATCTGAGCTTCTGACACATTTCGTGGTTGCATCGTTGCGACTGTCGAACTAAGTGGGTTGACATCCTTCGTCGGTTTCACCTATGTGTAATTGTAAGTGTAAGCAACCAATTTCGAGTATTCCTTTCGCGTCATCTGTTCATCTACCGTAGGACCAGACCCTTTTAATACGAGACACCCCAACCGGAGACCTCCCTTTGTCCTTAATGTGAAAGAATATCGAACAAACAGCAAAGCTAAGGCCAGATCAATCATAGAATTTTTTCATCACCAAAAGGGAATTCACAATTGAACCTTGCAAGAGTGAGACGAATTAATTTTCTGATTTGTTTTACTAGTCTAAACACTTTTCTTTGTTGACAGTGCTGTGCTATGCTATGCTATGCTATATATTATTATTCTGGAACAAAGCCTCCCTGTTCCAGACGAAGAACATCCAATCCCGCGCTAGTGCGCCAACCAACTTGCGCGCCATTGAAAATGCATATTGTCGTGAACCCTTGATCCCCATCCTCTTTCCCCAAAAGATTATCCGATAGAATTAAGTAACAATCCCCAGAAAAGTAGACGTCAATCTGTGCCCAAAAGAAGAAGCTCTTACAGGAAAAGGGCGAAGATCGAGCCCGCGAGACCGAGAGCGAGTCCGGTGCCAGCAACGTGGATGGCAGCTGCGGCACCAGTTGCTGCAGCGGCGCTGGAATCGGCAGTCGAGGACCCGCTGGTGGCAGAGCCCGAGGTGCCGGAGCTGCGGCTGGCAGATTGGGTGCGGGTGCTGGTGCTGAGGTTGCCGGCGGCCGAGGTACCCGCCGCAGAGGCGGAGCTGACGACGGACATCAGAGTGGTGTTGATGCCGACGGGGATGCCGGGGGCGCTGGACACGAATGTGGCGGCTGGTGCCATGGAGGTGATCACGGACGGCTGCGTGGTGACCGGGAGGGGCTGCGAGGTCTCTGGGCTGGGCTGCCCGGTGACAACGCCGAGGGAGTTTGTCTGCGTAACGAATGGGTTGACGTAGGATGAGACGGAAGCGATCGCGGTGGTCGCGGGAGCCTGCACCTGGCCGTCTGAGATCTGGGTCACGGCCGTCACGGTGGATTCTTCTTGGGCGTAGGAGCTGGCGGCGAGGAGGGAGGCGATGATGACGAGGCTGCTTGAGGCGTACATCTTGGGTGGTTGTGGGAGGGTGTGGTGAGGGTGTTGTAGTGGTAGTGTGGTATGCGTGGATGGTTGAGGGCAAGAGGTGAGGAGGGACTTCGAGCGAGTGTTGATGATTTGTGATGAAGCGAGAGTTGGTGCGTGTTCGCTATGGATTAAACAGTTTGTGGTGAAGAGTCTTGTATTTGAAGCTGATGAAGGAAAGAAAAAACAGTTCGACAGGTCAGCGAGTGTGTTTATGTATGGTGAAAGGGGGTTGGACAGGCAATCAAGTGGCTCAGTGGTTGAGGGATACGGGGAGAGAGGCAGGGGGATAAAAGTAGAGTGGCAGGGTTAGTTAAGCAGCGGAAAGAATTTGTCTAGTGGCTTGCAGGCACATTACTAGTGCCCCTTTGCCCCTGATCCGTTCGCTGGCGCTCCCTGGGTTGCCTGGAGCCCTCTAAGCTCGGACGAGGTTTAGACTTTCCCTACTGCGCGTCCTTTTTTCCCACCGAAATTCAACAGGCTGGAATGCAATTCTCATGTGCTCCATGCTCCGCAGAATTATGCATCTTGCCAGCGCCAGCCACGAGAATTGTGGGCAGGTTGCTGAGTAGGAGGAGGTGGGTGAAGGACTGCAGTCGGTTAATCTCACTACCGAGATATCCAATCTGCAAGTTGCTCTTCATTTAGGTGTGTACTGGTACTCCACTACTATGGTAAACCTGTACCAAGCAGCAGAAAGCGTAAGCGAGACGTCAAATTTAGAGGAGACCAAAACATAATAAACATTGACCACCGTGTCCCATAGTAGTAAGAGTGGCGATGACGTTAGCGTGCATGGCCTGATCTGCACAGTCCCTCCGGTCACCCAGCCAGTCCCAGCAGCCCACTCAAATAAGTGGCGAGGAGCTTGTTTCAGGTTGAGGCTGCACCCAAGCCTCCCTTGCAATAATAGATTGTTAATTTACTGGTCCCAGAGGTCAGACCAGTGAAACTTCGAGAAATAATTGGAGCTGATGCTGACGGAGTCCGTGGTACGTCCTCGAGCAGTTAATGAAGGAGGCGAGAACTGGCAGAGTGAGACACGTTGATCTTTACGCAGCATGATGCAGAGATTGATATCATGCGACCGGTGGGCTTCGTTCATCTAACACCCTAACAAGGCTAGTCTTTGGAAAAGAGAGAAATTGGGCAAAATATGTCAGTCATAAATATTTTCAATGCTATGATAATGATGAAATGCAAACAGTTGTCCGATCGCTCGCCTATGCTGCTCCCAGTGCGATGCTTGCTAATGCTTTTAAGGCGAATGATTGGCACACAAATTTCTATTTGTATACGACGTCGAAAGACTTTATAACCTGCGGATTCCCACGCGAGGCTGTGCTTTGCCTTTAGTCGAACCCAAGAGGGGGACCTTGCGCAACGCAGGTCGAATAGTTGCTGCGTCTGAGATCGGGCCTCGAATTGGGATCTTCGTCATCTCAGAGATATCCCCCGGGGTTTTCGTCTCGAGATGTTCTTTCTCATCATCAGCATTGGAAAGACCATTGTTCACACAAGGACCAGGTGTGCAATCTTCATTGACAGTCCTCTCTCTGATTTTGTTAGAGATGCTCGCAACGGCCAATGTCACCGCTAGCCTAGGCGACTTCTTAGGGGGGCCGAAATAAAAAGTAGCGCCACTCTGGCTGTCCTGATTTACCGCGATATTCTTCTCAAACTCCGTCATGCCTTCCTCTGGATCTGTTGGGGTTGGGAGCTCAGAGAGAGGACGCTTTCCCAGGATGTTCTTGCGCGGACTTCGAGGACTCTCTATAACTGGAGAAGGAGATTGAGATGGATCATTCTCCTTGCATGGATCGTGATCTTCCTCGTCCTCTGACAGCTCGTGATTCTGGCTGTCCACCGGTTGGCGCATTGTCGACAACGCAGAGGGCTGCGGGTGAGTAGATGGAAACCTTCTTTGTAAAAGCAATGACACTGGATGCGACTTCGTCTTCAAGGCTGCTGGGGTGGCATCCTTCTTTGCAGGATCACTCGACGGATCTTCTTCTTTGTCTTCTCCACGTCTTCTTGCAGCATCGACTGCTAGATGCAGATGGACGGGTATGCGCGCATGTATGGAAGTCATGAGCCTTGCCTGTTCTGCAAAGGCTTCGTAATCGTCTTGCAGAAGCGATCCCGCGGCCGAATTGAGAGCAGAGTCAGGGTTCGGATGGATGAGGAGACACGAGATTGTCTGCGCATCCAGTCAATCAGAGGCTCAAGGATGTAGAGTAACGTGAGCACGTACAATGAGAATGTCTCTCAGCGTCAACTTGGGGTCCCAGTCCCTCTTCAAAGTTTCTAGACAAACAGCGCCTGTGGATTCCTCCACATTCGGATGCCACAGACGTGTCCTGAATATGGCTCTTGGCGGGTTTTTGGGATAGTCAGTTGGCATTCGTAGCTGTAGCTGCCATAGCCCTTGGGCGTATGGGGTGCCCTGCGCTCCAGTCAAGAGGACTGTAAGCTGCGTTAGGTCGTCCGGAATATTTGAGGTTTCCTGATTTGGAGGGAAGAGGTAATGTGGTGGGAGGCCAGAGCGCCGTAACGAAGCGTGGTCAGAGGCAAGACGACGAAGAGAGGATGTCTACGGCGCCGTGTTAGCATTGATCCAACATCCGGCCACCGACACAATGCACAACTTACCATTCTCACTAAGTCTAGTGTAAGTACTGTGTTTTCAGAGTTGAGATAGATACGAGATTAATTCAAGTAGGTCTTAAGGTGCAGATAGTCAGTAGAGATGGATTGGGGTTCAATATTTTATACGTTGTCTTTGTTATTGTTGATGTGGACGTGTTTGCAGCTTTTCGCGATAACCACATCACGCTAAGATAAGTTATGCCTGAGCCCTGAAACAACTCTTGGCATTCATATTTACGCTTTGTGGTTTTAGATAGTTCAAGTTAGTAGTGAAAGGAATTATAAATATTTCTCTATCACAATCTCTCAGGAAAATTACGTGCCATAAGGGTTTTGGTATGCTCCATGCAAAGTACATGTCCGCGATCAAGATCTTTCATACCCGACAAAAATGGTCCAATCCAAGATACTCGGAGAGGCGCCGGCTAAGCAAAGCAAGGGCTCATCCATGTACAATATCACTACAATTCAGGTCTCATCTCATAATAATTCGACATAGACAATCATTGTTAGTTCTCTTTACTCGTAAACACTTGATAGTAGACGGATGGTTGCAGTCGAGGCGCTGCAAGCACAAACTGACTCGCGAAACAGTGACTCCCAAAACCTACTAAATTGTGAGTGATGCCTTGGACCAACTAATACTCAACGCCTGCGTATACATGTCTCGCATTCTAGGTCTGGGTTCCATCAGACTCATCCACGGATAGCACCGTGTATGACGTTGAAGGTATGTTTGTGTGAGGGATTTGAAAAGACCAGCGTCATGCAATCTAGCAAAGTCTCGCAAATCGCTTTCCCGGGTACATGATGGGCCGCTTGAATCTATCTTCTTCTCCGCTCATGTACCCATGCGAGGCTTGATAAGGCTGGATAGAAGCGGGCCTACTGAGGTTGCGGTTCAACTTGACACTTTACTTATACGAGGCGCGGCAGCCAATTGGCCGACTCTGGCCTTGGCAAATACATTTCTTCAGCTTCCACTTCAGCTTCCACTTCGACTTGTCCTTTCAATCTTCACAGCCGAGCTTCACATGTACAACATTTACAAAATGACCGTCGCTACTGCCGGTGGAAATTCGTACATCATGTTCGGAGCACCGGCTCCTCCTCTTATTGTTCGACTGTTGACATCTTCATTTACCAAGGACTGGATCAAATTTATGCGTCCGTCCTGTTACGGTGTTGTGCAGTATACGTTGTTCCTTCATTCGCTAGTGTCTGTATCTTGCGTGTTATCGCTTTTGCTATTTGTCCATTCGTAAGTGATGCGGATCGCCTGCCGTGGCTAACGTGCTCAAATTCCACCCCAATTCGGGCGCTTCCTATTCCGCGGCATGGCGTACCAACTTGGGCCATTTCAGGTCCCGGAGAGGTCTCGTGGCGACGACCAACTCGCCCTCGTTCACGTCAATACACAGCGTGCAACACCCGCTACCGCCCCAACGCAGCCTCGGAGGAAGCGAGCTAGCAAGCCGAAGGTACGAACAGGCTGCACAACCTGCAAAATACGTAGAGTCAAGTGCGACGAGACAAAGCCGAGTTGCAATCGATGTACCTCTACCGGGCGTAAGTGTGACGGGTACGAGTTCGGCAGAGACCAGCCTTCCTCTTCGGCGGCATTGACAGTGCCATGTCCTCCCAAGCTTCAGGCAACTCAACCCCAACTCTTCCTCCCCTCATCCCTATCTGTAACCTTTCCTGGCAGCGCCAAGGAACGCCGCATCTTCCACTACTTCCAAATCCACACTATCCCGGCATTCGCTGGAGCTTCCGAGCTGGACTTTTGGAAGAACCTGGTCCTGAAAGTGGGCCATCAGGAGCCTGTGGTCCGTAATGCTATTGTGGCACTTGGCGCCCTGCACGAGGATTACCAAAAGCGTAATGGCAGATATAGCCAGGACATGAACACTGACGCATCGTATCAAGAAGCACTATCCCTTTATGGGAAAGCCCTCCACCAATTGAACGCCAGGCTGTACGAAGGGACCCGGACGACCGCCACCCTTGCTCTTATATCAAGCATCCTCTTCACCTGCTTTGAAGTTCTCCGGCGGAATAACATGTCAGCCATCATACACTATTCAGCCGGAATGAAAGAACTCACTCGACAGATCAAGAAGACTCCCCAAGGCGGAGAGGCATCATCTCAGTCTCTATCGACGCTGCCCGAGTTTCGACCTATGCCTCAAAGTGAACTCGACGTCCTCTTCCGAGTCTTCGCCCGCTACGACATTCAAGCGTGTACCTTTGCCAAACCTCGAGCCGAAGCGCTTTCGGTTCATCTCTCCTCGCAGCCACCGCCTTTCATGAACCTTACGGAAGTCAAGATACATCTGGATAATCTCCTTGTCTCCGTCTACCAATTTATCAAATCCGATCTGCCCAGGTATCGGTATTGGGAGCCCTCCAGAGTACCATCAGAATGGCTTGTCTGTCGTGATGAAGCCGTTAACACGTTCGAAGCCTGGCTCACGTCCATCGAATCCTTCCTGCAGAATCTCAGTCCGGATCCGGATCCCAACCCTGCCGCCGCCTCCACCAGCATAGCCCTTATCCTTCACCCCCACGAAGCCAAGACCATCTTAGGCCTCCGCATGCAATTAAAGGTCGCCCTCATCATACTGAAAACCAACATTGCTTCCCCTACAGAAACAACCTTTGACGCTTTCCTGCCGGAATTCGTGGAGATTGTAACCCGCATCGAGAATCTTGCCGACTCCCTATCCCTGCCTGAAGCGGCACCTTTGGACAACGAATCCACCCCCTTCACCATGGAACTGGGTATTCTACATCCGCTGTTCTTTGTCGCGACCAAGTGTCGGGATCCGATGGTGAGGAGGCGGGCAATCAAGGCGTTGAAGCGCGGAGGCAGGGAGGGTGTCTGGGAAGGCCCCGTGGTGGCAGTCGTGGCGGAGTGGGTGGTGGCTATCGAGGAGGCGGGCTTGACAGGGGTGGAAGGGGAGGTGGTCCCGGAAAGGACGAGGGTACACGACATCAGAAAGAATGTGGATTACGAGGGGAGAAGGGTGTTGGTGGAAGCCAAGAGGTCATTGGATCAGAGGCAATGGAAGATCTGGGAGACGCTTCGCGAGAGCGTACCGTTTTGACGCACTGCATCACGCTTCATCTGTTGTAATAGTACTCTTTTATTCTGTTGAAGCACTTGCAGGCTCAAGCTTAGTTAGACAATTAGACCCGCGAGTCTCGTCATCCTCCTCGGTTTCTACCTTACTACATCTCATGTTCTGTTCATGTTCATGCTTATGTATAGCTGATTCAAAATCCAATCCGGTAGGAGACGAGATAAGATACTTAGTATCTGTTGGACTGTAGGATCTGTACGCTGCGTTTTGTTGGCGTTTTATTTGTAATTTTAGCTCCAACTTCCGTGCTGATTTTGCTGCGCCATACGGGCCAATCGTACGATAAATACGCGCTGCGCGCCCTCATTTAGATAGAACAACTTGCTATTTCAACTCACTTCCACAGAGTCCTAGCAACGTTCGACAATATCTCTTGAGGGTAAGTTATCTCCAGTCCCCCAAACCAATCGATTCCCTTCTCTAGTAGGGACTGTCATATTTCAGGATCTGTAGACCTGTACGTACGTAAGTACTATAACAGCAGCCCGTGTGGTAAGTAAGGGAAACGGCAGGAACGTTCTTTTCGAATCAAACAAAACCACGGCAGTTAAGTAGTTCGCTCACGGTAAGTAAATACGTAACCAACCCTTCAGATCAGATATATACGACGACGAGTCGACGACGAAGGTGGGCAACGAATGGAGGAACGTAATAATAATAATAATAATGCCCCTTCCAGGACACGTCCGCGTCCGCGTCCGCGTGCCAGATGATTCATTGTGTGGGCACAAGTTGGCTGAATCCAGATACTATGGTTATCTATTCATTTAGAAGGACGGTCCAGGTTCTTCGGCTATAGACGATTGCAATGCTAAATTCTCTTTGCTTTGCTTTGATATACATACTATCTGTCTAGGCCGTGTTGGCAGTGGTCAACTAGTCCACGGCACGTTCGGGGGTATGAGGCTTGAAGCTCGGGGAGGGAAACGGGATTTCTATCTAGACTGTCAAACAGTCTATGATACTTACCGCAGTGTACTTCAATAATTGCTGACATGCCCTTCTCGTGGTCTATGACCGAAACCATGTCCACTGATTGCGATTTTTCGATAGAGTTTTGCGACATGGGGTGCAGATTCGAGGACAGAAGTTTTCACTTAGAAGTTTGTAAAAATACATGAGCGAAAGAGAGAGAGAAAAAGAGAAAGAGGATGTATGGGTGGGTAGGAAAGACAGGATCATGCTCTGGATTACTATCATGTTTTCCCTCTTCTCCTCCTGAACCACCGACTTGTAAACTGCTATTGGTCTAATGATCAGATAATAAAAGCTCTACCCTGTCCCACATTCCCCATATTGAAAGTTGCGGCCGCCGACTGCTCAACCCGCTGTTCCCCATTCCCTTTAACCATGTAAGCGCTGCCACAGCAAGCCGAGCCACATGTAATGAGCGACGCAGGTGTATCTGGTAGGCCCCTGAAGTTGTGGGCTGAAGGCCGCCACAGCGTGTTATAGTGTATGTTGAATCGACATGATCACAACGCATATGGGTTCATGGAGCGAATTGTCAAGCACCTATCATGAAAATCAGTCAATGCAGACCAGCACTCTCAACATTGTACTTACGGAGGACTCTTGGTGAGATCCGTCTTGAGTATAACAGGGACCCGTGTCATCTCTGTTACGTCTTGAATGTATTCACCAGCAACTTCTCTCAGCGTGAAATAGCTCAAATATTTCTCTTTGTTGCTTAATTTCGCTTCCGGAGTCTCGCCGGCAGAAACTGCTATCTTGGAATCGGATTGAGTTCGATGCGGAGCGGGAGGAGCATTGCCGTTGCGGGTAGGTGATGGAGGCATGCTTTGTGTAGAACGATCGACTGGCGAGTTCAACGACACGCCAGCAGCCATCTCAGTGAGTTCAGACATGGAATCGTCATCATCAAAGAGTGCCTCGACATCGTCGGGTGACATGGTGCCGGTGTCAGTTTGCCTACGCTGAACCTCTATTCTTTCACTCGCATTCTGTTTGACGGTCTCTGTTTGCCGAGAGGCAGCCGAGGAGTGGTTCGATCGGTAGCTGGACTTCTCTTTTGGTTTCTCGTCTTCTGGTATATATGCCGAAGAGGGAACACCCTTTTCCCAATAAAGCTCTAGAACGCGTTCCGTTTTGCGGTACTCTGCTTTCTTCAGCGGTAGCTGATCACAGTGCACTCGCTTTTCGAATCCGTATTCCGGTATGAGTACGTCGAAGGCGGATTCATAGACACAAATAACGATACCTTCGCTGATAAGATCACCACCAAGCTCTTGACGCTTCTTGTCCATCATACGGCAAGACTCGATGTGGACACTCTGCTCCTGCGCAGACTGGGCTGAGTCTTTCTTCGTGTTGCACTGCTCGGCGGTCTTGGAGAGGCTCTCGGCATCTTCGGTAAAGTCAACTGTTCCATTGGAAAGAGCCGCATCAAGCTGACGGTGGACAACGATGTCGGCATACCGTCTGGTGGGATTTGTGAAGTGCGCATACAATGGCAGGTTGAGAGCATAGTGCTGACGTTGCTGCTCTGTAACGAATTTAGGAACGTAATATTTGGCTCGTTGCATTGTCTTGATTAGCAAGGTTTCCATACCCTTGCGAAAATCAGTATCCCGTACTTTGAAGAGGCTGTTTTGCAAAGCTCCACTGCTGCTCGTGTCAATGTCATAGCCAGCCTTGGTCATCCTTTCAGCAAAAGTCTGAAGGCGTCGAGCATTGGGGAGAGCCTGTCGTCGCAGGAAAGCGGTTTCTGGAAAGGCTGCAAAGATTCTCTTGGCAACAGAGGCATTGGCCTTGTGACTCAATTCTTCGATAATCTCGTGCGACGCTGAAGAATCAAAGATGTTGTGCTCCACGGGCACGTTCTCATCGTCAAGCTGGTGAAGAAGGCGCATGGGTGGCACTTTGGCAGATCGATTGCCATAACGGTTTTCGCGGAATCTATTTGCGATAGTATGCAGAGATTTGATGTCCTGGGCGGTAGCACCATGCAGCTTGACATCATTACTCCCAGATATGACTGCATCCACTTCATCGTAAGTGAGTTTGCCGGCGCTCTGTATCACTCCTTTACCAACCCAGGGATCATCACTGACCTCACCGGTCTGCTGATCAACCTCAAACACAACACTGACCGTCAAGCGAGCTTCCCCTGGCACAAGTGAGCAAATTTCGGCAGCTAAGCGAGGTGGAAGCATGTTAACGGCTCGGTTCATCAAATAAACGCCAGTGCCACGCTTCTTGGCTTCCCGATCAACAAGAGAGTTGGCCTTCACAAAATGGGCAATATCAGCAACATGGATGCCGAGCTCCAGCTTCCCATTCTGGAGGTCTTTGATGTGAATGGCATCGTCGAGCTCCTTGCTACCGTTGGGATCAATCGTGAAGGTTCTCTCTTCTCGAAAATCCCGGCGTTCGGCTAGAAGTTCATCACCTTCAGTAGCCACAGACCATTCTTCAAAACCGACGTTCTTGAGCACCGCCTCCGAGAACTCATCAGAAGCGAAATTGTTGTCTCTGAGCAAAGCATCAGTCTCTACTCTCAGATCACCCATTTCGCCCAATTGTTCCACTAGTGTCCCAAATGGATGGAGAGAGGTAATGGGCCATCGCTTGATGCATGCAACAAAAATTCTGTTTGCGTAATCTTGATGCTTCTCAACAAAGTCACGCGGCGCCTGCTCGGTAGGTATCGCAATAAGAGGGACACGTTTGTCTGTAGGTTTGAACCATACAATCTTGGGCTTGTCCTGTTGACGCTCTTGATGATGACGGCCTTGACCGCCATCCCTGGCTTGCCTTTCCGCTTCCTGCTTCTCTTTCGTGGCCTGACTGCTTGGGCGAAGAAGTCCCAGAGTCCCTGAAAACATCTGCCCAGCGACACGTTCGACGACTGCGACAACATGTCCAGCATACAGTGGCTTCTGCTCATCGCTGATTTCTTCTTCCTCCATGAGCAGGAGACTCTGTCCTTCTACTTCAACGTCGTCGTTCTTCTTCTGGGTAGGGCGCTGGCGTAGAGAGCCTCGCCGTTTGATACTGCCGTCAGGCGCAATCGTCACATTCTCGCCGTTCTGGGAGTCGCTCCTTGTTGGTTTGTCGCTGCCACCAGACGTTCGGGTGTCAGTAATGTCTTTGCGCTTTTTCTTCTCTTCCTTCTCTCGCTTCTGACCCCATACCTCATCGACATCCAGCAATTCAACTGCAACCAGGTCACCTTCAAGTGCACGATTTCTGTCCTTGCTGCCGCAGATGAAGATGTCGGCATCAAGGTCCGAGGTTGTGACGTATGCATCTGAGCGATTCTTTTTGTTGACTCGCAAGATGCCGGCTACAAGTTGGCCGTCGTTCAACAATGCGGGTAGAGTGGCTTG
>QQTW01003326.1_pt1 | contig 11855 bp, 11 predicted proteins | sample 1904831 | NCBI WGS metagenome assembly QQTW01 (sample SAMN09435610, study PRJNA476489) | Subsurface metagenome, whole genome shotgun sequencing project. | reverse complement strand
CTGCGATCCAAATTTGAGTTCAGAATACCCTAAGATCGATCTACAATATCTAGTCAGCCGATCGTACTCATTCGCATACCAGATACAGCAAGGCTTCTCTTACAAGCACACCTTGCCATTGGCATAAATGTTCGGGTTAAACCGACATCGCCCTCCGTTCGTTGTCGTTGCTGTCACCGTAGGCGCTTTCCCAGGGTATTCTAACGGCCGTCAGATTGCAATAGCGGAAAGCATTCTTCAACTTTGCCACCTTTAGGGAATTTGACGGCGAACTGGAACAGAGCGCTTAGCAGGTCCGCCTTTCGGGACAGATCATAGACGCACCTCGAAGAAGCCAAACTCATATGGTGTATCTGGAGGACCAATAATCAAGGCTCTCACATTTCGAACGTCAACGTCCTTGCACGCAACAGCGAGAGCTATGGTTTGAGCACATATCAGCGGATGGTTGTCGACGCTGACAACGCTTCTATGTGCTCACAGAGATTGGAGTCTTTCTGGATCTGACTGATCTCCTGTAATTGAGATCTTCAGCCTGTACCCTGCTCATCTACCTTAAAATCGGATTCTTACTCGTGTGATGCGGATCAGGGCTTGGTTCGACATAGTTATTGCTCGTCAAAGCTTTGAAAGGTTCCCTCAAGGAAGTAGTATCTTGGTTCTCAAGATCATCTCAGACTGAAGAGCGCAGAGCCTTCATATAATGGCCGAACGAGCTGAATGTCTACTCACATGCGGCTCTCCTAAGTCCGATGCAGCTGTCAAGGCAGCCGTCCCGGCCTACTTATGTAAGCTAGCCAATAGCTTCAGTCTCGAAAAAGCTGGCTCGGATTAAATATCTTTGTTCTTTCCAGTTGTATAACTTACAATTCTTCGATGGCTGCGTATATCAATTGGAGGCTCTTTCGAAGAGATGTCAATGCATACACACAGCAATGCTAGACTGGTGGTGACGTCGATGAAGTTGATGTACTCTGGGGTTTATTACTCTCTGATCTAGGCTGCTAATTTATCACCATCCACGGGGATTCAGTTATGATGACACCTGGGAACATCCCTTCAAACCCTTTGGTGGTGCATACAAGTTGCCTCAACACTGAGGACACTTTCACAGCCAGATGCATGTATACTATCCTAACCAATCAAACAGTGACTTGGTCTCCATTTCTGGAGGCCTCACTCGGCTCAACCCATTACCTGACCCCACTCACAAACCACCAGGCTGAAGCCACCTGGGTGAGACTCATAATCCTTTCCACCAACCAAACCCTGCTGCCAGCGTTGCATTCTGCACCATGACGATAATAGTAGCTAGGGCTTGCTTTTTGCCCTGGGAAACGAGTACCGCAGGCCAGCCACGGCATCCAATACAAGAATCTTACTGGAGACCTCTGACATGACTGTGGGGGCAGAAAGATAAAGGGAAAGGCCTGACATGGCCCCCAAATCACACTGCTTCCGCCCGATATATGGGGTTGAGGCTGCAGAAAAGATCCTTGAGGTAAGTTTATTAAAAGATTTGCATGTCTCTTCATTATGCATTCGTTACTTCCAATTCTTTGAACGTTTCAGCGTCAAGATACTCATGGGACCTTGTTCGCTGTCTACTGCTGACGGCCCTTATCAGCCCTTCAAAGAGGGAACGCAAGATATCCGTTTGATCACAATCATTCCTGTTCAAGACGACGCTGCAGCAAGGTCCCAGATCCGATGCCGCTTGGATCTTGTGTCTCTTAGTGGTCAGTTCCACAGTCCAGCTTACCAGAAATATCTCAAAAACGCGAGCGCATACAACGAAACTGGAGAATTCATCAAGGTACCCGCCGCAGGCCAAGAATGTAAGCAGCAAGAACTTGAAGAATGGATCGAAGTCTCCGCTTCCGGAGATGATGCAACTACTTCGCTTCCAGAATTTCGCTACACCTGGGGCGATTACATGGCCCTTAGTTACACGTGGGGGGACCCCTCTCTTACTCGCGAGATTCTGTTGAACGGGAACAGCTTGCGAGTCACTGCGAACGTTGAGGCTTGTCTTCGCGTTCTTCGCGCTAAAGCGTATATTAAAAGGGGCTAGAGGATCTGGGTCGACGCCCTCTGCATTAACCAAGAAGATATTGCGGAGCGAGGTAGACAGGTCAAGCGGATGCGAGAGATCTATAGTAAAGCATGGACCCCAACCATCTGGCTTGGTGATGTGGCCGAGGGAAGTGATGGCGCTGTGGTACTTATCAAAACCTTAGCAGACACTCACACCACGCGTGACCAGGTGAATATTCTGACACAAGCCTTGCATCGGGATCCTGAGCTTGTCGGTGAAGGCTGTTGGAGGTCTCTCTATCAGCTTGCTACGCGCCGGTATTGGAGTAGGTTGTGGATTCTCCAGGAGGCTGCGCTGGGTAGGAAAAATACCCCAGTCCTCTGTGGTCAGTAGACATTACGATCGATTGATGTTTCTCGTGCCTCTCGCTTCTGGACAAGACCGACGAAGTAATCAACAAATTCATCATGAATGAACTGAAAAGCCGCGGCACTCGACTTTCACACTGCCATCTGGTCGACTTTTTACGTGGTCGGCGGGATTCAGGACCTTCAAGACGTGCAGATCGGGCAGCAACAGACATCCCTCTATGGGTTGTTAGACCTGGGACGTAGTGTTTTAGCTTCTGACCCCCGAGATAAAATCTACGGGCTTCTGAACCTATTGGACCCATCTCTCACAGCCCTCATCACCCCTGACTACACCGCATCGGTCCTAGACGTTTACACCGACCTTGCTCGAGCCACTATCCGTGCAACTGAGTCCCTAGACATCATCCGCCACTGCTACCCAACACTCAATAGCGGATTCCCCTCCTGGGTACCCGACTGGACCGTCAACCCAATCGGCTCCGCCTTGTCAATCAGTAACACCGCTTTTGCCGCCAGCGGCTCCTCAACCGCAACCGTGCAATACCTCTCCGATAACAGGCTTCTGTCCTGCAAAGGGTTCCGCATTGACAACTTCGACGGTATGTGCTGCGAGTGGGGCAAAGACTGGTCCCCTGAAAGCGTGATACCCACAACTGGCTGTGCCAACCCCTACGGCACCATTGACACCGTTCGTGTCGCCATCTGGAAAACCATGGTCGCCAACCGCGACATCCACAGCGAGCCCCTACGTGACGACTACAGTGGCCTGCTCCTAACCCCCATGCTCCATGAAGCACAATATCATGATGATGACCACATTGACGAATTGACCCACAGTGACATCTTTGACTGGTGCGTGAGATTCCTGAAAGGGAACGCCGCCCTTCAGGTGTGCGGCCAAGCATTCTCTGCTTATCTTACGGATGCGGTGCAGCATGGGGAGATTGATTGTGTGCATCTAAGAGATGCGTTGATGCAGCGTGATCGGGTTAATGTGGGGAGGAGACTGGTTACAACGAAGAGAGGGTACATGGGGATGGTGTTAAAGACGACGCAGAAGGAGGACGTGATTTGCGTGCTTTTGGGTGTACCATGCCTGTCGTTCTGCGGCCTGTGGGAGATCACTTCCAGTTTGTTGGGGAGTGCTGTGTTCATGGACTTATGGAGGGGGAGGCTATGGAGTGGTTGAAGATGGGTGAGTGCCAGCTAGAGGAAATTGTGCTTTGCTAGTGATGAAAGTCTCATTGCAGAGACTTGACGCTTCATGTATGTCTTGCAACGAAACATTAGTCAAAACAAAGATGTCTTTTATATTCTACACAATCTCACTGCTGGTTCTTGAGCAAAGAGTCAAGACTCCGCACAGTTTTATTTATTACGACCATAGCTAAGAATAAGTTAGAAGGTCTGCCCCAAAAATACATGTGAATATTATCAGATCAAGAAATGAGCTGGCAAGTCAGAGCATCAGATCACTGAATGACATGATGAGCTTTTTAGTATATAGAAACGATCAAATATGTTATGGTCACACACACAGCAGCGCGTGTACCTCACCTCCACATTTAGTAGTAAGTTGGCCTGACCTATCCATTAGATATCCGCCGGCACTACATACAAGCATAATATTGATATCTTTAATTCGAAAACAGTGAAATATGGCCGTTTTGAACCGGGAGTTCCAGCACGTAGAGGACGTAGACTCATTGCTGAGATGTGAGAGCATCAAGTATACCTACCTGGTAGGAACGTTGACGTTGACATGCATCGAAGGACTTGGCACCCAATTGCGGCTCTGGCCCCCTAGGTACTCCCCACAGAAAGCAATCTGGAAAGTTCCGGGTGACTTGCCTCCTACATTCCACAACAGAGCCGCCACTACGAGAGACGAAGTACTCTGTCCGTCACCACCAAAACCGCAAACCGCAAAACCGCAAACCGCAAGACAATTGTCACGACACGACACGACACCGTTCACTCTTTACAAACACAGCAACATATTATTCATCATTGACATACCCTTACTCAATCAGCCTACCTGATACCACGTACATTACACACTCGTCGTCCCTATCAAAACGCCTCGCCAGTGCAGCGCGCATTGCTTCGCCTCCTGTTCCCTCCTCGGATTGTCATTCCACTTCAACTTCGATTCAAACCAGCATTATCCTACAAAAGACCAGATTGGAGAGACTAAGGTAGCGAGTGTCCTACCACATCACCTTATTACGCTCTTTTGAACCCTACTGTTACTTGTACCCTTACCGACAAGCAACGTCTGTTTCTATTTTCGTCCTCGGGTGCTTCGGTGCTTCGTTTCAAATCCTGCAAGGTTCAACAGCCAGGTGTTAAGAGCCTAGCGTATCCCAAAAGGGGACGGAGTGGCATATCGCTGCGGTTTGAAGGATATAGGGTGTCTAGGAATCTGGGAAGATCCGGGTGACGCAGTTTGGACTGGCGCAGACTTGGCGTGCTATAACAGCATATGCTGTTCACGTACGGTTAATTCGCGGACCTTGAGCGCCAGCCAATACCACCATCCGTGACACTATATCCTACACCAATACCTATCACAACTCGGATTTCCACAATCTAGCCCTCCCTATCCACAACTACCTCATCGCTCTTCGATCCAGGCACCTGCTGCGTCTCTTCGAGCGAAGATTATCTCCCGTTGAATGATTTTACCTCACTCTCTGACTGTGGGCTTTCCGCGAAGATTCACAGCTACGACACTAGCCTATTAAACTTCCGCATTGAGATCGTGGATTACGAGCGCGAGTCGAAAGTTATATCAGACACACTTGAGATGGGTCCACAATCGGAAGGTCGACCTTCCACAGATGGACGTAGTGGTGTTCCGCCGGGCGAGATTGACCGGATGGATGGCTACAGACACAACCTCTCATCAAGTCCTCCGCAGAGCAATGGGTATGGTCCGCCGGATAACCAGGTGTCGAGGCAGATTCATGGTGGGGCAGGCGCAGGAGAAGGATTTGGCAGCACACATTCACTCCCATCCGATGGGCGTGTTGGGAGAGATAGGGATCATCCGAGGAGTAACACGATCACGGACCGGTCACGGACGAACGGGACTCCTGGTGGGAAGACGTCAAGTGGCACATTGAGACTCTGCAGGAAATGTGAGGAGCCTTTGACTGGGCAGTTTGTTCGAGCGTTAGGAGGAACGTTTCATCTAGACTGTTTCAAGTGCCGAGTAAGTTGATCAAACAGCGCTATACGGTACTCTTACTAACAATTTGGTTCAAGGATTGCGGACAAATCGTAGCATCCAAGTTCTTCCCGGTTGACGACGAGGAAGGCGATGGTCAGTACCCACTGTGCGAGACTGACTATTTCCGCCGCCTTGACCTTCTCTGCTTCGATTGTGGTGGTGCGCTCCGAGGTTCATACATTACTGCCGTTGAGCGAAAGTATCATATCGAGCACTTTACATGTTCCGTGTGTCCGACTGTCTTTGGCGCTCAGGACAGTTACTACGAACACGAAGGGAAAGTGTACTGTCACTATCATTACTCGACTCAATTTGCACAACGTTGCAACGGGTGTCAAACGGCCATCTTGAAGCAGTTTGTCGAGATATTCAGGAACGGACAAAACCAGCATTGGCATCCAGAATGCTATATGATCCACAAATTTTGGAATGTGCGTCTTGCTCCCTCGGGTTCGGACGGGATTGAGCGGGAGAAGTTCGAAGCCGATGCGACGGACGAAGAGCGTACCATGGTTCGAGAAGAGGAAGAAAGAATGGAAGAGAAGGTCTATAACATCTGGAGTGTTCTATCTACCTTCGAAGAGTCATCAGCTGCTTGCATATCCGACATGTTGCTCCACGTCAGCAACGGAGCTTATATCGATGGTGTCTTGGTTGCGAAGAAGTTTATCTGGCATGTCGATATTTTATTCAGCGCTACCGATAGACTGCACCATCTTATAATGTCGGAGGGGATAAAAGGTAGGGCCTTTCTGGCTTCTACTTGCACCCTTCCCAACAGCTAACGTGTGTCTCAGAGCTGTCTTACGGACGAGAAGCAAAGCTCCTCTGCAAGAAGATTGTCGCATTCTTCTCTCTGCTCTCAAAAACCCAAGAGACAGGCGTTCGAAAATTGGGTGTTACCCAAGAGTTGCTGTCGCTCGTCACCGGCCTTGCTCACTACCTGAAGCTTCTCATCAGGATTGGCTTACAAGGAGCTCTGAAACTGGAGCGCGAAAGAAGCAATACACGCGGCCTTCACGAATTCCTCGAGGAGCTGCGGGATCTAGAATCGGTCAAAGATGCGGAGAAGTCTCTGCTATCAACAGTGGGCGTGTCTGGGCTTGCTGACCAGCGGTCGGATCTTTGCTCCGCGTGTAAACGACCCATCGACGATGAATGCATTCGTATGGGCGAGAGACGTTGGCATTGGGGTTGCATCACTTGCGCAAAGTGTGGGCGGGAACTTCGGCAAGACTTTGAAGACCTGAGATGGACAGAGCGAGACCAGACTACTCTATGCCGGCCTTGCGTCGATAGTATGATCCAGACTTTCGACGTTCAAGCCGGCTTTGAGCCTGTCACTAGGCTGCAGCAATATGTCTTTCTGCTAAGAGTTGCTCTTGCAAGGCTCTTGTCTCTACTGAGGTCTGGAGGAACGCTTCCCCATACATCTGGTAAGAAAATTAGAAAGCGTAAGTGCTATGCCTGCTGATCATTGTGTCAGATGATCCGAATCTATCTACATACGACTCGAATGAAGGACATCGAGTCTCACCGACTGGCCAGCTCGAAGCTCCACTTCTTACCGCGAATTCGAGGTCGAAATCCTACGGAGGTGCGCCAGCCGAAGATCACAACGGTTCTTCCTATGAGCAAACGCTCGGAGACATCAAGAGGCTTCGGTCTACTAGGATGGACAAGCAACTCTCAACAACCTTAAAAAAGGCACGGACTTCTAGGATTATTGATGGTCCCGAAGGGAGAAGTATACGACCAGGCTCCGCTGGCGCAGATGGATCCGACCAACGTAATCATGGCTTCCAGATAGTAGAAGACCGAGACGCAAATGGAGAACCTATTGCGGAACTCACCTTTGGCAATCAGGATGCATTGACGTTAGATGATATACCGAGGATTGTTGCAGCTGAGCAGGCCAAAGAACAACGGCCGAACGCTTACAAGCACGCCAGGAATCATCTTTTCGGATCCGGCAGCCGAGAGCCGAAACTCGTCAACGGTCATCAGAGAGCTATGTCTGGCGGACATGAACTCGATAGAACCACCGCCGGCGAGCCTCCGCAGCGGACCAAGAAGTACTTTTCCGAGTTGTCCGCTTTGGAATACTTTATTGTCCGTCACCTTGCGGTGATGTCGATGGAACCACTTATGGAAGGCCATTTCAACCTGGAGGAATTGCTGGGTCTGATTGAACCTCGCAGCTTGATTGAATCAAGGAAGCCGACTTTTTGGGGTATGTTTGGCAAGGCTTTCAAGAATGACCGAGCAAGAGGGGGAAAGAAGAAGGGAGTTTTCGGTGTTCCTTTGGAGACGCTGGTCGAGCGAGCGGGTGTTGAATCTACCTACGGTGTTGGACCAGGCGCCCTGCGAATACCAGGACTGATTGATGACGCTATTTCCGCAATGCGGCAAATGGACATGTCAGTGGAAGGAGTCTTCCGAAAAAATGGAAACATCAAGCGATTGCGGGAGCTTGCGGACCAGATCGACGCTAAAGATGGTGAAGGTGTTGACCTGACTCGGGAAAACCCTGTACAGGTCGCCGCGCTGTTGAAGAAGTTCCTCAGGGCACTTCCAGATCCGTTGTTAACGTTCAAACTCCACCGTCTGTTCATCACATCGCAAAGTACGTAGCGCAACTTTCCAATGTCTGAATGATGATGCTGACTACGCTGCAGAATTTTCAGACGAAGAAAAACGACGGCGGGTGCTACACTTGACATGTTGTTTGTTGCCTAAAAGCCATCGAGACTCTCTCGAAGTCCTCTTCTCCTTCCTGAATTGGGTAGCGTCGTTCTCGCACGTCGACGAGGAGTCTGGTAGCAAGATGGACGCCCACAACCTTGCCACTGTGATCACACCCAACATCCTCGCTCCCAACAGCAAGAGTCCCGGCATGGACGACAGCGCTTTTCTAGCGATTGAAGCCGTAAACTCGTTGATCGAGTACAACGAGGCGATGTGCGAGGTAAGCCGCATCACTCCACTCCATCCAAGGACGTTGCTAATCCCCACCAGGTACCAGACGATCTCCAATCCCTCCTAAACGACAGCTCTCTCTTCAACAAAGACGAAGACATCACCACCAAAGAAATCCTCAAACGCTACGGCGATATCCCCCGCGCCCCGGGCCCCCAACGCACCGTCGAGAAAGTCGATTCCACCCCCCCTCGGTCCAAAGAAGGAAACAAAAGCCGAGCCGGCGCTCCGAGAGCCACGCGTATCGATACCGACGCCCATCAAGCCAGCGCCTGGCAGAAAGAGAGTTCCGTCCGTCATGTGCAGGAATCGAATGGGCCTAATTACGCGCCTAACTCTAACCATACCCCGCCGCAGAATCAGTATGAGTTCGCCAACGCGACTTCTTACGGTCAACGCGCGGGCAGTTTGGATGGAGTTCAGGACGGCAATCATGGCCAGGGTCATGCTGTTGGGGCGTCCCCCAACCGGCAGAGTTATAGGCATTCCGGTTGGGGCAGACAGGCCGGCCAACCTGGGCCGATGGGCGTCACTGGCGCTGGGTGATGAAAGTCTGCCTGTCCTCTGTCCGTGGCTCCCTCCCTCCCTCCTTCTATTCCTCTTCCCCTTCTCCTCCGCTCTCTACAAAACCTAACCGCCGAGTCACGGCTATCTCCCACTATACACAACCTTTCCCTTTGTACACTTTTTCACCATGACGACGACGGTGCGGCATTTGGACATGAGCATCGGCGTTCTTTTCTCCTCGTTCGGGCGGTCGGGCGGGTGCCCTGGTTCTTGTCATTACCTTACCTGCTTGGGGGACGGGGGGAGTTCGACTTCTCTTCTACTTCGGTGCCCCCCTTTTGTGTGTCCCGAGGGGCCTTGTTTGGGGGAGGGGTTTGTAAGCGTTGGAATAGCGTTTAGCGTTCGTTGTGCTTGGGTCGTGGTATCTGACGAGGTTCGTTGTGTTACGTGCTTATTGGGCTTGCGTGAGATGTGTGGTTGTGGAGAGGGCCTAGTTATGTGCTTCACTCAATTGTGGGGGTAGGTATCTGTATGCTCGTGACTGATTGATACCCGGCGAGCTTCCTTCGAATATTGTAACCTGCCATACCACACAAGATCAAGGCGAGCCCCAGCCCTATCTATACCCATGATCCCATTTACATCCCATGCCTAACCTCAAACCCCAATATAAATGCCCTCTACCCTCTGCCCACATCCCCAACTCACGAACATGTCACCGCATCTGAACCACAACCTTGCCACCGGCATCCAACCAGCTCGCCCCAATGCCCTTGATCATCCTCTCGCTCGCCAAAAACAACACAACATAGATATGCGCCACCACTTCACCCCAGCAGTAAACAGTCATTTCGCACTCCCCTCCTTGCACACCTCCCTCCTCCTCCCCTCCCTCTCCATCCCCACCCTCCGTCTCAACCATATAACACCACACGCCCCACCCCGCCCGTCCCGCGCCCACGAAATCCGTCAAAAACTTCCACATCCGCTCCCGCAGCTCCGGCGAGAATGTCCGGCAGTCGAGTCGCCAGGAGCCCCGTTCGAGAAGCCTCAGTTCGCGCGTCGTGGAGATGGGGATGTAGCGTTTGTATAGGTCGGCGTGGGCGGCGACGAGGGAGAGGCTGGGCGTTATGTGGGTTATGAAGGGGCCGGTGCCGGTGGGTGGGTTGGGGGATTGGATTGTTCTTTCGATTTTTTTGGGGTTTGGTTTTGGGTTGGTGGGTTGAGGGGCGGGGTGTGAGGGAGGGGGTTGGTGAGTGGGGTTTGGTGGTGTTATGTCCGGATGGGATTTTCAAGAATGGAACTTATGAATGACGGGCAGTTCTTGGGGAAGGCAAAAGCCGAGTCCGCGCAAATATAATACAGTATGATCGGCGATCGTTTCCATCTCTGCATACATACATAGGTAATAATGGGAAACTCACTCCAGGATTTGACGGATCAGAAAAGATCATAAAGATTTGGCGGTTATAGACGAGGATGATGATGATGATGGTGACGGGTATCGTTAAAGCAAGTAACGGTAACGGCTCTTTAGCAGATCTTCGAATCGCTGATGCTGTGAATGGAGCGCTTCTTTCTTTCTTTCCTTTCTTCTTCGTCCCTCGAGTCCTTTGAAGTCTAGAAGGATATGATCGACTGCAGGATCATCGACGATTCTGATTGATGATTCGTTGATTAACCGACACGAAGCTCAAAGCCGTGGTGCCGGAGCGGGAGATCATTCCACCCCGCGTGCCGTGCGACCATTTTGGACGTTGCGGGTCGTGAGCTTTGGTCAGGAACGAACGGCTTGGTGCATCATACCTTCTATCGACTTGCTAGCTAACACCAAGCCGCCCAACTAGGTAGAGCTCCTCGCTGTACATAAGGTAGCGCCCTTGCATCAACCAGCGCTCCAATCATTGCTTTATTGCTTCATTCATTATTGCTTCGTTGCTCCTCCAACATGTTCACTGCCTAGAATGGACAACAGCTCGCAGCCTGATGTCCAGATATTGGTTCACATCTCCGCACCCAGCGGCGCCAAAGATGATGCAAGATACAGGGCACAAGCTCGAGCTTTGTCAGGGTTTGAAGTATCGAAGGAGCATATTGTTCATCGACGTGAAAACAAACATGCTGAAGCCAACACCGATCTTAACACTTCCAATCGAGAACAACAAGCCCGGCTCGACCCCTCAGACAATGGAACCGTAGCGGTGCCATCTCCTCACCCCGTGCCTTCGTCACACGACCGGCCACGAACTGCCCCCTCAGCAGCAACGCCGCGCTTCACATCTCAGACGCCCATCAGACGAACGCAATCGGACTCATGGGGAACGCCTCCAAGCGTGGTTCCAGATTCTCAACCCCAACACGCAGAAAAGATTCAAATCAGTACGGAAAGTCCAACGGACCGACGCAGGTTATGTCGATCTCCTATCAAAGAACCCCCAGCCAAGCGGCGGCGTTTCCAACCCGCTGCCTCTTCATCTACAGCCAACTCGCCAGCTCCTCGATTTGGCAACGATGAAATTCGAGGCTGCTTCACTCGATTACAACAAACGGCAACCACTCCGGCGGTACCCGGTCGTCAGCAATCATCAATAACCAACCCGACATCTCCAATCAACCATGACCACCCAGTTCAGACCCGACAATCACCTACACCTCCAAACCCAAACCCCAAAAAAATCGAAAGAACAATCCAATCCCCCAACCCACCCACCGGCACCGGCCCCTT
>QQTW01003325.1_pt1 | contig 11858 bp, 15 predicted proteins | sample 1904831 | NCBI WGS metagenome assembly QQTW01 (sample SAMN09435610, study PRJNA476489) | Subsurface metagenome, whole genome shotgun sequencing project. | reverse complement strand
TTTCCATACGTCGGAGGATTTAGGGCAGGGAGATTAAGGGCTTTCAGGCTCATGCCAGACGTTGCCGAAGGAGAGCAAACTCTTCGCGCACAGCTGAAGCCCCAGGACGTGTGTGCGGATCTCCCCAATCGACGAATCGAAGTGCTTGTTCGTTCCAACCGTACGCTTCGCAGATCCGTGCAAACAGGAGGCTGTGAAACTCTGCGTGATACGTCCCAACCACAGCGTCTTGAGGGGCAACAGTGCGCAAGTTTTCTACTCCGGCTTGAACTTCTCTTCGGAATACAGCTTCGGTCTGAGTGAACAGCGGGGCGAGGTCCTCGCTCAATGGTTTACGTAGCCAACCTTTGCCTACACGTGTGCTAAACGCACATTGGTACTCCTTGAATGTAGATGCCAATCCAACGTCAGGGAGGAGGCCAAGAGGATGGGCACCGAGATTCACGTAGAAGTGGATACCGTCGTGGCTCCGCTGGACGTTGACCACCCAGACAAATCCATTGCTCGTGGCGTGCATGGTTGGTCCATTGCCCTGGTATCCAGTACGTCGCGCTGCATGACGCAGGAGTGTAGGGAATCGAAGTGAGGACATGCACCGCGAATCTATCCCTCCGTACTCCAGCAATTCCAGAAGCGCGTTAGAAACTGAGTCTCTGAGGCGCGTTCAGTCATCCTGTGGGCGGGCGTTGTGGCGGCCGAAAATATCAGATCCCGGGGTGGTCTTGGTCTTTATGCAGGATGATCCGCGAGCGGATCCAGGCCAAGGCTGCATGCCTGTTCAACGTCAACCCGGCGGCTCTCAGGGTAATGCAGCTATGCCACTGTCGTCAGTCTGAAAGTGGGAGCTACTTTTCCGACCTTTGGGGCTAGGACGTGGGGAGCAAACGACTGAGCCGGCAGGTAAGCATCGGCCCGAGCAGGAGAGTGATCCTGATGGGGCGTTTGGGGTGGAAGGGAACGTAAGGCAGGATAAGGACAAGGTCACGGTGCGAGATTTCGCCGTCCAGGAGCAGCCGCAACCTTGGCCAGGCGTCGGCGACCTGGCCAAGGTGTTTTTAGCCCTGCTTTTCCCCTGGTAAATGCTCCACAACATCGCCGGAAGGAGACACAACTTCCTGCCGTTGTTCGCCCTCGCGAACGCCTCCAACAAGAAGGGTGGAAGTGGGCGTTGAAGGTGGAAGGGAGCGTAAGGCAGGATAAGAATCCGATTCCGAAATGGGAATCTGCTTTCCAGCACGACACCGAAGCGGAATCCGCTCTCGAGAGCTGGATTCCGCTGTTTTTGACCGTGATTTTCACCTGCAACAAGCCTGCAACTTGCGCTTGTTAACGACCTGCTTTAGGCCCTCGGTAAGCTGCCAACAAGCGCGCTGAAACATGGGGCATTTGAGGTTATGTGGGTGTAAGGCAGGATAATAGTAAGACTAAGCACTCCCCTTTTCGCTGTCCTGGTCATTGCCCAACCTTATTAAGTTGGGCACCAGCTTAATAAGGCAGTTGGAAGGGCAGAAGTTGGTCCTCTGAAGGCCTGAAAGAGCGGCAGTGTGAGCTGTGGCTCAACGTGGCACGTCGCTGTGGGAGAAGCCGAGGCTTAGCCTGAGTATTCATCCGAGGAAGTCCACTTTATCAGCCGCAGGGAAAGCCTTAAAGAGTGTCATCAAACGACCCATACGACAGGCGCTCTGCGAGGAGCATAGATCATGCCGAACGACGACTACACCCCAGTGAACATGGACGTGCTCTTTGCCCTTAAACCAGGCCGACCTGAGAGCTCTCACGTGGGTTATGACGGCACACCAGAGAGCTGGGCCAACGTGCTTCGGATGCGTCGTCAGTACTACGCGAAGTGTCAGGCCAGAGATGTCGATCCGCTTGTATTTGTCCAGGGGAATGCTCAAGCTGAACGGGTGCCGACGGTCGCGGAGTTGCTGACGCCACTGGCCTTGTGTGGCCGGGTGGAGGATGAGCGGCGCCGTGCCGTGTTGATGTCTGGGGTCATGGCGGATCTGTCCTGGTCTCCGTGGTCAAAGCCCACGCTCCATGAGGCTGACCCCGCTTGGTCTGATGTGCAGGCGTTGATCGTCCCTCGCTGCAATGCCCCCCAACGAGCTGCTCCAGGGCCTGGGCCGCGCAAGGCGGGACTGTGGCTGTTTGTCTCCCATCAGCTCACAGAGTTAGAGCAGGGGGAGTGGGTGGAGTGGAGCTGGCCTTTCGGGGGCCAGGAACAACTCTTGATCGGGGTGGTGGAGACGAATGAGCCGCTGGTGCTGCGGGCTCACCGGTCGTTCTATGACGAGGCCGGACGCCAAGTGCCGGAGTTCTTGCGGGCCTATGATGGGCTGCTGTTGTTGGGCTTTTCCGCAAAGCAAGCGCGAGTGCTGGTCCAGCGCACCCCGTCCAAGGCCCTGCTGGAGGTGGTGGTTGGTGCCTACCGTCAGAAGGACGAGCTGCACAACCCACGCGCTTATGTGGAGAAGTTGGTCCAGCCGTTGAAGGTGGCCTAATGACTGGGCAGAGAGCAAGCCGTCAGTGGGTGGGGTGGCCCCTCACGGCTCCACCGATGGCCCAGGTGGGAAGATGACGGTCAAGCCATCTCCCCTGACCAGTCGGGTGTTGTTGTGTCTGTCGTTAGAAGCTCAGGAGATCAATGACATTGAAGACCGGGTGTTGAAAGCGGGGAAACCCATTGATCGGGATACGCTCAAGGGCATTCTCAAGAGACTGGCGAGGCAAGGGCTGGCCCACATGGAACAGCGAGGCCGCGCGCTGTATTTCTGTTTGGCAGAGGGATCAGCCGTCGAAGTCGCGCTGGATGAAGCGTGGGCAGCAGTGCAGGCCAGCGCGTGAGCCTGCCACAAGGCATTCTGGAGCGCTGAAGGGAGGCCGTAGCCGCCTGCCGGTGATTATTGATGGAATGAGCGATTCCGCCTCACCGCCTCCCAAAGAAGAAAGGCGACCCGTGGGGATCGCCTTTGATTCCTCAAAGATAGCGCGGTATGCAGGCGGTGTCCAGTCCATGCAGCCGATGATGCCCGCACGGCGTCTGTGGATGAGGTGCTGGAGACGCTTGATGGCCCTGGGACATGCCCGGCAGGTGGGCGCGGAGGCGGTGGCGTATCAGCGTGACCCTGCCCTAGATCTAGGGCAGGAATGACCTGCGCCTAGGGCACCCGAATAACGGGACGTTGCTGCTCGGAGCCATGCCAGTCAAACCGGGTCACGAAGTACCCACAGCGGTCATGACGCTGGGCGTCGAAAAACCGCGCACTGGCCATCTCCAGAAAGTTTTCTAACACGATTGAATCATCCATTGACCCACACCCGGCCCGCTCAGCAATCCTGAAGTTCATGGTTCGCCTCGCCCCAGTCTGGAGCTTAATGATGACCAACTCCACATTGACCAGATCATAGGGTGTTGGTGTTGGGATACGGAACAGCACTTCCCCAGACGCCACCGCACGCGGAAAGGCTGTCCCGGACAGCGCCCAGAGAGGATCACCGTCCTGCACGCGAAACCCCAGATTGTCGGAACTCCATGTGCCCCGGCTGTTGCTCACGCCCACCCACAGCGTGCCGTTGACCACGCCCCATCCCCGGTCTTCAGGGGTCGTTGCCCGGTCGCCGTCGCCCGCTAGCCGTCCTGGAACGATGCGTTGCCACTGCACCTGCCCGGTGACGTCCGACAACACGGTGATCTCTAGGCGTGGTGTGCCGTCTGGGCCACCGTAGTGGTCGGCCAAGACAATCACGTCTGGGCCAACGTGCCCCGTACTGATGACGTTGAATCCCGGAAAGGCATGTCTCCACTGGAGCGGTCCAGAAGCACTGATGCGGACGACCTCATGCGGGGTGGATCGCAGAGTCGTCTGTGGCCCTGCTCCTCCCACAGCCGCTCCCGCAGTTGTCAGGGCCAAGAGGAGCAGCAAGAGTTTGTGCATGCTCGGAGGATACGCCCCTGTTGGTGAAGGCTGATTCATCGTGGTGCCGCTTCAAACGCTGTGGAGGAGGCGAACTGGTCCGGCGTTTCTGAGTGCCTGCAGATGCGGCATGGCGGCCCGAGTTCGGCTGCTATGGTCAGGCATGAAGCGGTTGCTCCTGCCCCTCACAGCCTGCCTGTGCCTGCTCACAGCCTGCCCGTCCACGAGACCCCAGAGCCTGCAGATCCCGGATGGCCCTGCTGCCCTGAATGGCTCCTGGCAGGGCACCTTGACCTCGGCGGTGGACTGGTGGCCGATGACGGCAGGTGGGGGCCTGATATACCTGCTGCGCCGTGAAAACGGCATCCCTGGGCAGTCCAACGATACCCCCCTACACCCAGAAGCTTTTCATGTGGTGGCGCTCGACGAACTCACTGGGCGGGAGCTACAGCGGGGGCCTTGGTCGCATCTCTCTAACCCGCCCAGTTACCGGGCCGCCTCCGGCAGTCAACCTGCCCGGTTGCTGAGCGTTGAAGACGACTCAGGCACCACCTCGGTGGTGGAACGCGATCCCCTGACGTTAGCCCAGGTGGATCGGTGGCCACTTCCTGCACAGTCGCGGAACGCCCGCCTCAGCCTAGACGGTACGCGGCTGGAACTGGCCCCCTCCCAAGTGCTGGATACCCGTACCCGCCAAGCCTTGCCCCTCCACCCCGAAGTCCAGAAGGTGCTCAGCCACTTGCCAAAGGACGCCCTGGTGAGCTGGGGAGTGGACATGCACTGGCTAGTCGTCCGGTGGCTCGAGCCGTCTTCTCCGGGTCAGCCTCAACGGGTCGCGCTGATCTCCAATGACACTGGCCAGATCATGGACGGTCAGGCGCTGCACCCTGTGGGCTGTGGGTCTTCCCCAGATTACAAGCTGAGCAGCGAGCCGATGGCCCTGCCGGATGGGGGTGTAGCCTTGGCCTACCCGGACGGCGTCATCGAATTGCGCCGAGCCAATGGCACGCTGAGGGTCAGCATCCCCGTGCAGACCGATTACTGTCTCCGGCCCGAGATGCGGGTGGATGGCGACACAGTGACCTTCGCGGTGCTGGGCGGCAAAGACGGTGCGGGGTTGGGCACGCTGCGGGTGTCTGACGGACAGATCACTGCACGCACCAAACGCGAGGGGAATCTGGGCCTCCTGCTGCCCGGCGCAGTGGTGCAGCGAGAAGGGCGAACCTTGTTGTATCAGCGGGTGGACGGTGTGACCTGGAACAAGGTTGGCCAGACCAAGCGCCTGCGGCTGGACACCCAGGCCACCTGGATCTCGACGTCGGAGTATCACGTGACGGGACAGGGGGAGATTGATGATCAGACGCTGAACTTCACGGCCAAGGCCACCTCCTACGGGATCGAGTTGCGGCCCCAGTGGAGCTATCCGCCCATGCAAGTCGAGTGGCGGGGAGAGCTGCGCCGTACCGATGGCAGCCTCTATGGCCAAGTGCAGGGCATTCACACTGCCGTTGGCATTGAACAGCAAGTGCTCTTGGAAGTGGCTGGGAAAGAACAGGACTTTGCCTTTGGGGGGCCGTTAACTCGCTGAGAAGCTTGGCAATGAAAACGGGAGCAAGTTAGACCCAGGCAAAATGTCTGAGCAAGTGCAAGCGGAGGCCGTTGCCTCTGCGGCGTGACCTCAGCTCCAAACTTTTGGCAAAAACTGATCTAAACTGCCAAGATGACCGCCCACTTGGAGATTGACCGTTTTGGCCGCGTGCTGATCCCAAAAGCGCTGCGTGATGCCCTGGCGCTCAAGGCGGGCGAGCAGCTCGAGGTGGAACTGGAAGGCGGCGTGCTGCACCTGCGTCCCGCCGCACGCCCGGTGCAGACCGTGCAACACGCAGGTCGCCTGATTCTTGAGGCTCCCAGCACGATTACAGGCGACCCCGTTGAGGAGATGCGCGACGCCCGCCTGAGCGAGGTGCTGGGTTCGTGGTGACCGTGTTTGACAGCAGCGCCCTCGTCGCCGCGCTCACCCGCGCCCATCCCCGGTTTGCCTGGGCCGACGAGCAGGTGCAGGCGGCCACCCAGCCCGCGCTGTGCGCTCACAGCCTCGCGGAGTGCTACGCCGTGATGACAGCCCATCCACAACTGCGGTATCCACCTGCCCAGGTGCGGGCGGTGCTTGATGATCTGGCCAGGCGATGGACGGTGTTACCGCTGCTGCCAGCAGACTACTTTGACGCCATGACCCGCTGCCGTGACTTGGGGCTACAAGGCGGGGCGATCTACGACACCCTGATCGCGCAGGCCACGCTGCGGGCAGAGGCGAGGGCGCTCATTACCCTCAACGCCAAGCACTTCGTGCGCTTGGGCGCGGACGTGAAGCGCTTGGTGGTCGCGCCAGAGAGTTGAGGCGTCCTCCCGCAGGGTTTGTACAAAAGAGAAAGGCGACCCGTGGGAGTCGCCTTTGATGTTCAACAGAATAGCGCGGTATGCAGCGGGTGTCCAGTCCATGCATTGGATTTGAAAAAGTCCTCGGAGTCGATGCCCAATGGGTTGTCAATTTTGATTTGTTAGAACGCAAGCTAGGGTAGGGATGTGAACTCTGTCGAACTGGACCTGTGGCGGGAAAAACTTGAAGCAGCCATGCTGGAACATCCACAGCACCACCTGGATTGGCGCTTGCGCCGTGACTTCTACTTAGACCTTGGCAGCGATGTGTTCGCTCGCCGCTTCCGAGGCTGGTTGGCCGTCCTCGCCGCTCAACATGTTCTCCCATTGGTGATGTACCGCCTTCCCTATGAGCCTCAACCGTTTCGGGAACTAGACGCCTGTATTCGCCTGCTTCGCGGGATGCACTGTGTCCAAGATATAGAAGAGTTGAAAGATGAAAGTTACCATTGGCGGGGCAGTGGAGTGGGCCGTGACCTGCTGACTGGCGAGGCCCTACTAAACGTGGATATTGCTGCGTTTACGGCCTATAAAGCACTGTTGGAAGTGGATGGGTGGCTTAATCCGTTCCAATGGGCAGGAGATGTTCGGCAAGGGGAGGGTTATTTCGTCATGGGTGGAACAGGCACCCATCCAGGTGAACGGACGGCTGAGGAATTCACGGACGAACAATGGGCACATATGGCTGCTGTAGGCGATGCAGCGTCCTGCGCTGCTGTGGCATCAGCATGTTCAGCGGAGAGCATCACGTGCATGCCAGAACGGTTACAGCAGTTCTGGATGTGGTGGCTTAACGACGCGTGGCGACTGGCCGAGCAACTGGCGGCACCTTCTGAGGAGCTCTATCGGGAGCGCGAAACAAACCAGGACGTCTCTCTTGATGGGCACGTGAATGACCCGCTCGACGGGTTCCCAGCGGATGCAAAAGATTTACCTTTTTAACCAGACCTCAACTCTGGGCTGTGAGCTTTTAAGGTGTGTACGGATGTTGAGAGCCTAAGCATGACAAACCTTTTTTGATGCTCCACTAAGCTCATTCCGGCTGTCCCGGTGCATCCTAGATACCTCCACCGAGGCAAGGTCATATTGCTATATCGACCTCTGAAGCTGCCGTGCCGTTGATCAGTGTTCTTATCAAAGGCAGAAAAACGTGTTTCCACAGCAGCATCGAAAATCTCTTACTGACTTTTGAGGTCGGTTAGGCTGAAGGCATGTTCTGGATTCAAGCAGGTTGCCCTCACCTGGACCCTGAGTTTCTGGCCGCCCCGCCTCCCGTTCATGATCTTGGTCATTTGATCTCGGAGGCGTTCCCTCTCCTCACGGAGGAAATGATCTTTTGTATTGATCATCAACTCTATCGGCTGGCCTATCAGGACTTAAGTTCCTGGATGGAAGAGCTTGTTCCTTTTTTGGATGACCTTCGTCAACAGCGGAACAGCCACACGAGCATTTGTGACCAGTCGAGCTTTGACTCAGAGTGGACAGCGCGATCTGAAGGGGAGTCCCTGCATCTTCACGTCCAGTGGGAGTTAGTCACTGGGGAAAGGACAAGCGCTTTTCAGGTCAACCGGTGGCATTTCCTCCGGGAATGGAAAGAGGCGCTCATGCGCGTACGTCAGAACCTCGCTCCCTTCGTTCATCTCCTGAAAAACGGTGAGGACTGGGAAGCACTTGTCCGCTTTACCGATGAGATTGAGGGCCGAGGGATGCTCTATGGCGGTATCGCAGAGTGGGAGCTTCCCAAAGCTTGACTACTCTTCTGACAGGCAGTACGGCAGGTCGGTGGTCATCGAGCTCATCAATCCCCAGCTCTGTTGGCACCGCAAGCAGGAAGCTGGCCACCCATTGAAGAAGTCAGGTCACCCGACCACGCCTGCTGACAGCCCATGAGGCGAGCTGACGGCTACTTTTACAGGTCCTTTAACGAGCGTTTGAGCACCCCTAGGCATCAATCGGGCGTCGTATGACAACTCTTGAACGTCCGTTGAAGGAGTGTTTCACTGGCCTACCTCCATCAGCGCTGCTGTAGCTAGCAAAGATGAGGGCCTGAGAATGAACCAGGCTACGCTCACGATCTGTTGCTGCAACAGTTGCCCCTTCCTTTGCAGACTGCTCGCCTGACTCTGCGCTTGCCCCGCCCCGAGCACGCCGAAGACCTGCTGAGTGACTACAGACGCGCTGATGCAGCGCAGTATCTCCTGGAAGACCCGTGGACACCTCATTGGACTGGTGTGGGCCTACGTCAAACGCAATATCCTAGGGAACTTCTGCGCTCGCACCGTAATGGCATTGAAGGAAAAGCTGATCGGCACGTGGCAGCGCGTCCGGAATATTGGCCTTCCGCGACACCTTAGGGATGCAACGCTATGCCGTGATCACTCGATCTTTGACTCCAGTCTTTGCGTGTGCTGCCTTCGTCTGACATTTTTTTGCGCGGCCCGCCTGACATCGGGCTCAGTAGGTGACAACTTCACTTCCAGCCCCTCGTGGCGGGCAAAAAGAACGGGTTAACAGATCCAGGAAAGCCACGAATCGTTCGGGTTTCCAACGCAGGGCATCCACGAGATGCTGAGCACCGTGCCGCACCAGACTTACCGCCTTTCGGCCATGCTTCAGGATGGGGATGGGTTGGGTCTGGCTGAGCCAGACCCCCAATTGCAGACAGAACATCCAGGCCAATGTCACGAGTCCGAAGAGCCGTCGTAGACGCCCAGCATCAGTGATCCCTGTTCGCTCCAGATCGAAGCCCCGTGTTTTGAAACTGCTGAAGGTGCATTCCACCGACCAGCGCAATCGGTAGAGCTTCCACGTCTTCCGAACACTAAAATCTGTCGCGATGATGACGAGGTCTCCACTCGGAGACCTCGTGGCCACCACTCGCATCAACTCCCCGAACACGAAGACCTTCTCGTCTATCTCATGGAAATGGCCGTGTTGGACGTGGTCAAACCATTCCTTTCCGCTCAAGTCATGCAGCAGGTCGCTGTGCCTGATACGGATGGCTCGTTTGATTCCCTGGCGTCTCAGAAAGCGAAACCACTCCGCCCCGATGAATTCGCGGTCTGCAACCAGGCCCTGCCAGCGTTTCGCTGGCAGAACGTGCAGGAGCTTCAAGACCAGCCACATTCGGTCGTAGGTGTGGCTGTTCCCCGCCTGATCGAGAGGAACCCAGATCAGAGGAAGGGTGAAGCCGTGAACCACAGCGCCCAGTACCAGAAAGTTAATCGGGGTTTCGCCGTGCTTCCAGTTCGTGCGATCCAGGCTCAGCAACACTTTCCCCGGCGGCAGATGAGCGACGAGCAGGGCCATGAAAAAGCCTATATCCAGTTGGTCATCCCGGAACGTGCGGTCTGCGCGTCGTTTCTTGGCCTGCGGTGTGCTGACTCCAGGCAGGTGGGCACTGAGGTCGTGATGATTGACGCTCCTCGCGGCAATCATCGCCAGCAGCACGTCAATCAAGCGCTGGAGGGTGTCAGTCCGAAGGTGGCCTGCATGCGCTTTGAAGTGCTGGGTCAGTGCGGTAGCCTGTTGGGAAGCGGATTCTGTTGATTTCACACCCTCAGAAGAACGCGATCCATCGCCCCCATCAAGCTTGATGGGGGCGATGGATGATTTTTTCCGTCTGGGACGAGGTTATACTGAAGTTGTCACCTACTGAGGACATCGGGATTTGCATGGGCGCAAAGTTCGTTGAGCAGATCAGGTGAAAGGGCAGGGTTGAGCGCAACGATTCGCAACAGTAAGATATACCGCCCATAGGCCATGGGCCTGTCATCAATAAAACGCCGCAATAAGCTAATGGGAACTTTCGGATGCTGAAATGCATGCCAAGCGAGATTGTCGCTGAACCCATCCTCAAACAAGCGCTCGATATCTACCCCAGTGAGGTCCCAATCACGAAAGAACCAGAGGGCAACCGAAGGGTTCTTTTTAAGATGATCAAGGCGTTCCTCTATGGACAACGTTTTTTGTCCCATCGTCGAGATACGAAACGCTTCTCTGACAGCATCACTCGGGTCATTCCTGAGCAACTCGATGACATCCTCGGGAAGGTCGAGCCTCCAGACCAGGTAGCGCCGCCGCTCTTCGTCCTTACTGGAGACCAATTCTCTAATCAAGCCTGGGGAAAGCCCTGGGTTCCGTGCAACCTCAAAGAAGAGATGGGGTGCGAGTTGCCGCAGAGTCGATTCAGGCGTCCTGGGATTCCGGGCAACAGCTTTATGAACATCATCCGCGATGACTCTCCCACGCCTGACGTGTCCCAGACGAACCAAAATAGGGACGGGGACGTCAGGTCTGCTGGCAATCGCTTGTTTTGCCCAAATGGAAGATGATCGAGAAAGACGGTCCATCTGGGTGTCTGTGAGGTTCAAGTTAACGGCAGCCAGCCCCGCGAGCCAGCTGTCAGCACCTTTCAGAAGTTCCTCTAGCACTAGAGGCGGCGCACTCGGGTTCTGAGCAACGCCACATCGCACCTCATAGGAGGCGTGCATACTCAACTTGAGCAGAACCTCGGGCGAGGTATGCCGATTTCGCGCCACACGAGCCGCGAAATTTTCGCCAAGGGCAGCAATCTCCAAACGGCGCTGAGCGGTGGTTCTCTTATCAGAGAGCTCCCTGTTGAGATTGCGTTCAATACCGTGATGACCACCTGTGTCCATAGGGCAAGGTAGCTCACCTTGTTCCTGACGTTTCGATGGGTTGCGGGTCATGGTTCAAAGCGTCGATGCCAACCTGCACCGCAATCAAGAGATCAAAGAATCGCAGCCACTTCTACATACGTGGAGAGAAGTTCTGACGCTCAGATCGAGCGTGCCAATTCAGGCACCAGGTCGGCGAACAATGCGTCTCAAGCGGTATTCGGTCCGATATTCACTTGGGTGCTTCTCCTCCACAACTGAAATTCCGTAGTGGGCAAACCGGGTAGCATGAAATGCTGCTGCAAGCTGATCGTGTTGTCGTACTCGATCTCGAAGCGCATGCCACCCCTGAGCGTCTTTTTTCTTCGGCACTCGCCAACGTGTGCCGATCGTTCGCATGGGCTGACCACACGTGGGGCAGCGCGCTCCTAGAGCACGGCTGACCTTGCGGTGCTCCAAACACACGTGATTCTGGCTGTGAGTTGGGGAGAGACGACGTGATACAGACATGTCCCAGCATATACAGACTTGTGGATTCTCTACATCAGCCATTTTGGCTAAAAGCCATCCCAGTATTGGAGAAAGGAGCGGTTTGAACCCCTGGTAGTACAGCAGCAGGGCTACCTTACGATCGACCCAGAGGACAGGCGCCTGGGGGAGGAGTTCGCCAATGGCATCCTTCTTATGCCCTGAAGGACGGCGTCTGGCGAATCCGCAGCAGACCGTTCGCCCGTGTCCTCGCAGCCTCTGCGGTACCAAGCCTGGAATGTGCTTAGGGGTGCTGGCAGCGCTGCTCACGAAGCCAAGATGCCCTCCGACAGGTTCGTCCTGATCGCTCAGGTGTGGCATGCGCTTCGAGATCGAG
>QQTW01003324.1_pt1 | contig 11861 bp, 13 predicted proteins | sample 1904831 | NCBI WGS metagenome assembly QQTW01 (sample SAMN09435610, study PRJNA476489) | Subsurface metagenome, whole genome shotgun sequencing project. | reverse complement strand
AGCGACGCGACTCGCTATCGGTTTAACGTCATTGTAGATAATGCCTACTTTCGGCACACTCAAAGTCCAAATTAAGGCGATGCTTGGTATTAGGTTTATCCTTGCACATTTTAGAGCAAGAGGGGAAGAAAACTGCGCAAAGTCGCGGAGTGTTGCCGGGGGAAGCTTCCCCCGGCGAACCTCCTTCAGCAGTGGCTCCGCCGTAGGGAACTTTGTAAGAGAGCGCAAATTCCTGAAGGAGGGGAGCCACCAAGAGTGCGGGGGTTCCCCCCGTTGAGAGAAGTGGCGTTTTCCCTCCGCAGGGAAATTTGTAAGAGAGGGAAACCCTACCTTCTCATAGCTCAAGATTTCTTAAAGGGAGTCCTTTGTGGTGCCTGCTTTTTGGTTCTGCTTTTGGTTTTTTCGTAGTCTAACTCCTTCAGCTTTTTAAGAATTCGACCGAAATACTCCTGCATATAGCTTTCTAGAGTTGTAGTTTCTTGAGGGTCTAACCCGAAGACCTGATAGACTTCATCCATCGAAGCGTTCAACGGTCTACCAGTTGCTAATACTTCTGTAAAAGCCAGCCGGTCGGCCACATTCCAACCCCACTGGAAGAACCTTGACACCCGCCGCATTGTATGCAACAAGTTAACAGGCATTCGCGTCACCCTGCTTTCTCGTCCAGACAGTCGCTCACACAGGCTAATGATTTCGTCAGCGCTCCAGGCACGAGAACCTACTACCGGAAAAGTTTGCTTTTCTGTTTCTGGTACCGAGAGGGCACGGATCGCAAATTTAGCAATATCCTGAGTGTCCATATAGGCAACTGGAGAAGACTCACCCGTGACCCAAACCGCCTGCCCCTCCAGAATGGGAATCGCATATTGACCAATTAATCCTTGCATAAAGCCGCAGAGCCGTAATACCGTATAATTCAGGCCCACTTCGGCTAGAAATAGTTCGGTACACCGCTTGATTTCCATCAAGGGTACATCTGGATGTTTTTCAGCATCCAGAATAGAAAAGAAGATAAAACGCTCAACACCGGCAGCTTTTGCTGCTTGAATCAATGCTACTTTTCCATCCCAGTCCACCTGTTTGATGCTCAGAGAATCTGTAGGTCGGGAGGTGGATGCATCGAGCACAGCAGTCACCCCTTCGAGAGCAGGTGGTAGGCTCTGGGGATAGCACAAATTTCCTGGCACTATCTCAGCCCCCCATTCTCTTAAAAAGGCGGCTTTCTTAGGACTTCGGACAAGACAGCGCACCTTATACCCCTCATCAAGAGCACGGCGAGCTACTTGTCTTCCTAGGGTGCCAGTGGCACCGACAATTAATAAAGTCATGAGGGATTAGTAATGAATCTTAAATTTTATTAATAAATCATAGTCGCAAAATTGTCTTAATTAACAAAACTTCACAAAAGCTATCAGAACTGTTGCTTAGTCAGGAAAGAAAGCTGGCTCCCCAGCTCCCCCTGCTTTCCTCTAGAGGTCTTCCTCTGGATCACCTTGAACTTTGAGCAACGCATAGCCCAGGACTATGCCCACGAGAATTAAAGTGAAGGACAAGACAATCGCTGTAAACATTTCACCGCCCATTGGTCAATTCTCCCTTGCGAATCGTTCAATTAAACTGGTTCTAGCAGCGCTTTGCTAGCTTTGTAGGATTAAACCATTGAAAAGTATTGTAAATCAGTTTGGTATTCAACATCGTCCTCGTCTGGCGCTGACACTAGGTGACCCAGCAGGCATAGGGCCAGAAGTAATTTTAAAAGCTCTGGCAGACCCTCAAGTGACTCAGAATTGCGATGTTACTCTAATTGGCAGCCAGTCCCAACTGGTAAAAATTTATGATCAGCATCAGCTATCTGGGCATGTAGACCACTTGGCAGACCCAAATGAATTATCAATTTTCAACATCGAGTTGGAGGGTGAAACAGAGCGGCAAATCACTACCGGCAAGGGTAATGCTGCAAGTGGGGCAGCTAGCTTTACTTATCTGAAAACAGCGATCGCCCATACCCTAGCTGGTGAATTCCAAGGGATTGTTACCGGTCCGATTGCCAAGTCCGCTTGGAAAGCAGCTGGGTATAACTATCCAGGTCAAACCGAGTTGTTAGCCCAGCAGTCGGACGTCCAACGATTTGGAATGCTATTTGTGGCGAGATCACCTCACACAGGATGGTCACTCCGCACTCTGCTTGCCACAACCCACATTCCCCTACGTCAGGTAGCAGACACTCTAACACCCCAGCTTATGACCACTAAACTCGCTCTGCTGGTGGAGTGCTTGCAGCAGGATTTTAGTTTGGAGAAACCGAGGATTGCGATCGCTGGATTAAATCCCCACAGCGGAGAACTTGGTCAGTTAGGACAGGAAGAACAAGAGTGGTTGATTCCCTGGTTAGAGCAAGAGCGCTGCTTTCGCCCCCAGTTACAGTTGGATGGTCCAGTGCCACCCGATACCCTTTGGGTCAAGCCCAGTCAAGCATGGTACGGTTCAGCTGACAATCCATCTGCTCATGATGCCTATATCGCTCTTTATCATGATCAAGGCTTAATCCCTGTAAAACAGCTGGCCTTTGATCGGGCTGTTAACACATCTATTGGTCTTCCTTTCATCCGCACTTCACCAGATCACGGAACAGCCTTCGATATTGCGGGTTTGGGTATCGCCAACGCTACTAGCATGAAAGCAGCTATTGAGCTGGCAGCTGAACTGGCTTACCGAAGATTAGCGACTTCTTCGGGGGAGGCTAGAGATTCTGGTTGAAGCAATCCTGTCAAAAGAGAAGCAGGGCGATCGCGATAAGGCCAAGCAAAGGCATGACGGAAAGCCGCTTCCTGACAAGCTTGCAGTTGTTCAAAATCAATGATGTCTTGAGTCAGCAGATTTTCATACTCAAACGGTAGACGGACATTGTGCAACCCAGCATTATCAGTACAGATGGCGATGTCCACACCCGCGTTGAAACAACGGTCAAACACCATCTTGAGCTGACGCATATCATCCAGTGTTCCTGTTTTCAAGTATGTGGTAGGACAGACCTCCAGACACTGGTGCCGAGCCGCCAACTCGCTTAGTAGCTCTGGATGCATTAGGGGAATCTGAATGCCGTGACCAATCCGCATCAGATATGGTAAAAGTTCCGGGTAACAGCCAGATGGGGTTTCATAAAGATGACCAGTGGTGTTAATTCCCTGCGCTCGCGCATAAGCATACAGTCCCACAAATTCCTCTAGGCGTTCTGCGTAATAGCTATCTCCCCCTGCCACATCTACAGCACAGACATACTCCTTGTTGTGGGCAGCCAGATCAATAATGGCCTTATTCACTTCGTAGGGTAGCCGCGAGTGCATGCACAGAATTTGGCTGGTTACAATCGGATACTCCGGTACCCGACTGGCTTTGCCAACAACTTCCACAATCTCAGCCATTTGGTCAATCCGCTTGGACTGGTTCAGAGCAGTAGGCGTGCGTAGATAGGGGGTGTAACGTAACTCCAAATACGCTAAGTTTTCAAAAATGTAAGCGCCGCGAATGAGTCGATAAATAAAGTAAGGCAACGTTTGGACAGTTTGGACACTTTCTACTAGTGTATGAAGTTCCAGATACTCATCAAGTGTGTTGCGGGGTCGGGTGTAAAACTCCTCGAATTCCGGGTAGTCAGAAAATCTGGCTGCTATTTCTGTAGAATGGCGCTGGAAGTACCGCCAGAGAACGCGAGGCACAACAGAACCACCCAGATGGCGGTGTAATTCAGCGTATAAAGTCACAACAACCTCTTTTTAATTAATATTAACAATTGACAGTCATGATTTCTCCCCAATCAAGTTGACAAGAGTCATAACATCTGCTCATAATGATAATTTGTCAAAACTGTAGCGACGTGAAAACCCTTGGCTAACGTTATTGTGATAGGTGCCCAATGGGGCGATGAAGGAAAAGGTAAAATTACGGATTTGCTTAGCCGCTCCGCAGATATTGTTGTACGTTACCAAGGGGGTGTCAATGCTGGACACACGATTGTTGTTCAGGGTCAGACGTTTAAGCTACACCTAATTCCCTCTGGCATTTTGTATCCAAATACAGAGTGTATTATTGGTTGCGGCACGGTCATTGACCCACAGGTATTAATTGGCGAACTCGATCAGCTAGAAGCTTTCAATATCTCAACTCGCAATCTGCTCATCTCCGAGACAGCCCACGTCACGATGCCCTACCACCGGTTGATTGACCAGGCATCGGAAGAGCGGCGGGGAAGCCACAAAATCGGCACAACAGGTCGTGGAATTGGCCCTACCTATGCAGATAAATCCGAGCGGACTGGAATTCGTGTCTTGGATTTGATGGATGCAGCGGGGTTGCGTAAACAGCTGCACTGGGCGATTAACTATAAGAACGTTATTCTAGAAAAGCTTTATAACTTACCACCCCTTGATCCAGAGGGGGTGATTGAGCAGTACCTAGAGTATGCTGAGCGCTTGCGCCCCCATGTTGTTGATACCTCCCTCAAAATTTACGACGCTATTCAAAAACGACGCAATATTTTGTTTGAAGGAGCGCAGGGAACGCTTTTAGATCTAGATCATGGTACTTATCCTTACGTGACCTCCTCTAATCCCGTAGCAGGAGGAGCCTGTGTGGGTACTGGGGTGGGACCGACGATGATTGACCGCGTGATTGGGGTGGCAAAAGCTTACACTACTCGCGTGGGAGAGGGCCCGTTTCCCACTGAACTAAATGGGGGAGTGGGAGAGTTACTATGTGATCGTGGTGCAGAATTTGGTACTACCACAGGACGCAAGCGGCGCTGTGGCTGGTTCGATGCTGTAATTGGTCGCTACGCTGTCCGGATTAACGGCATGGATTGTCTTGCTATCACAAAATTGGATGTCCTTGACGAGTTAGAGGAAATTAAAGTTTGTGTTGCTTACGAAATCGATGATCAAAGCTGCGAAGACTTTCCCAGCAATGCCCGCCGCTTCGCTCGGTGTCGCCCCATCTACAAAACCATGCCTGGGTGGCAACAATCAACCGCTGATTGCCGCTCTCTGGAAGACTTGCCACGGCAAGCGCTAGATTATCTCAAGTTCCTGGCAGAGTTGATGGAAGTCCCAATCGCGATCGTCTCCCTCGGGCCTAGTCGCGAGCAAACAATTATTGTGGAAGATCCAATCCACGGCCCTAAACGTGCTTTGTTGCATGCTAATGGCACGCCGGTGTCAAGGGTTACCAACGCAGAGGGACGCAGATAATCCTTGATATCACCATTAATTAGCGTTCGCAAATTCTTCATTCATCCTTTATTTTTTTACCTGTATGGAACTCACAGTTGAATGTCAAAAGCGGGAAGCTGGAAGTAAGCCGAGAGCCTTACGCCGGTCTGGGCTAATTCCTGCAAATTTGTATGGTCACAAAGGTACAGAGTCACTTGCCATTACGCTGAAGGCGAAAACAGTTGAACTCCTACTTAAGAAGGGGGCTGTTAATAACACGCTGATTGATTTGAACATTCCTGATATTCCTTGGCGTGGTAAGACTCTGCTGCGAGAAGTCCAGACCCACCCCGCGAAGGGTTCGCCCTACCACCTTAGCTTTTTCGCCGTGGCAGGTCACGGCAGCACTGACGTGGAAGTGCCTTTGCATTTTGTGGGGGAAGCCTTTGGTGTCAAGCAAGAAGGTGGCATCTTAGACACCGTAATGACGGCACTTCAGGTGCGATGTTTGCCTGAGGACATCCCAAGTGCGATTGAGATTGATGTCTCCAATATGAATGTTGGGGATAGCATACATATTGAAGAACTCAATTTGCCTCAGGGTGTTACAGCCCTGGTTGAGCCAGGTTTACTTGTTGTGTCGGTATTGGGTCGTCAATCAGGTGCTGAAGCGGAACCAGAGCCGGAGGAAACTGCTGCTACCTGATACCGCCAAGAGGCCAAGAGCGCCAAGAGTGCCGAGAGGAGAAGATGACGGAGGTTTTGCAACCTTTTTTAATTGAGCAGATGTTGCAGCCTGGGTTTTATCCTCATTCGGTGAAGGAGCCGATTCAGCTGATCCAGACTCATATTTCTTGGGTTTTGCTGACTGGTGATTATGCTTATAAGCTTAAGAAGCCGGTGAATTTCGGCTTCTTAGACTTTTCAACGTTGGACAAACGACGGCATTTTTGTGCTGAAGAGTTGCGGTTGAATCAGCGGGGAGCACAGTCGCTTTATCTGGAGGTGTTGCCTGTTACTCGGGTAGAGGAACAATTCTATCTGGGTGGGGAGGGGCAGGCTGTGGAATATACGCTGAAGATGCGTCAGTTTCCTCAAGAGGCGCTGTTTATTACGATGTTTGAGCTGGGTCAGCTTAGTGAAGCGCTCGTGGAGGAACTGGGGCGTGTAGTGGCTCAATATCATGCAGAAGCCCACACGAGTGACTATGTTCGCGCGTTTGGTGAAGTTGCTCGGGTTCGTGAAGCCATTGGTGAGAACTATGAGCAAACGAAGAAGTATATTGGTGGTCCTCAGACTCAAGCTCAGTTTGAGGAAACTATGCAATACACAAATAGCTTTTTTGAGGAGCGACCACAGCTATTTGCCAGCCGTATTGAAAATAACTGGATTCGAGAATGTCACGGGGATTTGCACCTCAGAAATATTTGTCTATGGCAAGACAAAATCCTCCTGTTTGATTGCATCGAGTTCAATGAGCTATTTCGCTTTGTCGATGTGATGTATGACGTTGCGTTTACGGTTATGGATTTGCAGGCACGGCAGCGTTCAGACTTGGGTAATGCCTTTTTGAATACGTATGTGGAGCAGACTGGCGACTGGGAGGGGTTGCAGGTGCTGCCGTTGTATTTGTGTCGGCAGGCGTATGTTAGAGCAAAAGTGAATTCTTTTTTGTTGGATGACCCAGCTGTGCCAACGGCTACTAAGGAGGAGGCTTCAGAAACGGCTGCCTGCTACTACCATCTGGCTTGGCAGTACACTAAACCACGACTTGGACAACTGATTCTCATGTCTGGGCTATCGGGTTCTGGAAAGAGTACGATCGCACGGCAGTTAGCCCGTCAACTGGGAGCGATTCATATCCGCTCGGACGCAGTGCGGAAACATCTGGCTGGAGTTCCGCTGCAACGTGGTGAGGACGATCTCTACACAGCCGAGATGAGCCGGAAAACTTATGAACGTCTACTGTTGCTAGGAATTATGCTGGCAAATCAGGGGTGCCTAGTAATTTTAGATGGGAAGTATGACCGGCAGCAGTTGAGAATGGACGCGATCGCTCAGGCTCAGTCTCATCAACTGCCTCTCGAAATCCTCTACTGTACTGCACCGCTGGAAGTATTACGCGATCGCTTGGCATCGCGTACCGGTGATATTTCTGATGCTACAGCTGATATGCTAGGGGCGCAACAAGCTACAGCTGAACCCTTCACGGAGGTGGAACAACTGTATGTGAAAAATTTGGACACCACTCAGCCTTTAGAGCCGCAATTACTACCTCGCCTCTAGTTAACCAATGATTTTTTATCTGTCCAAACTGCTGCCCCTGTTTTTATATCCACTGGGGCTAGCCTCTGTGTTGATGATAATAGCCTTGGTAATGCTATGGAAACGACCGCGCTTGGCAGCTGCTACCATTGCACTGGCGCTGATTGTCTTGCTTGTAGGAAGTAATGGCTGGGTTTCTCGCTCCTTAGTGCGCTCTCTGGAGTGGCAAAATATACCACCTGTTGAACTTCCAGATGCTGAAGCAATTATTGTCTTGGGTGGGTGTACAAAACCGGCTTTTCCACCCAGATTGAGTGTGGATCTCAGTGAAGAGGGTGATCGTATCCTCTACGCTGCCCAGTTGTACCAACAAAAAAAAGCTCCCTTGGTAATTGTCAGCGGGGGGCGCATCGATTGGCGCGGTACTGGACCATCAGAGTCGGCGGATATGGCAGCAGTTTTGAGCCAGATTGGTGTTCCGGTGTCGGCGATTATACAAGAACCTGCCTCCCTCAATACTTATGAGAATGCGGTTTATGTGCGAAAAATCATCGATTCGCTTGGCATTCGTCGGGTGTTACTGGTGACTTCTGCCATGCATATGCCGCGATCACTCCTCATCTTTAAGCGTCAGGGAATCGATGCTATTCCCGCACCCACTGACTTCCTTGTCACCGCCAAAGAATTGCAAGAACTGCAAAGTAGCCCACAAGCCACACTGCTGAACTTGCTGCCCGATGCCGACCGCCTACAGCAGGCTACTCGCGCTTTGAAGGAGTACGTTGGCATTATGGTGTATCGCTTGCGCGGTTGGCTTTGATTGCAGCCGACGTACATAGAGATAGCCGCCCCGGCAGCTTGCCGTAGGTTATAAAGATTATCATTAGTATGTTGGCGTAGTCTACCCTTTGAGGCGAAGCGCCTACATCAGCGTCTATCTGCGTAGCCTACGGAAACCCCTTACGGGGAACGGCAAGGTGAACCACCTATGCAATATTGATCATGCCTGACGAATTACGACGAATCATCCCAGCGCTTCCACCGGAAATCGAGGAAACTTTTGCTGCTTACCAGGCAACAAGTCAGTTTTACCGAGAAGTTCAGTCGCGTGAGGCTCTCAAAAATTATTGCGAATGGTATTATACAACAGCTGAACACAACCGGCAAGAATTAATTCAGATGCGGGGCGAACTTAATATCATGAGTTGGTTTCGCCGGGGCAAACGTTAGAGTTGGTCGATGTGTTATCTAAGACAAAATTTCTAGCTCATTCTCACGTAAGTGGGCTTTGAATTTTTTACTAAACTGGACTTGAATAGGTAGGTTGGCGCTGACGGGTCTGCCTTGCCATTGCGTTGCAATCGCCACCACTTCTCCTTCTAAGCCCTTGATATCAAAGGCTTCATTGCGATGCTCAGGATGATGATAAATAATAGTGGATTCTTTAACACGAACGCGATCGCCAACTTTCATAATATTTGAACCTAGTATTTCCTCTCCACATCGCGCCACTGCCAGTCTTCAGTACGAGCGCTTGTTTTAACCAAGGCTGTAACACTGCTGTGATTACCGCCTGATTATTTGCACAACCTTTTTATCTTTGCACATAAGGTTCCCTACAACTATCAGTTCTCAGGAAAAGGATTCGATTAGGCTCAATTTATTAGTTGGTCGCCCTTGCACCCTCGCACCACGTCTGCTACAAGACACTCAGGGCGACATCCCAGTAGAATAAGGGTGGGGGTACTATCGTCTCTCTTACTAAAATAACGCCAAGATGCTAATAAGTTCTACCTTGCTGTGGCTACTGGCGGGGGCAGCTCTTTGTTTAATGGAGCTGTTTCTACCAACGGCTTTTGTTGCCTTTCTAATGGGAATCAGCGCCTTTTTAGTAGCACTTGTGTCGTTGGTTTTTCCTCAGCTAGCTTTGCAGGTTTTCCTTTGGTTGGCGCTTTCCACAGCTTCTGTGTTACTGTCTCGTCGCTTATTGCCGCCGCCGCGACGAATGAACAAAATTCAGGATGCGCTTGTAGCTGAAACATTAACGGAAATTCCAGCTGGCAAAGAGGGGCGAGTACTGTATGAGGGAAATTCCTGGCGGGCGCGATGTGAAGATTATAATTTAGCGATCGCTCTCAATCAAAGGGTTTATGTAGTCAGACGAGAAGGTACCACACTAATTGTGTTGCCAGAGAACCTTTTGCATTCCTAGGGGCGAAGTATACGAGTTATAACTGCCTTATCTGCTTTAACTCAAATTTAGGAGGCTCAAGATGGAGAGTCTATTTTTAATGGTGCTTTTGGCTTTGGGTGGTTCTGCTGTGGCAGGTTCTGTCAAAGTCATCAATCAAGGCAATGAAGCCTTGGTTGAAAAATTGGGTAGCTATCACAAAAAACTGTCGCCCGGACTTAACTTTGTCACGCCCTTCATTGATAAGGTCGTTTATCGAGAAACCATCCGGGAAAAAGTCTTAGATATTCCCCCACAACAGTGTATCACCCGCGACAATGTATCGATCACTGTTGATGCTGTGGTTTATTGGCGCATCGTAGATATGGAAAAAGCTTACTACAAAGTCGAAAATCTTAAATCTGCGATGGTAAATATAGTGTTGACTCAGATTCGCTCTGAAATGGGTCAACTGGAGCTAGATGAAACTTTTACCGCCCGTTCTAAAATCAATGAACTCCTGCTGCACGATTTGGATATTTCCACTGATCCTTGGGGTGTCAAGGTAACGCGGGTAGAGTTGCGAGATCTTATTCCCTCTAAGGCTGTGCAAGAATCAATGGATTTGCAGATGTCGGCAGAACGTCGCAAACGGGCGTCAATTTTAACCTCGGAAGGCGATCGCGAATCTGCCATTAACAGCGCTAGAGGCAAAGCTGAGGCGCAAATCCTTGACGCGGAAGCCCGTCAAAAGGCGACTATTCTCCAAGCGGAGGCTCAACAAAAAACGATTGTTCTACAAGCCCAAGCAGAACGCCAGCAGCAAGTACTTAAGGCTCAAGCCACAGCTGAGGCGCTGCAAATTATTGCTAAAACCCTGCAAATTGATCCTAATGCTCGTGAAGCTCTCCAGTTCTTACTCGCCCAGCACTATTTGGAAATGGGTACGAAGATTGGCAGCAGCGAGAGTAGCAAAGTTATGTTCATGGACCCCCGCAGTATCCCAGCCACATTGGAGGGAATGCGTTCAATTGTCTCAGACGCAGCTCAAGCTGACTTGAACCCACTCTTCACAACAGAATCGTCACAAATCAAGGGCAACCACCACTCTTAATCAGCTCCAATGCCAGCAGTTTGAGCTATCTGGCATTGGTTGCACAAGCCAAAAAACTCTAGAGTGTGATAAAAAATTTTGAACTTGTGGGAGCTGTGCAGTTTAGTTTCTAGTTCATGAACAGGGCATTGATTAACAAGAATGGAGATGCCACACTGTAGGCAGGTCAGGTGGTGTTTGTCTTGTTGCACCAAGCTATAGAGCGATTCTCCGGAAGCCAGTGTCCGCACTTGAACTACGCCTTCCATTTTCAAGGCTTCTAAGGCTCGGTAAACTGTAGCCAGACCGATGCTCTGGTTACTACCACGCAGTTCTACGTAGATATCTTGAGCAGAAATAGCTCGGTTTAGGGTTTTGAGCAAATCCAGAATCCGCTCCTGGCTGCGGGTGCGTTCAGCTTTCATAGATAATGCTTAAATTTTTACCTATATGGTGGTAAGCCGGTGACATCCTCTCTAAGCTAACTCAAAGCGATACACCCAATCCATCTGAATCAGGAAAACGATAGGATATCTTTTGTTGCATTAAGAAAAAGCGAAGTGTTGCGCAAGTATCAGGCTCACATTTATATTACTCTCCGGCCTTCTGTCCTTGACCCAGCTGGCACGGCTGTTCAATCGGGGCTGAAGCACATGGGTTACGATGTTGAGCAGGTGAGAATTGGGAAGTATATTGAGCTGACACTGAGTGCAGCTAATGAGGATACAGCGCGGAATCAACTGGAGCAGATGTGCGCTCAGCTCTTGGCGAATCCGGTGATTGAAAATTATCGGTTTGATTTCATAGAAGTGTCTGTAGAAATGGGGGCGTCGGCGTGAAATTTGGGGTTGTTGTTTTCCCCGGCTCTAATTGCGATCGTGATGTTGCCTATGTCACTCGTGACTTGCTGCATCAGCCGACTCGTATGGTTTGGCATGAGGAGACGGATATTTCTGACTTGGATGTAGTAATCGTCCCTGGTGGCTTCAGTTATGGGGATTATCTCCGCTGTGGTGCGATCGCTCGTTTTTCTCCTGTGATGCAGCGGGTGGTAGAACATGCCCAGCAAGGTAAATTTGTTTTGGGTATTTGTAACGGTTTTCAGGTATTGACCGAGGCGGGACTATTG
>QQTW01003323.1_pt1 | contig 11861 bp, 11 predicted proteins | sample 1904831 | NCBI WGS metagenome assembly QQTW01 (sample SAMN09435610, study PRJNA476489) | Subsurface metagenome, whole genome shotgun sequencing project. | reverse complement strand
TAAATAAGTTAATTTCTGATTAAAAATAGCTAAATCTTTGTTTAAGTTTTTGGTTTTGTTTGCTACAAAACTTTTTTATTAAGTTTTATTGCTATTGTTATTGGTAAGCTACTTTAAAAGTAATTATTTGCTCAAATTTGACCTTCAATTACTCCTAAATATACCAAACCTATGAGTATACGACAGAGTAGCTATTAAATAAATCTCAATATTTGACTAATTAAACCTATGACAATATCTTATCAACTCAAAAAAAACTATTGGCAGCAATTAGCGCGTCCGATGCTATTATTTTCTATAGGCATACATAGTTTGCTATTAATTTCACCGATGCCTAAACCAGAAGTAGAAGTTACAAAAAAAGCAGTAACTCAAGACAAAGTAAAAATTACCGAGCTACCAAGTTCTAGTTCACCAAGCGTTAGCAAAAGAGCAATTCAGCCAACCGTTAAACCGTCGCCAGTTATCAAGAAAACAATTGCTAGTTCGACAGCAATTAAACAATCTCCAAAAGTATTAGCAAGCACTAAAGCAGCAAAACTAACTTCTCAAGTTGTAGCTTCTAAACCTTTAGAGACTAGCTCTCTACCCAATCCCGATAATCTTAATAATCCATTTAGCGACTTTCCAAAATATATCAATGCTCAACCAGGTTCGCTAGGCTTATTTGCAGCACCTCTAGATCGAAGTAGTCAGCAAACCAAAGATTCCCTTACCGCCGTAACTCAATACTTTGAGCGAGAACTAAAGGCAAGAGAATACAAAATTAATTTTGCTAAAAATGGAGCTAGTGCAAAAGTTATTGAAGTAACAAAAGGCAATACAACTAAGTTTCTAAACTTAATTACTTATAACAGTGGAACGGTGATTGTTTTAGCTTCAGAAATACTTAATCCTGAAAATATAAGTAACGTAGCAAAAGTAAGCCCCCAAGAAGAAGCTTTTATCGGTATCATTCAGCAAGCAAACTTAGAAAACATTGAAGATCCCGAACTTTATTTAGCAGATCCGAGCTTATTTTATTCTAAATTTGGTGCAGATAAAGACGGGTTTTATGAAGTTGAGCAAAAAGCAAATACTTTAGGTAATATTCGTTTAATTCCCGATCGCATACCAGAGCAAGTATTTGATACAGTATTTGCGCCCACATTAAAAAGCAGTGGTTTTGAAGTTAATCCCCAAGGGGAATACGGTGGAGGGATTATGTATGAAGTCAAGCAAGGAACTTTTGTTACTTATCTCAATTTAGTCCCTACAAGCGATCGCCAAGGCACAATCGTTGTAGCTTGGAACAGTGTGCCTAATTAGAGTCGATTGCCAATGAAACGCGATCGCCTCCTACATCTCTCATTTTGCCTAATACTTGTACAACCTGCTCGTAGGGCAATTTTTTGTCAGCTTGCAAAACTATCGCCCCATTAGGGTTTGTTTGCAAATAAGCCTGCATTTGTTGACTTAGTTGCGTTTCAGTAACGGGGTTATTGGCGACTTCCAGTGTTCCTTGATTTGTCAATCCTACAATCAACGGATCGGGGGTTTTAAGATCGTTTGCGCCTGCATTGGTACTAGGTAAATCGATATTTACCGATTGCTGTTGCGCCGTCAGTGTCATAGAAATGATGATGAAAAAAGTTAAAATCGTCATCAATACGTCCATCATCGGCACTAAATTTATTTCCGGCATTTGGGACTGGGACGCGCGAAATCTCGACTTTAAAGGCATAAACTAATTATTATTTTGTGGTAATTGTTGAGCGCTATTTAACTTTTGAGTCGGTTCGTACCATACTTGACGGTAGATAAGTTCTAATTCGCTCCCTACTCTAGAAAAATAGTCCATTTGCTGCGACTGCAAGCTTACAAAAATGCGGAAAAAAAACAAAGCAATAATTGCTACAATCATTCCCGCCGCCGTAGTTGTCAGGGCTTCACCAATTCCCGCCGCCGCTTGAGTTACATCGGCATTACTACCGCCACCGCCAATTTTGAGACTGCCAAAAGTAATAATTAAACCCGTCACCGTACCTAATAATCCAAGTAGAGGTGCGATCGCAATTACCGTTTCTAGCAACTTGTCGCCTTTCCGCATCTGCACAAATTCCTTATCGGCGGCGGCTTCCATTGCTAAATGGAAAGTTTCAGGGCTAGGCAAATGGAGTTTAAGCGGTGCTAACAAAAACCTGCCAATTGCCAGGTTTTGCGATTGTTTGGCAATTTGGGCGGCGGTGCTTAAATCCTTGGGAGCGGCTTTTAAAACATCGTTTACAACTCGATCTTCCTGACTAGTCAACTGCAACCAAAACCAGCCGCGCTCAAAAGCACAAGCAAAAGTAGCGATCGATAAGCCTAGCAAAGGGTACATTACCGGGCCCCCGGCTACAAATAAGTCATATACTCTAGACATAATTTAGGCAAAAACTGACATAATAACCAAGTTTCTAGGTCTGCTTGCAAATCCAAGTTAATTATTACGATAAATTAAAAAGGTAAAGTTTTATTTAAGCTTATTTACCTTCCCACTCGCAAAACTCTTTTAATCTCTGCGACTAGGAACTGATAATAAAAAATATACCTATACATTATTTTAAAGTTCGCATCCGAAACAATGGCAAGAGATTTACGAGGATTTATCAAACAATTAGAGGAACGCGGACAATTAAAGCGAATTAGTGCTTTAGTCGATCCAGAGCTAGAGATTGCCGAAATTTCTAATAGAATGCTGACTCAAGGCGGCCCCGGACTAATATTTGAAAACGTCAAAGGTGCAGCTTTTCCTGTAGCCATCAACTTGATGGGTACTGTAGAGCGCATTTGCTGGGCAATGAATATGCAGCAGCCAGAGGAATTAGAAGATTTGGGTAAAAGATTGGGAATGCTCCAGCAACCCAAGCCACCAAAGAAAATCAAACAAGCGGTAGAGTTTGGTAAGTTGTTGTTTGATGTCCTGAAAGCCAAGCCAGGGAGAGACTTTTTCCCCGCTTGTCAGCAAGTAGTAATTGAAGGCGATGATGTAGACTTAACGCAACTCCCTTTAATTCGTCCTTACATCGGCGATGCGGGCAAAATTATTACTTTGGGATTAGTAATTACCAAAGACTGCGAAACCGGAACGCCCAACGTGGGAGTTTATCGCCTGCAACTGCAATCGCGCAATACAATGACCGTCCACTGGTTATCGGTGCGAGGGGGCGCTAGACACTTACGCAAAGCCGCCGAAAGAGGCAAAAAATTAGAAATAGCGATCGCTCTTGGTGTCGCTCCGATGATTATTATGGCTGCCGCTACCCCCATTCCGGTAGACCTTTCGGAGTGGCTATTTGCAGGGCTGTACGGCGGTTCGGGCGTAAATTTGGCAAAATGCAAAACTGTAGACTTAGAAGTGCCAGCCGACTCGGAATTTGTCTTAGAAGGGACAATTACCCCAGGAGAAGTAATGCCCGATGGACCCTTTGGCGATCACATGGGTTACTACGGCGGCGTGGAAGATTCACCTTTAGTGCGCTTTCACTGCATGACTCATCGCCAAAACCCAATTTATTTAACTACTTTTAGCGGTCGTCCGCCCAAAGAAGAAGCAATGATGGCGATCGCTCTCAACCGCATTTACACGCCCATATTGCGCCAGCAAGTATCGGAAATTGTCGATTTTTTCTTACCAATGGAAGCCCTAAGTTACAAAGCGGCAATTATTTCCATTGATAAAGCTTACCCTGGTCAAGCTAGACGCGCGGCTTTGGCTTTTTGGAGCGCCCTACCGCAATTTACCTATACTAAATTTGTGATTGTGGTAGATAAAGATATTAATATCCGCGATCCGCGTCAAGTTGTTTGGGCAATTAGTTCTAAAGTAGATCCGACACGGGATGTATTTATTTTGCCCAATACCCCCTTTGATACTCTAGACTTTGCCAGCGAAAAAATTGGCTTAGGCGGACGCATGGGCATTGATGCCACAACTAAAATACCCCCAGAAACAGACCACGATTGGGGTGCGGCGTTAGAATCCGATCCCGATGTCGCGGCGATGGTAGAAAGGCGCTGGCAAGAGTATGGTTTAGCAGATTTAAACTTAGGAGAAGTCGATCCCAACTTGTTCGGCTACGATATGCGATGAAAAGTCAAGTCATATTTATTTTAAAATTGCTAATCGTCTCCGCCGTACTGTCGGTAGCAATTAAATTTGTGCCTGTATCTATTCCAGCCACCGCAATTAATGCTTTAATTGCCGTATTGTTGCCCGCAATTGTAATGGCGATTATTTTTTTATTCCGCTATGCAAATCTCCGCCAGCAAAAAACCTAACTAACTCTTTGGGAAACTAGAACAAAAAGCCATAATCCGCTAATCTAGCTGCATTGATATGTTAAATACAAATATTTGCTAGGAGTTACAGCAGAGTGAATATCGGTCAATGGATCGGTTTAATCGCCTTAGTTATTTCTTTGTATATACTGTGGCAGATTCGACAACTGCTTTTATTAGTGTTTGCGGCGATCGTGATCGCTACGGCTTTAAACAGACTAGCAAGGCGATTGCAAAAGTCAGGAGTATCGAGGGGTTTTGCAATCCTACTATCGATAGGAATTTTAATAACTATATTAACGGGCTTTTTCTGGTTAATAGTGCCAGCTTTTGCCGGACAATTCCAACAACTATCAGAGTTGTTTCCCAAAGAGTTAGCAAACCAGCTATTTCAAAGATTTTTTACGTTCTTTTCTAGCTCCTTTGGGTTTGTTGTTGACTTTTTGCTCGTACTAATTTTGACGCTAATGTTCCTTAGCGACCCGCAGCCATATCGTCAAGCTTTTATCGGCTTATTTCCCTCTTTTTATCGGCGACGAGTTAATACGATTTTAGACCGTTGTGAAATCGCCTTGCGCGGCTGGCTAATCGGCATTTTATTTAATATGTTTGTGATTGCTTCCTTAAGCGGAATTGGGCTATTTATTTTAGGCATTCCCTTACCCTTAGCTCAAGCCGCGTTAGCAGGAATTTTGACATTTATCCCCAACGTGGGGCCAGCTTTGAGTGTAATTCCGCCGATGGCGATCGCACTATTAGACGCGCCCTGGAAGTCTCTGGCAGTTTTAGGATGGTACATCGGCATCCAGCAGCTAGAAACTAACTTTTTGACTCCCTACGTCATGGCGCAACAAGTCTCGCTCCTACCTGCCGTTACGTTGCTCTCCCAAGTCTTTTTTGCAACATTTTTCGGTTTTTTGGGTTTATTATTAGCACTGCCTTTAACCGTCGTTGCTCAAGTATGGATTCAAGAAGTATTAATTACCGATGTTTTAGATAAATGGGAGAGCGATCGCTCTGAGGAAGTCCCAGTTATTGAAACACAAATAAGTAGCGATGAATCTGGAGAAGATCGAATTAAATCATCAATTCAGCAAGTAGTTATTGTCGATAAAACAGACCATCCCCCCAGCGAGGAAGAATAATTGATTGTAGAGACGTAGCGCTGCTCCGTCTCTACGGGAATATTCATAATTGACATGAAAACGATCGCCGAAATTAACGACAAAATTAGCCGTAAATGCGCGGTAGTATGGACGGTAGAGGAATTAAAAGCAAAAGTCGCCGATTCTAGTGTCGCGCAAGCCGCCAAAGAAGTAGATGTAATTACCACCGGAACTTTTGAGCCGATGGAATCTTCTGGCGCAATTATTAACTTAGGACATACCGACCCCCCGATTAAAATTCGGCGCTGCTGGATCGATAACGTCCCCGTTTACTCTGGTTTTGGCGCGGTAGACTTGTATTTGGGCGCAACTCAAGCAATGGAAGCAATGGACGGGGAAGAATTGCGCGATCGCGGTGGCGGTCATGTAATTTCTGACTTGATTGCTGGCTTACCCGTACAAGTAAAAGCTTTGGGACAGGTAACAGATTGCTATCCCCGCGCTACTTTTGAAACTACAATTACCCGCGAAACCATCAACCAGTTTTACCTATTTAACCCGCGCAATTTATACCAAAATTTTATCGTTGGCGTTAATGGTGGCGATCGCCCGTTATTTACTTATTTAGGTCCTTTGCAGCCGCGTTTGAGCAATGCCGTTTATTCTAATCCCGGCGCAATTTCTCCACTGCTTAACGATCCAGACTTGCAACTAATTGGCATTGGGACAAAAATCTTTTTAGGCGGCGGTATAGGTTACGTTGCTTGGGAAGGTACGCAGCATTTCCCCTTACAAAAACGCCTCCCCAATCGTACCCCCGTCGGGCCTGCGGCTACTTTAGCTTTAATTGGCGATGCCAAACAAATGAGCAATCGTTGGGTGCGCGGCTGTTATTTTAAAAGTTACGGCCCTTCTTTAATGCTAGGAGTAGGCATACCTTTACCTGCTTTGAACGCAGAAGTAGTCGCTCATTGTGCTGTTCAAGATAAAGAATTGGTAGCGCCGATAGTAGACTTTTCTATTCCCCGGCGCGTCCGTCCTACCTTTGGGTTAGTAAGTTACGCGCAACTAAAATCTGGGCGCATTACTATTGAGGGTAAAGCTGTGCGTACTGCTCCCCTTGCTAGTGTCTTTCTGTCGCGGCTTGTAGCCATAGAATTGAAGCAATGGATTGAGGCTGGAGAATTTACTCTTACTGAACCTGTAGCGCCCATTCCTGCCGAGCGAACTTTTTTACCTCAAGATCGGTGGACGGAATTTTAGTAGAGACGTAGCATTGCTACGTCTCTACTGGGGATTTTGGCGTTTGATTGGTTTAGGTGTAGGCGATCGCGGGCTTTGTTTAACTGGGGGCGCGACAAAACTTTTTTTCACGGGCTGGGGCGGCTCAAAATTACGTTTGGTGCCGCTAGTTGGGGCATTGTAGGGCTTCTTTTTTAATTTTGGTTTGGCTGGAGGTAAGGGGGCGATCGCTTCTCCTTTTGCCAATACCAACGTCTCGGCTTTTCTTTCTACTTGCAAATCCCAAAACTGCCCTACGGCTTTAGTTTGCAGGTCGCCAAGGACTTTTAGCTTGAAATACTTTGGTTTATCTGATTCGGAACGGGCAACTTGCCTAATTTTGACAATAAAATGTCCCTCGGCAGTAGATTGATAAACTACTTCTCCGCGCACCGAAAAATAATCGTCAACTACCTCTTGAGTCAAAGCAATATCTGGAGGGCGATCGCTTACAGGCTGTTGAGTTAGTTTTTCTGGCTCCCACACGCCGACAATTTGCAGGTGTAAATTATCTTCTTTTTGCCCGGTGCGGGGATATACTACCCATAAGTGTGCTTGGGCTAAATCTATATGATTTTTTAGCAAACTAATAACTCGCCCTAGTAAAACTGCACTAACGTTCGTGCCATCCTCAGTAATGAGCGTACCTTGGGTAAATTGTTCGTTGCTTGCAACATAACGACCGCGAACTAAGCCAATGGCTCGGTACTGCATTGGTTCGCTAGGCGGTGGAATTGGTTGCAGCCGTTGCCAATCTGACTGGTTGGCATCTGTAGAGGCAGCACCAGAAGACGAGTTTTGAGCCTCTATTGCCGACATATTTTTTTGCTGTTGATTTGGAGCAGAATTTGATTCGGACGGGTTGGTATAGGAATTCATAAAAACTCCTTGCGGCGGAGACTTATCCCTTTTTAGGCTTTGGGGTTAGGGTATTACACTTTAGCTAGAAATTGGCACAAGTTAAAGGATTAATTTTCCTAACTTCTTTTGGTAACTTTTACTCAGCACCTAGCGCAAAAACAATTTTGCTCTAGTTATACTAATTTTCCGTAACCATTGCTAGTCCCAAGGATAGCTCAAGCAATCAATAGTAAAACATAGTGTGGGCAGCATAACACAGCTACAGGGCGATCGCGATCGCCCTGTAGGTTTGAGAAATAAAATGCAAAGTTTTATGGCGAAAAGCTTTGCTCCTTTGCTTGTTGTGGGCAAATAATTCTATTTTGGTCAAGGATATATCATACAGAGTTCAAGGCAGTTTTGTGTCTCAAAAGAGCAATCGCTGGTTAATTAATATTGTCTTGGTGGTGGCAGCTATTGCTTTGGTAGGAGCTTCTATGCTGCCTTTACTAACAAGTACCATAGAGCAAAGCCAACCACCTAATGCAACGCAGTCACCCTCTGGGCAAGATGCGCTGGCAGCCCAAAAATCGCAACTAGAAGACCAAGCACGGGGTTTTGAGTTAGTTTTACAGCGCGAACCAGAAAACCAGACAGCTTTACAAGGATTAGCCGATGCCCGCATTAAGTTAGGAGATGTTAAAGGCGCAATCCCGGCAATTGAAAAACTAGCCCAATTAAATCCGACTCAAACCCAATATACGCTTTTACTTGCTCAAGCTAAAGTTAGAACTGGCGATGTTGCGGGGGGACAAAATGCTTATCGCTCGATATTAAAAACAAAACCCGGCGATAACTTGGCTTTACAAGGATTAGTGCTAACTTTCTTGCAGCAACAACGCCCCGATGAAGCGATTAGCTTATTGCAAAATACTTTAAGTCAAGCAGAAAAAGCCACTCCTGGAACTGTAGATGTAACTTCCGTACAGTTGCTTTTAGGGGAAGTTTACGCCAACCAAAAACGCTACGACGATGCGATCGCAACTTACGAGCGCGCGATTTCTGCAAATCAAAAAGATGTACGTCCTTTGTTAGCTAAAGGTAGCGTCTTAGCCGTCCAAAAACGTTACGCTGATGCGATCGCTCTTTACGATCGCGCAACCGCTATAGATAGCAAAGATTTCCGCCCAGTACTTGCCAAAGCCAGCGTTTTGAAAGAGCAAGGCAAAAACGATCTCGCAAAACCCTTATTTGAAACTGCGGCTACTCTCGCACCGCCAGAGTACAAAGCGCAAATTCAGCAACTAGCCCAAGCAAGTCCTACGCCATCGCCAACTAACACGCCTACGGTAGCCCCATCGCCAACCAAAACACCATAACTATCTAGGGCATACTTTTGAGTATGTCCTACATTTTTTCTAATAAACTCAAAACGCCAAATACTAAAAATAAGCCGCCCCCAGCAAAAGTAAGATTGCGTTCTGAAATTTGCCCCACCAGCATTCGCCCGCCAATTACAGCGATCGCCGTACAAATAGCGTGACCGATAATTGAGCCAATGGTCACGCCTACGGGGTTATTAGCCGCCGATAGAGCAATTGTGGCAATTTGAGTGCGATCGCCCCATTCAGCGATAAAAGTCAGCACGAAGGCTTCTATATAAATTGCTGTAGCTATTTGTTTTTTAGATAGTTTCATTTCGGCTTTTTCTACAGCTTCGGTTGCTTCAGCGACGACTTCTACATCGCAAGAATCTCTGGGCATTTGACTTGCGGCGTACAATAACTTAATTCCAAAGCCAATAAATAAAATAATTTCGCCGTAATGGACGTATTGCGGAGGCAACAAGGAAGCAACTTGTCCTACCAGTACGGAAATTATCGTCATTGCCGCTAAAGCGGCTAGTACCCCAGCAAATACAATTCTGCGGGAATGACGCATAGCCAAAATTACGGCGATAAAAAAGGTTTTATCTCCTAACTCGGAAACAGTAATTAAAGATAAACCCTTACTAAAAGCAGTTAGCACTTCGCGATCTCGCTCCTCAAAAGTTACATTACTTTTTTGAGCTTGATAAAAGCGCGATCGCATTTCACCAAGCCCACATTTTGCTGTGAACTGGTGAAAGTCTCGCTGCCAAATTTATGAAATTAGTTACTAATTCCTAACTTGTCATGGGAACCAGGCAATTATTGCCAGTATGTTGATTCCGATGGACTGGCAAAATAATTACCAGTAGCTACTCCCCTTCATTGTTGTCCAAATTATACATTTGTCATTGCTCAAAATACAAGCTGCTTAATTAGGGAAGGAGACGAGGAGACAAGGAGAGGGGGAGACAAGGGAATAGTTTATTAGCTAAATTCAGCAATTACTTAATACTTGCGCTCTTTTGGCTCAAACATGGTAATAGTTACCGGACGGTGTTGAATATCAATGCCTGCGGGAGAATAGTATGCCATCGTATGCTTGAGAAAATTTTCATCGTCTCGTTCGGTATAATCTTCACGACAATGAGCGCCCCGGCTTTCATTGCGACTTAAAGCCGAAGTTAAAATTATTTGTCCCACTACTAATAAGCTTTGCAATTCTAGTGCTTCTACAAGTTCAGAGTTCCAGCAATCGCCCTTATCATCTAAATAGATTTCTTGGTACTGCATTTGTATTTGCTGCAATTGCTCTAAGCCCTGACGCATAGTTGCTTCAGTCCGAAAAACTCCGCAATACTCAGTCATACAGTCTTGAAAAGCTTGGCGAACTTGAGCAATGCGATATTTTCCTTCTTTGGCGACTAATTGCTGCATCTGTCTAGCCGCTTCTTGAATGTAAGGCTGTTCGTCTAAAACGGGTAACTTGCGGTTTTGCACAAATTCGGCGATCGCAAATCCAGTTCTGCGCCCGTAAACAACGCATTCAAGTAACGAATTACTCCCTAGTCGATTCGCGCCATGTACCGACACGCAAGCCGATTCTCCCGCCGCAAAAAAGCGATCGATAAATCCATCTCCACTACTGCGGACTTTGCCATCGGTATTTACAGGGATACCACCCATAGAATAATGAATTGTCGGGCGTACTGGCATCGGTTGATGTACCGCATCAATGCCAACTAATCTGTGCGCTTCTTCCCAACAAAAAGGAATCCGACTCATAATTTTTTCTTCGCCCATGTGCCGCAAATCGAGATACACAAATTTGCCCCCCGCACTGCCATCGTGATTAGCACCGCGTCCGGCGGCAATTTCCCGCGCGATCGCTCGTGAAGTAATATCGCGGGGGGCGAGTTCCATGCGACTAGGGGCGTAAGTAGCCATAAAGCGACTTCCATGAGTATTAATTAAATACGCACCTTCCCCGCGCACGGCTTCGGAAATTAGTACCCCCACCGGATAAAGCCCTGTAGGATGAAATTGCACAAATTCCATGTCTTCTAAAGGTAAACCCGCTTGCGCCGTCATCGCCAGCCCGTCACCCGTCGAAGCGTAGTCATTTGAAGTGGTGTTGTAAGCTCTGCCATAACCACCAGTCGCGAACATTACAGCTTTAGCGCGGACAACTTCAATATGTCCGTCTAAAATCCGGTACATGACAACGCCTTTGGCTTCTTCATCTTCTACAATCAGCTTCATTACATACCATTCATCGTAGATATGTACGCCATAGCGTCTTAAATTGCTAACTAATTCGTGTAAGATAGCGTGACCTGTTTTATCGGCAGCGTAGCAGGTACGATTGTGAGAATGTCCGCCAAAAGCCCTTTGCGCGATGCGTCCATCGTCCAGGCGCGAAAACATTACCCCCATGTGTTCTAGATCGATTACCACGTCTGGGGCTTCGCGGGTGAGAATTTCTACCGCATCTTGATCGGCTAAGTAGTCTGAGCCTTTGACTGTATCAAAAGCGTGAGCTTCCCAACTATCTGCCGCATCTACATTTTTTAAGGTTGCCGCAATTCCCCCTTGGGCGGCTACCGAGTGGGAGCGAATCGGGTGAGTTTTGGCGACAACGGCAATACTTAACTTAGAATCGGTACGGGCAATCTCAACGGCGGCACGGCATCCAGCCAATCCACCACCAATAATAATTACATCGTGTTCTATCATAAATAAAATAAATAGTATTCTTTAATATTGACTCAACAAAAAATCCTCACCACAAGGCAAGGATATTTTTGAGCTTGTGTCTTTTGTTAATTAACTCGTTGCTTCTACGGGGCGCTGGTTTGATACATTACCAGGCATCGGTTCGTACTGAGTTTGAGCGTCTACAGCAATTAGTTCAATATGATTGAACAATGTTGTAACAAACGCAAATAGCAAAAATGGCAGAGAC
>QQTW01003322.1_pt1 | contig 11863 bp, 12 predicted proteins | sample 1904831 | NCBI WGS metagenome assembly QQTW01 (sample SAMN09435610, study PRJNA476489) | Subsurface metagenome, whole genome shotgun sequencing project. | reverse complement strand
ATTCATTATAGGCGCATTGGAGGCGGCTACACACGCATTGTTGACGGCTACACACGCATTGTTGACGGCTACACACGCTTTGGTGAGGACTACACACGCTTTGGTGAGGGCTACATACACTTTGGCGACGGCTACACGTCGTGTAATGGCCTCCAATGTATGTGTAGCCATTAACAATCTATGTGTAGCCGCCTCCAATGCACGTTTAGCCATCAACAATGCACCTATAATGAATTAGTTTCGTCTTAAATACCAATAAAGTTGACCTATAATGCCAAATAAAGATGTTGTAATGATTTCAAACGAGCCTGAAACCCGCGTCGCGTCGCCTGCGAAGGACTGGGACACGCGCCATGTGATGACCACTTACGCTCGGCAAAACGTGGAGTTTGTTCGGGGGCAGGGCGTGACCGTTTGGGACAGCGAAAATCGCGCTTATTTGGACTTTCTGGGCGGTATTGCCGTTATTTCAGTCGGTCATTGCCACCCGCGATTGACCCGTGCGGTGCAACAACAGGCCGCGACCCTGATGCACGTGAGCAATCTGTATTTGACCGAACCACAGGCCCATTTAGCGCGTCGGTTGGTGGAGTTGTCGGACATGGAACGGGTGTTCTTTTGCAACTCAGGGGCCGAAGCGAACGAAGCGGCGATAAAACTTGCCCGTAAGTTTGGGCGAACGACGGGCGGGGAAACCAAAACCAACATCGTGACGGCCTTAAATTCGTTCCACGGGCGAACCCTTGCGACCGTGACCGCGACCGGGCAACCCAAGTATTCGGCCCCGTTCGCCCCGCTCCCCGGCGGGTTTGGTTATGTCCCGTTCAACGATATTGCGGCCTTGGAAGCGTCGGTCAATGCCGACACGTGCGCCGTGTTTTTGGAGCCGATACAGGGCGAAGGCGGCATAATTCCGGCTACAAAAGAGTATTTGCAAGCCGCGCGAGCCTTGTGCGACAAATTTAACGCCTTGCTTATCCTTGATGAAGTGCAAACGGGGGTCGGTAGAACCGGCAAAATGTGGGCGTACCAGTCGTATGGCGTGGTTCCCGATGTCATCACCAGCGCGAAGGGCTTGGGCGGCGGCGTTCCTATCGGCGCGTGCCTTGCGCGGGGAAAAGCCGCCGACGTATTCGTTCCCGGCGACCACGGTTCCACGTTCGCGGGCAATCCCTTAGCGGCATCGGCGGCAAATGCGGTCTTGGACATACTCGCGGACGAAGATTTGCTAAGAAACGCGCGTGACCGGGGGGCGCAAATCGTTTCCGAAGTGGCAAAAATGCGCGAAAAACGACCCGATGTGTGGGGGCAAGTGCGCGGGGCGGGGTTAATGGTGGGCGTAGGTTTGGAGAAACCGGTTGCAAAAGCCGTCGTTGGCGAATCGCTCGCGTTGGGATTGATTTTGAACGCCGTCGGGGACAACACGCTCCGCTTGTTGCCCCCTTTAACCGTGACGGAGGCGGAAGTAGCCGACGCGATGACGCGCATGGAGGCGGCAGTTTTGGGGGTTTTGGCACAATAAACGGGCAGGAAAGGGTGGGGACAAATGGCGATACAGTTTACGCGCAACGGGCGCAAGGCGATGTTGTGGGCGCAGGTGGAAGCGATGCGGCGGGGCGAATTATATGTGGAACCGGAGCATTTACTGCTGGGCCTTCTGCACGGCGACGACACCGGGGCATTGCGCCTCCTTGACCGGATGGGCATGACGGGCGGGCAAATCCGCGAAGCCATTGCCTCAACGCTTGCACCGGAAGCCGCCGGTACCCGTGTAGAAACTTCGCAACTGTCGCCATCGGCGAAGAAAGTGGTGGAGCAGGCGCGTCGGGAAACCGAAACGACCGGGGCGGATTATGTCGGCACCGAGCATCTGGTTTTGGCGATACTTCGGGGCAACGACAAAGGCATTGACCTCAAAGGCGCGTTATTTACCCTGTTAACGACGCTCGGTCTGACATACGAGAAGGCCCGTGAAGCCCAGAAAAGCGTTGCGGAAGACCCGCCGCTTGCCAAACCCGCAGTGGCACCGCCCGTTCAGCGTCCCATTCGTAGTGGGCCGGGTTTTTTGCGCGGTCGTTCGCTCGTGTCGGTCAACGATGTATCTACCGACGAAATCCGCGCCCTGTTCAACCTGACCCGTGATGTCAAAATGGGCAAGATGTTTGATGTGGCGCAGGGCAAAACGTTGGCATTGGTGTTTGAGAAGCCCAGCCTGCGTACCCGTGTGACATTTAGCGTTGCCATGACCCGGTTAGGCGGCAATCATTTGTATCTATCGCCCTCGGAGGTGGGACTGGGAACCCGCGAACCGGCGAAAGATGTCGCCCGCGTGTTGGGCCGGATGGTGGATGCTATCGCCGCGCGAACATTCGCTGACCAAAGCGTGCGCGAACTTGCCGAATATGCCGGGGTTCCGGTCATAAACGCCCTTACGGATGCCGAACACCCCTGCCAAGCCTTAGCGGACTTCTACACGATACTGGAACGGCGCAGTGAGACTGCCGGGGTGAAGTTCGTGTTTGTCGGGGACGGCAACAATGTCGCGCACTCGCTGATGCTTCTCGCTCCGCGCATGGGAACGCACTTCACGCTTGCGTGTCCTCCCGGCTACGAACCAAGCCCCGACGTGTTAGCGCAAGCCCAAGCCTTAGCCAAAGCGCACGGAACGCAAATGGAAGTGAGCCACGACCCGGTGAAGGCCGCCGACGATGCCGACGTGTTGTATACGGACGTGTGGACTTCGATGGGGCAAGAGGACGAAAAGGCCAAACGCCTGCAAGATTTCGCAGGCTACCAAATCGGGCCGGAGTTAATCCGCGAGGCCAAAGACGATGTCCTCATTTTGCACTGTTTGCCCGCGCACCGAGGCGAAGAAATCACCGATGAGGCCATAGAAGGCCCGCACTCCGGCGTGTTTGACCAAGCCGAAAACCGTTTGCACGTCCAGCAGGCTCTTCTTGCCGCCGTGCTGTAAGACACGGTCATTCCGTTCTGTTTTTGTCCGACGCGGACAGCGGCAACGCTTCGTTGCATCGTGTAATTTAGTCCGACGCGCAAGGAGCGAATGCGGAAATACCGCCTGTGCAAGCGCGTCGGACTAAATTAAAACCAGAGTCTCGATAACGGAATGACTTTGTTTGTGGGAAGGTCAACTCCGACCTGCGACCTAAGCAAGGAGAATTTAGATGGTAGGGTTGTTTCAAAAAGGGTTTGTCGCGGGTTGTTTCGGTGTTCTGAGACTGCTTGCAGGTTTGCCAACAACGGCGCAAGCCCAGTGGGATGCCGAGCGGTTTGAGCGGTTCGGTGGTCCCGGTGGAGGGCCGCGCCCGCCTATCGCTCCCTTCACGACCGTTCCGCTTTCTAATCGCCGGGTCGTTGTTCCGATGGTGTTTCCGGTTATTGGCGCACGGAGTTGGCGAGATGGTTACAACACGAACCGCAGTTCACACCGTCACACCGGCATTGACATACTCGCTCCAAAAATGCGCCCGGTCGTCGCCCCTTTTTCCGGTATCTTGGGCTTCAAAACCCAGACTTTTTGGATTTGGGGAGACAACGGTTATAAGTGCTTGGGAACACATCTCAACGACGACACACCCGGCAAGAGTGACAACCGGGCCGAGCCGGATTTTATGTTTGCACCAAATTTGCGCCCCGGCGACCGGGTGCAAACCGGGCAACTCATCGGTTATGTTGGCGACAGTGGCGTGGCTTCTGGGCCGCACCTGCACTTTGAGATGTTCGCACCCGGCAATGAACTGGTCAATCCTTTTCCCTCGTTGAAAGTTGCCAGCCGCATCAACACCGTGCGAGCAGTTCTTTCCAACCCTGCGAACCGTCCGTCGATAGGCCAAGCCCGTATTGAGGGCTGTATTCGCGGATGGGATTCAGTCCGCCGGGTACTGACGCTCTTACTGGTTGCACGGCAAACAAGTGGGGGACGGGCTTTTGCATACACCATTCCAACACGCTATCGACTGACTGTCCCGCCCGAAATTGTGCAGGAAGCGGGAGGAAGCGAGAAGATTGGGGCAGTGCCGCGTGACCGTATCATCATTTTCCATGTGGAGGAAACCCCATCGGCGAATGGTCACAAAAGCAATAAGAGCAGTAATGCCCATGCTGGACTTCGCATTGCAAGCGGAACTGCCATTCGCCTCGTTCTTCCCGTAGATTCAGAAGGCGAAGCGGCAAACACAGCCCCTTCTGCAGACAACCCAAACCGATAAACAAGTAACCGCGAGCAAAGCGAACCGCATTTTGCTTGTGTATTTGTTTGCCCAATAAAAATCTGACCGATTGTTCCGTAGCGGGAGACATAATGTACCCGCGTTGAAATTGTGCGAAGCCTTAGCCGACTTCTATACCATTGGGCGTTACACAATTTGGGCCTGTTTTGAGAGTTATTGCTCCGGCAAGTGGCCTCGGTTTTGCGTTCAACTACGTAACGCCTAACCTTCTTAGAAGCCGCCCCTCTGTACGCCCGCCAAACTCTGTTTACGAACGCACTGTGAGAAGGTCACAGATAAGGGGGTTGTAAGCCGTGAAAAATAAGCGGGCCGCAAGTGCAACGTTGCTCCCGGCTTGCGTGTCTTTAAGAGTGTGAAGGAACGGGCGTAGTGTCGCCCGTTGTGAAAGGAAAAGAAAATGCAAAAGCAACAAATGGGAACGCTTCTTCAAGTGGGGGTTGGGTTGGTCGTGGTGGGCGTAGTGATACGCCTTTTGCTGGTCTTGTCGTGGAGTTTGCTTCCCATCGCTAACCTCGGAATCGGACTGGGGTTAGTTTTAGCCGTTGTGGGCCTGTTTAGCGGCGCGAAAATTAAGAAGTTTTGGTAACGCGCAATGTCGGCGGCAGACTCCCCGTATCCAACACTCACCCCGGCCCTTGTCGCTGAACTGTACGAAGTTGAGGGAAAAGCCGAGGTAATCAACGAGCGTGTCGTTCGCTGTGCGGCTCACGGACGTATGCCGGGATACGCAACCGGTAGCACCTTCTTCTCCCTTTATACGGACATTCGGGCAAGCAAGCGAGGTGGTATAGCCACGACAAGTACGGCGGTGTTTTTAGTTTACCTACTGCACCGCCAAACGATTAGCCCTGATGCTGGCTACTATGAAGGTTTAGACAGTGGGATGCGCTTTTTTAAGGTGCGCCGCTTTTTGCTGTGGAAGTGCGAAGCGAGAACGACTACGGGCCTTCTGCGGAGGAAAATATGGAAACCAAACGGCGCGACTATTTCGCGTCAGGAACGCGCGTCGTGTGGGATGTTGACTTGCTCGCTGAAAATGTGGTGCGTAAGTTCGTTTTTCCGAATGCCCAAACACCTGCCCAAGTGTTCCGGCGCGACGAAATCGCTGATGCACAAGAAGCCATTTCCGGTTGGCGTATGCCTGTCAATGATTTGTTTGAGCCAGAGCGACAGGATTCCTAAGCCATGTTCGCCCCTCTTGTTTTCTATCACCGGGTTCAAAGTGGCATTCTGCATACACGAGCGATTGGGGCGAACGGGGATTGTGTTGGTTCGCACACCGGGGCCGCATTGATTGCGGTGCAACGAAACGAACAGAAGATTATCGCGGTCGGCGATGCGGCAAAAGGCATAAACCGAAGCGGAGTTGATGTGTACGCACCGTTCTCGCACCCGCGCGTGGCTGTTCACGAGTTTGAAGCGGCAACGAAGTTGCTTCGCTGGTTTGCCGATAAATCCCTCAAAGATGCAAGTGGGACAACCCGACTTGCCCGACGCTTGCCCTGTTATATGGTGATTCAGGTTCAACGCGATTGGGACAGCGCACTGACCGATATAGAAAAGCGGGCCTTGTTTGACGCGGCAAAACAAGCCGGAGCAAGCCGTTGGTTTACTTGCGAACATCCTGACCTTCTTACCGATTTGCAGGCTTGGGAAATAGCCTACCGCAAAACCGAAGGCCACTGGCAAGTCACGGACGGAGACCTGCCAAGCGCTTGAACGCTATGCTGGAAGAAACGATTTGATGTATGCAAGATAAACCCGTTTGCGCCCGTTGCGCCTCGCCCGATTTGTTGCCGCTTACTCCGCTCCGTCAGTATGGGGAAATTGTAGATACAGTAACTGTCTATGTGGGGGGCAAGCAAATTCAAGAATGGAAAGACCCAGTTTTTGCTTCGTCGAGGATTGTGCCGCGGGTATGTGGCGTGTGGTTACACGGAACTGTTCGCGGAAAACCACAAAGAACTGTGGGCAACGTACCAAAAAACGAACAAATAAACCGTTTTGGTGTGCTAATATTAGTGCGGTAAAACATGGGCAAGGAGCAAAGCAATGGCGGACACGAAAAATCTGTGGGACGATGACCTTCTTGAGAAACTTAGCAACGAAGCATGGGAAATTTACAACCGGAAACTCAAAGCCGTACTGGAGCCGGAGTATTTGGGCAAAATCGTGGCAATTCATCACGACACTGAGGATTATGAAGTGGGAACCGGTTCGTCGCAAACCCATTTCGCACTTAGAGCGCGACACCCGCAAGGGATGATTTCAACGCTGGATATTGGGCCGGTCGACCCTTACGATACTTTAAGTTTGCGTATGATGAGCAAACACTTTTATGCAGGACAGAAAAAGTAGTAAGGAATGTACCGCGACGGACACCCGCGCGTATCGCTTACACTTCCCGGTGTGGACGGAACAATGCGCGTTGAGTTTATTCTTGATACCGGCTTTGACGGGGACATCACCTTACTGGCTCACATTGTACAACGGCTTAACGTGGCCTTTGCAGGGATGTGGTAGCAGAGCCACTGTAATGTATCACCGAATGCCTAACGCCTACTTCGCTGTGGTGAATGTCCACTCTCGGCGAACGGTTTCGCCGGTGGCAGTGGTTGCGGAAACGGTCACGCGATACATGGTGGCGGGGGCGAGCGGCTTTTGGGGCAACAAAAATACGGCGTTGGTCAGATGGTCGTCGTTTTGCGGGGTGTTGAGCCACACGGCAACGGATTTTCCGGTTGCGGTGGTCAGGGTCGCCTGAACGTTTGTTAGTTTTTCGGTGATGTCGCCTGTCCAAACATGGAGGCTAATCGCGGTTCCAAGCGGGCCGGTTCCCGCTCCTTTGTGTAGGCGGAGTGGGTTCGGGGCTTCTATTCCGTCCCAAGCCGTGGGAACGTTGGTTTGGTGGGGGGCAGGGTAGGTGGTCACGCCGGTTTGGTCGCCGGTTCCGAACATCAGGGTCACAGTGCCGTTCACTTTTCCCGCGCCGATTGCGACACTTCCCGGTTGCAAAAACGCGCCCCGGTGATACGGCGCAGCAAACAAACGCGCGATTTGGGTTTTATCGTCGCCTTTGCCCTGTCCAATCACCTCAAAAACGCCGCCGGAGAACCCGAACACACCCGCCCGTTCGCCACTGTCGCGGGCTAAGAAATCGCCGGAGGTTTCATCGGTCTGAATATGGGCAACGGTGGCGCGGGGGGAAAGATACGCGGTATGGGCTTGCGCGGCGGCGCATAGTCGTCCATCCAACGTGACCGGAGGCAACCCTTGCTCTTTGCGAACCAGATTGATTTGCGTGAAAAGAGCGGTTTGCTGGGTGTTTGGGGCTTGCGGAGTTGCGCTCGCGCCCGCTAAAACCGTAAACTGCCACGAACGGTTCACCCACACTTGCCCGCCCAGTTGCACCGCGCAGTCTATCTTGTGGGTTCCCGGCGTAAACGCTTCCGTCGGTTCGTACCAAACAGACTTTTTGGTCTGGCTGTATTCCGCCTTGACCGTTTCGCCATCCACTTGAAGCACCACATCGGAAACGTTCGCACCATTTCCTCCCGAAATTTTCCACGAGATAGAAGGGCGAGAAACCCGCAACCGTCCGCTCGGTTGCGGGTTTGAATCGGTGTACTCAAACGAATCGGCAACGGTTGCAACCTCGGTGCCAGTTTCGTGCGCCGCGAAGGAGGGCAAACAAAACGCAACGGCGAAAACCGCAAAAAGCGCAACCCGTCCGGTAACCCGGTGCAAACTACATCTTTTGTTCTGTGTTTTGTTGAGGAGGAAGCGCATTAGGTCGGTGTTGGAATCCTTGTGTGGGCGTTTGAAACGCTACCGAGGAATCGTACCGTGTTTGACGAGCGCATTAAAGTGGTCAAATTTCTACGTGTCGCAATATTTTAATCTGCACAGTGACATAATCAAAAGTATGTCCACGACCGCACGGTAAAAATACGGGTAATGCTTAAAGGTTTGGCTTTGTGTCTCGTTACGAACAATGGAACCTGCTTGTTTCATAGCGAAGCGGGCAAAGTGTGCTTCATGCCGCGCATCGCCGGGTAGCGAACAACAACAAATAGGGCAAACAGGCCGATGGCAACTCCACCAACCGCGATTGCGGCGGGGGTTCCCCCCCGGTTTGCGATGATTCCTGACCAAAGTGAACCGAGCGGAGTGAGGCCCATTAGAAGAAGTGAGTACAGGCCCATGATTCGCCCGCGCAAATGGTCGGGGGTGGTGGATTGCACTAAGCCGTTTGCGGTGGCAAGAAAGCAAATCATGGCGTAGCCGGTCAGGGCGACCAGAACACAAGCGGCGATATAAGCGTGGTTGGGGCCGAGTACGTGAACCCGTCCGACTTGCGATAAAGCGATTAGCAGAACGGGAAAGGTGAGCGAAGCGACGATGAAAAGCGGGCCTTTGCGCGGCGATTCGGAAAGCGTGGCGACCGTTAAAGCCCCGATGAGTGCGCCCACACCTTGACATGACATCAGAAAACCGAACCGGCGAGCATCGGCACCGAGCGTGAAACGCGCAAGAGAGGGGAGCAAAATCCAATAAGCGGCGGAAAAGAGTGAAAATACGGCAACCCAAATAATCACTAAGCGCAAAGGGTAATTCTCATTTAGATAGGCGAAGGTTTCGCGTGTGGCGGACAAAACCGACGGGCGCGTGTCGGTTACGGGGGCGGGCGGCGAATCGGTCTGCATCCGAAACAGCCCCCAAATGACCGCCCCGAACGAAACCGCGTTAAACAAAAAGCACAAACCGAGGGCTTCCACCGGGCCACGTCCGCTTAGTGCGCCCAGAAGCAGACCGGCAAACGCAGGCCCGAACGCCCGCGCCCCGTTAAACAGCGACGAGTTCAGGGCAACCGCGTTGGATAAATCCCGCTTTCCCACCATCTCTATCACAAAGGCTTGACGGGCGGGAATATCAAAAACGTTGGTGACCCCGAACAGCAGAGCGAACCCAACCACGTGCCAGACTTGAATATTTCCGCGAAGCACGAGCAAGCCAAGTAGGAGGGCAAGTATACCTTGTGCGATTTGCGCCCAAATAACAATGCGCCGTTTGGAATACCGGTCAGCGATTAGCCCGCCATAGAGCGAACCCAGCAGAACGGGCAAAGAGTTCGCGGTTGCAATCAGGCTCAAATACCATGCCGCCCGCGCTTCCGCGTCCGCTCCGACTCCGCCGCCCGAAGCCTGCGCCAAACTGAGCGCACCCGGAGTGGCAAGCAGTACCACAAGCCACCCTTGCGCCGTGTTCTGCATCCACGACCCGACCAAACTCACAAACTGCCCCGCAAAAAACAGGCGGAAATCGCGGTGCCGAAGTGCGGTGAAGGTGGCGGGCAGGCGAATGGACATAGAGTAAGACCAAACATACGGCGGGCATCGGCGCGTGTTCGTGGAAACAGTGTACCTTTTTTCCCGCCTTGAAAGACCGGAAAAAGGGGCTAACGGCAAATCAGGTACACTATCGCCATGAGTGCTACCAACGTTTTAGCGTTTTCCACACTGGGTTGCCCCGACTGGAACCTTGACCAGATTCTTGCCGCCGCGCATTGGGGCTATACCGGTGTGGAGTTGCGCGGCTACCTTGACCAGATGGATTTGCCCGAAGCCGAACCATTCACCCGTGCAAACCGGGGCGAAACGCGCCCACGCTTTGAGGACGCGGGACTACAAGTCGTTTGTGTGTCGTCGTCGGGAATGGTTTCCAAGAACAATGGTGACCATGTGAAAGCGCACTGCGAACTGGCCCGCGATTTGGGTTGTGAGCGCGTCCGTGTGTTTGGAGGCAATTTGCCCGCCGATGTTTCGCACGACGAAGCCATTGCTCGCGCCGCCGACGTTTTGCGCGGCTTTGGCGATGCGGCGCAAAACGTGGGCGTGCAAATTGTTTTGGAAACCCATGATGCGTTCTCCACAGGCGCGACCGTCGCCGAGCTTTTGAACGCCACAAATCATCCCGCCGTGTTTTCGCTGTGGGACTTACACCACCCGTACCGGCAAGGCGAAGCGATTGCGGACACACACCGGCACTTAGCAAACTCGGTGCGCTATACCCATGTGAAAGATAGTACGGGCGGAGCCTACTGCCTACTCGGTGAAGGCGACATTCCCGTTTTTCCGATGTTGCAGTTGCTTTTGGATAGCGGTTATACCGGCCCCATTTCGCTGGAATGGGAAAAGCGGTGGCACCCGGAAATCGCCTCGCCCGAAGTCGCGTTTCCGCAGTATGCCCAAAGCCTTCAGGCGTATCTTGCCGGAACCGATTTAGAGTTTTAAGGAGCCGAACGTATGGCAAGCGAACCGGTTGTTATTGCCCACCGGGGCGCGTCGGGGGAGCGACCTGAACATACCGTTGCCGCGTATGAGCGAGCGGTGCAACAAGGAGCGCAGTTTATTGAACAGGATTTGGTGCCGACCAAAGACGGACACTTAGTCGTCCGGCACGAAAACGAACTGTCTGACACCACCGACATTGCTGACCGCGCGGCTTTCGCCACGTACAAGCGCACCAAAGTAGTGGACGGGAAAACCGTTACCGGCTGGTTTGTGGAAGATTTGACGTTAGAGCAGATGAAAACGCTTCGGTGCAAAGAACGATTGGAACCGCTTCGCCCCTTAAGCGCAAAGTACAACGGTCAATATGAAGTGCTGACGTTTGCCGAAGTGCTACGCTTTGCCCGTATCTTGTCCACAAGGTACCGGCGACCGGTAGGCGTATACCCGGAACTCAAGCACCCGACCTACTTCCGCTCTATCGGGCTTGCTACCGAGGAAATGTTGCTTAAAACCCTTCAAGCGGACGGGGTAAATCTGCGTGAATCCCGTAAAAACCGACCCATTTTCATTCAGTGTTTTGAGTGGGAACCGCTTCGCATTTTACGCAAACAAACGGCTTTGCCCCTTGTGTTTCTCGCCGGACGCACCGGGGTTCCCGCCGACGGGCCAAGCCGAAACGACAACCGCACCTACCCCGGCAATATCGAAAATTGGGTTCGCGCCCTTGCCAACGCCCGCAAAAAGCCGGATACCTCGCTCTACCCGTATGTCAGCGATGGCGACCCTAATGTCGTAACCGTGCCACACAACCGCGAAAAGTTCGTGATGCAGGGTCGCTTGAACGGCGTTCGTTTAGCGGTACTGCCTGCCCCGGCGAAACCCAAACCGGTAGCAAAGCAGGCCAAGCCGATTGTAGCGAAGCGGTAATTAAGCCTTACGCCCTTGCAAAAACGCGGTTCGTGCCGCAACAGCGTCGCGGGGAAAATCGGAGAACACGCCGTCTACTCCGGCTTCAAAAAAGGCTTGGTATTCACGGGCAAAGTCGCCTTTGACGCGGGCGATTTCTTCGGCGGTGCCGGTGGTTGGTTTGCGTTGCAGGTCAGTGGGCAGGAAGTAGTTTTCCGAGCGGAACGTGTACGGGTGAACCACCAAGCCCGCCCGGTGCGCGTCGGCGACAAGCGATGTGGGACGCTCCAAGTTGCCGTTAGCATCACGCCCTATCACCAAGTTTTTGTCCGGCCCGATGCCGTTTACAACCGTTTTTAGTTCGTCCAGACCGCGCGGTGTGAGATATTCGGGGTAGGTGCGGTTGTCGTTTCG
>QQTW01003321.1_pt1 | contig 11864 bp, 12 predicted proteins | sample 1904831 | NCBI WGS metagenome assembly QQTW01 (sample SAMN09435610, study PRJNA476489) | Subsurface metagenome, whole genome shotgun sequencing project. | reverse complement strand
ACCGACGTGGCGATCACGTAGCGCGCGTTGACCCTCCTCAGGGGGACGCCGTTGATTTTGTAGGGGCCGGTGACTAGGAGGACGCCCTGCGGGAGGTGCTTCAGGAGGATGACGCGCTTGCCGCGGAAACGGCCGGCGAGGAGGATGAGGACGGTGCCGGGGGTGAGGGAGGCGCGTGGGCGGGCGGGTTTGATGGATTTGCGGACCTGCATGAGGAGGAGGTATGTCAGCGTGGACTAGAGTGGGTTCGACCTGGTGTTGTATATAGGATATCGGTACAGGAATCCGAGCGTTGGGAAGGCCTGCTTGCGCCAGAGTACCCTCCTCGTTGGCCATTGCGATGGCAGAACCCCGGGTTCTGCACGCTCGGGGCAACGCAGCGTTTGGGGTCTCATACCTTCTTAGGCTTGCTCTCGTCCTCGGCGGGATAGAACTTCTTGGCCTTTTGTGTGTGGTGAGGGATCTCCCGCTCGCCTTTGCCGAACTTCTTCGTCGTGCTGGCCGGCTGGTCTGATCCCTGCGTTGCCGACATGGTTGGTGTGTCAGGGGAGCTGCTGAGGTTGGCTATGGGAGGGAGATGGGGGGTTGGGCCGTCAAAGGAGGTATTGACGGATGGTCGTTGATGCTGCGGTGCCCTAAGGAGGTTGTTGCGTGCGTGGGAGCTTCGCTTGCAATTACGCTAACTCGAATGGGAGCTAGGCTGCTGACCTAAGCGCCAAGAGTTACAGCCTTATGGAGCTCCGGCCTCATTGACGTCGAATGTACTTCACAAGTTGTAGCTACTGGCAGTACATGCCCGGCGTATCTCATCTGTTGTCATTGTTCCGCTTCATAGCCCAAAATGGGATCCATAGCACCCCTAATTACTTTCAAGGCCGGTATATGTGACCTCAATGTAAGTTCTCACTCAGAGCCCCAGCCCATAATTTTAATCGACGTTTCCTATTCCACCGAAGGGTATCCTAGCTGTTTACTCCGTTTCATTAATATACCTCCTTCTAAACCCACTTACTGACGCCTCTGAAGGCTTCTTCGACCCCTCAAAAGATATATCCAAAGCCTACCCCGGGGTACATCTATCTCTACGAAGGTCAGGACGATGAGCTCGTCCATTTCTGCTGGCGCCCTCGATCAGCATCTCTACGCGATCCTGAACTTGATCTCGTAATGGTCCCCGGTGACGGCAGCTTCAAGCCCTATCAGCCCTCGAAGAAATCGCCCACCAACGGCAGGATTTTCGTTCTCAAGTTCCAGTCGAGCAGTGCGAGGCATCTGTTCTGGCTGCAGTCGAAGACGCAACATGCGCAAGGCGATCCGGGACATTTCAGCCCCAGAGATCTGAAATTGGGGGAAATTGTCGATCAGCTTTTGCAGGGTGAGCAAGTTGATGTCCAAGAGGAACTGAACAACGTGCCGAGCGGTCCGGACGGGCAAGACGATGATGGTGGTGACGGAGACAGGATGGAAGGCGTGAGGAGAGAAAGCCAGAGTGGAACAGCCGAGAATCTGGCGAGCGGTGACCCGTTCATTGGAGATCCTAGCAACGAAGGAGAGGAATCGAGAGAGGGGGGAGCCGATGGTGGTCGAGCGTAGGTGCTTGAAACCTTTCTTCTTTCATGAAACTCTCGACGGGATTGCTGGCCCGCCTGGCGATGGTGGTGCTTGCATGGAGTCCTGAGGAATGGCTGCTTCCAGAAACTATAATCTTGCCAAGAGGGCCAATGTACTGGATACAAAGACATATCAATGATAGCCAGCAATAGTGCACATCTTGGATTGCAAAGCGTTACGGCGTTCTCGCAGAGTTGGCCGTAGCTAATTTCTTCTCACTTAGAGCCTCGATACCCACCAACGATGCCGCGACCGCCGTTCAGAACTTCCTGAGATCTATGCAAGGAAATCAAGCATTACAAGACCCTCAAGCTCAACCGCAGCAAAAGCTATTCACTACTCTCCCCGATCTGCTTCCCTCGTCCACAACAATACCAGTCATCGAATCGGCCGATGAAACATACATCAACCACCTGCTCCAACAACTACCACCAGAACTTCTGCTCCTTGCCCAAGAAATCGATGATGTTTCCTCCGTTGAGCCAAACTCCGAAACCACGGAAGCGGCCATACAAGCACTGAGCATGGATCAAAAGAAAGAGATACTGAGGAAGGTCCTTCGCTCGCCGCAGTTCCACCAGAGTTTGACGAGCCTGACACATGCGATACGAGACGGAGGCTTGCCTAGTATTAGTGACGCGCTGGGTGTGCCGGTGGAGAATGGCGGGTACATCAAGCAAGGCGGCAGCGTTCCACTTGGGGGCGGTGATGCTGTGGAGGCATTCTTGAATGGTATCAAAGGCGCTGTAGAGAAGGAGAAGAAGGATAAGGAGGATGGAGAAGGCAAGATGGATACGGATTAGATATTGAACGTCAGTCGCTTGGAGCGAATGGCTGTGAAATCGACCTAGCGATATAAGTGATCTCGTCGAGAGGCGACCAGCCTTCTGGTTTCGGTCGCCCGTCTTTGCCAGTCAGTTACTCTATCTGTTGAAGTGTACATGGTCTGCGCGGCCATGTGCGTAGTCCAATAATACGAAACCGGTGCAGTCTCCGTCCTGCATGATCTAATTCATCTTGATCTCACCTCCGCCTTCTTTGGGGATTCAGCATACACAACACGAATACAACGACATCCATCCCACAACCACAGATACAGCAGGCAAGGGAACGCACGGGTTATCATGCCTGAAATAGACAACCTGAGTCAGTATCTTGCAGACGATCCTCCAACCATTGTTCCCTTGCCCGTCAAGCCTCACTTCGAAGCGTTGACGAATGAGCAGAAGCTCTATGCTCATCATGTCTCAAGGTCAGTCGTAACGGTCGTAAGGGTGTTTTCATTCCATCTCTTCTACTTCGATCGCTCTGTTTTGCTTCGGCACCACCCGTGGCGAAAGAAGTGAACATCCCGAGCGTCATGATGGAATGTCAGAGTATACTGAAATGTGCATGGTCAATCAACTTCGTTGCCTTGAGCCACCTACAAGAAATTGATCACATCGATGCACCGTCTGTATGGTCGTCGTGCCCGACGATTGAGACAGCTGTCACTGAAGCTCGGGATATTCACTTCACTTCTTCGCCTACTGGTGGCATGATCAAACACCTGAGCGTACCGTCTTTCTTACCTTTGCCTCTGTTTGCCCTCCCATCCGACCAGGTTTATCGATGTCGTAGCTCCTCAACCCAATCCGTAACCAGCAGCGGAGTTAGTAGCCTGTTGTCTCACCATTCATGTATCTACGCTTTCGTTACAATGGCTGAGATGATCTTCTAGAGCGGCTTTTCTAGGCACGCGAATCATTCTCCGTCAAGTGTCACCAGAGTCCGAAGCCATCTTTGGTTTCATCATCGCCCTCCACGATGCATACCAAGGCCGCTGGTCAGACCTACAAAAGGACGCCGGCATGACCGACCAAGCTCTGCAACAATTTCTAAATTACGCCACCCAATTCCTGGGCAACTCGGGCAACTACAAAGGATTCGGAGACTCGAAATTCATTCCAAGATGCCCTCCAGAAGCGATCGAAGCTCTAGCTTCCGCAGTCCCAAAGGCGAAGGAAGTACTCGAGAAGTCGAAGACTCCTGTTGCCTCTTTCTATGCTACAACGGGCGAGCCTGGGAAGATGCATCTAGGCTTTCCGGACAAGGGTCACTTGTCGACGTATTACCCTGATTCGCCGGACATCACGCAGGACGAGATTGAACAGATCAGTGAGTTAATGGCGGAGAAGAAGCTGCTACCGGAGAATACGCGGCTCAAGAAGACCAAGGATGGTAACTTCGAGCTTCTCATTGCTAGCGGTCTGGGCAAACCACCGCCTGAGGGAGGTGATGCTGGACCGGAGTCTGTTTTCGTTCTCAGCGGAAGTCTGGATGGGAAGAAGCTCAAGCTCGTCTACGGTGATCATATCGAGGAGATGGCGAAGATCGCTTTGCAAATCAAGAAGGCAGGACTTCATGCCGCCAACGACATGGAGAAGCAGATGATGGACGAATATGCCAAGTCCTTTGGCACTGGCTCCCTCAACGCATTCAAAGAATCCCAGAAGCTATGGGTGAAAGATCTCGGCCCAATGGTGGAAACCAACATTGGCTTCATCGAAACCTATCGTGACCCGGCAAACGTCCGCGCGGAATGGGAGGGACTTGTCGCCATGGTGAACAAAGAGCGAACACAAGCCTTCCAAAAGCTCGTAGATTCTGCACCAAGCATGATTCCCAAATTGCCATGGAGTCGAGACTTTGAGAAGGATGCATTTCAAGCCCCAGACTTTACGTCCCTTGAAGTATTGACATTCAATGGGAGTGGCATGCCCGCCGGCATCAATATCCCAAATTACGACGATATCAGACAGCAGATCGGATTCAAGAACGTGTCCCTGGGCAATGTACTAAGCGCAAAGGCACCAAATGAATCCATCCCCTTTATCCATCCACGAGATCTGGACGTCTATCAAGCCAACCGCGACCTAGCCTTCGAGGTGCAAGTTGGCATTCATGAGCTCCTAGGGCATGGAACAGGGAAATTGCTCCAGGAAACCGAACCGGGCAAATTCAATTTTGACGAAAAGAACCCACCAGTCAGTCCTGTAACCAATCAGCCCATCACCACCTACTACAAGCCCGGCCAGACCTGGAGCAGTGTCTTCGGCGGCTTCTCCGCCTCCTACGAAGAATGCCGCGCCGAATGCGTGGCCATGGCACTGGGCTGCGAGTTCACCATCCTTCAGCTCTTCGGCTTCGGCGATGGAAGGGTTGACATGAGCAGCAAAGCGGGCGACGTCTTGTACACCAGCTACCTCTCCATGGCGCGCGCTGGCGTCGCCGCTGTGGAGTTTTGGGACCCCAAAAGCCGCAAGTGGGGCCAAGCACACATGCAAGCACGCTTCAGCATCCTAAAAACCTTCCTCGACGCCGGCGAAGGCTTCACCGTCCTGGATTACACGAAAGACGACCTCTCCGATCTGACCATCAAGTTGGACCGGGAGAAGATTCTGTCCGTCGGCAGGAAGGCAGTGGAGGCGTATTTGCAGAAACTACACGTCTTCAAGTGCACGGCGGACTACGAGGCGGGGAGGAAGCTGTACGAGGAGATGACGGAGGTGGATCCGTGGTGGGCGGAGAAGGTGAGGCCGGAGGTTCTCAGGAAGAAGACGCCGAGGAAGGTGTTCGTGCAGGCGAATACGGTGGAGAGGGATGGGAAGGTGGAGCTGGTGGAGTATGAGGCCACCTGCGAGGGGATGATCAAGAGTTGGGCGGAGAGGGACGTTTGAAGGGGTGTGACTGGATGTTATGGCTTTGATGGTTCATGACCGAATGGAGTAGCATTTTCACATGGCAGGCACGAAGGTGTTGAAGCAGGCTTTGCATGGGAATGAGACTTTAACCATCCTATGGATTTGCCAGATTGAGACATTTACTGTATGCTGTCTTGATCCGAAGCCTCCGTGTAGATCGATCACGCATGGGCGAAAGGGGTAAATATGAGCGTGGGTAACGGAATATTATACCGTCGATCGTCGCTTTGGGGGGATCTCTTCAATCGAGGTATCGGTTTTATCAACTTCAACCTTGCCTATTGACTTCCTCCTTCTCTTTCTTTTTTCCCTCTTCTTCTCCTTTTCGATCTCCTTCCTCTCCCTCTCCCTTCCTCCCCACCACACGTCCCCCCCTAATAACGCCCGGATCCGAACGTTCACAATCCCTATTTTTCAACGTCAATATATCCCTTCTACCCGTTCTTTCCCCGTCCACGTCCCCGTCCCCGTCCCCCCCCCACCCGAGACTTCCGCATCACCAGGTAATCGAACCCTGTCTTCTTTTCCTTCTCGTCAAGACCCAGATGGGCATCTGCAACAAAACCTCAGTTTGTGGATGGGGAGTTTGTGGTGAGTGATAGGGATGTTGGTGGGGAGATGATGGAGGGTTTAGTGGTTGATTGGTTGTGGGGTTCTTTTTGGGAGAGTGGAGGAGAAGGAGGAGGGCGGGTTGGGTTTTGTTGATGGGGAAAACGGGGGGGCGGGCGGATCTGCTCTACAGCTCTGTCTTCCTTCCTCCCCGTCGTTCTTCATATCTCTCCCTCTTCCCATTCATCCCATCTCCTTCTCCCTCTTATACCTTTCTTCTTCCTGCATTCCTCGCAGGGGCTGCCCCGGATGGAAAAACACAAAACTGTAAGGGTTTTCCTTCTTCATGAAGCTAGTATATATTTTCTTGCTTTCTTTCGTGGGCATGGTTGATGGGATGGCATATCTGGCTTGGTGAAAGAGTAGTGGTGATTAGTATTCTGGTTCTTGGGGAAGGGGGGGTAGGGTTGAGGTATGGGCGTTGGATTGATGGTCTACGATGAGGAGAGAAAAGGGAAAGGAGGGGCGAAGTTTGTAGTGTTTTGGTTCTGTTGGCTTTGAAGTAGATTGGTGGGAGATAGGGGTTGAGGGAAGGGAGATGTGGTATTTCTGTTGGGGTTGGCGTTGATTGGAGCGCGGATGAGCAGGGAATTCATCTAGGAAAAGCCGGTTCCTGAGCAAGGAGGATGTGTGTGTTGCTAATGACACCCTGACGTAGTTGTCTGTTCTGCCGAGTACGACGAGGATGAGGCGGGGCTTAGCTGGAATTGGCTCTGATGTTAAGCAGGGTCGGTGGTTGATGTTGGGGGTTTTCGTTGGGTTGAGGGCGGCTTTTGCTGTTTGATGAGGGTTGGCATGGATGGAGCAAGGGTTCCTGGGCCGAGTAAGGGGATGTCGTGGGGACATTGGTATGCTGGTGGTTGTGGTTGACTCGGCGGGTTTTGAGGGGGAATGAGGAACGGTGCTGTGGGCTTTTTGGGGGTGTGAGTGGTGCAGAGGGGGAAGTGATAGGTCTAAAGGGCATAGAAATCCAGGGTACGCCGCGAATCGGAAAAGCGAAGACGACGTTAAAGATAGCGTGGTTGAGCGTGTTGTGGACGTCGCTGTTAGGGATACCTGTTGGAGGTTTGCGAAGAGAACTTCTTCGAAAGCAATACCCACGTCGATACCCTCACGCAAGTATCATGAGGACCCAAACATTGTCTCCAACATCACTCCGGCGAGCACCCTCTCCCCCGGCGTCCCCACGCACCGGTTAATTCTGTTCCCTTTCTTCCAACTCAACCACTCCCCCATGTCACCATCCACCTTTTCTTCCCCTTCGACCGCCCTCTTTCTATCTCTCCGGTCCACCACGCACATCCCTCTCGTCCATTGCCCTATAGTCTCGATCCTAATATCCTCTCGCTCGATAAACGTCCACTTTGCCGCAGCCTGGCTAGCAACAGCAGCGTACCACACACATACAGGATCATGCAGACTGACATACGTAGCCTCGCCGCCAACCTCATGCCCCTCATGCAGCGACTCCACCTTTCGGAACGTCGCATCTACAAAAGCAAGCACCCATTCCGCCAGCGGGCTCCCCTCCGCGGCCAACGGCTTAAGTTTAGCATTCACCTCGTCCCTGCGCAGGGTATGCTTTGTCGTCAAATCCAACGGGAACTTGAGAACGCGAAGCCTGCGCTCGCCTAAGTCTTCAAGGCTGGGGTAATCGGGCAGCTTCACCTTCTCGCCGAATGGCGGCATCGTGCTCGCTGGGTCGGGGCTCGTTAAAGCATACAGTCTGGCTGCAGCGACCGCGTCGGCGATGGTGTGGAATTCGCCTACGGGTGTCATGTTCCCGGGTACGTCGACGGCGCCGCCCATTACTAGGATTTGCTTGGCGCGCAGGAAGGTCTTCGGGGCGTGAGCCGCGGCGGTGGCGAGGGTTGTGAGGGGCCCGATGGCGATGATGGTGATTGTGTCGGAGGGTTCGGTATCTAGAATGCGGAGGATCTCAAGGTGCGAAGGCGAGGAGGAGGGGGTGAACAAGTTGTGGTGGTTTGAGGTGGGAGGGTCGGTGTTGGTGGCGGAGGCGGCGGTGGAGGTCAGAAGGGTGCCGGGCGGAGGGGGATCGAAGAGATGAGCCCAGGTATCAGAGGGCGAGGAGTGATGCGGATGCTGTGCGAGAGCTTTAGACGATGAAGGAATTCTAGAGAAGGAAAGAGAAGGCTTACGCTGCTGTGGACGCCACCGAGTCCGTCGGCGCCATCTGCATATCCAGTCGTCCGTCAAGATCTATCGTCCGCCTAGAGTGACGTGCGAGAAAAGGATTGAACATACGATAATAAGCAGCCTTCATCCGCTCCCCACCCAGCGGCTCATCCTCACCAACTGCAACAATCGGCTTTGACCTCCTCAACGTATCGAATCCCTCCGGTCGGCCGTGATCTTTACGCCATTGAATTTCATTCTCAATGACGTGAAACATCGAAACGACATTTCGGAGACAGCTGCCATCCTATAAATATAAGAAACTGTTGCGAGAACAGGAAGACGAAGATAGCAACGAGAAACGGACTTTTGGACGTTCACATTCCCAAATGTCACTGAGATGAGAAGTATTTCCAGGTCCTCCGGCTTACATGACAAGGCATATAACATGGCGAGGACATCGTCGGTGCCCTAAGGAGATGGATCTCAGTGACCGGCAAGATTGAGTGGGTTTCAGGGGGTAAATCTACTGGATCTGTATCTATGATCACTTTTGACTTTGCCATGGCTGTAGTGCGTTAACAGCACCTATTGGTGTTCGAGTAGTCCCTCTATTGACCTGCCTCCACAAAACATCTATTATTGTCTGTATCTAAGCTCCTTGGTATCGCCGGGTTGGTCCGTGCACGCTCTTTCTAGTCTCTCACTGGCGCCTTGGCAACGGCGCGTCTCTTTAGAGCATCAGCAACTTCAACGACCACGACTCATTACTTTCCACCAACCATGGCCATGGAAAGCCCATGGAAAGCCGCACGGGACAGTCCTTCGAAACAACTATTATGGGAACTCAGCCGACTCGCAGTCACTCAGCAAGAAGACCTCTACGAACGACTTGATCGAGAGGCTCAGGAGCGGGAAGCTGCCCATAGGACCGTTCTTGCCCTATCACAAGCGCGGCATGAACAAGTCCGCAGGGACGCTGAAATCGAGAGGGATCGCTTAGACCGCCTGGAGAAACAGGCTATACAAGACAGAGAACGTCGGGAAGCCGAAGCACGCCAGGAGGCTGAGAATCGCAGGGAAGCCGCGGCACGCCAGCAGGAGGAGCGACAAAGGCAACAGGCCGAGCAAGTGAGATTGGAGAAGAGACGTGCAGAAGAGCGCGCTGAAGCTGCTGCAAGAGCCGAAAGAGCGGCTACAGAGAAACGTAATGCAGAAACTGCTCGCCAGCAAGCCGAGAATGACCGCCACAATGCCGAGGCACAAAGAGCGAAGGAGGCAGCACAAGAGGCCGTCGTTAGGAGAAAGGCGGAGGAAGCACGAAAAGCAGAACAAGCCTCGAATGCTTCGGCCACAAGGCCAACCACAAAATCACAACCTACTTTTTCGACAGCCCAGCCGCCTGGCGAGAGCACAGCGCGACAGACGAGATTGGTCCGGCAGGAAGCAGAGCACCAACGGTACCTTGAAATCCACAAAAACCTAAAAGACCTGCGAAAACATATGGACCAGCAAGCCAAACAAGATCCAAAGCTCAAGGCCAAGATGGGGGATATGCGCAGGAACGTCAGGAAATCAGTGGGACAAATACTCGACGGCAAGCCGGGAGCGAATAAAAAACCCGTAAGTGTTGCTGTACTGGAATTGTTGCAGTCTAGCTTATTGGCCAAACAGTCGGAAAGTATCGTAACTACCTTGCTGGAAGCCGTCAAGTCTTTCCCAGCCCCTGTCATCAACCTTAACAACTTCATCGCCCGCCCAATTCCCACCACACAAGGCCCAGCGCTTCTCGTCTACTTGCTCAACCACTTCGCCAAAGCCGTGGTTTCGCAATTCATCACCGAAGCGGCTGTGGCCCCTAAAGTCGCCGGCCCCTTGGGCACAATCGCCATGCTCGTCTTCTCGAAAAAGGATTTCCTCGTCAACAATATTTCCCTGGTCGACATCCTCATCGCCAAGTTCCACGTCAGATGCCCACCCCTTTTCGGCATCTACGGCGACGAAAAGACCGCGCAGGGACGAACCCGATTAGGCTGGGCCCGAGAAGAGGGCGGAGGTCCGTGGGTCAGCGATCAGATCCAACAAAGCCGGTTGACGGGCCTGGGCGCCGGCTATGCGGCGCTCAGTCTACGGAATTTCGAGAAAAGTCCAAATACGAATCCGTATCCTCCACACCATTTCTGGCAGGCTGTGGCGACGATCCTGAATGTTCCCGCCGGAGAGGTCACGGATACGCACATGTATCTGCTCCGAGCGCTACTGATGAACAGCGAGACAAGGTTCTTGGAGTTTTTCGGGGATGCGGCGAGGAAATTGCTGCATATTGCGGTGGTGGAGTACCCGGGACGGGCGGCGAAGGGGTCGGTGGCGGCGGTGGTGCTGTCGACGCTGGGGGATTCGATGAAAAGGGAGAGGAAACTTTATGTTTGAGGGTCATGTGAATTATGTCTGTCCTGAGTAACGCTTTTTAGAATGATACCCACGTCATAGCGAGGCGTTGGAGGGAGAATGCGGCATCGGCTGGTAGGCTGGATTGCTTTGCGGAGCATATGTGAGCTTCGGCTGCAGGGGCATTGGGAAGGCAATTGTCGTCTATGTATTTAGATCATCTGATCAGCTCGAGCAGTTATTGCATCAATTGGTTCTTAGAAAGCGGGTTTCATCCGGCCAACCCGTTTTGTGCTGAAATCACTGGCGGAAAGGTAGACTGAGAGAACTGAGAGATGTACGTAAGTAGCTGAAGGTGCTACCTGATCGGAGTCATCTAGTTGGGGCCCCCGGAGTTCCCTCAAAACAACAGTCCTCTTTGTCAACAACCGCCGCTGCCTGGATTGATCAGCACCGCCCGCTTGTTCTATAAGAAGCCCCTCCTCAACCTTCCTACTCTGTCCCTCCCCTTCATTTTCTTTCCCACACACCAGCTCAACCAACTCAAACGGATCCCAGGCTACTCTAGGCTAGCTACGATAGGTTTGATCAACCCCTGACGCGAGCCAGCTACCCTGAGCTCGAATACACACACGTCTGTCGTCTTGCACTCTCATGAACAAGTGACAACTTGATGGGTGCTTGAAATTGCCCCTCACTGAGGGACAATTTGGCGGTTGGGCTTGGTCTGGGATTTGATCAATCGTCGGTCCGCCTCCGTCCTTTTTGGCATTGCTTTTGTTCGTGGGATTGGCTTTCTGGCTGGTCGCTGGTCGCAGGACCTGTGCCACCATCTCCCTAAGCTTCAGCATCCGCACTGTGTATGTGACCGAAGCAATATCTCTCAACATCATGCATCAGAAGGAATTTACCGGACATCTTATCCTGCGGGAAGGCTTCGAGCCGTGAAATAGGGGCGTGTGAACCTACTGCCAGCTCATGGATCGACTTATCGACTCCAGTGGCAGCGACATGGGGCGAATTCTCACAGCTCAACCACCTCTCCTCCAACGCACACCCTACTCCACTGAATTAAGCCAGGAGCCGCCTCGTCGCTACCGCTACCGCAGTTGCTACTTCCGTCACCAACGCAAACTATAACGCCTCTGCCTGTCTCCCAAAGCCGCCATGGTGCTATCATCACGCAGCAGCGAGTTTCCCAGGACCGCTCGCGGACTCCTATGTTTTCACTGATATCTGATCGCTATTCCCCCGCATTGATGCTTTCCATTGATCAATTTTGCGCGTTGCAAACACTCCAGCGACCAGCGACCAGCCAGAAAGCCAATCCCACGAACAAAAGCAATGCCAAAAAGGACGGAGGCGGACCGACGATTG
>QQTW01003320.1_pt1 | contig 11866 bp, 10 predicted proteins | sample 1904831 | NCBI WGS metagenome assembly QQTW01 (sample SAMN09435610, study PRJNA476489) | Subsurface metagenome, whole genome shotgun sequencing project. | reverse complement strand
CCTTCCCTTATGGAATATGGATGACCCTCAGACCAAGCCACATCTACTCTAGTATTCTAACTCATTCTTCCTCCATCGTCATGCTCTCAAATGCAAAATTTCGCAACATTCCCTGATGCACATAGATATTGGACGCTCATTAATCGTCATTGGATACCGGTCTTCACGAACTGACGAATTATTCTAAAGAATCGAATATAATTTGTACCTACATATTCCCTTCTATCTCGATTTACCGGAGGCCGTCTTCACATCGCTTTGCCAACCATCTGATCTTTTTGCTTTGACAATATTTTCATCAACCTTCGTTGTTACAGTTCTGCTTTTTGCCTGATTTCAAACTCCACTTCTTGTCAAACCTGGAATTTAGTAATGGGTTCCGGTATGTTTTACGACTTCCGTGGCATCACCCAGTCCAATCCTGACTACAGTGTGTGTGGACTAACCTCTTGCAGAAACAACTAAAGCGGTCCCACTGACCTGCCATGGACATTCGAGACCCATCACTCATTTGAGCTTCTCTCCCGTCCTCGACGACGATCAATACTATCTCATCTCTGCATGTAAAGACAACAATCCTATGCTGCGTGACGGTACGACTGGAGACTGGTACGTTCTCGACTTGATCAAAGCATGGAGCAAGCTCACCGGCGCTGCAGGATCGGAACTTTCATCGGTCACAAAGGCGCCGTCTGGCAAGCCCGTCTCTCAGCTGACGCAAGCCTCGCAGCGACTGGATCTGCCGACTTCTCAGCGTATGGGACTCTTATCTTCAGGGCATAAAGATCATCGAGCTAATGGAGCCTTCCTTGTGTAGCAAAATCTGGGACAGTCATACAGGCGAATGCCTCCATACTCTAACCCACGCCCACATCGTCCGCGCGGTTGCATTTCCACCCCAACCACGTCCCCAACTCGTCGCGACCGGAGGCTTCGAGAAGAAGCTTCGCCTCTTCGATCTGTCACGCCCAACTTCTAGTAACAGTACATCCTCATCCCCAACGAGTCCCAATGGTAGCGCTTCGCCTCCTGAAACCCCCAGCTATGAGGTTGGCCCTGGAATCCACGGTGGTCCCATCAAATCAGTCATCTGGAGCACAGATCTCAATGTTCTCATCACCGCCGCCGACGACAAGATGATCCGTTGGTGGGACCTACGCGCTCGCTCTCTCGCCGCAAAGTTCGAACTCGAAGGCATGCTGGGTACATGCGAATTCGACTACTCCTCATCGACCCCCTCGCTCTCCGTCGCAGCAGGTAAATCAGCCTATTTCTTCTCCGGCACCCAACCGGGGCAGCTGCTAAAGAAGATCACCACTTCGAAAGATATCGCCGCTGTCGCCCTCCATGCCGATCAGCGCAAATTCGTAACGGGCGGCGCCGGAGACACATGGGTACGAGTCTACGATTATGACGACGAGTCTGAACTGGAGGTCCATAAGGGCCATCATGGTCCTATCTGGACCGTCAGTTTTTCACCGGATGGCAAGATGTACGCCACTGGCAGCGAGGACGGCACGGTCAAATTGTGGAAATTCTGCTCGGATCCTTACGGCCTTTGGCGCTGACCTACCAACCTTGTTTTGTGGTGTTTGCTTTCTGTTGCTGATCAGGGGGAGAGGGCACCCAAAAAATATTTACGACTTTTATGACTTGATTGATGACGCATGGCCGGTTTTCGTTATTAGGCTTGTTGCTGCTGATTTGAGGGCGGTTCTGATGCATCACCGGCGCAATCTGGTGTTTTTCAAAAACTCTGGGATCTCTGCTGTGGCGGCACTTGCTGTTGCTGGGTTTTATTGAGATACCCCCTGGGTTCATTGGCGTAGGTACGTTATCTCGAGGGAGGCTAATTTGATACAAACCTTGTTTTCATTATTCTGCTTCATGGGAATGCAATGCAAGCTTTTTGTTCTGCATCGGTATCAATGTGACTACCGCAAGCCTACCTACCTTAGGACAGAAATCCTAAGCGCATTGAGTGCACAATGTTTTTGTCGCTCCTACGGTTTTTCACTCTGATGAATGTCAAGGAGACTCGAACAATAATAGTACATCGTGGTGGAGTGGCAGCAGCACATGACCTCGAGTCGGACATTCCACAATCATTCTACGCCCATATCAATATCCTCATCGCCGCCCACGACTACCGGAGCCATCGCTCCGTTCTGATTTTCAGCGGCTGCAGGAACACCATTAGGCTGACCCGCAGGCCCCCAATAATCCTCCATCTCCTTATCCAATTCCTCTTGCGTCTTGCGCGGCCGTGCCCCTGCATTCTCTCTCCCACCACCGCGTCTCTCCCCACCTCTGCCTCTCCCCCTACCATCAGCACCCCTACCATGCCTTCGCGGGCTTCTGGATCTCATTCTACTCGTTCCTCCAACGGGCGATGGCACATATCTATCCACACCATCTGGAGCAGGTCGGCTCACATCCGATCGTCGAGGTTTACCCGGGCTTCGGCTCCGGCTTCTGCCTCCCCGGTTCCTGCTCCTGCTTCCGAATCGGGGGTCATCGATACGGTCGAAGAGACTTTTGGACGGTCGCTCGACCGTGTCGAAGGGATTGCGAGCGACTGCTGAACCTCGACCGCGTATATCGTGTGCTGGAGCGGTGGGGAGAAGGGTGAGGCGGATGGGTTGGCCGTGGGCGTTGGCGCCGTCGAAATCCCGGATGGCAAGTCGAGCGTCGGAGAGGTGGTGATAGGTGACAAAAGCTGTGCCGGAAGAGCGTCCCGCGCGGTCGAAGCGGAGGGCGAGTGAATTTATCGGGCCAATGCGGGTGAAGAGATCCTTTCTAGAGTTCAGCGTGTCTGACGAAGATTAGTGGACTTGTACCTACCTCAAGGTCTTCTTCGGTCAGATCATAGTGCAGATTATCGACTCTTAATTTGGCGCCTGGTGCCGCTCTACAAGACGTGAGCGAAGACGCAGTGCTCTCATAAAAGGGGCATTACAGGGCTGTATCGGGAGAGTAGCGGGCTTTTCGAGAATACTGGGGTCCTCGAGTCGGTGCACGAGCTTCGTCGCATCAGCGATGTCGCGTGTACGTCTGGCCAGACCAACCTTCAGGATCGTCATCGTATCTATCATGAACCCATTCGCTAAAAACAAGATCAGTCATCCAACTTTGGGAGAACTCCATAACGTGTCGTGGTTCGAGGCAACCCACTTGTCTAGGTCTTTGTAGTCGGCTTTTGCACTCGTCTATCATAGTGAGGCCGAAGAGGACATGGTCAGCTTTCATCATGCACGTTGTAAATGGAGCAACAATTGATCCGTCTCGAGGGTGGCAGGGCTGGCTGTTGCGCAGGACGGACTATTGTACGGTCGAGGAGGAATAAGGTGGAAGAACCTGCACAGGAAGCGTGTCAGCAAATTCCGAGTGGAATGTACCTCAATGATAGCTGTTGTGGGTAGTACCTTTCTAGAGTCCTCGTGTGGCCATTGATTAGGACGGCGACCTCTTCCGCCGCGATTGTTGCGTCTCTGCACGGAAGATTCTTTCAGTCTTGATGCTACCTCGGAAACCCGTTGACCTAAGGCTGGGAGGAAATACCTGGCGATCCGAGATTACTTCATCCAATGGCCGATCCATATTCAGTCCTTGGACAGATTTTTCAGGGACGAGGTGCCGATGTTGATGAGAACGTGGCCGACCGAGTATGGTGAAATAGACGCGATCGTTGGCTGCCTCTTGGTTCGATAGAAGCTTAATGATAATATTGTTCTCTTGTATTGAGGTCTTCTGTCCTCGGGCTCCTCGCTCGCGGGTCAAAAGATGCTTGTGATGATCTAGCCTGGCGGACGTGTCTCCATCAAAACGACCCACCGACGGGATACTCCGTATTGAGAACCTTCTTCGAGAAAGGGGTTACTGGTGGTACCGTCATACTGGATGCTGGGTTTCAAAGATAGATTGCCTCACTGATGTTGTAGTAATCCATTATTGAAGGCAGAATTCTATTTTCAATAGCCAATTTGACCTTTATCCACTTAGTATTTACAGACACACTATCCTAATCTGACAAACTGGGTGCTTAAGTATGTCAATGAACCTTCCTTGGGTACTTGCAACAGTAGACCTGAGAGGGGAGCTAACACTGTACCATCAAACAACTCTGGCCGTCAAATCCATGGTAGGACGCCGAAGGTGTATGATACGCGCGAATTCTAGGCCCGGGCTATGCATTGAACCCAGACGAACGTGGAAACCAGAGAAATGAAGTCAAGGCCGGATAGTAATATGCTTCAAGAACTGCGTATGAACCGTTGCTTGACGCTATGTTGAAGGCTGCAGCATGAACAGTACGCTAGCACAAGTTCAAAGGCGTTAACAATGTCGTAGCCCAACGAGGCATCTGGGTCAGCATGCCCGGACCGAGCCTACACCATCAACCTTGACCGCAGCACTTGTGGCGGATCTAAGGCTTCGGTGCTGGCTATGCGCTATCGGTTGTGGTATCCTCGTGGGTGTCTGCGGCAAGGGAGCTGCAGCTGACGGTGGATCGTCATCATAGCCTTCGCCAACGTAGCCTTCGCTTTGCGCGCCTTGATCATGACTAGGGACGTTGTCAACAGTCGGATCGTACCTTTGTTTAGAGGCCGCTTGCTGTGGTAGATTGGCTGCACCGACGTTCTTGGTCGCGTTTTTGTTACCTTTCTTGCCTTTGCGACCCTTCATCTTGGCTTTCTCCAGGAGTCGCCGCTTCTCGGCAAGACGCCGACGCTCTTGCCGGTCCTTGATTTCGTACTGTCGTATCAGAGCTTCTGGCGGCCGACCGAAGATCATCTCATATTCGCAGAACTCGCATATCCATGTGTCCTCTGGGGCTGGAGGATGGTGGTAATTGTCATACTCTTGTTGCAGACGTCGTTGCCTGGCAGATACGGCGAGCTGTTTGGCCAGGGAGCGCCGAGGCTTTTTAGGTTGCTGCTGACCTTCTTGAGCTGTAGTTGCTTGCGGAGGCATTGTGTTTCCGTTTGATTCATTCGTCATGTTGGGGCTTGTCTGCGTTCCCTGGGTAGCAAAGTCTCGGCCGTGTTGCTCGGTCCGAGCTGGTGGCGGCTTGGGAGCGGGCATTGTATTGTATGTGGTATTGTTCGCATTGACCGCTGACTGTTCGTGCCATGCCATGCTCCTTGCAGAGTCCGAACCACAGGTAAATGTGAATTGAGTTTTAGATGACGCGGGTCTCTTAGCCGCTTGTTGTTTGAGGAGGCTCATATTTTCCTGGCCTTGCAAGGTAGCGGATGGGAGAGAGGCAGCGTTTGCTATTGCTGTGGATATTATTCCGTTTTCTAATGGAGAATACGGAGCCAAACCTGAGAGAAGGTCAATTGGGCGATCTCCACTGGACCACAACACTCTCACCTCTGGCGCTTGTTTGCCCTACAGATGTCAGGTCTTGCTTCTGGAGCAATTGGCGTCCGGCTTGCAATGCATTAGATCCATTGGTGGATATACCCAAGGGACTTCTTCCACTTGGTACCCGTGGAGCATTTCTTCCATAGCGGCCGCGCCCAGCCCCGGATATTCCTGTACCTGATGATGAGGTAGGCACGGCCGAGCTCCCGGTACCATAGTAATGTCCAATGCCACCGTCCATCTCGGTTTGCGAAGAATCATAATCTCGACTTGAAGATATACCCATATGAGCCAGTTCTGTGGATAACGAGGAGTGGTGGCCTCCCAAGCCTCCCGAGGTAGGGATCTTGCGTTTTTTCTTGTTGTTGGTGTTTTCGAAAGAATCATACCCGTCAATCGAGTCTTGAGATGAAGATGTTGACATGGGCATCAAGACTTTTGTGTATTTGATAGGGCCCTTTCGCTGATCGTCATTGACGAGACATTGGGACAGCTGGCCTTTTTGTTCTGTCTGGTACCGACGCATGGAACCGTTCGCATCGTCTTCGTCGCTGTCCGGGTCACTTCCCCTGAACTGATATCCATTCTTCCCTTGGCCGAGATTCTGCCCAGGGGAGGTAAGTGAGAAAATACCATCGCTTGATGGCTCTGCCGACGATCCGTTGGCGGCCGCACCGGGTTCGTTGAAGGGAAGTGTGAAGAGGGCTTTACTAGGGGTCGAGGTCGACGAATATAGTATAGAATCGGCGGTTTCTGGGGAAAGCCGGGAGCGCAATCGTCGCTTGGGTAGAGGATGTATGGGCCGATCAGGGTAGATTGGAGAGGACAAGTCCGAAAAGTGACCAGCAGATGAAGGGGTGGAGTAAGCAGCATCTGCAGAGACGGCAGGCATAGGCCATGTCAGCTTCGACTGGACCCAATCCCAGATACCAGGATAGATAGACATGTTGGTTAGAGGATGCTGAGTGAAAGCTTTCGGTCACGACGGTACGGCGATGGAAGACCGTGGACTTTCGCTGTCAGGAAGAAGTTACATCGTCATGACTCACCCATAGCAACAGCCATAATTGTGCACAATTTGACAGTAAACACAAGCGGTGTAATCTATTCGATTCCAAATGACTCCTCTCTTGATCGTTTCGCACGGGGCTTCTAAACTTGATGTCTATGGTTGTCTACAACATGTCAGCATACAAGAAACAAACAAGATCGTCGCTCATACGTCGACAGGTCGATTAGGGTCTCCGGGGAGTGGGAAATATTTGGACGCTGCTGTAGAGCTCTTTCTCGGCTTAAGATGTCTACACCCCGACGGTTGCTCCTTCTAGCCAACGACGGTAGGGATGCTTGAACCTAGCAGTAGAGAAGGGCCAACACGGTGGGAATCAGAGCAGCAAACAGCAAACCAAATGGACAGATATCCGAGCTGGACCAACGGAGATCACAGTGAGAGAGTACTACCTAGGTAAGACAAGTCTTGGGGACGAAGCATATCATCGCTTAATGTGGTAAGGGACGTGGCCCTAACAAGGTACGCAATCTAGCAAGTTATACCCAAGGTAAGTACCAACTTACATGGTCCATTAATCGTACGATAATGGCATTGACTTATTGGAGGTTCTATACACGTAAGGGTACGTAGAATACCTATGGTCTCAGCGACCTCAATAACAGCCAATCATTATGTCTTTCCCATTTATACTAATTACACTTTTCCATGGCCTTGTTGCATGATACTGGACATCCGTCCTTCGACGATAGAGTAGTGTTATCTATTCCATCAGATCTGAAGATTCTTTGGCCGGTAGCGAAGTCGTATGCAGATTGCTCGGTCTTGCTTTTGGCTTTGCACAGCTCTAAAAGCATGATCAAACTGGATACTTTAGGGGCTGTCCCGTACTCCAGGGGTATCTGCAAATGATCCTTTGGTCCCTGACATCAAATACCGAAGGTATACATTAGGACAAGACTATGATTTCTGACAGCTGTAATAGATACTCCTGCACGTGAAGAACTACTGCCAAGGCACCCCAAGGAAAGGCATCAGACACCGTCGGCGTTAAAGCGATTAGCGCCGGACTTCACAAACGGCTGGGTTTCGTGGTGGATGGACTCGACTTAGAGCTTACAGTAGGAAATGGATGGGAACTGCTCACAAACTCGCCAATGCCTTCGGCTACCCTTTCAATTTCTTTGCAAACCTCATATTTATGCCATTGACTTTGATTTGCCCCTCTGACAACCCGCACGAGTTCCTCCACGAGGGAGGAATTAAGCTGCCCCGTCCGTCTTGCTCTTCCACCACGCTTGCGATCTTTGGTGGACCTACGATTAGGGCGACTCTAATCCTTGCCATGCAATATTACCCATTTCGAGCATGAACCTCCGTACCTGACGACGCGGAAACCCGCATATGTCTCCACGCAGGAGCTCGCGCTCCAAAACTTCCCAGCCCACATCCGTCGCTCAACATACCAGCTCTTCCTCCTCTTCAGTGTCATCTGCCAGGGCCGATATTAAATCGGGCTCCGATGGCAAGCCTTCTTCCCCTCGCGCCTCCCTCCCCTCTATTTCACCCTCCTCCGAAAATCAGGAACATTCTACCAAATCTCAAGCGCGAAGAACGAGAAGCAGCCAGGAAGCCCCAAAGACCGAGCCTGATGCTGCTCAAGACGACGAAGAGCTTGAGGAAGACGACGCTGAGGACGAAGAAGAGGTAACCAGATGTGTCTGCGGTCACCAAGAGTATCCAGGCATGCCCATCACTTCCAGCGACCCCGCAAGAGGAAGTTCCAAGAACGCCGGCGATCCAGGTGACGCTGGCTCATCGGTGACGCTACAGGAAGATACTGGCGGATTGTTCATCCAGTGCGATATCTGTAAAGTCTGGCAGCACGGCGGATGTGTGGGGGTCATGGATGAGGCCATGAGCCCAGAAGAATACTTCTGCGAGCGGTGCCGGAAGGAATTGCATACAATTACGACTACGACAACAGGGTAAGGCTTTGTACATATAACTGTAGCTTGTTCACTGACACCTATTCGCTCTAGACAAAGATATTCCAATTATCTACCTGTGCAGGACATCTCATCTCCGCAACCCTCACCAAGCCCCCCACTGCCGAACGACTCCCCCAAAAAACCGAAAGAAAGTCGTTCGTCCCGACTCAACGCAGAAAGACTCGCCGGTAACAGACGGTCAACCATGAACAGCCGCGATGCTGCTTACTATGAAGCGGAGCAACTTCGACAAGCGATCGAAGAGAGCAAAAAAGCAAGTACGACTGGTGCAAGCTCTACTTCGCGCAAAGGAAAGCGAAGTAGGGATGAAGACGATCAGTGAGTGGCCAATTGACGTGAATGTATCGTACTGCTAACGAACGATGTCCTACCGTAGGGGGAAAGACGACAACAAGCGACAACGAACCAAATCCGGGTCATCGGCGTCATCGAACGACAAGGAAGCCCGACAGGAGCACGAGGAAGTCAATGAGGAGACCCACGCAACGTTATCCCCATCAGCGAAGAACATCCGCGGTGCCGCAGCCCGGAACCATCGCAACAAGGAACTCCGCGACCAGGAACAGAAGCGAGAAAAAGATCGCGCAGATGCAGCAGGTAGAAGGAAAGGCCGAGCAGAGAAACGGCGCGGAGACGGTAAGGCCAATACGTTCTCTGATGTATATCTCATCCACCAATTGATCTTCTCGCTAGACTCCGATCCATCCGAGGAACCGCTCTCTCGAAACACGTCCTCCAAAGGTGCCGATCAGATCCACGCCGCTGCAACTCCACCAACATCCCAAGCAACACAATCTTCCCAAAAGGTTTCCCACCACAAACGAACCGGCCGCCCACCGGCTCGTCGCGGACGCGTGGGTCGCAATCAATGGACTCGAGATCGCGAATCTCGACCGGATACACCGAAAAATACTCACCCCGCCACCTCACCCTCTCCCCATTCCCATAACTCGAAGGAAGGTCACATCTCCCCCAAAAGAGCCAACGGCAATCAAAATCGCCATCCGAATGGCAGCAGTGGCGACGTAGGTAAAGCTGCCCATAATAAGCCCAGATACACGAACCCCCAACGCACCAGCATGATTGAAATGAAACGCCGTGTGGCGGCCATGTTGGAGTTCATCAACCAGGCGGATAGGGAATTAGCGGCCGAGATGACGTTGATGTCTGCGTCTGTGTCGTCTCGCAAGATCGTCCCGATGACAAGTGCGAGGACCACGGCGGCCGTGGTTGTATCGATTGAGGAGCAGAAAAAGTATAAACACCAGAAAATGGAGCAACAAACGAAGGAGCAGCAACAACAACAACAACAGCAGCAGTATCAGAATGATGCGGCATCGTTTGTCGTGACCGATCTCGATCCGGAGCGCTTCAGAGCGTTGGAGGTGGTGGAGATGAAGCAGATGATGAAAAAGGTGATATTGGATTGGCAAAAGGAGTTTGGGTAGGGCATGGGGATCAAAAGTGGAAATCTGTAAGGGCGTTGTTTTGGCGTAGATCCAACGGCGGATGTGAGATTTATTGTCTGATGTTTGATGGATCATGGGCAATAGGGGAGGGAACGGGTTTGTGCAGAGTTCCCCAAGTGGAAGGCTCTTTACCGTAGGTGTAATTGATCGAACGAGACAACTTCAAGCCCCGTCACGCGTCCCAATCAGCTAGTCACTCGATGAAGCTGCTACGAGGCCAATCGTGTATGTGTGCAATACCCACCAGATATCTAGAGTAGTCTTCTCCTCCTCCACGGCGACAGGTACTCGGCGAAAAAGTCAAACTCTAGTGGCACAAATCGAATAACAGTGTGGACATTAGGATTACTACATAACTAATCTTCTGTGCAATCCCGAGCTTAATACCATTGCGCTGTCGCTGCCAAAAGAGGCGCTTGTATCCTCCCTGGGGGTATTTCCATCTCGCTTACGCCGACTCTCCATGCAAATGCTGGTCCACCACGGACGGAATCAGATACTGAGGGCAGCGCAGAATGTCGAAAAGAATTGTACAATAAAGAAGGAAGTAGAAGTACACGCAGCCATGCGCAGCTTGTGGTGGTTGAAGCAAGAAGCCTAAAACGGGCTCTGCTGATCGAGCAAATGCTGCTCCACGGACTGGCTGAAAGGGGCTTACAGGGGCAAGATTTTGGAACTGTCTCCCAAGAACCTCGCGCGATATGCAGCGATCTCGGATGCAACAGTTTTGAAGTCTTTGACTTTTCTGACGCGGATTTCCTGGATGGTCTGTCGAAGACCTACAACAAAGGCACTTCGTTGCTCCTCTGAGAGACCTTCAGGAATGGCGCCCATTTGGACAAGGATCATGTCATCTGCAACGTTAGAAGCCTGTGTCAGCTCGCGAACAATAGAAACAGTGCTAGAAAGGTGATCGTCCACCGCGCAAAGGCCAAGCTGCAGAAGGAAGAAGAAATAGATCAGGGATCATGGGATAAGGGGAGTCAGAACACGACAAGGAAACCCGCAAAGCAACTTGCTCTCCAGACGCACCACTCAAATTCATGCTGTTGAAATGTTGGTTATCGCATGAAGCATCATTGCATCTGCCTCCAATCTCATAGGGACATATAGGTTTCCGAGCATCGATCTTGTGACTATAGGTCAACGACCGATAACCATTGCCTATACTCGAGACAAAGTCCGGGTGGTAGCGATAAGCATGAAACTGCTGCAGTGGACTCTCATACGGTATGAAATGACCATGTTTATCATTGCTTCGTGGAACCTGTGTCTAAAACTCGTCAGGAACAGTGATTCAGTAAATGCGGGCTAATGCTTGCCTGTTCCGACTCAATCTGCGCCGATGCTTCTCGCTCAGAAGCTGTTTGATCAATGCTTGCTGGAAGCGGGTCAGGGGATGCAGAGTTTGCTCGAAGAGTGTGATTAGCATCTAGAGGGGAGAATGAAGAGTCTGAGAGAGCAGCGGCGGTATCAGAGGTCAAAGGTGCAAGATCTACGGAGGCCACGGGTTCGGGCGGTTCATAGTCGTCAGAATCACTTGAGTCAATGGGCGATTGGGCATAGCCAGGTGGAGGTACAATTCGCAATTGGTCCTCAGCAGCCGTATGCGCCTCGGTTGCCGCACTGTTGTCCGTCGGCGGCGGTACGTGTTCAGCTTCCAGCTTCTGGTGCTGCTGCAGGCTTTCGTTGGTCAGAGACTGCTGCTTTTTAAGAAGGTCAGTAATTGGATTTGATCCGTCTTCCTGTCCACCAAATGACGAAGGTGGTTCGTAGGGCTCTTCACTGTCACTCTCCGCCATGAGCTGTCCTGCATCGGCGCTGGGCGTTGGATTATTCTGGGTGACTCCGCCTTCATCATCACTTCCAGAAATATCCATGACATCTTCGGCGAGTTCTCCGCTTGTCAAGGATTGATTGGCTGACGCTTCAATTGATAGAGCAGTCTCAGACGGCGAACCAGTCCCAGGCTTCGTCGTCAAACTGTTCCCCCCCCAGAGCTTCGT
>QQTW01003319.1_pt1 | contig 11868 bp, 16 predicted proteins | sample 1904831 | NCBI WGS metagenome assembly QQTW01 (sample SAMN09435610, study PRJNA476489) | Subsurface metagenome, whole genome shotgun sequencing project. | reverse complement strand
GCTGAGACTGAGGAAGATACATTACAGCAGAAGGGGATATGGTCATGGCGGAATGGAGTGTTACACGGTTGTGTCGCCTCGACGGATTATACTGCAAAGCTCAAGAACGAAAGAGTAGAACCATAGACATGTTTCAAGGTCTTACAACGGAAGACTTGGATGCCTTGCTAGCGAGCCGCAAGGCCATACGGTGTTGAGCAGAAGGAAGAAAGCACAGATGAGACTCACTAGCTGAGACGCCGACCCTGCAATCGTTCGACTAAAGCCAAGTCCAAATCTATGACTTTGGACCATTATGCAGGAAGGATGGGACATCGCTAGTGCTTATTTCCTGGCTATCCGCAGTCTTTCAGTCAGAATACAGCCCCGTTCATGTAAAAGTCTGTTGCATGCGATAAGCAGATGGCATTGGATCTCCAATCAAAGGACTTGAAAAGTAGGTAGGGCGAGGACTGCCTCGATTTTGGCCTTAAGTTGGGCCAGTTGCCTTCTTCCTTGCCAAACCGCGTCTGCAGCACTCGAGAGGATAAAAGCATGAGGAGCTCATGACTTGTAAGGTACTTGGCGCGAGGCGTGTGCTTCTGATGAGTACTAGCGACTGCTCAGCTTTGCGAAAAGTGTCCAGAACGGTTTCGACATACTATCCAATGCCTGTAAGGACTAGAGGTTTTCGCGAGGGATGTAACCTTAATTTGGGGGTTTTTCATGTTAATAGGTTGGGTAATGGCGAAAACAAGTTCTGATAGAGCCTTGCCGTAGCTTGCGTATCAGTAGAGTCATGACCCCTGCATGTCCAATCAGATATTGGCCCAAGTGTCAAATGCCAGCTTGACAATTCGTCACAGTGGCGACAGTTGGATGAGTAGTGGTGCAAAAGAGCGGAAGCTTGACGTAGATCGCCGTCTCTCAAATATGATAATAACATGCCGTGGTCGCGGTAAAGATTGTTGAGCACTGGTCTATGAGGCACTGTGAGCAGCAGTACCTTACTCTGTGATGCCGTAAGAATAGTAGCTTCCGGCTGCGAGCTTGCCTTCAACCAAACAACCGTCGCCCCTTCCCCCTGCCCGCAGCGAAGGTGCCCTGCAACCCAATTCCCATCAGGCTTGAAGCACTCTGTCCTATCCCACCAACGTCCCCATCTCGCTTGACCCGCCGTAATGCTTCTCGGAAGTCATCCGGTAATAGCGGTCCTAGGTCTTTCGTCTTCGCCTTGGATTTGGCCTCCTGCGACGGAGAAGTAACGATATGGCTTAAGTCAGTAGGGCTCGAGAGAGAAGCGTCGAATGAGACATTTCGTGTCTGTTGAATCGGATAGGAAGGCGGTCTCAGGCCGCTGATTGGAGAGCTTTGGGGTAGAAGTGTATTATGTCGCCGTGGTGGCGAGGATGAGATGCCGAAAATGTCGTTATGGTCAATTTCGGGAGGACGATCGATATCGCCATCAGCCTCTGGTTGTATATTGTGGATGTCATTGATGGCGAGAGGCCCATCGAGGGCAACGGTAGTGGCACTTCCGAATGACGAACTTGGTAGTGCGTTTCCTTGGCTTGCGACCACGGTACCGGATGACTGCGGCTCCGATGGAGGACTTGGATAGGCGGCCACAGCGGCATGCTGCTCTTGGACGTCGCGTGCTCGCTCAACAAGTAGGCCAATGTAGACCTTGGTATAGCCAATGATACCCGTGACGATGGATGGTGGAACTGATTGGGAGAGTGTCTGATTGACAATCCTGCGAACGGTTTCCTTACGAAGTTTCACACGGCGCATCATCTCATAACGAGCACTCTGATCAGGGTTGAAGTGGTCGACAAGGACACTGCGAAAAGAGCGAGTTTGTCAGCATGATCGCGGCGCTATCGAGGCAACATGGCGTCGGAAAAGCTTCCATATGTAAAACTCACGACAAATCTGCCTTCTCTTTCTGCTTCTGTTGCTCTCTGCGTTGTTTCTCCTGATCCCCCATGACCTCGGCGTCCGCGTCATCATCATCATCCTCTGGCTCATCCGCCGGCTGACCGATTGCACTGGCTACATCGGCCGCCGCTGCTGTTCTGCCTCCACTAACAATAGTTGCTTCGTCGGATTTTCTCTTCCTGCCCCTCTTCTTAGGCTTGGGCTTCCCGGTTGCGGATGTCATGATGGTCTGATGCCCAGTTGCTTCACTATCCACGCTTGGGCTTCGCTCTCCAGTATCAAAGGCCGATTCTTCGGGTGGGAAGGATGTCTGGCGGAGTGGATGGGAAGTAGCAGGCGTCGAGTTTTGGGAATTATTAGTCGGTTTGCGCCGTTTGGCAGCTGGTCCATGCGAAGTCACAGAAAGGGATGGTCGTTTTTTGGGGTTGGGTAAGGCCGCTGTGGCTGGATATGGCGGAGAGGTTGCGGGCGAACGGTATATAGGCGATGCCATGACGACAATTCGAATCAGTATATGATGATTGAGTGAGAGTGTTGGTTCAAGATCCAACAAAGTAAGGGCTCCCAATGTTCTGTAGGGCTGAGTGTCAGAGCTTCGACCCGCTCCGCACCAAACCCCCCCGGTCCCCCCAACCCCAACTATTTCTCATTATGTCCAACCGTTTCTTCGTAAGTCTCGATCATCTTAGCTAGTAGTTTGAATCTGATCGTAAACGTAGTTTGGCGGATCTGACTCTGAGGACTCTGATGAAGACAACCTTCCCTACCCCAAACCACTTGCGCGATCGGCTTTCTTGACGCCAGAATTTGATCCTCACACCTATCTCTCAACCCTCCGGAACCGTCACCAGACCCTTGAAGACCTGCGGACCGACCTTCGTTCAAGGAGTCAAGAGATCAGCAAGGAGCTGCTCGACCTCGTTAATGAAAATTACGAGGACTTTTTGTCGTTGGGCAACAGCTTACGGGGCGGAGATGAAAAGGTCGAAGAAGTCCGATTGGGCCTGCTGGGATTCAAGAGGGATGTCGAGGGATTGAAAAGTATCGTGGATGAGCGGAGGAAAGAAGTCGAAGCTTTGGTCAAGCAACGGAAGGAGATAAGGAGACAGATGCAGGTTGGGCTCGCGCTGTCAAATATTGGTCAAAGCCTTCGCGAACTAGAGCAGAGCTTGATGATGACCTCAAATGAGTCATACACAGACAATGGGGAGAAGAATATCGATCATGGGCTTAGCGACAGTGGTGAAGAGAGCGATGAGGGCCACCAAGGTGGCATGTCAATATCAAGACTGGGGAGGCACGCACGACAATACTTACTTATACAGCGTATGATGAAGCGTGTGGGATCGGATCACCCGTTTGTCATTAAACAAGGGGCAAGAATGGCAAAGATGAAGAATATGATACTTCTGGATTTGGGAAATGCTCTGAAGTAGACTGGTAGCCAGGATACGACGTACTTGATGAAGTTACTCGCCCTCTATCGAGATCTGGGCGAGTCTCGGGAGGCATCGAAAGTTCTTCGACAACGAAAAGCATTAACACCATCATGACCCATAATAGCTCACCATGGAGTTTACCTAGGTCTGACATGATGGGAAGGACGACTTATGACAAGTCATACCTACAAACACAGTAATAATGGCTCGATTAATTTAGAATACGGACAGATCCCGGGTTGGGGGCGAGTTTGGGCTTCTGAATTCGCCATTCAAAGTGAACCCTGGAGCATTGGTCGAGCTCAAAACCTAAGAATATGTTAATGTTGTGTTTTGGCGCACGGGACCAGGCCCGACTCACCACCTCATGGATTTCCTTGTTCACCCTATCACTGAGCAAGGCAATGTCCTTCTTAACCTCACTCATGAAAACTTTGATATTGGTCTGGATTTCCTCAGGAGTGAATCCAAGCTGCCCAATAGCCAACCTGAGAACGCCGTTCCTCTCCCTGTACTCGCTCCCTCCTACCAGGCCTTTGACACTTGCTCCCACGTCTTTGACTATTGTACCGAACTTCGCGCTAGGCATAAGCCCTCGAGGGCCTAGTATCCTTCCAAGCCCGGCCTTGTTCATCTTCTGTGCGCTATCCTGATGGCATATACACCTATCGAAGTCTATTCGGCCTTCCTTGATGGCGTCGAAGACGGTCTCCTCCCCCACAAGAGAGGCGCCTGCGTTTTTCGCTGCTTCCGCGTGCTTACTGTCAGGTGGACAGATTACACATATCCGTAGCGATGTGTTGACGGCGTGTGGTAGACGTAATCGATTACGTACGGTTGGGCCGTTCTTGATGGTACGAAGCCTCACGGCGAGATCGTATTTGGGTGAGTTAGGAGGTCTTCCGACCTCGAACGCCTGGATGTAGCTAGAATAGAGATTTCAGCTGAAAGTGATCCTATACACCCACGGTAGAGGCCAACATCATACCGCATGGCATCGCAAAGAGAAAACTGTTCAGCATTCTTCAGGTCGTATTGCTTGAAGACGGTTCTACTTTTCCTCTTCTTCTTGGGCTGGTCCCTTTCCCTTTTGTCGCCAATACTTTTCCCCGAAGCATATCGTACTGAGGTGCGGACGTTGGCATTTCTCAAGGCGAGGAGATGCGCATTCAGTTGGATGGACGTTCGAAAGTGTTGCAGGGAGATTCGAGGGACGAGCGGAGGCATGTTCATTCTTGTCCAACGGTGGAAGAAGTCGGATTCGTAACGACTATGGATACCTCAGCCTCGTAGGGCTGCCACCACGTCGATAGGGTTAATCCGCACTTATTTACGAGGATTATTACTTGAATTCGTGCTTCGTCTGTAGTGACAAAAAGGCAAGCATCCGAGCGCCATCGATCGAAGGCATTAATGTTACAGGCAGAGTGCAAGTCAATTGTGAGTCTCCGTACGCAACGCATTTCCCACTGTTTGACCCATCGCCTGATCGCTCGCACCATGCTCTGTCCAAGGCATGATACTGTCCTTGGTTCCGAGAGCACCTGAAGAGAATGCTGTCGGCAGAAGCGTGTCCATTGCTTCATGAAGCCATGTTTGTCCTTCTTGATTGAATTATCTGATGCAATTGGAATTTTTATTGTTTCTGAAGGCCTGGGCGGGACCTTCTTGATAAGAGGCATGCCACTGTCCTTCTTGTTCAGACGGCTCGGGGTGTTTTAAATTCTTCTCGTTTCTGAGAGCCCTTCAAGCTTGTGATTAGTACTTCGCGAGGAATATAGACCTATAGTGTCATTTGCTTATCTAATAGCATGGCTCATGACTCACGCGCAAGCTCGTACAATAATGCTGACATCTTAATGCGAAGTACTGAAACCCGCTCCGATCTCTAAGACCCGTCGGACCACTCGAAAAGCTTGTTGGATGGCTTCTTTAACTGTTGCCTCCAAGGCCAACCAAGCAGTCACGCTACCTATTCTACTGCTTGTCCAACATGTCAACACGAACGAGCAGGATGTGGATATCAGCATCAATTTTCAAAACGTCGAGGACGTCGACGAAAAGACGCCTGTGAAGCTTGACTGGCATGATGGGGAGGTTCTCCAGTCTCCTCCATCCATCCATGCGAAACTCCTAGAACAGAAAGTCTTATATGGAATGGATCGTCAGGCGGTAGATGAGTGGGTTGTTGGTGGTCGTGTTGCCGATCTCGCACCCACCGACTTCAAATCTATCGAGCGTCCCTTGCTCGAGTTGGACCACCACTTGACACTTCGCTCCTACATCGTTGGTTATACACTCACAGCTGCCGATCTTGCTGTTTGGGGCGCTGTTCGCGGCAATAAGGTAGCATATGCTGCGATTAAAAAGGGTGCCATGACCAATCTGACCCGCTGGTTCAAATGGATTGAAGAGACCAATGACTGGATTGCTCCAGTAGTACAATCGTTAAATGCTCATGCACAGGAGCGGAAGATAGCCAAAAGCAAGGAGGGTGCAAACTACGATATCGCTCTGCCAGATACGGACAAGGGAGTCGTGACAAGATTCCCTCCAGAGCCGTCGTAAGTCATCCCTTCGTTCGGACTGATACGACACCTAATCTCCTTATCAGGGGTTACCTTCACATCGGTCATGCGAAAGCGGCCTTGCTTAATGACTACTTCGCTCATGAGATGTACAAAGGCACACTCATCTGCCGATTCGATGACACAAACCCTTCCAAGGAGAAGGAAGAATTCCAAGACTCTATTGTCGAGGATCTAGCTCTCATGGGCATAAAGCCAGATAAGACAAGCTACACCAGCGATTACTTCAATCAGCTCCACGACCTATGTGTGATCCTTCTTAAAGATACCAAAGCCTACGCTGATGATACTGAACGGGAAACCATGCAGCACGAACGAATGCATGGAATTGCGAGCAAGCGCAGAGATGCTACTGCCGACGAGAATCTTGCTCGCTTTGAGGAAATGAAGACGGGCAACGAGGAAGGCCTTAGATGGTGTATTCGGGCCAAGATGTCTGTGGATAACCCCAATAAAGCAATGAGAGATCCCGTCATTTACCGCTGCAATCCTCAGCCTCACCATCGCACAGGAGACAAATGGAAGATATACCCAACCTACGACTTTGCCTGCCCGCTAGTGGATTCCATCGAAGGGATCACACATGCCCTAAGGACCATTGAGTACCGCGACCGTAATCCACAGTACAATTGGATGCTCGACGCCTTGAAGCTACGAAAAGTCAACATATGGGACTTCGCCCGCATGAACTTTGTCCGGACCCTCCTCTCCAAACGCAAACTCACCAAATTCGTCGAATCCGGCATCGTTTGGGGCTGGGATGACCCACGCTTCCCAACCATCCGCGGCATCCGGCGTCGTGGCATGACTATTGACGCTCTTCGCGAATTCATCCTCAAGCAAGGCCCCAGCCGCAACATCGTCAACCTCGACTGGACACTCTTCTGGGCGACCAACAAGAAATACATTGACCCCATCGCACCCCGGCACACCGCCATTGCCAAGGAAAACGCCGTCACCGCAACGGTGAAAGGCGCTCGAGTAGCAGCATACACAGAAGATAAACCCAAACATGGCAAGAACCCCGAATTAGGAACCAAGAAAGTAGCATACAGCTCCGAAATCCTCATCGACCAAGCCGACGCCCAAGCATTCACTCAAGACGAAGAAATCACACTCATGAACTGGGGGAACGCCATCGTCCGCAAAATCACACATTCCTTAAACCCTCTGCACCGCTCCCTCGTCACCGGCCTAGAACTCGAGCTCCACCTGCAAGGCGACGTTAAGAAAACCAAACAGAAAATCACCTGGCTGGCTACATCCGGGCAAACGCTCGTCCCCGTGGAGCTGGTGGATTTCGATTATCTGATCATGAAAGATAAATTGGAGGAAGATGACAACGTGGATGATTTCTTGACGCCGCAGACGGAATTCCGGACCGAGGCGTTGGCCGATGGGAATGTGGCGGAGTTAAAGGAGGACGAAGTGATTCAGTTTGAGAGGAAGGGATATTTCAGGGTGGATAGGAGGTTCCAGCATGGGGAGAAGGCGGTGTTGTTTTGTATTCCGACGGGGAAGGCGAATGCTGGGAAATGAAGTGAAGACTATGTTATGAAGATCTGAAAGACGATTGATGAAAAACGATATGGTGATCTTGCTGCGTACGTCGACGGTTATGATTAATCCATCGGGATCAAGCATCCAGTTCGGACAAGCAGTGATTGAAAGCGAGGTTTGAAGGGTACGGGATGGTCTTTTCTATTGTGAATCTCAGATGCTGGCAACTTTCAATCTGAACCAGACGCAGGGTTCTTCTAGGTAGCTTCAAGTTTTTGTACTCTTTCCCAGCCTTTTCGAAAAGACATCTCCATCATGTTTTGTCGCATTCAATTGGTCTCATTATAAAACTAAATCGTCCTATCTCCGGGTACATTCTTTCCACTCTTGAGATTTTGATGGTGTAGCACGGAAGAATATCTATATATAGGCTTCTTGTTATATTGTGTGAAAGCCATTAGTTCTTCTCCTGCAGAGAGTCTGGACGAACACGTCAGTGATTCAGTATGTCTACCAGGTGCATTCGTAAGTTCCCACACCGATAGCCTTTGTGAAAGATTTATCTATAAGAGAAGGAAGAAATTCTAAGCAACATCTATCCGAACCACTCCCCCCCCCCCCCCCCCCCAAAAAGAGTGTAGTCAATTTACTCTCCAATTTCCAATCACCCCTTTCCCTCATCCATCATCCACATCTCGCCCAATCACAACAGCTTATTTCCATCACTCCTTCTTCCTCACAAGCATAACACTATCCCCCACATCCTCCGTATACGTCCACGTGCCCTCCACCCTCAACCCCACCCCATCCATCAACCTCCCCCACTGCCCCTCCGTCCGCTCCTGCGCCGCAAACGTCATCATCATGCCCAAATCCAGTGCACTCGCCACCATACTCGCCCCGACATTCGGCAACACCTTATCATCCACCAGCAACACACCCTGCTCATCCATCGCCTCCATCACATTCTTCAAGATCGCCTCGCAATTCGCGTCCGGCCAATCGTGGAGGACATGGCGGAGATAGTAGATTTTCGCGCCTTTGACGGGTTGTGGTTGGAAGAAATCGTGAGGCATGGTTTCGATGCCGTGGGGGGGAGTCGCACCGGCGAGGGTTTGAGGGAGATCTTGGACGATGACCCGGCCGGGGAGGTGCGGGTAGCGGGTTTTGAAGGCTTCGCAGATTTGGCCGCGGCCGCCGCCGATGTCGGTGAAGAGAACTTGGTTGGGATCTAGGGTGACGGAGGGTTCGGGGCCGAAGATGTGGGGGAGGATGGTTTCGAAAGGGAAGACGTCGATGCCGGTTTTGGCATGGAGGTTGACGGCCATGAATCGATTGAGGGCTTCGTATTGTTTGGGGTTTTCTTGCGTGGCCCACTCAAACCAGTGCTTGTCGGTTTTGTGAGCGAATTGGTGGACGGTGTGGGTGCTGTCAGGGGGGTTTTGGTAGCGCGTGTGAGAGAGGAATGTGGGAAGGTCAGTGAGGAAAGGGAACTCGCAGATAAAGCTGAAGGAGATGGTTCGTTAGGGGCTCTTTTGAAAGGGTAATGAGATATCTTACGCTTCGTTGATGTTGGCTTCACTACTTGGAAGGGCAAGAGAATGAGTGATGTGAGAAGGGGCCCAGGCATCTGGCTCGGTTTGGGCAACCATCCCAATGGAAGCCGCGTATCTTAGAAGCCGACCTGTTGGTCACTTAGTGTCTTCGCGGTATCAACGGTTCGGCGTAAAACTTACTCAACAACGCCGGATCAGCATTAGTCTCCTTAGCAAGCTCATCGGTAGAGATTGGAAAGTCCTTATGCTTGATGAGGAGGTGGAACAGCTTGATGTTGTTGAAAATGTAAGCGATGGCAAGGTCCATTCCCTTATGTGTATGCCTTTTAGCAAAGGACTCCCATCGAGAAAGGAATGATACTAACAGCAAAATGAAGTCTATTGGCTGTCTCCCGCGGAGATTCCAACTGATACTGTAGCTCCCTACAAGTCTTCAAAAGAGCCAGACGCGAATCTTCATTCAACAAGCTTGGCTCTGTGCATTTGTGTAGCTCGCCAATCAAGCCCTGAACCTGTACATCGGCAGTAGCCATCTTTGACTTGTATAAGCTCTCGCGGAAGTTTAGTAAGAGAAAGGAGATAGAATCGGCAGATGGAGAGGCACAGCAGGCTTGGATGGACCTTCAATCGCTTATGAGGTATTACTTACTGCTTATGTCTTTCTCGAACATATCAACGCCCGGAGCTGGCCTTCAACTCCGAACGATATCTTCAAATAACCCATGAAAGTGTAGATGAATCTAGTACACAACAGGTTACATACATGACGGAGATATACACACAGAACCACCAACCTTCGGGGCAGTTCGGCTACTCGGCAATTGCATCTTGCCAGGACACCGCGGTCCAGTCCAAGACGATCTCTGCAAAGGGTCAGGATGACGGATGAACAATAGCCCTTGTCACAAAGCTGACCATGCAGATTGATCATTTGGGTGGAGTTTTTGTGGAGCGCTGACGATGCCTTACTGGACACGATGCGTGCCGAGGAACCCACCTTAGACGACTGGCATGCTCATGGGCCAAATCGTGTTGAAGGTGTTGACAGGGAAAGAGGATTGACCTCATCCTCGCGCGTGGAGGAGAAGATAGGTGGTGAAAGAGGCGATCTTGCATACCAATCCTTGAGCCTGACTGGACGTTACACAGGCTAAGGAGTGGGGTTGCTTTGGGCCTTGTAATTCCTTAGCAAAGATCATCAGCCGCCAATCGTCCGGTCCGACCCATTAGAGCAATCGTCGCTGGATGATCAAAGTAAAAAATACGGACGATGTGAAGTTAAAAAAGTACGTTGATAGAGGAAAGTCTTACCGGTCCTACGTCGTCACCCAGTAACCTTCCCATGCAGCCCAAGCGGCATACCCGAACGCCACTCGATGCGTTCGTCAATTTCATCGGACAGACATCATTACCTTCTGCCTCCTCTTGCAGCAGGTCCACCCCCCATACCGCCTAGACCTCCAAGGCTACTCATCATCTTCGAAAGATCAGGCATCCCCCCACCGCCACCTCCTCCCATGCCTCCCAGCATTTTCATCATCTCCGCCATTCCGGCTTCCCCACCTGGAGCCCCTTTCTGGCCCATACTTTGCATCCGCTGCTGTAAGGCGGCCATTTGCTGTTTCTTGTTGTTCCCTCCCATTGCTCCTTGTGCTTTGTTCATGTTCTTGCTCATTCCACCAACCCGCTTGGCCATTTGTCCCATCACTTGCCTTTGTGACAGCAGCTCTTCGACTTCTCTCACCGACGTTCCAGAGCCGAGGGCAACCCTCGTCATCCGAGTGGGCTGGTCTACAAATATCTTGCCATCGCTGTCGAGTTCTTTGTTGGTCATGCTGTCACAGATATAGATCATGCGTTTCATCTTCATACTCCCTTCCTCGTCATCCATTCCACCCATCATCTGACCTAGACCGGGAATCATGCCCGCCATCTTGGACAGCGGACCCATCTTCATGATGTTCTGCAATTGGTCTCGGAGATCTCGGACGGTGAATACACCCTCTGCAAGATGCTTCATGGTATCTTTCTGATCTAATTTCAATGCCTGGACATGCTCCACCAGACCGGCTACATCCCCCATGCCGAGCAATTTGCTGACAAATGGCTGTGGTGAAAAGCGCTCGAGGTCGAGCATATGCTCTCCAGTCCCCATGAATGCAATCGGTGTATGTGTAGCTGCCACGGCTGAAATTGCTCCACCACCGGAAGCGTGGCCGTCCGTCTTGGTAATAATAATTGCTCCATAGTCTGCGGTTTCTTTGAAGGCCTTGCTCTGTGCCTCGGCCTGCTGCCCTATTGTTGCGTCCAGGACCATGATTGTCTGGTCTGGCTTGATGGCCGATTGTATCTGTGTCATCTCATCGAAAAGATCCTTCTCTTGCCTATGCCTGCCAGATGTGTCCACTATGATGATCTCGAATCTTTCCTTCTTGAATTTGGCAACACCTTCCGCTGCCACTTGAGCTGGATCTGTGGATGTAAGGGAACCAAAGTATGGGATTTTGGCTTTGGTGGCATTCTGCTTCAACTGATCAAAGGCACCGGCACGGAATGTATCAGCGCAAACAAGACAGGATTTGAAGCCGCGAGTCTGATAATGGCGGGCGAGCTTGGTACACGTTGTTGTCTTACCAGCACCTTGGAGTCCGACGAACATGATGACATTGGGCTTCCCTTTCTTGGGTTTGAAAGGTTCCGCATGAGGATCGACCAGCTTGACGAGTTCGTCGAAGACAGCTTTCTGAATGAGGCGCTTTTTGTTCACGGCGGGAGGAATATCCTTAAAATTAACAGTCCTCTCGATGGACGTGCGGAGGGATTGGACGAGCTTCACGTTGACGTCGGCGTCTAGCAGAGCTTTGC
>QQTW01003318.1_pt1 | contig 11870 bp, 11 predicted proteins | sample 1904831 | NCBI WGS metagenome assembly QQTW01 (sample SAMN09435610, study PRJNA476489) | Subsurface metagenome, whole genome shotgun sequencing project. | reverse complement strand
AGGAAATTGTGTTTATGAGCATTTGTTGCGATCGCTAGTTTTTCGCCGCTAGTCAGAGGCTCATATGTTACCGAAGATTCGTCTGAGGGCAGGAGGCTCAGTTGGCAGAAGGAATAAAATACATTTTTTGCCCTCTGCCTTCTTCCTTCTCCCTTTTCATACCTTTACGGATAAATAACGAAGATACCTAATTTAAGTAGCAAAAAATACATTTTTATTGTTTATGATTATTAATCCAAATAAACATGGATTTTTGCTATAAGAGGGGATTTACAATCCCTGTCGGGTCTGCGTGTAAAGTCAAATATTCCCACCATCATACTTAGTATTTTTTTCATAAAGTCTAGCAGGTGCAAGATATAAGTACACTAATCTGCCACTAAATCAAATGATTAGCTCGCAACTGACCGAAAACGATTATCTAAACATCGGAGTAGTGACTATAATTACATTAGTATTATCGTAGAACCTATAAAAAATTTCGATATGTCTCGTGGCAGCGTAGATTTGTCAAGCATTTTTTCTTACGTAATGTTACTGTATTTATAGTGGATCGCTCAAACATTGTCTAATTCATGGTTGATTTAGATACTTGATACAGGGTAACAAGCAAGATTTGCTTTAGTTTTCGGTAATAATCATCTAAAGCTGAGATTGTTTACAATTCTAATCAATAAATCAATTCAGTCATTTAGCTGGGTGGGTCGAAAGGGTTGGCATTTAAAGATGTCAATATACACATGTCAAGATATACATACCAAAACGTCCAAGCGTGAAATTGCTTACAAAAAATTAGTAATAAATTGGCCAACGCTATGCTGAAGTCAGAAAAATATCCTTACTTATTGTCACAAGCCAACGCTGCCCAGTTAAATGATACTGATGAAGGTGGATTGAATGTGGGTAAAGTTGGAGCTACTCTCCGTCGTCGAGCATTATTGATTGCAGGTATAACAGCTGTAGTTGCAACCGCAGCTGTATTAAAAGCAAAAACCGATCCCCCAGTTTATCAGGGTAATTTTAAGATTTTAACCAAGCCTGTAACTGGCGAGTCAAAGGCTGTTGCGAATGTTCCTCAAACGCTTACGGCTCAAAATCCAGTCGGTGCAGCACCTCAGGCGATTGATGATGTTGAAACAACATTAAAAGTTCTACAAAGTCCGCGCGTGCTGACATCTGTTATCCAAAAGCTACAAAAGCAATATCCCAAATTAACTTACAAAGACCTGACTTCAGACTTAAAGGTTACATCTGAGCAACCGAATATACTGCAAGTTAAGTATATATACAAGGAAGAAGAACAAGTTAAAGATGTTTTGCAAGCGCTATCTGATACTTATCTTCAATACAGTTTAGCTGAACGTCAAGAAGATATTAATGAAGCCATAAAATTTGTTAAAGAACGAATTACAGAAGGCGGATTGCAGACGCGAGTTGATGAATGGCAAGATCAGCTCCGCAGATTGCGCCAACAGCATAACTTAGTTGAACCCGCTCAAAAAGCGCAAGAAGTTTCAAATTTAATTGGCACTTTGACCCAACAGCGAATGGAAGCGCGGGTGCAGTACGAACAAATGATGACTAAGTATGCTGATTTGCGACGCGAGTTAGCAGAACAACCGGAGGAACGACCTGGGAACTCAATCCTGAGCGAAAATCCGCGCTACCAAAAGATTTTGGATCAAATCCAAGAAGCGGATATCGCTATTAAAAAAGAGTCAGCGCGGTACATGGATGAAAATCCCAGCTTGGCAACACTACGTGAGAGAAAAGCCAATCTAATCCCGATGCTCCAAGCTGAAGAGTCACGAGTTCTGCGAGATTTCCAAAGTCGAATTAACGAAATTGGAACACGCGATCGCTCTTTAGAAAAGAAAATTGCTGAGAATCAAAACGACCTGCGAACTTTGGCAACGGTTAACCGCGACTACGACAAAATTCAACAACAGTTAAAGATTTCAACGGATAATCTTACCCAATTTATCGCTAAACAACAAGCCTTAGAAATTGAAAAAGCACAAAAGCTGCAACCGTGGAAGTTACTCGACCCGCAACTTACTGAAGTTCGCAAACCAGAAGCAGTATCTGATAGCGCGAAGCGAAATTTGGCTTTGGGAGGGATACTTGGCTTGCTGTTAGGTGCAGGTGTGGCTCTAGTTGTTGATAAACTAAGTAACGTTTTTTACTCTTCCAAGGAAATCAAAGACACAACATTCCTACCATTACTAGGATCTGTGCCGTTGCGAAAAGAACTTGCTACTTTAGGTTTGCAAGATAGTGCAAGCGGTGAAATTCAAAAACCAGACGGCGCTTTGTTCTTTGAAGTATTTCGTTCGCTTTATACAAATATTCTCCTACTGGGTTCGGATACACCAATTCGATCGCTCGTCATCAGTTCTGCCGCACAAGACGATGGAAAGTCTACAGTTGCGGTATACCTAGCATTAGCAGCAGCAGCAATGGGACACCGAGTCTTGTTAGTTGATGCCAACTTGCGCTGTCCAACACTGCACAAGCGTGTTGGGTTGATGAATATCCAGGGATTAACGGATGTTATTTCCTCAGACCTCGATTGGAGCAATGTAATTGAGCGATCGCCGCTCGAAAGCAATCTCTATGTCCTTAGTGCTGGTCCGATTCCACCCGATTCGATCCGGTTACTTGCTTCGCAGAAAATGCAGGATTTGATGAACGACCTGCAAGCAAGCTTCGATTTAGTTATATATGATACTCCCCCAGTCGTTGGATTTGCTGATGCAAATTTACTGGCTGCAAATACCAACGGCATGGTACTAGTAGCAGGCTTAGGCAAGCTCAAGCGCACAGTCTTCCAACAAGCCTTAGAAGAACTTCAAGTAGCAGGGACTCCAATATTAGGGGTTGTAGCGAATAAATCTAAGGATGTTGTACCTACTTCTTACAGTCACTACGAAGAATATTACAGAAAGAGCATGAGTGGCGAACGAATCGAAGTTGCTGAAAACGCCGAGAAGAATTCCGCGTCATCCTCGTCGGCAATTAGAAAAATTCGGTGAGTAGGGAGTAGGGAGTTAAGAGTTAGGAGTTAGGAGTTAAGAGTTAGGAGTTAGGAGTTAGGAGTTATTTATCAATCTCCCTTGTCCCCCTTGTCTCCCTTGTCCCCCTTGTCCCTTCCCCCTTCCCCTATTTATCAGGAGACTTGAGCGCTCGATCTAAAACTTGACGAGCTTGCTCTGCTTTAGTGCGTGCATCTAGGTAACGGAGATTGGCTTGAGCGAAATTTTTGAGAACTTTAAACCCTTCCTTGAGACGAGAAATTTCGTCTTCTGTGACTGCTTGATCGGAGAACAACACATCAACCGCTTGACGAACTTCTAAAGCTTCGGTGCGCGACTCCTGTACTTTTAACTTGAGCGTAGCAAGGTTACTGAGGACTTGAACTGCTTGTGTAATAGCGTCCTCGTCACTTGTAGTATCAATGCTGGTTTCTTTGACCTCAATTAGTTGTTGAGGGCTAAATCCTTCTTCGAGTTCCGTGGGTAATTTGCCCGAATCCATGAGTTCCATCAACTGATCCATTGCTTTCTCACGGGCTTTGGCTGAATCTTTACCGGGAACAGAAAAGATAATATCTGGGCTTTGAGCGATAGTATACTGAACCATATTCAAGCAGAAAAGTTGCAGCTATAGAAGCTGAGGTATTCTATTTTAGCTTAAAAGAGGTGATATTATAGCCGTTTATCAAAAAACGTGACGGAAATTGCATCTTATCGTCGTGGAATTATATCAATTTGGGGGGATTATTAGAAATAAGGGAACATGGGCGATTAACTCCGGTTGTATGGTGTTTGGGAATATCGCACAACTTTTCTGACAAATTCGCGTGACAATCCCAACTGCTGGCTAATTGCGGCTTCAAGTTGGCTATGTTCGGTGAGGAAAAACTTAAATTCGAGTTCTTCGAGTGCTGAATTTGTGGTTTTGACTTTGACTCGTGAAACCCCTTGATTTTTGTTAATTTCGACTGCGATACGCTCAAAGCGTAAAGCTCCACTGACTGCAAGTACAATTTTTGCAGGCTGGTTCGATATTTGAGTCTCCACCGACAAGTATTTATCGGGATATAAAGACCGCATCAATATCCGATCCGTTACAAACCCGCTCAAAACCCAACATCCAAGTGCCAGTAAGGGTAAGGGTAGCCAAAACTCAAATCCGAAATTAAGCAATATTTGTAACCATCTAGAATTAAGCATAGCTAGAAAACAGTAAGGCAAATTACTCTAAAGAAAAAAACAGTGCGATACTTACTCTTGAGTCGAAAAAATACGATGCCCTAACTGCTTCCACTTTGTGGTATCGCTTGAGCGCAAACCGTAGTACCGCATTATGTTAATTTTACTAGTAGAAGACGATGCCGACCAATTAGAACCGCTACGAGCAGCGCTCACGAAAGCGGGACATACTATTGATGCTGTTGAAGATGGAGATACCGCACAATGGCTTATCTCCCAAAAAGATTATGACCTGTTAATTTTGGATTGGATGTTACCTTATATAAGCGGGGTCGAGCTTTGCCAGCAATTTCGACGACTTGGTAAAACTTCCCCAGTACTGATGCTGACGGCAAAAGATACTACTAAAGATAAAGTGACGGGTTTAGACGCAGGAGCCGATGATTACTTAGTTAAACCCATCGATATCGTCGAACTGCTTGCACGAGTCCGCGCACTCGGACGACGTTCTCCACTATGGCAAGGCGATACATTGACGGTGGCAGATTTACACCTCGACCGCAATAACCTGACAATAGAACGAAATCAAATCACCGTACAACTATCAGGTCGTGAATTTCAACTGATGGAATACTTAATGCGCCATCCACGCCAGGTGTTAACTTATACTCAAATTGAGCAAGCATTGTGGGGATGGGGAACTGAACCGGAAAGTAATGCTGTGACTACCCTAGTACGTCGCTTGCGATCGCGCTTGCAGAGCGTAGGAGTGAAGGACTGGTTGGAAAATGTCTATGGTATTGGTTATCGTCTTAATGTTCCCCTTGAATAGTTAGGAGTTATAAGTTAGGAGTTAGGATTTATAAATTATTTATACAATAAATGTCAACCGTAGTAAAAAGTTTTCAAAGCGTTTTTATTAATACTTGTAATTGATTTTTTGGACAACATAAATGCGAGTTTCTCTTATTCCAGAAACACTATTCATCCAATCTCCTAACTCCTAACTCCTTAACTCCTAACTCCTAACTCCTAACTATGTTCACTCGCAGTCGTCGCAATCTAGCTTACTTATTTGCATTGTCAATGGGAAGCATTCTCGTTGTCTTTGCTGGAGTTGCTTATTATTTGGGAGTTGAACAACAACTTAAGGCGTTTGATGATGCATTATACTCTAGAGGCAAAAATATAACTAATGTTCTGTACGAGCCACAGAACAAATGGCAAGTCGAGCGAGATAATAGATTACCATCGCTAAATGGTGACTTGGTGTACGTGCGCTTATATAATTTCAAAGGCAAATTACTGCTATTTCGGGGGCTACTTCCTCCGCGTCAATTAACTGTTAATCCTGGGTATAAAACCATTTTAATTGATGACAAGCAACCAGAAAAAATAGCGTCAAGGCTGTGGATTAGAGAATTGACGCTACCAGTTATACAAAATAAATTATTAATTGGATACTTACAAATTGCGATTCCGCTAACTCCACTGCGGGAAACACTGAATTGGGCGAGGTTATTTTTAACTTTTGGCGTACCAGTAACTTTTGGCGCAATTGGGGTTACTGGGTGGTTTTTAGGGGGATTGGCAATGCAACCAACTCGTCGCGCTTACGAGCAATTGCAGCGGTTTACTGCGGATGCTTCCCACGAGTTGCGATCGCCTGTTGCAGCGATTTTGAGTAATGCACAAGTTGCACTAATGCCGCCATATGATGAAAGCGAACAGCAGTTTCGCCTGGAAAATATTGCAAATACTGCCAAGTCAATGAGTAATTTGATTAGCAATTTATTATTTTTATCGCGGCATGAGGGAACGTTAGACCCGGCAACGCTACAAAGTATAAACCTCGTTGAGTTAGTGCGAGCGCTTGAGGGAAATTACCAGCAACAAGCCATTACGAAAAATCTCAGCTTGAATTTGCACCTTAGCGAACAACCCATATATATCAAAGCCGATGCCGATCTACTCAAACAAGCAGTTATTAACTTGCTAGATAACGCCTTTAAATATACGGACAGTGGTGGAAGCGTGCAGCTACGACTTTTTACGCAACCGCCGAAGGCAATTATTCAAGTAGAAGATAACGGTATCGGCATCCCAACTGAGGATTTACCCCATATATTTGAACGATTTTATCGCGTTGATACAGTGCGATCGCGTCAGCGAACCGTAGGTTTATTGCGTTCTCGTACAGTCAACGGTTCATCGTATTCTTCAGGTGGCTTTGGATTAGGACTAGCAATTTCCCAACAAATCGTCCAAGCGCATCGCGGACAAATAAGTGTAAACAGCGTACTGTCCAAAGGTTCGACTTTTCAAATCGAATTACCTTATGATTTTCCGCGTCAACGACTAATTACTAACCGCTCACAAATATAGTACATACAGCAGCTTATATTTACATAATATACAGTAGGGGCACGGCAATGCCGTGCCCTTACGACAATCTGAACTTACACGCTGTACTATATTTTGATAATGTAGATATTTTGGTAACTTATATCTTTATATATGCTGACATTTTTTTGTCATTTTTAACTATCACACTAAAAGATATAGTTACAAACCCACAGGTCGATGTCTCACTGCTTAAAATTCCTTAATTATTATTCAAGGTAATATCAGCACGAATAAAAATTATTAAAATCAATGACTTTTGTAAAAACCAACCCAGCTAATTCTTGGCTAAGGGCAACTCTCGCAGCAATCTTAGTTTCATTTCCAACGGCTTGCGTTCAATCAAATACTTTAACCAAAGCTTTTGAGCCTTCGGTCAAAGCCGAGACGAAACAAGCTCAAACTACAAGTGCAACTTATGCGGATGTGGAAGCTTTAGTGAATATGGGTCCTAGAGTTGCTGGTACACCTGTAATGGAACAAGCAAGTAATTACTTGAGCGAACAGTACCGCAAAGCTGGTTACAAAACCCAAATTCAAACTTTTACTTATTCCAAATTTGAAGATTTGGGTTCAAATCTAGTTGTTGATGGAACCACAATCAACGCTCAAGCGCTAAAAGGTTCGGTTCCCGGCAAGATTGATGCTTCTTTAGTTGCAGTTCCTAACTTTGGACGAGCAGATGATTTTGCTAAGGTGAATGTGAAAGACGCGGTCGCAATTGTCAAACGTGGCGAAATCCGCTTTGGAGAAAAAGCTCGAAATGCTGCAAATGCTGGCGCAATTGGGCTGATAATTGTCAACAACAAACCGGGTAACTTTGCAGGTGGTGCGTTGACTGAAGCCTCCAAAATTCCGGTATTGGGAATATCGAGTAACCAAGGTAACTCATTAATTGACCGTGCCCAGAAGAATCGGCTCAATCTCAAGCTGAATGCCAACGGGCAAAACCGCGTAGTTACAGGGCGTAACGTCATTGCATATCCAGAAGGCGTAACGCAACCTCAAGTAATAATAGGTGGTCATTATGACTCAGTAGCAGGTGCGCCAGGGGCAAACGATAACGCTTCCGGAACGGCGACTGTACTTGCGATCGCCCGAAATCTATCAGGTACACCGCTTGCACGTCAAGCTTGGTTTATCGCTTTCGATGGTGAAGAAGATGGGTTGCACGGTTCGCGGGCTTTTGTGAATGCAGCAACACCGCAGTTTCTGAAGGGGTTAAAAGCAATGATGAACTTTGACATGGTTGGTGTTAATAACCAACTGCAAATTGGCGGCACATCATCACTAACTGGGTTAGCCAAAGTTGTTGAACCGAAAGTTGAATTATTTGGTGGAAGTGCTGCAAATGGTGGCAGCGACCACGCTTCTTTTGCCGCCAAAGGTGTTCCAATTCTATTTTTCTATCGCGGTTACGAAGCAAATTATCACACACCAAACGATAAAACTGTAGACCCGAAATTACTGGATGAAACGACTCAAGTCGGCTTGGATATTGTTAGGCGTTTACTTCAGTAGGTAGACACCATCAATAATTTTAGGTGCGTTATGCTACGCTAACACACCCTACAATTTAACTCAAAACACATCCTTACACACACACTTGGATATCTGCAATGTCTGCTAATTTTTCTTTTAAAAACTCACTAACTAGTTTGTCTTTGATATCGGTTGGAGCAGTAACAGCTTTGGTAGGAATGCAAATTGTCCCGACAAAAGCACTTACTTCGGGTCTTCCAATCGCGCAGTTACCGACTGCTGCATTGACTAGTAATACAGATAGTAATTTTATTTCTAGTGCAGTCGAACGGACTGGACCTGCGGTAGTACGGATTGACTCGACGCGCACTGTTCAAAGTCGATACAGTGGTTATGGACGAATTGCGCGGGGAACTGGTTCCGGGTTTGTTCTCAGGTCGAATGGTTTGATTCTTACCAACGCGCATGTTGTCAATGGTGCTGACCGGGTAACGGTAACGTTGAAAGATGGTCGTAAACTCGCAGGTCGGGTATTGGGAGAAGACGAACGAATGGATGTAGCAGTGGTGCAAATTCAGGCTACAAATTTACCAACTGTTAGCATCGCCGATTCCGACCAAATAAAACCTGGAGAATGGGCGATCGCAATCGGCAATCCCCTTGGTTTAGATAATACTGTCACCGTTGGCATTGTTAGCGGTACAGGTCGTTCGAGTCGTGCAGTTGGTGCAGGACGCAACCGTAGCATGAGTTTCATTCAAACCGATGCTGCAATCAACCCCGGCAACTCCGGTGGCCCCTTATTAAATCAACGCGGACAAGTCATCGGAATCAATACTGCCATCATCCAAGGTGCCCAAGGTTTAGGATTTGCCATTCCCATCAACCAAGCACAGCAAATCGCCAATCAGTTAATAGCTCAAGCTGGTTAGAGGGAGTAGGGGGTAGGGGGAGTGGCAATACTGCATAGGTTTTGAGCCAAAAATTGAACGAAGGCAGACGGCAGGAGGCTCAGTTGGCACTTATGGGTTTTTTGTGAGGATTGGAACATTTCTATTAGGTAGTTTCGACGTAACTCCCAAGAAAAGAATCTTAGACCTTGTTTCCCAACTCTGTAATGCCAGAAAAATGGTCGGACAGAAAATCAACGAAAGTCTTTACCTTGGGAGATAAGTATCGCTGACTCGTGTAGACAGCATTAAGGAAGGTTGGGAATGTAAGGTCTGGCTTCAGCACTTCCAATCGTCGGCTGGTAAGATCCTCTTCAATCAACCACTCTGGCAAAAACGCCAACCCCATGCTGGCTAAGGCGGCTTGATATAACATGCTAGTGTTATTGGAGCGCATTGAGGCTGTCAGCTTGACCGTCTCCCCACCGTTAGGTCCATCGAAGAACACTCCATCGCCAAACCGCGAGTAGGTATAGGTGAGGAGCATATGCTTCGACAGTTCGCTGGGGGTTTTGGGGTATCCATTGTTGAGCAAATACTTAGGAGAGCCGACCAACCTGAATTGAATGAGGCAAATGCGTCGCGCAAGCAGTGAACAATCGGGATCGGAGGTTACACGTAATGCTAGGTCAAACCCCTCTTCCACCAAGTCCACTATTCGATCGTTCAGATTCAGATCTAGCAAAACATCTGGATAGTGAGAGTGGTATTCCGCCAAGGCTTTGGTGAACAACGGGTTGGCGAACCAAACCGGGGCGGCGATCTTGAGAATACCACGTGCGGCAACGGTCGATCTGCTCACCGCTGCCTCAACCACTTCCAAGCGATCGAGTATTTCTTGACATTGCTCGTAATAGACCATTCCCACCTCGGTCAGGCTCAAGTGCCTGCTAGTCCGATTCAATAAGCGTGCACCAAGGTTTCGCTCCAAATTCATTACATGCTTGCTGGTCATGGCTGTGGATAAGTTAAGCCGCTCGGTAGCGGCCACAAAGCTCCCTGACTCCACCACTTGACGAAACACTTTCATGCTTAGTAATGTGTCCATCGTGACTCCAAGATTTACTGATAGGAAACATACTAGCAATAAAATCGTGCTTGTTCAACTAGTAAGAAATTAGTATTATCAAGGAACAACTAAATTTTGAAGAGAGATAGTTATGACTGAAACAACAAGGATTACTACCCTTGATAACGGCCCCTTCTTGGTAACTGGTCCAGTTATCATCACTGATGCTGGCGGTCAAGCGTATCATTCTGAGCGGGAGCAAATCGCTTTGTGTCGCTGTGGTGGCTCAACCACGAAGCCGTTTTGTGATGGCGCACATTCAAAGCTCGGTTTCTCTGCCGCTGAGAAAGCAGTTCAACAGGCATCAGCCTGAGGATAAGTTGACGTATCGTCGCAGTTATTCTCAGTCCAAAACTCCTGAGGCTGGTGTTTGAGTAGCAACTGTGTAGGAGGTGCTGTTGCTACTTAAACCGCCTTCATTGTAAGCATTTCAAAACTCAATTTTTCTTCATGCTTAATCTTTTAAAGCAGCGTAATGGTCATGGAAAAATCAAGCATCACACCTTTGCATTTGAAGACAATAGACAGCACCGCCCCAAAAGACTCTACGCGCCGGATCGTTCATCGTACCTGGGGGCAGCGAAGCGGACCAATCACTCGCTTGGTTAGTCCATCTGACGTTGGAGAGCTAATCAAGCCGTTCGTATTCCTCGATTATTTTGAGGCGCAACCGCTTAATGCCTCTGGCTTTGGATGGCATCCCCACTCAGGCATTGCGACAATTACCTTTATGTTGTCGGGTGAAGCATTTTATGAAGATAGCACGGGAAAGTCAGGTATTCTTTCGCAGGGAGGTGTTGAGTGGATGCGTGCTGGCGGTGGTGTTTGGCATAAGGGGGGTAGCTCAGACTCACTCATGCAAGGCTTTCAACTTTGGATCGCGTTACCGCCTGAGCAAGAGCTTGCTCCTGCACAAAGCGTCTATCTGCCTCCTCATGAAGTAGAGTCAGAAGGGGCGGTGCGTGTGGTGTTAGGTCAGTACAGGACTGCAAAAAGCCCTATTGCTGCTCCGCCATCCATCAACTACTTCGCCGTGCGACTGAAAGATAGCGAGCATTGGCACTTTGAACCAGATGCAGGTCACACCGTATGCTGGGTCGCCTTACAGTCCGGAACATTGCACGCCGATCGTAATACATTCGCATCTGGCGAGCTTGTGGTTTTTGAGGAATCAGATTCTAACATCGATTTTTGTGCCCAAGGTGACACTACGTTTGTGATTGGTTCCGCTATCAAGCACCCACACAATTTGATGTTGGGTTCTTACTCGGTTCACACTAGCCTTGATGCCTTAGATCGAGGCGAAACTGAGATTAAACGTATTGCTCACAGGCTTCGGACTGAGGGTCGGTTGCCCTGAGTAAAATACTTGTGGCTGCTTTGCTGAATCAGGAGTTTATAGGGCGATCGCCTCATCTAATCGAACAATAGAAATATAAACCTTCGCACATAATATCTTAATCCCATGAACGCTCCTCCAAACAGTATAGCTGTCCATTATAGACATCCTTTAGAGACTGAATTTGACGACTGAGTGGCTGTTGAGCCATGTAATGCTGTTGAGATGCTACTCTTTAATCCTTGCGGAACAATTTTGAAATCTAGGTGTCTTTTGGTAATAATTTACTGCTAATTTGCTATATAGTTTTCTTCCGGATATACCGCGATAACAAAGAAAATTGGTGCAAGTAATCCCTTCTCACACCTAGTCATTATCACGCATGAGACTACGCTTTTTACTACTTAGCGTTG
>QQTW01003317.1_pt1 | contig 11873 bp, 18 predicted proteins | sample 1904831 | NCBI WGS metagenome assembly QQTW01 (sample SAMN09435610, study PRJNA476489) | Subsurface metagenome, whole genome shotgun sequencing project. | reverse complement strand
TCGATAAGCGGGCGTGATGCAAGGTAGCGAGGGGCATACAGCTCTGGCTTGAGTGTGCAAATGTGCTCTGCTAGTGGAAACCTGTCCAGCTGTGTCAGTTTCGATCTTCCACTGAATACAGTATAACCAACTTCTCATGGTGCAACTTTTGCAGAGCCTTCAGTGTATGTCGAGCGCCCTCATAGTAGCCTGTTCTTGCCTCTACCATGACAAACTCCTCCTGAGGGTCTATTTCAATCTCTTCGGGCCGTGCAAAGTAGAGGTCTATCTGAGACGGTGTAGCCTTGACGTTGTCAATCGGTCTCGCAGCCACCGTAACGATGATACACGTCTTCTGGAAATTGTCCTTTGCCGGTGTAAGGGCGACCATGGACCCAGAAATCAAACGCTTAGAATATTCCCATGCAATGCTTTTACCAGCTCGCGTAGTCGCAAACTGAACTCTAACAGCCACTCCCTGTGGAGCAAATGTGACACCAGCAACATGGACCTAGCATCCTGTTATTGAATGATGGTAAAAAGGTAGAAGAGAACTTGCCTTGTCATACACTGCAATTTGGCTATCATCACACATATCAGGGGTATTTCTGAACTGCTGAACAGCATCACGTAACGGGGAGATTGCGTCTTCTCGAAGAAGTTCGTAATGGGTCTCGAGATACTTCCTCCGATTCGGCCAAGGTTTGTCCAGTCTATTCGGTAATAGCTGTACTACTTCATCCTCGTTATCCAGTATCTCTTCGGCAGTTGGAACTTCAGGTCTTGACAGCCACGGCTTGCTACCTTCGGCTGGTGCTGTGTTCGCTGCCTCAACATAGGCACGAATGTCACGATTGAGTGGCTCCCTCGAATGAGTGTGGTCTGAAGAGGTGTTGCTCCAATGCTGAGGCCTACGACCCCGAGCGAACCTCTCAGTAAGGTGTTCATTCATATTGCCCTCAGAAGAACGTGGTCAAGATCTTTCATAAGCTATTTCGTGCCTGTCAGTATGGGGCTCCTCACTTGGGGAGAGTAAGAGACAGATGAGAAAATTTGACTATGTGAGACAAACGTGCATAGAGAAGCTGCTGATGAGGCGGCCACTTTGCAAGGTACAACGAAGATCACAAAATGAGGAGAAGAGCTCACAGGGCTGGAAATGCCATGCTGCAATCCACGAGTCAGACATTGAAGGTGCACAGACAACTTGTCGGGCCTGGGCTTCAACACTAATGCTGTGAAGGTAGGACGGATATAAAGAGACTTTGGGCCAGTAAGATTGCTCAATCTCAACTTACCTGACACTATCTGGATCCGCTTCTGCTGGCTTCGTCTGCCACAGCAGCCCGAAACACGTTCAACAACAAACCGCCTGTTGTTCCACCTCTTGTAGGGGCTTCTCGAATGACGAGCTTCTGTTCTTATGCTTGTACAATTTTTTTGGAAAAGGTGAGCTGGAATGATGAATCCCTCTCCGAGATCACGAAATACAGAGGTTGAACACTTCAACACACGCCTGATGCGGAAGGCACAATAAACACCGGCCAACCATCCAACCACTCAACCAATTCCCACTTGGGCAATTCTGGCAATCGCCAGACAACAATTTTTGAACCCGCAATGGTTGATTGTGGAAAGGCAGCTATGGACTCCCCTCTTTGACCTGCGATATACAGGATCTATGTCGCCTTCTGGCTACTAGTAATAGCCGGATTCGGGCTTCGTGGACTGTGAAAAGAGGCTCTTAGGCTCTTGGGCCCTTGACTGTTGTGGAGCAAGATCGCCCCGTGATACGTGAGCAAAGCCTGACCACTCGCCCCTCCTCTGCATACACGGTCACCGTGAGAACTGCAGTTACTGTCGGAACGCAGGTGTTCTGGTTTGTCTCCTTTGAACTTCAAGGGATTACAGTGTTGCGCTTTCTCATGCCCAGTTGTTCCTCTTCGCCTCCAACCCGATCGTCTCGAGCTGTAGGCTTGAGAGAGAAAACGAGCACCTGCTAGAGTCAGTGTGAGGAGGAGTAGAACTTGGGCATCCATAAGTCGTACCTTGGACCTTGTGCTTTAAATATATTATGCTGGGGCTCTGATACTTATGGGCTCAGAGTTACCGATTGATGTGGGCAATAAATTTTCTAGCAAACTAACTAACTACACCCTTTAGAGCCAAGCCAAATCTGATTGTCATGGGTCTTCCGATGGGCGCTGGGATGCCAGTGGTGGGTATTACATTCCCTGTCTTCATCAATGGCCACATTACTCCCGGCTATGTGAATGAACACACTGTGAATATTTCCTGTTCAAGTCACATCCATTGCATTCCTTCCGGCACGTTCGTTTTCAAGCCGACATGATAGCATGCAGCCTCCCATTTATGCCATCTCCAAGATCGATGCTGCAGCAGCACTGCAATTACCCAGTGCCATAAATTTTCTGACTTTCTTCCTTGCATGATGCCTTCCTTTGGAGAAGACGACGATGATAGAGACTTGGCAGGTACGGCTTCGACTGCAAGTCCTTTGGGCCAAATTATTGCGAGCTAAAAATAGCTTCCAGATTCTCAAGATGGCAGCTCAGACAATGATCTGGACGATCAGATGCAAGATGCCGATGATGCTGAAGGAGAAGGAGAAGGAGAGGGAGAAGGGGATGTAGAGAATGACGGAGAGGGGGAAGACGATGCTGGCGCAGACAGTGACTCGAGTCAAGGCTCAGAGATCGGATCAAGTTCTGCCCGTCCCAACCCCGAAGTTCTCTTGACATCTCCCTCTCCTCCAGGGTCGTCTACCAAAACCATCTCTGACGTGCCAACTATACCGAGTGCCAGACCTGAAGCTCTGACCGCATTGACTTACGACATTGTACCAACGATCGCTGCTCCACAAAGTACCTCCATTAATGCCATCACAGCAACAGCAGATATGCGGTGGGTTTTCAGTGGCGGATCAGATGGATACATTCGACGGTACAATTGGGTTGACTCGGTCAACGGCAAATTGATGCTCACCGTGGCTCAGAGACATCCGTTTGTGGACACCGTTGTGAAGGCTGGAGTAATGATGACATATTGGGAGAACTGGGACGTCAATTCTCGACTGGGCATGTCTCAAAATGCAGCTGATGCTGTAGTATCTCCTGTTTATTCTCTGGCGTCCCAACACCAAGGTTTATGGCTCTTGGCGGGACTTGAGTCTGGCAATATTCGGCTTCAATCAATCAGACATGATGAAGGAAAGGAAATTGCTCTTCTACAAAAACACACTTCTGCTGTCTCCGCCTTGTCTATTTCGTCCGATGAGAAGAGCTTTCTTTCTGGTAGTTGGGACAAAAACGTGCTCGATTGGGATTTGAATGTAGGTAAAGTTAGAACGACTTTCAGCTCGCCCGCAGGTCAAGTTTCCTCCATCGAACCACGTCCGCTGTCTTCTCTGCCCGTTCCAGAACAGTTAGCTGAGGCTCCCCCCATCAATGGGACGTTTGCATCAAACAATCACATCAATGGCGTCGGTCCTTCAGGTCTGACCAATGGCTTCGAAAACAAAGAACAAGATAACCCATCAGTGGAAAAGGCCGACTCTCCTGATTCCTTGTTTGGTGGCGACGACGGCGACGATGACCTCTTTGGCGATGGTGGCGGTCCGATCACAGCTAACGGCACCCAACTTGCCGACGCATTTGGTGAAGACGATGATGAATTTTCTCGTGCAATTGCCGACGGACCTCGTCCAGAAGGTGGTGTAACTGATGGCGATGAGAGCATGACAGACGCCACACAGCCACTACAGCCAGTGCAACCTCCGGCAGAAGCCAGTATTATAGACAGTGTCGCATCGCTTCCCAACGGCGTCTACACCCACTCCACAACAGCTCTAGCCAATGGTATTCCGCATGCTGATGACCTTGAACAATCTGCTCTTCCGCATGATGAGCACACCTCTGCGGGGTCTGGACCAACATCTGACACTATCTTCTTAGCTACTGCTATTGAAGGCACGATTCGAATATGGGATCGAAGACAGCCTGATCCGATTGCGCGGATTGCTCCTCGAAATACACCTCCGTGGTGTACAAGTGCCTGCTGGTCCCCTAACGGTAACTTCATCTATGCAGGACGGCGGAACGGTACGGTAGATGAGTATGATCTGCACCAGGGCCTCAATCAGCCATCCAGAGTCTTCAAGTTTCCTAATGGTAGTGGTGCTGTTACTTCGGTTAAGGCAATGCCAAACTCTCGACATCTTGTCTGGTGAGCTAAGCTTTTCTTGCTCAAGTACGGCAGCTGACAGGTGTAGTGCTTCATATGATATCCTTCGCTTGTATGATTTAAAGGAACCTCTAAGCAGTCGATCAACAGTCCCTTTCTTGATCGTTCCTGGTCATCGCACTGGTGTCGTGTCTCAGCTGTACATGGATCCTGCTTGCAGGTTTATGATTTCAACTGGGGGGAATCGGGGTTGGGAAGGCCTCTCCACTGAAGTTCTTCTTGGGTATGAAATAAATGTCGCCTCCTGATCTGTTTTGTTATTGTTCAGATGTCTCGAATCTACGAAGAAGTCCTAGCACTGCCCCAGATACAACCAGCATGTTCGATGTAGAATTTATCTCCGGGATGGTGGCCTCGTTTTATGCGCTGCAGATGAGCAATGATGAACCAGGCCTGAAAGCCCTTGAGAAGTGATTCCAGATTCCAAGCTCAACAATTTTCAGATGCTGTCTTCTTGCAAACAGTGGCATGTTGATAATTTCCAAATGCCACTATTTGTTTCCACCACCTTATCCTATTACCCTCTTGTCTAGGCAAAGGCACTACGGTCTGCGCAAAGTGTTGTGATGGTCTTATCATTGTCAAAGATTCACACATCAAACTGAGCCACAAATCGGTCTAGGCAGAAGTCATCCTCTTCTCTCCGTCTTGTGACACCCTTAACGATGATATTCACCAAGATATCAGGTTGCTAGAACAGTCTCAAGCTGGCACATGGTATCGAAGCACTTCTACTTCCTGCAAAGACTCATTAAAGCGGACTAGAATCGCCGGAGTGGCTCCCTCGCTACAATTCTCATGAGATTCTTAGCAGCAGATCCTCACACCCAATTCAGCAGAGAGTCTCGATCGTCAGTTCAGCTTTGAGAGGAGACATTTCTGCTCTCAGAAACACACAGGCACCTCATGCCTCTCCGACACGGTCTTGACGTGTCAGTCATCTCCTCGTCCTACGAAAGATTCACAGAGTATGGAGTCAATACACATGCGCGTTCCAAGCTCGTCACGGCCAAGATCGAGGCCCGATCCGGAGTTCAATTCTACATTGCCATCCGAGCCGAAGATCCCTTTCCCACAGAACAGAACAAGAGATATGGCTCGAGCATCTTGACCCAGGCGCAAGCGAAGGACTGTCCCGTCCGTCCGCTACCGGGGCGCCCTCCCGCACCGCGTAAAAGCAACCCAGATCCCGATTTCCCAGTAGCCAGAAATCCCTAGCCACACCTGCACCCAAACCTCCGCCCTTCGACCTCCTAGTCCAGGTCTACATCGACGGGCGCCCCAAAGCCGAGAACCGCTCCATCGTCACCCTCAACCGCAGCAGTCCGGCCTACGAACCCGAAGTCCTCCTGATGGGGCGTCGCGTGCGCATTCCGAGCACGACCGGCGGGCCGACGAGACAATGTTTCCACGACTGGGTGTTTACCGATGTGGGGATCGAGGTGCTGCTTGAGCGGATGGGTGTTGAAGATTCAGCCGAGTTCGATGCGAGGGATGGCGGAGACCATGAAGTTGCCGGGTTGGCGGATCTGCTGCAGGATGCGGCGAAGGTGGAGGAGGATGCGGAAAGAGGGGAGGAGGAAGCAGGGGAGGAGCAGGAGTTGAAGATCGGGAAGATCGAGGTTATTTTCACGCGCGTTGTGGTGGGGGAGGTGACGTATGATATGGCTGTTGCTGCCTCTCAGGGCCTTCAGGATGAGCAAGCGCTGTCGAAGAGGAGTGTAGGCAAGGATGTTACGCATACTACGAGGTAAGGCTCCTACCATTTGTCCCCCAGTATGGACGATAGGTGCAGATATTGACTAAGCCAAACGGCAGCATCGTCCCGTCCTTGCCAGAATCCAAATCCCCAATCTACGGATACAGCCGCATCAAATGGACGCACTACAACCCGAACGAAGACTTTTACGCCAAATTCCAATTCGACTATACCTCACGGGCTAAGCTGGTCAAGTGGGGCCTGTGTGACGAGGCGGGCGTCCCCACTGGAAAGGGGCACGAGAAGTACGAACACAGTCACAGCGTACAGTTCCGCACGGGAAATGTAAGCGCAGGCGAAGGTGACACAGAACAACAGCAGAGCGGAAGTCTCGGTCGTGGTGTCCATGGCGTTCAGACGGAAAACCTCGTCTCCTCGACGGAGCATACAAAGACGCACATCAAAGGGAGAGGGGAAGGTGGAGAGGAGGAAAAAGAAACAGCGTCGCTCAAGAGGGAAATAGCCCGTCTTGAGATCAGTGCACAAACAGATGCAGATGCAGATGCAGGCGCAGCCGGAGACGGAGAAGAAGCGCAGCACAAGCCAGTCAAGCGCAGGCATCGCACCGTCCGCCTCCCCCGTACGGACCAAGGTGAAAGGAGGGGCAAGGAGCTAGAAAGGCACGAGGAGCAGAGACGACGCACCATCAGTGGCGATGCGGGAGATGTGGTAGATGACCTTGTGCCGGCGAAGGGGGATGCTACATAGCATGAAGGATAGTGATGGCGGTAGGGGAGATGAGATTGAGTGTTAGGCTGAGGCTGAGTATGGAGATAACATCGACGAAGACTTCGAGCGTGTGGGGTTTGGGAATGGGGAGGATTGGGGGAGTTGAGGTTGAGGCCGAGGACACGATATCGGTCAGACAGGATGCTGTTGGAGACTTTTCAGATTGAGATTGCGGTGGAGCAAGAATTCAATCATGCCTAGTGTGAGAGGGAGGTATCATTATCTGCAAGTGGATGGCGCTGCTTCATTGCAAGGCAGGTGTTTTCCATCAACCATGCACGTTAAGATTTCACAATCGTGACCCAATAGGATAGTATTTTTGTATACAGAATCCTCGTAGTCCTGAATCCTCTTTCCTAGGCATGCATAAGTATCTTTTTGTATAACTTGTCTCATCTGGCGACTACAAGACCACCCTCCCTCAGGCAGAGGCTTTCATGTACAGCGCACTGGTGGATTAGCCCTTCTCCTTCTGAGATAGATTCTGCAGATAGAATGAATTTCATTCATCAGAAGGGCCGGTATGAGATGTATGGAAGAGGTCTATGGAAGATGCAGAACGATTCAATTTGCTGTACTGATTCAAAGGGCTAGCTAAGAATCACCAAATGTGCATATCCAACTTAAGCTTGCCGGTTGATCTCGCTTGGTCGTTGGCCTTCCCTCCTCTACTTCCCAACAACAACCATCTATCCAATCTCACCACTACTACACCACCCCCTCTCCGTGTTTACAATCTCGAACCGTGGATGACCTTGTAGTCGACGACCAATTCTCTTCCTCCATCGTTGATGACCAAAGCCCTGACGCTCCCTCGTCCTTCAGCAAATGCACGATCGATCTTGCTGTACAAGCCACCCTGATCGATGACTGACAGACCTTGCTTAACATCGCCACTCTCCGTCATGCAAACGAGTTTGCCATCATCACGCATGTCCAAGATACGATATTGCTTGAAAACCGGTCCTAACATGCTTTGTACAATGACCGAGTCACCAGGGTTGCTGACGAATGAGCTCTCCTCGTGGAGTTGACGGGTGAACAGATCAACACCAAGGTATCGAAGCTGGCCAGTCTGGGCAGAAGTTGAGATACGAATGACCTGACATGGACGACCCTGCAAAATCACCAAATCACCAATACGGATGAAGTGACATGGGATAGTGACTGTGTTGGGAGGAAATCCTCCGCGTGGCTCAACAAAGCGGACAGTCTCGCGAACGCCGTCGCTGACACGGGTTGGGCCGGACTCGTCACTTGACACGATTACTTCCTCCTTGCCTCCATGGTGATGGTGATGATGACTGAATGGATGGAAGACACGGTCAGCTACGCGTTCGACACCGCGCCGAAAGCTGTGGTAATGGCCTTCGTCGTCGTAGTAGCCCATATCGTTTCGGGGGGTTTTGTCGGCGGTACGAACTTCTTCCTTGGTGACTTCGATGTCCTCGCGAGGGGCCTGACGATGGTACTCGACTTCGTAGGTAGGGTCAATGCGACGGCGGTATTCACGCTCAGTAATGTCGATCTGAGACTCGTAGGCTTGGTCTCGTGCGATATTGCGGTCGATCTCGATGTTGACCCTGCTGTCTTCTGCTGGGCGATTGTAGCTGAAGAGATTGTCAGTCAACAGGTACAAGTGAAGATAGAGCCGAGAGGTAAATACCGTTCGCGAGTGAGCTCTACTTCAGGATATTTGTTGTCACTTCGATTGTAGCTGCACAGAAAGTCAGTCACAGCTCTGGCAAATGAATTGTTATGGCGGCTTGAGACTCGAGGCAGAATGGGCAAAGTAGATAATGGTTTTTGAGCACGTGTCAGACATACCGTTCTCGAGTAAGTTCAACCTCAGGATACTGCTGATCTTTCTCGGCGTAGACACGAATATCCTCTCGTTCTTGTCGGTGGGGCCGTCTATCTCTCAAGTCGATTTCGATCTCCTCACGAGTATCTTCCCGTCCGACGCGCGAAGTGGTGCGAGGAGGTCTGACTGTGCCCTCTACCTTTGTGGTCTCAGTCGTGGTAGTCTCAGCGGAAGCGTCACTCCGGTACGTAGACGGGAAGACACTAATGGGGATGGGGACGCGGGCGTCAAAGTCCAGATTGCCTGGCTTTACGGGCGCCTTGCTCTCGAATTCCTTTCAGAGCTGAAAGGTAGACGAGAGAAGACTAAGGGGTTCAAGTCTTCCAAGTAGAAGGGGGCGTTTTTGGGTTGAGCAAAGAGCTTTTCTGCAGAGGCTGATTGAGTGAGTCTTGGAAATGGGAAACACAATTATTTTTGATAAAGCTGTGGAATGTTGTGGGGTTTGTGGAGTAGGACGATGCAGAAGCGAGAAATGGAGAATGAAGAGCGGCAGGAAAAAAGAAGTGGGCAGGGGGGAAGAGGAAGGGGAAGAGAAGGAGTCTGTGCTCTTGCTAACCTAGCGAACGAATCCAATGTCAACAAAGCCAGACCTAATTGAGCCTAAATCCACCTAACTTTTGGGGGACGCTGAAACTGCTCTCCAATTAGAGCTTGGCGCTACCCAAGCCCCCTTTTCCTTCACCATATCCAATCGAGATCATGCCGATTGGGCTCTCATCCCATCTTATCTCAGAACAAGACTAGAGGTTAATTTATTCAGCAATGATTGCAGGCAGACTCAGACAGCAAGCATCATATCTCCAGCGTATATTAGCAGCTTACCACTCACCTATCACCACCTCAGTCAAGGTGATACAGGCAACGGTTTGCACACCTACGTACTCGAGTAGTAACGCTTTACATCGTGGTGGAGATTCATTGGGCCCCATCCACACACCAACTGCATGATCCCAGCCACAACAGCTTTCCCATCCAGCTCCAGTCACCTGCACATGGATGACTCTTGCTTCCAAATGGTCCGATCTATGGAACGCGTGTTGCAGAGATAGAGAACAGCTGCGGGGCTTCTGCAAGCCACCCAGTCTACCGTGTGCAAGCTCTGGCTCGGGTTGTACGGGAGCAGTGATGTTTAAGTCTACTACGTGCTCCGTACTATGTACGAGTTTAATTACGGCAAGCCTCACAGCTCTGCTGCGCAATTCAAGAAGAGAAGCAAACCCTTACAGTGCCTCGAGTCGACTCTAAAACCGCTCTCAAGTCCCATTGCCTCTATTGTCGGCCTCTGTCTAACTATACCTCCGATCCCCGTCCCTCATGCCCAGTCATGAAACCAAAATATGCGCCTGTATACCATGTACAACATGCAGACCTGGTTGAAGAGGCCCTTTTCCATCACTGACGCTGGATGCAGTCCCACTCATACTACCGAAATATTGGTCAGTAAATAGGTGCAAGATGCATGCAGGAGACCACTTACCACTCTCCCTTCCTCATCACCCGTATAAACCACTTGGGGCATGGGTAGAACACAAGAAATCCCAGCCCGAACATTGCCGCCATCTTCGCGGCTGTTATCAATATGATTCAGCTGACGGATGAGTTCCAGCTCAAAGTGGCCACCACGGATGACCTTGCTCCACACCTTGACTATGCCATGTCTATACCCAGTAAAGAAAATCTCTCGCTCGAGCCATTCATTTCCAGCGCCTTCATAAAAAGCACAAGATAATATCGAGTCTTCTGTGTTGTCGCCTGCCGCTTGGTCAAGAAGCAGGTCACCGTTGAGGGTATACATGACAATTCTTGAGCCATGACAAAGCACAATATCCCCATTGACATCGTTAATCCGCGCACAGTCAACCGGCCTGGCTTTGGTCAAGACACGCACGAATTCAAGCCGATTCAAATCCCACAGAATCACCGTTCCATCGGTCGATGCTGAAAGCAGTGCGCTGAATGACCTTGACAAAGCAAGTACATTGACCGTGGTCCGGTGTCCGAAGAGGGACGATCGTGGCTGCAAATCCACGTTCTTGCCTGGCGAAAGAAGATTCCACACGGAAACCGTACAATCAGTGCCAGCCGTCACCAGGGTCTGCGAATCAGCAAATATTGCAGAGGAAAGCTGTCCAATGTGCAGATGCTCGAAATGACCAAGGAGTTTTCGACTGTCCGCGGAGTAGAAACGAATACTGCCATCGGCAAATCCCCATTCCATGTACTTCTCATAATTAGGAGGGATATTCAGTCTGAAAGCCGCCGAGCACAGAAGACGATCTGACTTCCAGGAAAATGACAAAGACGCAACTCTTTCTTCGCTATTGAGAAGCGGAGACGGTAGTCGAGTGAGTGACTCAGCAGCCCTGTCCAACCGTTTGTATTTGTGGCGAACCTCTTCGCGTGCAGGGTGCGCCTTTTGAAAGACCTGATACGGTGTTTGCCCGAAATTGTGTATGATGCCAATCGTGGCCAGCTGCTCCACTGAATCCGTGATACTGTCAAGATCTCTTGCTCCCTGGTATGACAAGTGATGAAAGACGTTAACGGCTTCGACGGCGGCATCGCCTTTTTGTTTGTGTCCAAAGACCAGATCGATCCATTTATGTAGATTGCGACTAACATGAAGACTCTCGAGAGCTTCACGGTGCTTGGCGATGAAAATTTTAGGATCTCCTTTGGCCCAAGGAGGCAGCTCCACCGAACTGATGGATTGACTCGAGTTCTGGCGAGCACCAAACTCGTACGAGTTCAAATTCAAGAGAAACTCGGGCAGATAGAAGAATTCTGGCGTCAGCTCCCGCACATCCGTCATATTTATTCTAGATGCCGAGTCCCAGGCCTTGCCACACGACGATGGATGAAAGGCGATATCTCAAACTTCCATTATCTGATGTTAATCAACACCATGGCTGGCAGAACATTTAACGATCTCACTCAATATCCTGTATTCCCTTGGATTTTAGCGGACTACACCAGCGAGGAGCTGGATTTGACGAATTCGAAAACATTTCGAGACCTTTCCAAGCCAATGGGATGTCAGACACGTGAGCGGGAGGCAGAGTATAAAGATCGCTATGCAACCTTTGCGGAAATGGGTGACCACAATTCACCAGCCTTCCATTATGGTACTCATTATTCCTCTGCAATGATCGTTACTTCGTACCTCATCCGGCTGGAACCCTTCGTCAAATCATACCTTTTACTGCAGGGCGGCAGTTTCGACCACGCTGACCGGATGTTTTATTCGATTGGCAAGGCCTGGGACTCGGCATCTAGAAT
>QQTW01003316.1_pt1 | contig 11875 bp, 8 predicted proteins | sample 1904831 | NCBI WGS metagenome assembly QQTW01 (sample SAMN09435610, study PRJNA476489) | Subsurface metagenome, whole genome shotgun sequencing project. | reverse complement strand
AAAGGGGCAGATTGCCACACCGACAAATCCACTCCGTTTTCCACAAGTTCGATAATTGTACCAGACACACCAGCAGGCAGCGCCTGTCTCGTCCGCTCATTGGCAACCAGCAGCGTCTGCGCCCTGAGCTTACCAGGCATAAAGCGATGTAAGAGGTCTGAAAACTGGCGGCCCAACGTCATTATCAGTTCTGCTAAACCGCTCTGGCGAGACTGAAACGCTGGTGGAAATTTCATACTGCCGTTCATCGGTCCGATGACTACCGGCGCTCCGACAGCAAACATTAGGGAAGGGTATTTTGGCGCGACTGGTATCGGCTCATGAACAATATCAATTTTGTGTTCGCGAACCAGTCGGCGGACAATGCGACGCTGGGTAATCTGTGTATCTAGGTGAATGAGCAACCCTGTAATCACTTCCCCCACCCGTCGCGGCAAAAACCGCCTGCAACGACATAGCAGCAGCTGTAGCCAGGTGTCAGCCACAAAGTGCATCCGGTTGCAATCTTCAGGAAACAGCTTCTCCAGTTCAGCTTGTGTACGGGCATGGACCACCAGCCATGCCTCAATATTGCGTGAGCGAAGCAGCCGGAAGTAGTGCAGTGGCAGAAACGCTTCACCGCCAAATTGAGCAGAGGCATGTTCAGCAACAATAACAACTCGCATATCAGGTTTCCATTCAAATGATAATTTTGGTGGGTACTCCAACTGCCGTGGCTCTAGTTGGTAGCTTATTCAAGCTTGACCTCCTTTAAGGAATACGCTGTTAATCAGGAAATCACTAAGGAGTTTTGGCGGGTCTTTTCGAAGCTTGCGTTGCAGCACCCACCGCCACTTCGACAATACAAAACCGAAAACCCAGGCTACATCACTCAGGGATGCATACAGCCAACCGTGGTTTTTGAAAAAGTACCGCCGCCTTGAATTAAACCAGTACTCGGGTAAGCGCTTAGGTGGGCACTTAGTGTCGGTCACTCCTGAACTTTGTCCAACAAGATGCACAACTCGGCTCTGAGGCACGTACCAACAGGGCCAACCGGACCTATTCACCCTTAAGCAGAAATCTACCTCTTCGAAGTACATGAAATATTTCTCGTCTAGCAAGCCTACCGATTCAAACACTTCACGGCGAACAATCATGCTTGCTCCAGCCACCCAATCAGTTTGGCAGGTTTCTTCGGAAACAGGAGGCGCAATTACCCACTTTGACAAGATCCTCGATACCAGTCCAGTATTCAAGCCACGCTCAAACTCACCCAGCACAGTATGAAACCGAAAAGCCGACCGCTGCGGTGTGCCATCGGGCTCTTCCAGTCGGCTGCCAGCAATTCCCACGTTGGGATGTTCATCCATGAAATCCACCAGTACCTTTAAGGCACCGGAGCGAACAATTGTGTCTGGGTTAAGTAACAGAAAATAGGGTGGTGGATTGGTTGACTGTAGTGATCGCGCGATCGCAGCGTTGTTGCCAAAGGCATATCCGCCGTTGCGGTCTAACGGCATCAGCGATGCCCAGTCACCCCAACCCTCGGTTTCAATCACGGCTCCAATTTGTTCAACTGAGCCATCGCCAGAAGCGTTGTCAGAAATTACAACACGGGTACTTGGTAGCGATGTCGTGAGCGGCTTGTCCTCCAGAGATTGAACTTCACTCACCAAGGAGCGCAAGCAGTCGATGGTTAGACTGGGCGTTCGGTAGTTAAGGATTACTACAAGTAAACGGGTCGGATTATCTGGCTGAGTTACCTCAGGCATAAATTGTTCTCTCCAGCAGTTTTAGATTTCGTTATATAGGCAGTTGAGAATCACAAGCTCATTTCTTTCTTCTGCACAAAATAAGCTCGTGTAGCCTTCTGGATCAAAAGCGGATAATACTTTTTATAACTAATTTGAATAGGTGATTGATGCCTGTAATGTCCTCCTGTGAATTTTGACTTTTATTTGTTTATTATTTCCTCGTATATTTTATTGATTGCCACTGCCTTTTGTTTCCACGCAAATCCTTGTGCTCTCTCGACTGCTTTCATTGACATTTTTTTTCTTAACTCTTCATTTTCAACCAATAATTGGATCTTATTCGCTAATCCCTGTGTTAGAGCCTCTCTTGATATAGGTGCTATCTTAAAGCCTGTTTCTTCAGTGACATATTCAGCGATTCCACCATTATCAGCAACAATACAGGGTAATCCACAAGCCATTGCCTCTAATACTACTGCTCCACCAAACTCTCTTATGGAAGGAAAGCAAAAAATATCAGCTTTCCTATAAAATGTTAAAGTCTCCTTTTGGTCAACCCATCCAGCAAAGCTAACGATCTCATTGATGCCTAATTTTTGAGCTTGCGTATGCAGGTTATCTTTTTCAGAACCATCACCAACTATAGTTAACTGTATTCTCTCTTTAACTTTTTTATTTAAACAACTAACTGCTTCAAGAACAATATCAGCACCTTTGTAAGGAACTAGTCTACCCAAAAACAGTAGATTTACCTGAGTAACGTCTTTGGCAACTGTTAGCTTTTCAAAAAACTCTTCTGCAACACCATTTTCAGGAAACAGTTTAACTCTACTATTCTCAATTTTAAATTTCGCCTGTAACATATTTAGAGTATATGTCGAACCTACTAATATTTTTTCTGCTCTTTTATAAGTTTCTACATAACCTGGTATCAATCGGCCCAAGTGTCTTAAAAAGTTAAAGTAGGCAAATTCTTTTCTAGCTATCTCTCCAAATCCTTTGGGAAACGGAACTCCTCCATTAACAGGACCTAAAATAAAGGGTGTATCCTTATTTAATCTAATAACTTTAACCGGATACCTGGGCATCATGGGAGTTATTGCGTGAACAATATCGTAGGTTTTACTTAAAATTTTATTTTTGAACTGTTGATAAACTTTCTGGTTGAATTCTGCATAGATAAAATAGCTAAGTGTATTAAGTAAAGGCCAATTAACACCTTTCTTGCCGATAGTTATACGTTCGACAATGCGATAATACTTTGCAAGTAAGGTACTTTCAGGAATATAAACAATTTCTTCATCATTACTCCTTACCTTTTCAAGAGCCTGCTTATTTCTTTCATGCGTGACAAGAGTTACGTTAACAATTTTACTGAGTTCGTTAAAGAATTGATATCCTACTAATGGAACAGAAGGCATATCAGGATTGCACTGCTCTATAATTAATAAAACCTTTAGTTTATTACTATTCATTTACTAAAACTTTAATTGTTTTCAGTAAGCACTTAGTCAAGACTCATGCTAGCCTTAAATGTGGTAGACAAGACACCTGCCATATCAAAATAAACTTAACGCTACCTCTACTGTGTCTCCATGCGAAAATTTACTGAAAGTTTCACTCACTTTAAGCCTTAATGCTGCTATATCTCAGTGAATGTGCGGACAGCGTCTCTTATCGAAACAAGCTAATCTCTTAACTGTTGATACACGCAGCAGCAAGTTCTGCGCGATGATAATGCGTTTTTTCTAGTGTTTTGGATCGGGCGAGTACGAGGCTGTTTGTGACTATTTCAGCTAACCGGGTGCGGTTTCTGTGGGCTTCGACTAGTGCCGTACTTAGGGTATTAATATCGCCAGTTGGTACGAGAATCCCGGCGTTGTGGTTTTCGATCAGCGCATCGGTTCCTGGGTTACGGTAGAGAATTAATGGCAAACCACGGGCCATGCCCAAAAGTACATTTCGACTGATCTCGGCGGTGAGGTTAGTCACCACTAACACGTGCGCCTGTTCGAGTGAGTTAAACAAAGGTTGACCGTAAGGTACGCTGCCGATGAAACGAACCCTCTCCGTGAGACCTAGTTCTTGGACTAGTTGCTTGTAGCTTTCTAGGGCATCACCGTCCCCCACCACGTCAAATTGCAAGTCAGCCCCGCGTCGCAACGCGATCGCCATCGCTTGCAGTACATGATCAGTAGCTTTAATAGGTGTCTGCCGTCCAGCAGCGATTAATCGCAGTGGTTGCGAAGCATCCATTAAACGTTTTTGCCGTAAGGCGGCCTGCTCGTCACTAAGCAGAATTTCTTCTTTCACGAAGCTGCGATCAAATGTGTGGCAGTAGTCACCCCACACTTCCTTAAACCGTTCGGCTACTGAAGCGTTGTGTGTGAAGACCAGGTCAGCATTGCGTATTGCACTACAGCAGAAGTCGTCGAAGCGCTTGACCATATTTTTCCTGATCATTCGCTTAATGGAGTTTGCTTCCTGAGCAGCAAATCTCTCCATGCGGGGAAATGGATCGGCACCGTCAAACACATAAATGCGCTTCTTGCCATGCTTTTTCGCAATTGACCAGACAATCTGACCCAACGAAACTGGGTGTCCGTTGTAGTCAGCCTGTATGATCGAAGCCCATTGACAAGCTCGATGAAGTTGACGTTTCAGTTCAGGAAGCTTCCTGAGCAACGTTTTCAATGAGTAGTAGTTTGGCAGGGGGAAAAAATCGAACCCTTCCTCAGCTGGATCAATTTCGACTAGGTTGAAGCTGCCGCTGTCGCGTACGGTAAGTTCATCAATGTATCGAACAGCTACACCTAGTCGACCGTATGGCCTCCACGCTTTGGCTTGCGCTCGCAAATCTTCGAGCCACATGTCGCCAAGAACAAACCGATTTGGCGACGAGCCTTTTCCAAAGGGTACATAATTAATTAACAGGTAATTCATACTATGCGTTTTTTGCAATGAGAGATTAATTTTGTTAAAAAATACTCTATTGATGCTCCTAACAAATAGCAGTTTTTTTTTACAAGTAGTAGTATAATGCTTATGAAGTTTAGCCGATTCGGTGATAGTTTTTCCTCTTATCTCCCTTGCTTTTTATCTATTTTCTTTCACACAAATTTTTCGTTTATATTACAACTATCAATAGGATGTAGAGTGTTTAAACAAGGAGTGAAACATAACTAGTCGTTCATTTTCAAACTCCAGCAACTGACATGTTTTTCTTCACAATAAACCAGTTAGATTGCAAAAAAAGTTGATGCCCTCTCAATACGCACTTGAGGCTGATCATCCTATTAATTCTTCGACGAGCATTAGAATGACATATTTAGTCAACTCAATTTCCGTACTTTACCCGTAGCAGGGATCTGAATAACACTGTAATGTTCTTTTATTGTTTTACACCCGGCAACAGGTGATTGACAATCCGTAAATACACGGTGGTCACATAATAAAGCGGTCTGCTAAGGTAATGCAACTAAAAAATAGTTACAAAATATTATCATGAATATCAAAAATATTTATTCTCAGATTGAAAGATATTGTTTTTCTAATGATAGTGTGTTTTACTGGAGGTTAAGAGGAGACACACAAAACTTCTGAACATCCTATTGAAGCTAAAAACTATTTATTTGATACATTAAACGAAGTAAGTTTTAATAATCTTATCTATTTGCATACTTATTTTTTCTCTTTTTAGAGGGAACAGGAGATCCAGAAAGGCTCATAGCATATGAGGATAGTAGACTATTTCGAGCGCGCTTACGTAATCAATCTGTCTTACAGAAAGGACCGACGCAGGATGATGGTCCAGGAACTGAAGAAGATTGAGATGCCCCTCACGCTGAACAAGACTGAGATATTTTCCGCGATCCAACCGGACAACGCTGGGGCATTCCCGAGCGTTGGGGCGCGGGGGTGTTTTCTGAGTCATCTGGCTATCCTGAAGCAGGCGAAGGAGGACAGTTTAGGCCAAGTCCTGATTATGGAAGATGACTTGACAATTTCGAGACGGTTCAAGATGGACCAAGAGATCCTCATCGATCAGCTACAGCGGACTGATTGGGGGTTCGTCTACTTCGGACATGTCGAAGAGGTCGGGGCATCCTCCCCCGTTACACTCCGGCTGTTTTCCGGACCGATGATGACTGCCCACTTTTATGGCATAAACGGCGTGATCTTCGACCGACTGATTTCGTTCTTGGAGGAACTACAGCGGCGACCTGGGGGGCATCCCGACGGCGGTCCAATGCATATTGACGCGGCGTATTCGACCTTCAGAGCGCAAAACCCGGACATCGCTACATTGATTGCCTCTCCGAACCTGGGGTGGCAGCGGAGCTCGCGCAGTGACATCTCTTCTAATAAGTGGTTTGATCAGGTGCCCATCTTTAAGCAATTTGTGGCTGTAGCCAGGGCGGGCAAAGTTCTGCTGAAGACTAGCGGAACCAGGTAAAAATAACCTGGCTGTTAGCGGAATTAACTGATGAGCGATCGCTACCATTAGACTCGCCGTAATAACGACAAGCGATCGCCTGTTACCTCTTTTGTTTCTTTCCCCTGCAACACAAGTCCTGATATTCCCCCACAAGTGAGCGCAAAGATCGGGTTAACCATACCATTCAAGACACAGTCTAGCATGTACAAAGTTAAGACTACTGCCAGCACAGTAGCGGGCGCTACTTTGGGATGAGACCACAAACTGGCCGGATAACGTAACCAGAAAAAGCTTACAACAGGTAGTAATAATGATGCTGTTAAACTAATCAGGCCAACAACACCGTTGGAGCCAAACACGATTATCCACAAGCTATCTGTGATTGAGACATCCTGACCAAAATCGTTGTATACACGACTTCTCCCAAATCCTCCCCACCCAAAAATCATTCTCTGCCGCGCCTTCTCCCCAAGGATTATTTCATTATCAAATCTAAACTGTACGGAGGCCACCCGATCAGCATCAAACACCTGTGACATATAAGAAGTAATCTGCTCGCCAGGAAAGTTTCCAGTTGTTCCCAAGTGCAGGTAAACTGCTATACCCACAATGACAAGAAGTATTGGGAGAGCAGTGCGAAACCACTTGGTGATGAATAGTATAACGAGCCCTAACATTAGTAAGGCGTACGCACCAGTGGCTTTAGTTAAAATAAATGTTATCAGTAATACAACCACAAGCCAACTGACGGGAATGCCCCAAAGTTGCTTGATGACGCCAGTTCTCCACAACCAAAACCCTATCAGCGACGCTGCCATCATCCACACGCCCACCATAAGACCGCTCTCCATGAACACCGCCGGTCTATATCCCCCATAGCGAATCGATAGTAGATAACTAGTAGAAGGGTGAGTGAAGCCGTAAATGAGCCCGTGCAGATTTACACTCATACGGCTTTCATACAAGCATAAAGGAACATAAATTAGCCCGCAAACGAAAATACCAATCGCCAACTGGCGCAGCCCAGTCAGGCTATTGAGATATATTCGACCCAGAAAATATGGCAATCCCCAGGTCACAGTTTGCCCAAGAGAGGCTGATATTCCATCGTACAGGCCCAGGTCATTAGTAAGTGATGAAGCAAGTGGGCATATGCACCAGATCAGCATTGGCAGGTCAAGCCAGCCGAATCGAAATGAACTGAAGCGTCCCACATCATAAATGACAGTAGCTAGCAAAATACCATAGCAAGTTGCTGACATCTTGGTATAGTCTGGAATGCCCGGCAACTGATATTCTGCTAATGGTAGGAATAGCCATGCTACGATGAAACTTACAATAAGCGCCCGTCGAGCCGGAAGCAACTTGAACAAATAAAGGACGGCTGGAATCCAGCCTAACATGACAAGAGATGCCAAAAGAATCATAAGCTTTGTCGAGTATGTATATGGACTGATTTTTCATAAACAACCGTAGAGCTGCTGATAGCTGCTATGTTGTCTTGTCGGCTTTACATTGCAAAACTCTTATTAGAAATGGCAGTGTGTAGTCCAGCTTCAAAGCGATCCGTAGCGTCATCCCAGGTATAACTCGTGGCTCTGGCATAGGCAGCTTCAGACATTGACTGCCATTCAGCGTCAGATAGGGTACAAATCTGTTCTATAGCTCTTGCCATATCTTCAGGGTCTTCGGGTTTTACAAGCACTCCCGCACCACCGGTCAAAAGCTCTGGAGCAGCACCAGCAGGTGTACCAATGACTGGTGTTCGGCAAGCCATTGCCTCCAAAATCGGCAGACCAAAGCCTTCCAAACGGCTACCGAAAAGCCATGCATCACATCTGGAGTAAAAGTCTTTCAAGGTACTCTGAACAGGACAACAAGCATACTCAGTGCCGGAAGGCAATGGTAGATCGGGCGACGGGCTATTATCCCCGAATGCCACTAGGCGCAAATTTGAGATTTTCTCAGTAGCCAAGGTAAAGGCTTTAAGGCTGATATCGCATCCTTTCCAAGGAGTTGGAGAATATAACATGCCAACTGTAGGGACGGGTTGTTTGCCACGAGGTGGTGCGTAAAACTGTTCAATATCTATGCTATTCGGGACAAAGGAAACATTGCTATTGCTGTATCGATCCTGCATCAAGTTAACCAACCACTTTGAAATCGTAATTTTGTGCAGGGGCAGTAAATATGTAGCTTCCACTCTGTCTTTGGGCAAGTAGTCAAAAGCCTCATGATGCTGGACAAAGTAAGCTTTTGCCCCTTTGGATTTAGACAAATTCGCTACCCACTCAGCAGTCTCCCACCAAGTAGCAACAACCACGTCGGCATTAGGTACATCAGCATCTGTAACCGGGCGATAGTGCTCAAGCACTCGGCGTGGAACATCTACACCGTCAAAGTGAGACAGCTTGCTCTTAGCCACAGAAATCCACCCCCGACCCTTTAGCAAAGATTGTACTTGTTGGCGTAGATCTGGTTTAGCTGTGGGTTTAGAAATGACCAATACCTCATGACCCCGCTTTTGCAGACGCTCTGCGTAGATCGCAATCACACGATTCCCACCACTAAGGTTGAAACCACCCATAACAAACGTAATTCTCATGTGGAAACACACTCGTTAAAAAAACTCTTGACAGGGAGTCCGAAACAGAGAATTGTAAATCTGCCTGCTAGCAATGCCCAGCTAGGATTTGCGATTGACTTGCTGATCTAATTCCTTACCTGTAGATTTAACAGCCAGGGCTAGCAAACTGCGCCACGCACCTATATTGCTAGGCTGAGTCAGAACTGAACGTATTCCCAAGGTCAGCGCCCGCAGCTTTTGATCGGCTCGATGCTCTTGCCAAGCACTACCCATCAGTAAACCCTGGATATGCTCCGCAGTCTTCATCACTGACTTGTCGCTACCTTGTGGCGGGGTAGGCAGCGGACAGCCACGCTGCAAATCGTCACTGCCTTGCGTACGTCGCTGCCGTTGCAACTCAATGACTAGGGAGTCGAAGAACTCTCGCTCGACTGTGCGTTGCATATGAGTTAAGGAGGAGTCATGCAAGCGGTAGTGATACTCAATATCAGGTAGATACCAAACTCGGCACAACTCGCCAATGCGTAGCTGTAAATCAACATCAGCGGCAATATTTAAAGACGGGCGACCACCGCCCGAGGCTCGCAACACTTCAGCACGCACGGCAAAGGTGTTGAAGTGGTTTCGGGTAATCCCGTTGCACAATTCTTCAGTAATTTCTTCAGCCTCTTCCCCACATTTAAAATTGGCAATCAAGTGTCCTTTGACAGCAATGGTGGAATAGTTACCACACACCGCGCCAAAATCGGGATGCCTGGATAGCCAGTCTACCTGGCGTGCCAGACGTTGTGGTGGATAGAGATCATCGGCATCACAACGCATGATAATTTCGCCACGAGCTGCAGCCAGACCCGTATTCGCGGCAGATACAAACCCCTTACAATGGCTATTGATAACCCGCACCCGCTCATCATCTATTGCTTGCACCCGCTTGAGGGAAGCATCTGTGGAGCCATCGTTTATAACCACTACTTCTAATGGAATGTCGCGCTCCTGCAGAATTGAAGCTAGAGTAGCCGATATGAAAGGCTCGGCATTGTACATAGGCACAATAACGCTTACCATGGGCATTGCGTCTCTTTCCTCATCTCACTAACTAGATCATCGAAATTAACATCTTCACTTGGATAAACTACTTTGCAGACATTACTACTTAGAGCTTCTCTGAGTCACAATTTGGTAATCGTTTGAACGCAGCACAAGCCAGTAGTTTCCAACCCTCGACCGCGAAGGGTCGAACTGCAATGGCTTGTGTCCCGTAGATGAGCGCAGTCTGACGTTGACCACTGTTGAATGCCCACCATCCGTACTGGAGCCTGAAGTGGTGCTGAGAGAACCGACTCGATTCAGGACGCCACGGTTCCGTCGCCTCAAAATGTCCTTCGATTCCCCTTCGTTGCCATGCTTGTTCGCAGGCCTGTCTTGCTTTGCTGCGCTGTTGTTCTTGCGCTTGTTGACTGACTGAATGCATGCGCAGCCGATACTTTAATACCGTATCCTTCAGGTTCGCTAACGCACCAACTTCACCTAACCTAAGCCACAAATCCAGGTCCTCAGTTGGCAACATTGCTTCGTTATAACCACCGAACTCTATGAGTGCCTTTTGGCGAATCATAGCGCATGGGTGGCAAATGCTAGTGTGTCCAGCTAGGATTAATTTCTGAATCTCAACATTACTCTGCGGCAGCTCGAGGCGAGTCAGCAGGCGTCCCTTTTCGTCTATCAACTCGAAGGAACCACCGACGCAAACAACATTAGAGTTACTCTCCAGAAAATCGACCTGGCGGCTGAACCGTTCGGGCAATGCTACATCATCCGAATCCATTCGTGCAACATATTTACCCTGTGCTAATTGCAGCATCTCGTTTAACGCTACTACGTACCCTGTGTTCGGTCGGCTGACCAAGCGGATACGCTGATCTTGTTCCGCGTACTGCTTGAGAATCGTCAAAGAGTTATCAGAGGAGCCATCGTCGATAATTAGGAACTCAAAGTTATTGAAAGTTTGGTTAAGAACACTCTCGACTGCCTCTGCAACATACTTTTCAGTGTTGTAAACGGGCATCAAAACTGAAACAATTGGATTATTGTTCATTTTGAATCATGACTTGGTAATTTTTTGAGCGCAGCACAAGCTAGCAATTTCCAGCCTTCGCGCTTGAAGGGTTGAAACGTGATCGCTTTTGTCCCGTAAGTGATAGCTGTCTGACGCTGGCTGCTATTGAAGGCCCACCAACCGTACTGGAGCATAAACTTGTACCGAGAGGAACGCTCTGGTCCGGGACGCCAGATACATTCTTCACTCACATTCACCCGTGCCTCGATTCCTCGTCGCCGCCATGCTCGTGCAAAGGCTTCTTTTATCTTGATGAGCTGTACTGTTCTATCCTGCACACTGATTGAATTCGCATGAATCCGATACTTCAAGATTGTGTCCTTTAGGTTTGCTAACGAACCTATCTCACTTAACTTGAGCCACAGATCTAAATCCTCCGCTGGCATCATTGCTTCGTCATACCCGCCGACTTCTATTAGTGAAGCTCGACGAATCATAGCAGATGGGTGGTTGTAGCTGGTATGTCCAACCAGCAGCAATTGCTGAATCTCATCATTACTCTGTGCTAGTTCAATGCGCTTTAGCAGGCGTCCCTCTTCATCAATTAACTCGAAGGCACCACCGACCCAAAGGACATCAGCTTCACGCTGGAGAAATTCAATTTGGCGGGCAAAACGCTGCGGCAGAGCTATGTCGTCAGCATCCATTCGAGCTATGAACTCGCCTTTGGCTCTAGACAGCATCTCGTTTAACGCGACTACGTACCCCGTGTTCGGTCGGCTGACTAAGTGGATACGCTGATCTTTTTTCGCATAGCGCTTGAGGATTGCCAAAGAACCATCTGACGATCCATCATCGATAATTAAGAACTCAAAATTATCAAAAGTTTGGTTAAGTATACTTTCAACAGCCTCTACAACGTACTTTTCAGCGTTATAAACAGGCATTAAAACGGAAATGATAGGGCTCTTGAACATAATCCGAATTTGGTGTGATAGTAGTCTTGCAGGAATGGTATTTATGAGTAAAGAGTTAATTGATGAAGAGGGACGCCTGCT
>QQTW01003315.1_pt1 | contig 11876 bp, 9 predicted proteins | sample 1904831 | NCBI WGS metagenome assembly QQTW01 (sample SAMN09435610, study PRJNA476489) | Subsurface metagenome, whole genome shotgun sequencing project. | reverse complement strand
ACTAGTTTGCCGCTAGCCATGCCAAACGGTCCCCATAACACATGGAATGGCATCTGCATTATTTCAAGCCACAAAAAGGATACCTTCCGTAGTACTTCAATACGCACCTCTAAGCACGTTCATGGATTAGGCATCATGACAGGCTGACCGTGACATTCCGTGAATCGAAGCATGGTCCTCAATTGCAGCCTGATTCTTGCTGTTACCAAAAGGCTAGTAGTTACCAGTAATTTCGTTGGCTTCAAGGTCCCTTGTAAGTCATCTTCCCTGCTGAACAATATCAAAGTTAGTCAGCATATGCTCATTATCGTCATCTCCATCATCCTGGTCCCGAACCTATACTTTCCTGACTTAGTCTATTTGCCGTTTTTATCGACGATCACTACTCCCACGTGTATCTCTTGCTGTTCTATCAATTCATCCACCCGAGATCTATATCAGGCCAACCTTGATATGCCTCTCGACCTCACTCTCTACCTCGTTACTGATTCAACCCCCAATGTACTTGGCAATGGTGACTTGCTTCACGTTGTGGAAGAAGCCGTGAAAGGTGGCGTCTCAATAGTTCAGTACCGTGATAAACATGCAGAGACCGGGGAGCTTATTAGCACGGCCGCAAAGTTGCATGAAGTCACGAAGAGATCGGCAGTGCCGCTTCTGATAAATGATCGAGTCGATGTAGCACTGGCTGTAGGTGCTGAAGGGGTACACCTTGGCCAAGATGATATGTCTATTGCTACTGCTCGGAAAATACTGGGCAAAGATGCCATTATTGGTATTACAGCAACCTCGATCGGTGAAGCCCAAGCCGCGCACAAAGGTGGTGCAGATTATCTTGGTATCGGTACAGTTTTTGTGGCTTGAAATAATGCAGATGCCATTCCATGTGTTATGGGGACCGTTTGGCATGGCTAGCGGCAAACTAGTTATTACATCAAACTAGAATTAGTTAAGGTCCTCCGGTTGCCGAACCAAGAAACACCCTAAGACTCCAGGACAAAAGACTCTTCACTTCTTCCTCATCATCACTTTGTCCATCCCTTAGCAATCACCGCTGTCATCAATTTGCCTCATCAGCAAAAGAGCATCGGATTCAGGTTTAACGCTCTGGTGCATCGTTTCTCGTACCTATTCACCACAGTCTCAGAGATTCAAAGCAATCGACTTCGATTGTCTATGTATTCGCGCCACGCAAACGCTTTCGACATCCTCCTGCCGCTTAAGCTGCAAATATTTCGCACCTTGCGAAAACCTTGTAGTAATCATATGAGATCCTACGGCTGAACTCAGCGACCGATCAACACCGATTTCATGCTTTAGACGGCATACAAAGTGGACATTCCACGCATGTCTAGTTCTTCTTACACAGCACCTCGTCGGTTCTCTTTGTCTCTTGTTGTTCTTGCGAAAACAAAAGTTCTGCCGGCGTTGTAGATCACAAATACAATTACCGCTATCATGGCTACCGTCAACATTCGTCGGGTATGTTCAACACTTATTTTATCCTCGCTTCTAATCCTGACTTGCTGACAATTCTCAAGGATGTTTCCGACCCCTTCTACCGCTACAAAATGGAGCGTCTGCAGTCCAAGATTGAAGGAAAAGGCAATGGCATCAAGACCGTGGTTGCCAACCTTAGCAGCGTCGCCCACTCCCTTAGTCGTCCTCCCTCCTTCGTGATCAAATATTTCGGCTTCGAACTTGGTGCTCAAACCAACATCAATCCTTCTGACGATCGTTGGATCATCAACGGTGCTCATGAGGCCTCCAAGCTCCAGGACCATCTGGATGGGTTTATCTCTCGATTCGTTCTCTGCAAGAACTGCAAAAATCCTGAGACCGACGTTGTTATTAAGGACGGAAATATCTTGCTCGACTGCAAAGCATGTGGTCAACGCTCAAATGTTGATCTCCGCCTAAAACTTAGCGGCTTCATCTTAAAGAATCAGACAAAGAAGGGCAAGAAGGACAAAGCCACCAAGAAAGCTCGCCGCGCAGCAGCCAAAGAGAATGGTACAAGGGACGAAAATGCATCGCTCAATGGCGGCAGTCCTGGTGACAGTCAATCTGACAATGCAGACGAAAATGGTGAGGTCGAGCAGGAAGCCGACAGTGATGACGAGCTCACCCGTCGTATCAACGCCGAAGCGAAGGGCATCGATCTTGCAAACGGTGACACTAACGACGACGAATGGAACGTAGACATGTCCGCTGAAGCCATTGCAGCTCGTCAGAAGGGTTTGCCAGAGGACTTCAAACGCGCGCTGGTCCTTGACGATGCCGATGAAGACGAAGAAGGAGGTGCCAACAATGCCTACGATCAGCTTGGGACCTGGATCATCGAGGAAGCTAAGACTAAGGGAGACGTTGCCAAAGTTGAAGACATTGAGATCTACAAAAAGGCCAAGGACCTCGGCATTGAGACCAAGCACAAGACTTTAATCGTATTGGCACAGTCCATGTTCAGCGAAGACATCGTCAAGCAGATACCCATACGCGCTGGGATGCTCAAGAAAATGATCACCTCCGAACGTCACCAGAAGGCCTTCCTTGGTGGAACCGAGCGTTTCGTTGGTGTCGAGCATCCGGACAAACTCATCGCACAGGTTCCTGCTATCTTAATGGGCTTCTACCAAGAGGATCTCATCGCTGAAGACGTACTCACCGCTTGGTGTGGCAAGGCTGGGAAGAAGTACGTCGACATCGGCACGAGTCGAAAAGTCCGCCAGGCGGCTAAGCCGTTCCTCGAGTGGCTTCAAAACGCTGAGAGTGATGAAGAGAGCGATGAGGAATAAGCTTCTTCGTCTCATGGTTGTCGGCATCTAAAAGCCCACAACTGCTTGCAGCCTGTCCATTGGCTCGACTACTCCACTCTCAGCATCGCCGATCACTTCTCAATCATGCTTTCCGTCAGCTTCCTGATCGTCTTTCCTTCATCACTCCCTGTCCTTCAAGGAACGCAGGGGAAAATCGTGTTGTCTGCGTTCTACACACTGTCTCTACTCCATCGGTTGCTTTCGTCTCGAACAAGGTTGTCTGTATCTTTAAAGGCTTCTTCTCTCAGCAGCAATAATGCTCGGTAGATCAATTTGTTATCCTATCCGCTTCTTCCCACACTTGCACGTAGAATGTAGACCTTCGTGGCACCCTTCCAACGAAGCAAATTTCAATATCCCAAAGACTACTCCCTGCGCTGACCTTGTATCACTCAAGGCATGACAGCACGGTTTTACTACTAACCACCCCTCCCATTACCCTACGTCCAGCTATTCAGTGCTCACAAAAAGCAATCTCATATCAAAACACCACCTCCTTAAACCCCTCCCCACAACCTCCCTGAACCCCACCCCCCACCACCTCCTCCCCGGTTCCCATTCCCATTCCCGTTCCCAACCCTCTCAACGTCCAATCCCCCACCCTCCTCGCCCCCTCGCGCATCTCTCTCTCCATCGCCCCCGTCTCCCGAACAACCCACACCGCATCCGCATTCCAAACTTCCAGCGCCTCGCGCACGTGTTCGTGGCCGGGCTCATCCATAACCGGGGCCAGGAGGGCGAGGATCGCGTCGCCGATCTCCGAGATGGGAGGAATGGACGTGTACAGGAGGATGGTGGTTAGGAGGTTGAGGAGGGAGGTGTGGATCTTGGATATTTGGGTTTGAGTTTGAGGCGTTGCAGTTTGGGTGTGGGGTTGGCGGGGGTGCGAGGTGTTGGGAAAGTTGCTTGGGTTGGTGAGAGCGTTCGCGCGGCTGAGACTGGGAGGAGATTCCACGATGCGCAGGTCTACGGTGCCTTTTAGGTTCGCGCCTGCTGGCGAGGTTGATGCTGCGTCGTTTTTGTCGGAGAGGGCTAATCTCCTCGCGGGCCCACGATGCTGTGCCATCCTCAGCCGGTCCTGCTCAACCTCCGTCCAGACTCTGCTGTACAGTTTCTCCAAGGTCGGGAAGATGCTCTCGATTCTGCCGCTCATGAAATCGCCTGCACCGACGCACATCGCTGCGATGGTGTCCGCTGCCGCGATGGTGACGTATGCTGGATCCTGCTCTATTTCTTCTTGTTCACTACCACTAATCGCTGTGCTTTTGCTTTCTGACGGAAATAGTCGTGGTAGGATGGCTGGCCAGATGTCGTTCACAAGTGGGAGGAACGAGTTTTCGTGCCTGGATAGTAATGGAGTGATACGGGCTAAGAGTTGTAGAAGAGTGAGGCGGACGCGAGGCGATGGGGAGGAGAGATGAGGTATTGTTGAGCGGGCAATGGAGAGGAGAAGGGTGTGTGGTTTGGAGAGTGGAGGCTCTTTTGCTTCTTCTGCAGCCTGGCTGGAGGGTTGTTCTTCGTTGTGATCAAAGTCTGGCTCCTGTGTCTCTCGATCTTCTTCTGACGTCTCCGGACCGTCCAACTTCGAGGTCCATGGTCGATGAGGTGCTGATTGTAATGGACTGTCATCTGCTGGCTGCAGTAGACTCTCCGCAGTGCGTTTCTCCTTCCGTTCTTTATGTGCTCGAATGTCTTGTAAGATATCTTCTGTCGTAGAAGGCTGATATGCTGTCTTTCTATGCCTAGGTTCCTCCATGCCATTCGCGATGGTCAGAGCAGGGTTCTTGGCTGCCTCATCAACGACCACACTGAGCACATCGAAGAGCAACTCCACGAGTCGGGGATAGCCATGAAAATTATCCAGTGCCGCGAAAATGCTACCAATCAAGTCATCCAGATATGGAATGAGTCTCGCGCCACAGAGTCGTAATAACATGAGCAGAACTTGCGGCCCTTGCGGGGATATGTCAAACACATTGAGTTTGAGGGCGATAGAATTAATCAGGTAGTCAACATTCTCTACCAGCATTGTGGACGTGTTGGCATATTCGCAAGCCGTTGCGAGAAGATTGAGCGCTGTCATAGCGTGAGACTGTAGACGTGGTTCTGAGGATCCGAGAAGAGATAACATTGGGTACAGAGTGTCAATCAATTCAGGTCGATAGGACCTTCCTAGCTGTTTTGCTTGAAGGATTATGGACTCGAGCGCGAGCGCAGGGATTCGCCAGTCGTAGATGGAGGAGATCGTTGCGCTGTTCAAGAGTAATGGAAGAGTGACAGAATACAGGTCTGCAATGAGGTATGGAATGGTATCATATGACTCGCTAGGAATATCGAGGAAATCAGACACAGAAAATGATGGATTGTCTCTACTAAGAAACATGAGAGACAGCCATAGTGATGATATCTGCTGGGTACCCGAAGACTGCGCAATTTTTGCCATTATTGATCTCGTTAATGACTCGCTTGCTGAAGAGTTTCTCATCTGGCTGATCAAGGCATGTAATTCCACTAACGGATTCAAGCTGCTCTTTGCATGAACAATGAGCGGCTCGAAGCTTCTGGTATGGTCCTGCTCCTGGAATTGTACCATCTGTGCGGACGAAGGAGCTTCGGAAACTCTGAGCAAAGAAACCGCCTGAGATCCATCTACCGCCATCGAAACGCTCTGTACCAAGCTAGTTGCAAGAGAATCATTCAGTAGATCAGAAGCCTCCCCAAACTCGAGAAGAATCTGAAATGCTGTAGAGATTTGTTGCAAGACTTGTCGCTTTGCCGCTTCATCATTTCCTTGTATCACACGTGGAAGTGCGATGATCCATGCGTCCAAGCTACTCCTCAGCAAATCCGTAAATTTGGGTTTTGATAGAACAATATGCTTCAGCAACTGTTTTTTTTGTGCCTGAGAATCCGATTCATCACGGCCTGCTAGCATGACCATAGTCTCGAGATTGAGCTGCAGTGACTCGGGCAGCGTTTTCGAGCATCTTTCACATATTGCTAGACACAGCTTGAAGAGTACAAGTTGCACCTCTTGCCTATCATGTTTGCGTAATTTGACTACATTAGCCAACGCGAGCTTGACTTGGGAAGCAGTAGCTTTCAGCCACTTGTCATCCAGAATTAGAGCGTCTTCAGCAATCTCCGGCCTTTGCAGTGACACCTCACTCCTACTACCTGGTGACTCTGTTTCATTGAACGCAATGTCATCAGCTAAGACAGCTGTCAAAATATGGCTTAGCAGCTCAAGCAATGCAACGAGGGTTTTGTGAGTCCTTCGTATCTGAGTGCTCGGTGTCAAAGTTTTGGTAAGAGCAGAGACTGTTCGGGGTAGTAGACTGGCTAAGAGAATCCGGTTACTTATCTTGGAGAGTAAGCTCTGAAATGCATTTACAGCAGAAAGCTGGACACTTTCCGAGGAACTGTCTGTAAGTGCTTCAAGCAACAAATATACACTCTGGTCAACGATGGTTTTTGAACCGATTTCGTCAAGTACATGTTGAGCAACTTGACTCACGAAATCAAAAAGAGTGCTCATGCAATCGAAGCAAGCGGAGACCAGCTCTTCGGATGGAGGGTTGTCCTTGGATCGAGCGGGGGAGCCTCCGGCAAGCAGACTTAGGAGAATGAGCAGCTGCTTGCCCATCTCTGGCTGCAGCTTCCGTCGCCATCCCCGAGACACTAGAACCTGTAGACATTGTACTGCTAGCTCCAAGCAGCGGGACGAGAGTCTCTGAGACTCATTGAACACGGTTGAGAGAGGGAAGAAAGCATATTCAGCAAGCTTCTCGTCAAGAGCGTCATGCCGGCCGAGGTCTATGATCACAGCATGTACAGCTTCTATTGCTTGTAGAAGGCTTTTGATGGAGGCTTGCTGGCCTCGAAATTTGAGAGCTACAGAGCTGAGGTTGATGCACGGTGGTCTGAGCTGAGTCTCCGTCAGCAACTGAAGTGGAGTGGATCTGGGAGACTGAGGATGATATCACACCTTCTCAAATGCCTTCTGCCTAGAGGATTCCATATACGGCAGTCGTATCAACAAATGATAAAATATCAATATCGATCGCGTGGAGATGGGGACCGGGATCAAAGCCAGACTTGATGCCGCAGCTACGTCAGTGAGCCACAGTGGCCGTGCATTAATCTTCTAATCTTTCTTCGTGACTGATCTGATCTAAACACTACGTAAGTTAGTAGTACGTATTCACTCTCATTCGTAGGGTAGCTCTATTGGGTACAATGCACACTGCTCTGCTCGGTAGCGGTGGCCAAACTTCTAACCTACGAGTCTGCAATGATTATGGAGTACTACGCGTATGGTGCATCTGAGTTCATGGCAAGACATGTCAGTTATCATTGGATTGCAATTAGTTAGTCCCGCAGCTTCCAGCCTCTTATCCAGCCTCCCATATTTTAGCCTTGGAGCTTGTTTCATGGAAGCTTCCTAACCCATTAAAACTTCGAGAGGTCTGAGACACGCAGGAACGCAGGGACCCTCTGCGGTCATAGGAGGCCGTCGATACCGATTGAGACAACATGCAGAATTTGGAGATCTGGGAATCACGATTTTGCTGCTTCTCTATTTTCCTTTACTATGTACATACTGCCCTGCCTGCCTTAGTCTTGCAGCAGATCGAGTCAAGTCAATCTACCTTTCCTGACGCTCCGCTGCCTGGATCCGAAGGTCTTCTGAATGCATCCAAGGAACAACTTCGCACACTGAGCATTGAGCTGGTCGCTACTTTTCGACCTGGGCTAGACTCATCGACATTGGCAGTTTGGGTCATTCCTCGGGTACTCGTCTGAAAGCGTGGCATGGGAACGCGTGCAGGGAGGCCCAGCGGGACACAGAACTTGATCAGCAACAAGCGTGTTTCCAACTGCGCAGGTCGCACTGCTTGACATAAACCCGGAAGCTAGATCTTCACCACCCGGTCTCCTGTGAGGTTTACGTGTCTTTCAAGCTGAGAACCACGCTATATCGATCTGGCGACCCAGCGCATTGTCGACCAAGAAGAGTGCAATTATTGACCACAAGGCAGGTCACAAGCCACTTCTCTGGTACTGGCCAACAGGGACCCGCTCAGTCTACGTAACTAGCAATAATAGTACGTAGTGTGTAGTGCTATACCGTAGTATGACCTAGACAGGGCGCTAGGTGCCTGGATTTCAGGCCTGGCCCAGATGCCAATCAGGGGAGATAAACCAAATAAATGTGGCGTCACGGTGGCAATGCATCAAGCTTCGGAGCTCTGGGGACTGGGTGCGAGCAGTGTGTGTACTACGTATGTCACTTGTGTTCACTCGACTTCGCAGAAATCGTTACCGCTTTCCAATATGGCAATTTCCTTCGCACCCCTGTTGTATCACCATCGACATCGCGCGCCCACTACCGCTCGCTGCAAATTATGCATTGTACCAAGTGGGCTAGGGTAGAAGCCAATAAAGGCGGCAGTGGGTCACTAGTCGGATAAAGTGAAAAAAGTAATGATAAGTTAGGCGTGTTTTCTGGTCGGACGAGGTTGGCAGTGATTTCCTGAAGCCGCCAAACCAAACGGTGAACACCCAGTACCCAGTAACCAGCAGTCTACACTACTCCCAAACCACACCATAAACCTGCAGCTACCCTCGCTCGCACCTTCACCATTAAATTGCCAGCCCCTAAATACCATTCACCTTGCCTGCCCACTTGTTTACTCTTAAACACAAACACAACACCCTCCACTTCTTCGACCTAGCCTCACCTTTTCCGCTGCAGAATCCTTCTTCAGAGTTACTGAGCGTATCTTGTAAACAATAACAACATCAGCAACAACAACAGAACCATACCTCATCATCTCCAACTCTTGCTGCTCTCCACTTCGCCAACCAATAAAACAACACCGTCAACATGAAGACCTTCGTTGCAGCTGTGGCTCTCTTCGCCTCTGCGGTTCTTGCGCAAGACCCTGGTTCTCTTCCTACATGCGGTGTAAGTGGTCGATCCCCCTTGCTTGACGCGTTCATAATTTTGCTCATCCGACTGACCTCACTGCCTTGACAGCAAAACTGTGTCTCGTCCATGACTGGTCAGTTTGCGGAACTTGGCTGCACCAGTTCAAGTGATGCGGCTTGTCTTTGCGCCAACCCAAACTTCGGCTATGGTGTTCGCGACTGCTCTGCTCAATCTTGTCCTGACGGCACTGATCTCTCCATCATCACCGGTTTCGCTGTCGATTACTGTTCGAGCCCATCTGCATGTACGTATTCCTATGTCTTGAATATCCTCAACTATTTCTGACCCGTTTCTTACTAGCGACTGGCTCGTTTTCCAGTGCTGGGGCTGCTATCACTGCAGTAACAAGCTCCGAAGGGGGTGAAGATTCTACCACTGTCACTTCGACCGAAACTGTAAGGCTATACTCTGAACACTTTCCAGCAAGAATAACTCACTAACATGTGCAGCTTGGTGCCATTACCACTTCGGAGATCCTTTCCACCATCACCACTGATGGCAGTACAATCACCAGTACCATCGGCAGCACGACCATCTTCAGCGACGCCGGCAATGCTACTTCAAGCACCGCTTCTGATGCCACTGCCTCTGCTAGCTCAGATCTTAGCTCTGCTGCTTCGTCTATCTCCAGTGCCCTCTCCAGCGCCACCTCCAGCCTGGCATCTTCCCTCCGCAGTGCGACGTCATCTGCAGCTGGTTCCGCTACCGAGGCTGCAGGCGCCAGCACAACGGCGGCTTCTGGTGCCGCCTATCCAATGGCTACCGTTGCTGTCAATGGCATGGCTGGTATTGCTGGTCTGGCTGCTCTGCTTGCACTGTGAAGCTCCCAAACACTCCAACAGGGTGATGGACAAGAATAATCTGCAGTGGATGAGAATGATTCGAGCGAGCTTTGATACCCCTAAATCCAACTGAAAGTTGGTCCAGCACTTTTACTGCTGCTAGGCAATTCTGTACAGAAGGTGTCTCCTTGGTTCATAGGGAAGGAAGTGGGGCGTTCACACATTTCATGTTGAATGGATACCTCGACATGCGCACATACCTATGACCAGGTCACCTAGCTTTCGTTTTTGCTTTTGTCATAGGCTCACTTGAGAAGACAGCTAATAATTTGCATTCGACACACTTCTTTTGAATGAATTGTTGATGGTGCAATGTCTGGTTAAGGTAGTGAAGTTGTTTCCAAGCTTATTGATCCGTATGACTTCATCCCGCCAGTCCTATTCCGAAATAGAAAACGTCCTTGCAATGGTAGACTTCAACCCAAAATTCAGTCTTACACACTTGCATAATTCAATAGACGAATGTCGATACCCGTGTATTCCTCCCTGTTCTCACCATTGCCTATATTATCACTCTTATTCAACCAACAAACCTCTGCTTGACAATTCTGCCATTTCTTATCCCTCCCTGCTGTAGGAGTTATTCACTTCTCCATTTATCAGGCCATCCTTAAGTACTATTGGCTTTCACAATGCAAATGAGACTTGCTGTGTATCTTACACCTATTGAATTCTGCATAGAAAGAGTCTCCTGGTCCGAGTGATGTCGCTCCATGACCGCCCATTCCCACCAACCGTTCCTACTCCACCATCCACTACTCTTAGTGATCACGAAAGCCCTACTACTTCATGTCCCAACACACCGACTATGGCCTTAGTTGGAAAATTTTTCGGAAAACCGCTCTATCTTATTGTCGCCACGGCTGTTGAGCCACCCATGGGCATTGGCAACAAAGGCGGGTTACCCTGGGCTCAGCTGAAAAGTGATGTGGGATTCTTTAGGAGGGTAACTATGCGAGGCAGTATTAATCGAAAATTCGAAGAACACCAAGACGAAAAGGGGAACGAAAATGTTCGGAGAAGAAATTCAGTAATCATGGGCAGGAAGACCTGGGAGAGTATACCGAAGAGGTTTCGCCCACTCAAGGGGAGGGTGAATGTGGTTATTACGAGGAATCCCGGGAGGCTGCAACAAGAGATTCGTGATGAGCAGAGTCAACAGAAGGAAGAGGTGGTGTTAGTTGTGTCAACTCTCATGGAGGGATTAAGCATGCTGAGGAAGCTGCGAAGTATCAACGAGGCGCTTCATGATGAAGAAGAAAAGGAGGAGGAGGGCAAGGATTTCATCATCGGCGGCAGCGAGATATACAAAGCTGCTCTAGAGCTTCCACCGCCAACGAATTCTTCGAATCAAGAAGATCAAACTCATCATCGGAAAGGACAGGATGATAGAGAACCTGTCATATTACGCATCCTACAGACCCAAGTGCGGAAAATAGATGGGAAAGGCTTTGAATGCGATACTTTCTTTCCTGTGGATCTACAAGTGGGTAGCAGTCAAACGGCTCAAGGGTGGAGAGAAATTGCTCAAGCGGAGACGGAAAGCTGGGTGGGTGAAGGCTTGCCGCAGAAAGATGCCGAGTGGGTGGAAGACGGAGAGTGCCAGATCAGAGTTGTTGCTTGGGAGAAGATAGGCTGAGCAGGTTTCTAATCCACAAATCTCCAGGAACCTGGTTCGGTTAATACCCCTCTCAGACAAGCGTGTGCAAAAGCAGCAACATAGTGGAGTCTCGATGTTGGTATTGCACACCAGAGATGCAAAGTTCACCTAACTTACACTCCAAGCCCAAGACAGATGATGTAGGACAGAAGAAGTCCTCATTCTATATCTCCTACCCTATCACACCGCCTGAGAAAGCCAACGAACACCTCCGGCACTGTTTCTCCATCCAAGCCACATACTCGCAATAGGCGTCACACTACACGAAAGAGCTCCTAATCCATTGAAGTTCCCGAGCGGATTAGGGACCCACGGACTGTTCACCAGAACTCAAGACTTCAGACTCCTCCTTCCTCGACTTCTCAGCCATGCGCCCAGTGGAAGAAGGTTTGTTACAATCACAAGAGAGGCAGAGAGTGTGCCAAAGATCTGCTCATCGACCTCGAGCAAGCTTAGGTCACAAGAAGCAAATATCTAGTTAGGGGCATCCACTCCCCAAAAAATTGAAGAAAAAGGAAAAGAAAACCTGGCTGTAGGAGAGAGAGAGTGTGTGTGTGGCAGGA
>QQTW01003314.1_pt1 | contig 11878 bp, 14 predicted proteins | sample 1904831 | NCBI WGS metagenome assembly QQTW01 (sample SAMN09435610, study PRJNA476489) | Subsurface metagenome, whole genome shotgun sequencing project. | reverse complement strand
TCACACGATTTTTTTGCGCATTCATGGCGTCAAAGGCTGTGGTTTCTGGCTCCGGTGCGTCCATGTTGGGCTGTGCTTTCGATATGTAGGGCAGCGCGAATGGACTTGTCTCTGGGTACGAAGGACCCAAGATCGGACGGCGCTTGGGATTGCAGAGTACGTACAAGAACGAAGCTCAGAATGTTGCGATGGTTCTTGCACGGATGGTGATGGAGCCCGATCTTTGTGTGGTCAAGGCTTCATAGTCATTAAGCCACGATTCACTATGTTGGTCTTACAGAGCATTAAAAGTTCCGCATGCACGCTAAGGAGATTTAGAGTTTGTCTCCTTGCCAAGCCAATCCAGGGTCTTCGGGGCAGTGCCTTGAGTCTTCGCTGCCGAGGTTGGCCCATCTGTTTGGGATAGCAGTAAAGCTTCATCTTTGTGGAAGAGGGTAGCTTATGTCTAAACCGTCCATCAACACTACAGTTTTCAGAAATTGCTGATTCACAATGAACATCCCACGATGTATGAGGAGAATAGTGATAAAAACAGATCCTGGTTTCCTTTCTCCATCTCTTCCTAGGTTATCACGTGGATATTCTGCTTCTGTGTCGCGTCGCTCATCATATGAGCATATTATTGTTTCTAATCCCAAACCTGGTGTGGGTTTAGGTATTCACCCTGCTGTTCTCTTCGATTGTAAAGTGCACTGATTATCTCCAAAGTCACACTAAACAGGCCAAAGGCACTCAATGCACTATCAAGTCCACTCTTCAAAGAGCTCAACGATGCTTTAACCAGATTTGAGGACGACAAGGCCACTGGCGCTATCGTCATAACTGGAAGTGAAAAGGCTTTTGCTGGTTGGTAGACCCTGACAAGTATGCTTAATCCTTAACGGGCTGACAGTGTACAGCTGGAGCTGATATCAAGGAAATGGCACCGCTAACATTTTCGGAAGCTTACACCAACAACTTCATTGCTCCATGGTCCCACTTAACCACACTACGAACACCAATCATCGCCGCCGTATCAGGTTATGCTCTTGGTGGTGGTTGCGAGCTTGCATTGATGTGTGATATAATCTACTGCACATCCTCAGCCACTTTCGGTCAACCAGAAATCAAATTGGGTATCATTCCTGGCGCGGGCGGTAGCCAGCGTCTGAGTGCTGCAGTAGGCAAGAGCAAGGCTATGGAGCTGATCTTGACAGGTAAGAATTTCAGTGGAAAAGAAGCAGGTGATTGGGGCGTGGCAGCGCAAGTGTTTGACGGTAGTCATGATGAATGCTTGAACGGCGCCTTGGAGACAGCAACCAAGATTGCCGGCTTTTCAAGAGTTGCTGTTACTGCGGCCAAAGAAGTAGTGAACAAGAGCCAGGATCTGTCCTTGAGGGAAGGAGTTGAGTTTGAGCGAAGGATCTTCCATGGCCTCTTTGGGAGTAAGGACCAGAAAATTGGTACGCATGTTTATTGACTTGAGTCACAACATCGTGGAGCATAGGCTAACTCAAGCAAACAGGGATGAATGCCTTTGCGAAGAAGGAAAAGGCCCAATGGACGAACGAGTAGAGTAAACAGTGTAGTGAGTAACGAAAAGTGTGAAGCATCAGTGTATGATAACCTTAATGGCTTGGAACAGGTCATGAGGCTCAACTTGAAAGCTGGAGAAAATGCCAAGCTCGGTAGAAGCTCGGAAGGTTCCCTTCTTAGTTGACTCGGACCTCTTCATCTGCACTTCCTCCAGTCAGGCCCGAGCGTACGACCCTACAGTTAGATGCGCCGTAGCCAGAAACCACAGCCTTTGACGCCATGAATGCGCAAAAAAATCGTGTGATGCGCGTACGTAGTTTCCTACTAACCAAACATCTTTTTCACAGACAGAAAGCAACTGACGCACCTCGCAGAAATACCAAGCCTACCTCGACGCCTCGACCCCCTACGTCCCCCAGCGCTGGGCCTTCACCATCCTCCTCCTGATCGCCTTCTTCCTGCGCATCGTCTTCGCCCAGGGCTGGTACATCGTCGCCTACTGCCTGGGCATCTACCTGCTGAACCTCTTCCTCGCCTTCCTGCAACCCAAGTTTGACCCTTCACTCACACAGGACGAGGGGCTCGAAGACGGCGGTAGTGGAGACGCAGACAGGAGCTCGTTGCCTACGAAGCAGGATGAGGAGTTCAGGCCGTTCATCAGGAGGCTGCCAGAGTTCAAGTTCTGGCATAGTTCGACGAGGATGATTGTTGGGTGTTTCGTGGCGAGTTGGTTTGAGATTTTCAATCTGCCGGTGTTTTGGCCCGTGCTGGTGGTTTATTGGTTCATACTGTTATGTCTGACAAGTGAGTTTTATGTCCTTTTGTGGCTGCTTTGTGTGCAATTGTCAAGCAGAGGTACTGACTGGCATGGTTTGAACAGTGCGACGGCAAATTCAGCATATGATAAAGTATCGTTATGTGCCCTTCTCAATTGGCAAAGCGAGATACAGTGGTCGAAGTTCATGAATACAGTGGCTTGGGAAGATCCGAGGGAATACGATCATGAGTATAGACAATGGAAGAAGACGCCATGGCAATAAGTTGGGATGCACTTCATGAGCGCCAATCCTTATCATGGAGTTAGGGATGTCATTCGGTGACGCTATTCGCCCCATAAGGTATTGTAATATTTCCGGTGGACAAAAGACCATAGACTTCCTTCCCACAGATCGCTTCAAAAAAAACCCCTGAGAGCATTTATGTCTTTCAAAACGATGCTGTATTTCACCTGACGTTTTCACATATCTCACCCACCTTTATCTCCCTCATGGTCCGTGCTTCGCCACAGCTTAAAGCACTTCCTGATATCCTGCCCTGTGACCAAGTCTGCAGAAGCTTCTCGCTTATTCGGATAGAGACTGGCGACGCCTGGTGCCCTCCGCATGCGTTGCTTGAGTTGGATGCTTACTGACGGATGAGCGACGCCGACTGCGTGGAACCAGTTTCAAGATTGCGGAAGAATGTGATTGCTCTAACTGATCAATCATTTTGTGCAGCTTTCCTGCTTTCGGTGAAAATGTCCATCCATGACTTGCCTTACGGCTATGATTGGAGTCGCTGAGAGGTTGTTTCCCAGGGGACACATGGGCATTGCTAGGGCTGTCTTCCAAGGGAAGCCGCACATGTGACTTGTGTGGTGACCTTGCTCCGCTCATCATTGGTTTGATCGGATGATGCAATCGAGAGGTCTGGATCCACTTGTTCTTTAGAGCATCAGGAGCAGAATGAGCGCCCATGTCGAGGATGGACATGTGGACACCTAGACGCATCCCCCGGCGGGAGAAGCTTCTGCTTGGTGCGGTTCTACTCATGGCCGAAACAGCTTCAGGAGCTACTGGAGGGAGGTCTGGAAGGGGGGAAGCTCCAGCACTCGAAGCAGATACATCTCCATGCCCGTGGTCGTTGGCTGCTGTCTTACAGACGGTTTCTGGAGAACTGGTGAGATTATGGAGATCGATGATTGCACTTCGATTTGTGGCAAAGACTGTGTCGAGTATTGCCCGGTCTTCATGCATGGTGGGAGGGTGAGATTCGGAAGAACTGGAATGGTTGTTAGGCAAAAGCACGCCCAGCAGCTCAGCTTGAGATACAAGGCTTACGTTTGCGCTCCACATTCCTTTCCATGCTGCAGTACAGTCCTCATCACAACTAATGTTGTCTTCAGAGCTTCTAGGTGTTTCTGCAGATGATGAACTTTGGTCTTTTTGAACAACCAGCTGACGGCGTTTCCGGATGTTGGATCAACCTTCTGCAGCTCTTCACAGCACTCGAAAATCTCCTCAAAAACAAGCTTCAGCTCCGAAGTTATCTCTGCAAGATCCTGATTGAATGATTCAGTATAGTGATGTGGATCCTCCGCCATGGCTTCATGGAGCCGCCAAAGGGTTGCGGCAAGCATCGCAATCTCGTTGGCTACGCTCTCCACATCGGCACTTGTATGGCCGCATCTTTGTTGGATGGCATACAGCTCGGACGAGAGATCAGCTGCGCGACCGGCAAGCCTGAGAGTAGTCGACGCAAGAGGGAGGTCAGTCATACTGTATGTATTGAGAGTTTTCTGGCAGCCTCTCTGTTCAAGAATGTTTGGAGCTTCATGTAGACACCTGAAAAATGTGGTTCTTTTGTACTTGTGCAGATTAAACTCTGTCACCAAATTGATGGAAAGAACGGTTCTCATGTCAAAGGAAGGAGTGGCTGGCTAGACACCCACTCTCCATGCCTAACTATCGATCCTGAATCTTAATGAATAAGCTTTGAGTTATTCAAGTTTCAACTGGTGTATTCATCGTTCGATTTCAAAGTTGAAGTCGGCATCACCTTGTCCAGTTGGTATTGGCCAACCATCACTGTTATGCAGAGTCCGCTCGAAGAATCGAACATTGCCAGAATGGTTGACAAGGACAACACTCTGCTTTTGCGTTCCATACAGCCCACTGACGCCTAATGCTTGGTCACCATGTGTGACCACGGTCGCTTTCACCTGTTTGGCCGCTGCCGCGATTTCATCTGCTTGCAACTCTTTCTTCCGTCCAATTGCCGGTATGAAAACAGAGTTTCTCAATTGAGCAATGTACGTTTCCAGATCTCCGCCCTCTTCAAGTCGAGGCAGTGTATCTGTACTCAGCAGTTCGAGAAGCCTCTTTAGGAAATCATCTTCGCTTTCTTCACTTTCTACACTCTTACTGACAGCGTCTCTCAACATGCGTTCGCCATCAGCAACCTTTTTCCAGCCCCGGTTTCCGAAAGCGGCATTGCTCAAACCCACGGTCTGTGCTGCGTCCGGCTGGATCCAGGGTATTTCGGCTTCCGACGCTGCTCTGTTTGAGATTACCGCCAAAGGCTCTCCAATATTTCCACATACAAGACTAAACCCACCAGCATCTTGGCTGATTCCAGAAGCGACCATGTTCCTCACAAAAGCAGCCGTGTTTTCGTGGTTGTCTGTTAGAAATGCCCGAATGATAGCACCTCTACTCACTGCACCTTGTGGTGGTGGACCGTTCTCTCTGAAATTGGTCAGGACAGCGATCCGACCTTGCCTGGTCACACCAAGCCATGTCCCATGTACCGAGCGAAGGAGATCTCGACCGCCCAGAACTTGCGAATGTGGTTCAGGCCACCATGATGCTGGAGCCGTAGGACGGTTCAAGAACTCGTCACGATTGTCGAGGAGTATAAGGCTGTACGAAGGATGAGCTGTCGATATCAAAGCAATACACATATTCGGTACAAGTAACAACTACCAGTCTGTGGGAGGGAGTCGAGTTCTTTAGTGCTCTAATACTAGTCTCTTCAAGTGTTGTCTTGACTGCCGAATGAAATGAATCCTTGTCTAAAGATGTGGTGATTTCTTGTTATATACAGGAATTGCGAGTTTGGTGAAGGATTGCGGATGGAGGCATGTGACAAACCATGACTGAGAGTGTTCTGTACCAGGTACAAACTTATACGTAGTAGGTGCAGCATGTGGTTGTTCCTTATTCGAGTTAGTGGCCAGAGTAGCTAAATACTACTAGTAGTAGTACTACTGTAAATACTAAGTTATCGATTAACTTGGAAGTCACTTACGTCAGCAAGCACCTGAGATCAACCCACACGACAGACAACAGGTGGCAGGCGACAGGATTGCCAGCTTCAGGACTACTACTCATTACTTCAGAGGGTCCTTACACTACACCTGTCCTCATCTGAATGTGTGCATAGAAAGTGGCGTTCTCCTTACGTGGAAGGGCTTTGAGAAGCCTTTTCTGACATCCACCACTCTCTGCATTCGCCGCTCATCATGTTCGGCATCATCGCAGACTTCCTGGCGTAAGATTCCAAACCATACATTTCCACCACGTCTACTGGACTAATTCTTACGGTACAGCTCTATCATAACGATCCTCCTTCCCGTCTTCGCGTCCTACAAAGCCCTCCGAACCTCTGACCTCGCCCAACTACAACCCTGGCTCATCTACTGGGTCATTCTCTCCCTCATCCTCCTCGTCGAATCATGGACGGTCTTCATCCTGGGCTGGCTCCCCTTCTACAGCTGGTTCCGGTTGTTCGCGCTCTCCTATCTCGTCCTGCCCCAAACCCAAGGCGCCAAACTCCTCTACACCAACTACGTCGACCCCTTCATCGCCAGCCATGAACGCCAAATCGAAACCTTCATCGGCGACCTCCACGAGAAGGGCAGCAGAGCTGGGCTCGGCTATCTCAAACAGCTGATCGATCTCATCCGCGAGCGTGCTTTCGGCTTACCACCAACAAGATCAGAACCACGAGCCACCCAACCCGCCACGGCAGCAAGCTACGCGCAATCCCTTCTCTCCCGCTTCGCCATGCCCTCTGCCCGCGCCCCTACGACCTCGGACTTCTACAGCATGCTCTCCGGCGCCGTCGCAGCCGCCACTTCTTCTTCAAGCGCCACAACAGCCACCCGTTCCACCAGCGGTACCCGTGGCACCACCAACACATCTCAAAGCAACAATAACCCGCTCATCCCAACCCACCTAACTACCCCTTCGGACAAACAAACCTTCCTCTCTGCACAACGCGAAAAACTCGCCGTCCTAATGAAAGCCCTCGACCGCGAACAGCGCGACCTCGATCTCGCGTACGGCAGTACACCGCCTGGATTGGAGAGGCAGCTCGAAGCGGATGTGGAGAGGCGGATCAGAGAGGCTAGCTCAGGCTCAGCGTACGATGAGAGTAGTGGTAATGGTGACAATAGTAGTGATGGGATCGGGATGCGCAAGAATCGGAGTGATAATTCGTTTCAGAATATTGAGAGAGAGGAATTCGAGGATGAGGAAGAAGAAGAAGAAGCAGAAGAGAAGAGCGCTACACCGCGGCGCGAGGAGAAGGAGAGGCAGAGTGCTGGTGCTGGGAGGAGGATGAACAGCGGGGGGAGTTGGAATCCGACGACGTGGTTCAGTGGAGCTGGGTCAGGAGGGAGCAGCTCAGCTCCCGACGAAGCCGCCAGGGAAGTGAGAGATGCAGTTCAAGGGATGAGTTCTAGTATTGACAGACGCCGTTAGAATGCAATATCGACTGTAATGATAAGACAGCATTGACGTATTATTCCAACTTCCCAGCTACCACAGGAAGAATTTCAGCCAAAGTGCACAAATAAGTATGCCCGTCCTAGCTCCACCAATGCCACTCCAACCAGCTCCTTTCCTCTACAACAATAAATCCCCACCCCTGCCAATCTGCGGCTGATAAACCTGCTGCGGCTGATTCTGGTTAACCACATAGCCCGTCTGGGGTCCATGACCCCCTCCGTAGCCGCCATCCGTGGGACTACTTAGCATGTTTCCCGCTCCGCCACCAGCCGCACCATGATTCTCTCCTAAGCTCATGGCTGCTAACTGCTGGTTGCCCAACCCCTGGAAGTACAGATCCGCGGCATCAACTGCGGCGGCTAGGCCACTCGAGGTTGGTTGTCTTTGTTGTGGTGGTGTTGGCTGTTGGTCGGGTGAAGTTGGGGATCTCGCTTGCGGACTAGTAGGGTTTGTGAACGGGCCAAAAGACAGAGATGGACTCTCCGGCACATTAGGATCCGGTTTCTGTTTTTGCAGGGCAGGGCTCTCGATCAGTCTCCGGGGTCGTGCGCCGCGGAAGACTTGGTGAACCGGTTTCAGGTAGACGGTGGCCAAGCTACCGACGTTGAGACACAATTCTTCTAGTGTTGCTTGATCTAACTTCTCCGACTCGGCAGTGATTGGCGGTTTCGGGCCCATGACGACTTTCTTTGCCATTGCTGGATCTGTGGAAAGAAGGCGCCAATACATAAAACCTCTATCACGGAGGTCTGGGTCGTCTGTCTCCTCCGTGCACCATTTCAGGACTTGGGGAACTAGGGCAGACGCTTTGGTAGGGCGGAGGATGAAGAGCTTGACTGTTGCCGTGAGCAGGGCGAGTTGGACTTCGATGGGCTCGTCGTGGAAGGTGGAGAGGTAATCTTTTAGGAGTTCGTCGCTTTGGTCTATGCGATCGGCGTATTGACCTATTATCCAGATGATGGCGGCTTTGGCTTCGGGCTCGTCAAGCTCGTCTACTTGGTCGATGACGGTGGTGATGATGGATTCGTATTGGTTGGGGTATTTCCGGAAGATGTTACGGATGACCACCGTTGCTTCTTGGACGATGTACGGGATTTTGGCCTTGACAAGTTCGAGGAGGGTGTCAATGCATTGGCGAGCTGCAGGTTCGATCTTGATAGCCAGTTTGCCAATGGCCCGGACTGCTTTTCGCACAAAGTGGACATCGATCTCGGTGGCGTATTCTCGAAGCTCGGTCAGGACTACCGATATGTTCTGGGAATTAGCGAGCATGAATATAAGCTCAAGCTTGGTGACCTTGACGTATATTGGATCGTTGTATTTGCAGAAGAACACTCGTATATCGCTTTTGAGAACCTCTGGTCGTCTCTGGAGGACGAGGATCGCATTTCGAAGGGCAAGATATTGGACCTCCGGTCCTTTGGAGAGGAGGGTGACAAGAGGCGGGGAAAGCTTGCGAGATAGCGAGGAGATCTGCTTTTCATCTGCGATATAATTCATGAGGTAGAGTATAACCCGTATACATGTCAAGACAACGGCTGAGTTGGAGTGGGATAGTCGCGGTGCTATCCTCTCGGCAAGGAGAAGAGCTTCTCCGGAATCTTGCGGTACGTAAGACATCATTGATTCCAGAATGTAAGTCTGGCCCCATCTATCAACAGTTAGCAGAATGCTTCATCGGTTTGAACTATAGACCAACTCAGAACAGTCAGATAATATGGAGACAATTTTCGACGCGCTGGCATAGTCAATGGTCAACTTGATGCTTTCACTCCTCTCCCAGATGTCCATGAGCGAGGCCAAGGCGCTGGAAACCACGGTTGGATTCTCATCTTTCAGCATTCTATTCAATCGATCGATGAGATCTGATTTTTCCACCAGCTGTTTGTCATGGTCATAGACTTTTGCAACGCAGAAAGCTGCCGTCTTTCGGACATATGGGTCGCCATCTGTCATGAGCTTTTTCAAGGGTGCCACCGTGCCGTCAACATATTCCTTGACATGAATATATGACATGGTCCGCAAAGCCAGAGCTCTGACTAAAGGATTGGCGTCCTCCATATCCTGTAAGGTTCTTTCAGCACTTGGTCTGTTGAACGTAGAAATAAGCCTACCTCTGCCAGGATGGGGAGAGCTTTTAACGCAGCGTCTGGCTTCATCCTAGAGTAGTTCACCAGGAAGAGAAAGCACCTGAATCCGCGGTGAGCTAACTGCGTGATATGTCAGGAGGCGCCTCACATCTTTTTGATCTCCAGACTTGGTATCTCCATGCAGGAAATGATATCTGGGAAGAGAGCAATCATATCGTTATTGCTCATGGTCATGTTTGCAATGATCTTCTTCAGAGCAATCTTCTTTGCTGAGTTATTCTTGTCCTTCTTCCCTCCACTGTTCAATTCCTGGCGTAATTCTGCGACTTTGCCCTGTGGAAGTCTCTTGTGTAAGCTACCGTTCAGTATTGAATCGTCTTCGGCGCTGGAGGCAAGACATTTCCTGCTTTCTCTGGACGGCGGCGATGCTGGAAGCCTGGCCTCAAGGCCTGCTCCCTCCAGGAATGACTTGGGAACTGCACCAGACTGCATAGAGAATGGAGAAGTCATGGCATAGGAGATAAAAGAACATGAAAGGAGGGATTGAAATCAGTGAGAAGACTCGGAAAATCTTTATTTGCTCCATAATGACACGAATGGCAGGAACGATCTGGACTTCGTATTGTGCTTACCCTCGCAAACAGCTTCGCGTCTCCCTGGTTCGAAGTCATCGTGGCGGCGTCTTTTGAGCGACTCCTGAGTCAAAAAAGGCACCGCTTTTGGTAGACGTCGTCCTATGGCTCCAATGCGTTTCGTCTATCCTATTACTTATCTCCTGCCAACAGCTCAATCATCCTCAGCTCCTCCATTAGCTTTCCTTGCCCTGTTTCTTTGATCAATCCTGGGAGTGGAATGGAAGTAATAAGAAGTCCGCAAAGTTATCCTTGAACGCAACCATCCCCCGACGCAACATTGATGAACCAACCAGAATCTAGCGTTTTTTGGGCCATCCACAACGAGGGCAAAAGACCTCAAATTTAATAAAATTTACATTTAATGATTTTAGGGACCCGCTTTAAATCTTGATCAAAATCTAAAGCTCTAGACGCAATAGCATTAGTAAGAGGATGAAATCGTGAATCTTTCTGTAGGGAACTAATTTGGTTAAAGCTTCGGGGTACCTCTGGATAAAGGTGTTGCGTTTGAGGCCCGTTGCATTTGAGTCTAATATTCGTTATGTGAACCAGATCCTCTTCACACCTTTGTCCGATTTCACCCCACACCTCCCCTCTACACTCATCTTCCGGTCGTCCTTTGCGACATATAATACTGTTAATTGCCAACCATGGGCGTCGAAAAGCAAACCTCACCACCCCCGCCTCCTCCACGATGGGCCGCCGAGCTCAACAATCCTCCTCCAGCTCGACCAAGGAACGCCTCTAACATCCCGGACCCCCCAGGCTTCTCCGCGCAGAGAGCAGTTAGCGGCAAGCAGGTTCGTCGTAAACAGGTATTACTTGAGCGCATACTGAATGCCTGTAGAAAACCTCGCAACCTGCAGCTCGCAAGCCCCCGACGCAGGAGGAAACTGATACCTTAAAGCTCAAAAAGTCATGGGAGATTGCTCTTGCGCCGGGCAAGCAGCTGCCTATGCAATTAATAATGTCTTATATGAGTGGCAACTCTTTACAGGTACGTCCAGTTCGGAGCCAACGCCACCATAGACAGGTGTAGATAATAGCCTCCAGATCTTTTCATTAATGATGGTTGCCATGCTGTTCAAAGGACCATTGCAAGCCATCGCCGCCACGAATTCTACTTTCACCAAGCTCGAGACGGAGGGTAACAAGGGAAAAATGATTCTAGTCAAGGCAACCTTTGTCGGAATGCAATGCATGTTGCTTGCATTAGGGGTATGGAAGATTGGGCAGATGGGGCTGTTACCGACCACACAATCCGACTGGGTGGCATTTGAAGGCGAGAGGATATGCTTGGAGAAAGCCTACTTTGCAACGTGAATACAATGGATATGGATTTGAATCTCATCTGCGCTTTGGCGTATTGACTTTGTTAGTCTCCGTTGCCTGCCTCGACCAGGCGACTGCTCAGCAATCCCAATTCGGACTATCTGACGTTCGCAGCCAATCCCGGCTTCAACAGCAGCAACGTAGCCCAGCCGAGCTGCCCTACCTATATATCCTTGGGTGGCTAAAGGGACGAGTTGTGTAAATGGTTGATAGGGTCTGCGTCAATTTTCGACGTACGGAGGAGTGTCAACAAGTTTGTGTGGAGCAGCGTCTTACCGGATGATGACAAGCTTGAGCCCAGTCAGTAGTTAAAAGCAAGATACAACTGCCCATCTCATACAGACTAGTTAGGGGAGGTGGCGTGACATCCGGCTTCTTACATCTCTCTCTGACCTCTTGAAACACACCTCTTTTCCCTGTGCACGAGTTACCATCCAGACTGTTTCAGAACTTCTCCATACAAGCTTCCGGACTTGAGATCTTGGGCAAAAGACTAGAAAAAATGGAAGGTCCTCCTCTCCCCAAAGGCTCTAAAAAGTATCCAAAGCTTATGCCGCTTCGATTAGTGCTTCTTGTATAGTGATGCCTCTCCTGATAATCAAGTCAGGAACTTCAGATTTATCAAAACAAAGTTATATAATTTGGCCTTTGAGTCATAGTCTTATCATCTCGCTAATGGTGAAGAGCAAAGAAAACTAATTAAGAGTTTCTTTTTTTAATACTTTAAAACTTGAAAAGTCTTATTATTTTGAAT
>QQTW01003313.1_pt1 | contig 11878 bp, 15 predicted proteins | sample 1904831 | NCBI WGS metagenome assembly QQTW01 (sample SAMN09435610, study PRJNA476489) | Subsurface metagenome, whole genome shotgun sequencing project. | reverse complement strand
CTTGACGAAGAAGCTTACCTCCACCTTTATCGTCCCTATAATGAAGTTTACCTCCACCACTGTCGCCCTAACGAAGAAGCTTACCACCCTCATCGTAATGAAGATGATCACTGGCTGGTACAGCTCAGCATATCTATTTATTCTATCAACGAGACCTGCATGTTCTACAGACTCGCACAAACCATAAAATCCAACCTGCGGCTGAACTCATCTGCCGATACAGTCAGTCATCAATACAGATCGATGCTGACCGATGGTGCAAGATGGATGCCGTGTCCGCGTGCATAAGACGTTGGCACGGCTTGGTCCTTTGGTGAGTTGCGGGAGCGGGCGGAGATGGCTTGGTGCGGCCCGCTTCAAGCGAGCGCACATCGACACCCTCACCATTGGGAGCATCGAAAGGTGCTTCATGAAATCATTTCATGAAGAGTTCCATTTCATTGAGTCCGAACTGGATTTGACAAGGCCTCCGATATCTGGGACCATTGGAGCCGTGAATGAGGTTTTACCAGGAACTGAGAACAAGTCCGATAGAACTCTACGACGACTTCTCCAAAGCCTTGAATGCAAGATCCCGCGATCCAACATGGATGGTCCGTGCCACGAGTTAGCCTGGATGCCCGTGGACGATACTGGTCTGGGTTGCGTGCCATTGAACGTCGACCAAGCCCTATACGGTAACGCAAACGCCTGTGCCGCGATGCTGCGACAGCCTTCAGCCTCCCTGACGCCAAATTTGGGTGTTTCGGCGTTCATCGTGCTTGGACGAACCAAGCATGATACGCACCATTGTCCACGAGGTCACCCGCGTGAAAACCAACCCCGGCGAGTCAAGCCGTGATGCTTAGATAATGGCGTCGAACTTCGGCTCTTCAGACAGCCATGGAGACTCCATGCTGGTCGTCGCGGGTTGGAACTGGACGGGGTCCGCCAACCGGTGGCCCTCGCTGGTTGTTGTGCCGCAAACGGGCGTTAATGAAGTTGGTCCGGTCACCTCCTGGTATTACACAGCCTTGGCGAGCCATGGGGAACCCTGACGATAATTTCATTCTGGGCTCTCGAACATGAATCCATCTCAGAGCAGGTTGTTCCTGAACTCTGCTCTGTCGCTGTGGACCACGTCGACAACCTCCTCAACACCTGCCCGTGGTGTTGAACATCATGGCCAACATGGATATGAGCGGTGCCTTATCGTTGCTGGGCTTGGGCGTCCTGTCACCGGTCCCGCCGCCCAAAGTCGCTGAGCGTGTCTTCGTTAGGGCGACAGTGGTGGAGGTAAACTTCATTATAGGGACGATAAAGGTGGAGGTAAGCTTCTTCGTCAAGGTTATGAAGAGAGGTAATATCAACACCTTAAAGCGATAAAAAGGGGGCTATATCATTCTTAACGGCCACAAACGAGAATATGGCATCATCTAGATTGCTCTGACAATGGGAGGTAAACCCCCATGACAACGGTGATGAAGAGAGGTTATGTCACCAATCGCAAGGAGCGATGAACAAGCCCAAACACATTGGGAGAGACAAGAGGTTAACCATTTCAAGAGAGATCTTTCCACCTCTTCAAGGAGGGAGAAGTACTCGTAGCGTTGTATCCGATGAAGTATTAAGTTCCATTTTCATTAAATTGATACATATCCTCAATCTCATTCCATTTCGTTCCATTCCGACTTCGATCTCGATCTCCATAATTTATGCCCTATGCGTCTGTGTATCATCCCCTTCCGTAACTTACGATGCCAGTAAGGAGGGCACTGCACAGCTACCCTACCATCCCCATCCCCCCACTGAGCCCAACCCCCGCCTACGGTAGATACATGAATGCAATGAGCTAGCCGGATGAGATGTTTTAAATGATGTAAATAGCTAGTTTGTTTATCTGTGTGTGCTGTAGGTCCACTTCATAATCGTCTCTCTCTTCTCTCTTCTCTCTTCTCTCTCCCGTCTTCTTGCTCGACATCACATCACAACTGCCAGCTCTCTTTTTTTTGTAGACGTCGTTAGGTTTTTACCACCCCTCCCCATCCTCAACACTTCATGGAAGAGCCCGTATTAGTCGAACCATAATATTAATTAAACAAAGGAGAAAAGCCCACTGAAGATACTGTTTTCTCTGTCCCAGTGGTATGGAAGACTGTAGAGGATCCGAAGCCGGCGTTGATGTAGATAGCAACGAGCAAATCGAGAACCAAACGGGATGTAGTCGACGATGTCCTCCCTTCGCCTGCCAGAATAGAGCAATAGCAATGATAAGCAATGGGATGCCGATTAGGTCATGATGACGGATGGCTTGCGCAAGCTTTTTGTGTTTTCGCTTAGATGAGATCGACGTGCGCTGAATCTATTGCATTAGAAGGATCGTTGAAATCGGATATAATGGAGTGAATTTGATGGGCGGTGTAGATGTTTTAGCTGGGGTAATTGCTCGGTGCTGCGGCTGCGGCGGCGGCAGCCACGAGTGGATTCACCATCCTCGATGCTGCTGCCGCTGCACCGCCGTATTTTCTCGCGCCTGGAGGAGCGGGTGAGCGGCCGGTGTTGCTTGGTGGATATCCCGTGTAGGACGACTGCGGAGGTGTGGCTTGGTACGAGCCTGGTCCGGAAAGAGGTTGTTGAAGCAGACTGCCTTGATGTGGCTGCGAGGCTTGTTGTTGTTGTTCCTGTTGTTGTTGTTGCTCGAGAACTTGCTGCTCATGATTCCATCCCCATGTCTGTTTCAATTCTTCTGAGATGAAGCTGATGCGCCACCCGGTCTCCCGTTCGATGCGATCAAAGATGCGCACCACTTCTTCTTGCTCCTCGCGCACGACGAGACAGTCGGCGGCGATGGCGAGAGATCGAATGGAGATGGCAATGACGCCTCTGAAATAGAAGTCAGTGAGGGAGATATAGAGACAGTAGGTGGACCGGTCTGACTTGTCAGGGCTGTGGGCAACGATGCCGCAGATCTGATGTGCATGCATCAGCTGCAGCTGCCGCATGTCCTCCACGTCGGCCGAGAGAATCGGGTTGATCTGTGACAGCAGACACATGGCCGTATGGTAAAAGAGCCGTGCCGCGATGCTCGTGCGCTTGATCAACCTAGAAGTGCACCAGTAAGTCATTGGCGCTCTATCCAGGCTACTTGTACAATACATACCAAACCTCGGGAAAGTTCGACTTGACTCGCGTATGCGGAGGATAGATGTAGGCCATGGCGTGCATCGTGCGCGGGATGTTGTCGTTCCACGCGTCGCAGAGCTGCTTCAGGTGCGACCATTCGGCGTACCGCTTCTGGAGCCGGGCCTGCTCATCCTGCGGCGACGGTTCTTGAAATCGAGGCATCGACGCCCGAAAATTGCAGATCTTGGCCACAACATACAGCATACGATGAGTCCAGAGCTGCTCCCGTCCCGACTCCGTCTCGCGCGTCAAATCCATATTGACCCCCCAGGTGTCCGGGTCCCAGGCGACCTGCCAGTTGAAATGCAGACAGCTGAGAATCTCCAAGCCGACGTTCAGCCAGAAACACGCCGCCCCAATCCCCGTCGACCGCGCGCTCCATCCACACTCTTTGATCAGCGCCCGAGCAACGGCGATGTGATGCATTCGCTGCAGGTTTCGGGCGGACATGACTTCGAACATGTTCAGCACCACAGCGGTCGTCGCACACATGACCAGATCCCGGTTGGGATTCTGCAAGGCCTTCAACAGCTCGGTGCTGCCATGATCGTAGTACTGCAGCGCCTGATCTTGATGGTACGCCGGATTGATCATGGACATGTAGAAGGCGCCGCAGGCGAGAAAGGCATCCAGCAGCATGGGCTCGTTCAGGGCGTGAAACGGTAGTAGTTTGGAGAACTAGAACTCGATCAGCATTGACGGAGGTCCGTCCGTGAAACGATGTCACATACATGCTTCATCGGGTCGTAAGTATCCATCCAGAGGCCGACATTATCGACAAACACCTGCATCAACAAGACCTCCTCCGGGTCCGTCAGGTAATCTCGACAGGCGTCCGGTGGGCCCGGCGGTGGCTCCGGGTTCGAGTAGGCGGATTGTTGTTGCGGCGGTGGTGGCGCCAGATGGCCGGTCGCATAACTTCCCGAATCGCTCGTCGAGTGGGCCTGACTGTGCTGCCCATCGGGCACTGGATCGGCCATGATGGTTTGACCCGAATCCGGGTAGGAGGGAGGGGGGTAAGGCTGCATGGGAGGCAACGGCTGTTGCGTGACGGCGGGACCAGCGGCGTCGCCGCCCAGCGACAGCGCAAAGGGATCGTCGGGTGGTACCTGGCTCGTGGGGACCTGGATGGGTGGAGTCACGCGTGGAGCGCTGTACCGGCCGAGGCCTCCCTTGTACTCGGACGCGATCTCACGCGACTCATCCTGGAATTGAACTGTCTGAGAGTTAGCAATGTTCTTCCACTGCATCTGACGAAGACTCACCATTCCACTCCTCGGTCGGTGGAATCACCGGTAGGGGGCGAACCTGGATATCGATGAAGTTGAGCCGGATCCCGCGTTTGCACTCTCGGTTGGATTTGCGACAGTTCTGTCGTCCGTCAGTGCCTTTTCGATCGAATGTATGGCCATGTCTACATACCTGACAATGCGGCCATCCTTCGTCACCTGCAAGAAGATCTTAGCGTTCATCTCGACAGATTTCGAGCGGACTCACTCACATTTGAGATGTCGTTGTCGACACGTCAGGCTGAGCGAAGCAACATGTCAGACATCAATCTCGTCTACCCCACCCCACCAGTGTTGGGCTTACCATCCTGTCGACACGATCGATATCAGCGATCGATATCCTTACCAGACGCAGCGGGAGGATCGTCTTACCTGTTCGCACCCGTTTCGGGCGGTTGGACACTGGCGCGGCCTCGACCGCGCCGCTGCCGTCGTGAATCTCCCCCGCCGACATCATATGCATCTCCTGCGCTCCGTCTAGCCCTCCATGACGCGCGAGATGCTGACCTGGCGCGGCGCTCGGATCGGGCGCGTCTGGCGCACGGATGGCCTGATCTTGGGCCTCAATGGCCGACTGGTTCGCGAGGTCGGACAGGTCCTGACTCCCATCGGGCGCACCAGCCTCTGGGTTGCCTTGTTGGGCGTATAGATAGGTAATCTCATACACCGGCTGGGGGAACGCGTTATCGATCGTGGTCGCCAGCTTGACGACGTCTCGCCCCTTCCGGGTGCGGAAGGTTGACGGGGAGTTTTCCTTAGCGGGATCCACGGGTGGGCGCTTTGATCAGACGCTGTCGCGCAGAAGCTGCCCCTGGACAAGCCACTCGGGTTTGTTTGAATGATGTTCGATTGAACTTGGTAGCGACCTCGACGCGCGCGACGTGAACGACGACGTCGCTGGCTCGACGGATCACGCGTGAACGAGGCAATGGCAGTCGCGATGGCGTTGAGACCAAGACGCTCGTCGCGGATTATGATGGCAGGGGAAGGCAAATGGCCGACGACGACAGGGTGATAAGGACCGTCGTTCGTGGATTGCCCCCCGTGAGACGTCCGTGCTGATGTCAGGTTCTAAAGGGTCGGCTCGAGCGCCCTGGTTACTCAGGACAGAGGCAACCCGACTTTCGCAGGCTCACCCTCCCTCTCCTTCGTCCGTAGCCACGCGCGATCGGGATCCTCGCCCACACCACACACCCTCCCCCCCGTCAGCGGCCGAGACGGGTAAGGCGGGAACTGACGTTTCGAAACGCTAGTTTCTAAGCTTCCTCGAGCGTCACGCAGGCCTGGCCGATCCGGGTTGATCGGTTCGACGACTGTTTTGCTGGACGGATGAATAGTCCGCCCACGGTGCGAAATTAATTACCCAGGCGCAGAGGATGCTGTCGGTGCACGAGATGGATGAGCGAATGAGCCGGAATCCGAATGAGTCGAAATCTCAAAGCTGACAGAGGGATATCGACCAGGGAGGAAAGCAGGGGGTCGTACAAATTACCTTGCTCCTGGGGAATGGAGACTTTGGCTGTCAAGACGTCTGTACGAGTCGATGCGATGGGACCAAACCCGAGGGACGGAGACCATCCGTGGGGTGACAACACCACTGCGGGTCGGATGGTCAGTTTACAACATCGAAGGCCCCGGGGGAGAGGGACGCGCACGACAAATGGCATGCAGCTCGATCTGTTCCTGAGGATAGAATGGCCCGCGGGATGTGCTACCCTGACTATCGTTCGTTGTACCCGAATGGAATGTACGAGTACAGTACAGCTGTGCTTCCGCACGGTAATGCGCGAGGACGGTTTCGGGGTGAGATCGTCGTGGGGTGAGAGAGGTGACATGGACACCGACCCGGTGGCCAATCCGTCCTATAAATGGGATAGCATCGGCGGTGGGGAGACGATCATGCTGTCAATCGGCGACAGGGGAGTGTTTTGTGTAGATAAATAGAACCCGGAGGCAAAAACGGTCTGGATCAGAGCTAAAGAAAGGGTGAAGCATTGGTGAAGACGGAGGCGAATAATGTTATCGTCGCATCTGGTGGAACGCGATGTATCGGCATAGCGCTGTGAGAAACGATGGCAGGAGACCAGAGAGACCAGAATCTAGCATCCACCATCTATATGGTTATTGAAATGATTACCACAAACAGACTCAAGTCTTTGCTATATCTCCATCTGCATTCATTTATGTTACAAATATGATCAAAATAGAGAGTCAGCAATCCAGGAAGTAGAGAAAATTGCATTGTCAAAAGTGTTTCAAGATCTAGCATCAAGTGTGGATAAGTGGGTAGGAGAATCATATCTGATGAGCTTGTTCAGATTAAGATGTTTTATGCTTAGCTCAACTCTACAATGTTAACGGCTTCAATATACATTCATGCACCTGTTACAAGTAGAGCTAAGCAGAGTCTAGCTCCGACAAAGAACTTTGATCTCAAACTGCGTTAGGAGATGGTTGCCAGATTCCATTGATGCTGCCTGGATAGATCCTCCTTACCATATGGTCTAACGAGATCATGCCAAAGTGATACGGAGCTCGAGTACCTCTGTGCCCGTGCGTCGGGGCCGCATCAGGCTGCCATCTCCAGCGGACCTCCCAGTCTCAGCCTTATCCACATCATGTCCCGACTCTTCCCCTCATCACCGCATCACGAATATGGACCCGCCATTCCAGCGTCGTCGAGGTAAACCCACCCCAGGTCGCTGCAGCTGGCATCCCAAGACCGGGTCCTGGTCATCGTGTATCGCCTTGCCTCGACGACGGCAGCAATCCAAAGCTTGCAAGAACGCCAACGAGCGTCCCGAGATGGAAGAAGCCCCGCGCGAAGCGGCGCTTCCATCGTCGCCGTCGGAGAAGAAACCAATTCAAAAGATGCCCGCAATGGCCAAAGATGAGACAACTAAGAATGAAACACTGGATTTGGGTTGCCAAACGGTCACAGGCAAACCAGATCCGAAAGATAGGGAAGAGGGAGTTACCACGAGGTTGATGTTGCCGCCGAGTCCACCGGATTATGAGTCCGAGTCCGGCGTGATTGAACAAGAGGAAGAGGAGGGTAAGAAGAAGCATCAGGACGACGACGAGGAGCATCTAGCTTGGCCTTGCTGGCGGCGCTGCTCGACCGATTCGATTAAAACATTACAACCGCCCGTCTCGGATTACTATACTCCGATGCAACCGTCGCCGCAGCCGGCGTATGTGCTGCGGGGTCACACGGCGGCCATCCACGCGCTGGAGTTCCTACATGGTAATACACGCCTGCTCAGCGGCGATGCCGATGGCTGGGTCGTGCTGTGGGATATGCCCACTCGACGACCGGCGGCTGTCTGGCGGGCGCATCAGAATGCCATTCTCGGACTGGCCGGCTGGGAGCATGATAAGATCATCACGTGCGTAGTATTCATATATATAATCTCATATGCTTCAAATGGTTTTTGGAAAAATGAGTGTTGAGTATGAGATATTCCGTAGTCATGGCCGAGATCAGAAGCTCTGTGTGTGGAAACTCGATCGCCCAGACGAGATCCACATGAGCAAGACTTTGCCCGCCGAGGAGCAGCAGGAGGCGGGGTCACGGAGCCATTGGCCGTGTCCTTGGCTGCTCCACGTCCTTGAGATAAATACCCTCAACTTCTGCGCGTTCAGTATGTGCGCCGCCCAGCTGTCGCCGTTGAATTCCAGGGAGAGATGGGAAGGGGCGAGTCCGATTTATCTGGCGGTGCCCAATGCCCTCAACTCCGGTAGTGTCAGCGCCCCCGGACCGAGTAGAAAATTTTCATGGGAGGTAGTGTTGACAATGCCTTCCAGATCGACGTCTGGCTGCTACCGGACGAGAAGCGTATTGGGACCATTGAGGTCCAGACGGGCAAGCAGACAGGTGTGTGACTCGGCAGTCGAACGAATCGATTCCTGTGAAGCTTCGTTTTGACGGTGAACCAGGTATGGTCATGGCCCTGGCCATCTCGCGCCTGGACGACACGCTCTATGTCGCGGCCGGGTATGAGAGCGGCCATGTGATGCTCTTTGAGCACCATGTTGCCGAAGGGTGCGTCTGCGGAAATTGGCGGCGTACCTACCTATATCAATCGCACTCCCAGCCGGGTATGTATGGTCGATCGGGTTTCAAGTGGTCATGTTTCCTCCTGGCTGAAATGTTCCTTTCTCGGACGCCAGTGCTCTCGCTCGCGATTGCGCCCTCCCGCGACTATTTCTTAGCTTCCGCCGCCGACTCCAACATCGCTCAGCATCCGGTGTTCGTCGGCAAGGAATATGGCACCTCGCAGCAGCCGCTGATGCGTATCAAGACGGGCCACTCTGGACAGCAGGGATTGCGAGTGAGGTCGGATGGGAAGATCTTTGCTACCGCCGGCTGGGATGCACGAATCCGGGTATATTCGACGGCCACCATGCACGAGCTGGCGGTGTTGAAATGGCATAGCGAAGGTTGCTATGCTACCGCCTTTGCCGAGGTCAAGGATGATCGAACCTCTCCAGTAGCAGAACCGAGCCAAGCATCCGTTGAGTCAAAGAGTTCATTGGTGTCCAATTCGGGAAGACAGGTGCGGCCCTCGGAGCGAAGACGCACCCAAAGAAACCAGTCGACGCACTGGCTTGCGGGAGGCTCCAAGGATGGGAAAATCAGCCTTTGGGATATTTATTAATGTTGATGTTAAATTTTTAAATCTTATGAATGCAATGATTGCAGAGATCAGCTGATGTTGAACTCGGACGCGGCCATCATATGTTCCCGCATCTTCTTGCGCATCTTGATCGCGGCCCCCGCTCCTTGATCCTCCGTAACATCCTTCTGCGGCCGCTGGTCGCTGTCCTGTTCATGACCACTCCTCTTGTTGCCCTGTCGGGTCTTGCTTGAGCTCGGCTGGTGCTTTGTGCTCCTCTTCAAACCTGGAACGCCGATGTTGCCAGGCGGTTCTCGTAGTCCGAAGCTCTTGGCGAGATGGCCCAGATGCAGACTCTTGATGTCAAAGATGGCCCGTTCGTTGGCGATGTGTGTAGCGTAGGCCCTGATATGGCTCTGGAAGGCTTTTCGCGCCATCTCCAAAATTTTCGAATTCTTCAGGAGCCACCGCTCCACATCCATCTGCCAGTCAGTCGCTCTGGTCTCCCAGTCAATCCCCGCACCTAATCCCACCGAGCCAAAGCCCTTCTTCAACAGATCATTCGAGTCGGACCGAGTCGGTGCTCTTCCACCGTCACGATGGGCTGCTTTGAGAACGTCGACATATCCCTCTTCGCTACCCGGGAGTAAAAAGATCAACGTCCGTCCGGCACGACCCGCACGTGCAGTCCTTCCCACCCGATGTAGATGGTCGTCCTTGCTGAACGGTGGATCGTACTCGATGACCAAGTCGATGTTGGGCAGATCAAGCCCGCGCGAGGCAACATCGGTGCAGATGAGCACAGACGGATTCTTGCTCAGCGTGAATGCTTTCAACGTGGCCGTTCGAGTTTGCTGGGTCAACGACCCATGGAGCTTGTAGACGGTCACGCTGCTGTCTCCTGTGGCCAGCGTGCTCGATGCAGCTATCGTACCGAGTGCTGCATCGGCAGAGTCGTCCGACGGCTTGGTTTTGTCGTTCTCAGGAGCATCATCTGAACTTCCTCCTGGTCGTGTAAATAAAGTGAAGTGAAAGTCCACCGAGTCTGCACAGGAAATGAAGACAATCGACTTCATTACCGACCCTCGTCGATGAAATGCTCGACGGAGGACAGCAGTCAGAGTGACGAGACGTAATTTGGCGGGAACAATGGTGTACGACTGTTGAAGTTGGGCTGGGGTCGAGAAAGTAGTTCGCTCCGTGGCATCCTCTTTGTTGCTCATTTCTTCATCTTGAGGATCCGCTTTGATATGGGCGGCGCTATTCAAGCTGATCCCGCCCAGTTTCTGCACGCTCATGTTCATCGTGGCCGAGCAGAGGATCGTGACCCTATGACGAGGGAAGCCTGCTTGCAGCAACTTGCCATTTTTCCGCTCTCGACCACGTTCTTCCAGCTTGGAAATAATCTTCTCGATATCTGCCTCAAAGCCCATCTCCATGAGCCGATCTCCTTCGTCGAGAACCAGCCATCGGATGTTGCTGACATCAAGCACTTTAGTATTTTCCAGATGATCGGCCAATCGACCGGGCGTGGCGACCAGAATGTTCAACCCTTTTCGAATTCGTGCCTTTTCTGACTTCTTCTTTTCACCGCCTACCACCGTGCCGCTGACAATCCAATGCGCGCACCAGCGTAGGAGATTTTCCAACACCACGGAAATTTGACGGCAGAGCTCCCGTGTGGGCGCAAGGATGATGGCAAACAACCCAGAATCTCGATGAAGTTTTGCTGACTCCTCAGTGCTATGTTGATCTCCTGCCAGGCCGGTATTGTTGATGATGCGCTGAACGATGGGCAGCAAATAAGCGAGCGTCTTGCCCGAGCCCGTCTCGGCTTGGATGAAGGCATCAGAATCTTCTTGAAGCAGCTGAGGTATTGCCGCTTTTTGAATGGCGGTAGGGGCCTTGAGCTCCATTTTGCTCGACAGATTCGAGGTGACAACCGACGACAGGCCCAGCTTCATGAAGCTGGAAGCTCCACTGGCGAGCGGGGCATTGGACGGCTCTGCAGGGACACTCTCCTTCACTTCGTGCTCTTTTATGGATGTTGGCACAGGGTTCGATGAAAAGAGAGATGAGACAAATTCTCGTGGTGCTCCTTTTCCGTGTGGAGCGCTTCTTTTCGGAGTATCGCCAGCGAATTGAGTATTTGTGGGTCTTGTCGACGGCAATCCAGGATCAGGATCCAGGCGCCGCCTTTTGGCTTCAGGTGTTCTAACATTGTCGATAAGGGCTTCCAGTGATCCATTTTGGTTTATTTTTTCGAGAGCGTCATCCTTCTTCGATCCTGCGTGCTCTCCATGCGGACTTCGCTGACTAGGTGTCGGCTGAAAAGTGCTTCTTTTAGCCACCAGGCGGTCCCTCCACCGTCCGCCCTTGAATTTGGGCTTGGCTTTGATGTCGTTTGTTGAGACTGCAAAGTTCAACAATAATCCATCTGCACTAACGTCATCCATACTGCATCAGGGGTTGAACGTGATCTAGTAGGTGGTGAACATAAATATTGGAGGATGTCAAGCAGTGAGACGTGGGGGCAATGGTTGTGGGACTTGTATTTCACAAGAAGCCGGAACGGAAAAACGCGACTCTCACGCGCTTGAACTCTCGGCCAATCAGAGCGAGGTATGGCCAGTTATTCGTTGAACGTCTTGGAGTCTCACCTCTAATGGAAAACCAATCAGATGCGAGGAGCATTTACAGCCAACATTTCAACGAGTTGGTCACGATTTCGTCGGCCAGCTTCTAGTCTCATATTTAATGAAGAACCAATCAAACGTCGGTGTCTCGACGTCCCGCCTTGATCCAACC
>QQTW01003312.1_pt1 | contig 11880 bp, 12 predicted proteins | sample 1904831 | NCBI WGS metagenome assembly QQTW01 (sample SAMN09435610, study PRJNA476489) | Subsurface metagenome, whole genome shotgun sequencing project. | reverse complement strand
ACCTACCAGGAACGGGACCACCGCCGACACGAAGGAAGCAACGACCGGTGCCCAAAGCAACCAAGCCGCACCCAACGGTCATGGGCCCGGCGAACAAAGACCGGAGCGCGAGGGCACTCCCAAAGTCGACGTCACGGCTGCCAAGATCGAGAAACTGAAACAGCGGGTGACATACACCAAGGACGGCAAGAAACGAATCGCGCCTTTGCTCGTCTCTGGAGCTGCCGGTTCCACGCCGACGTCGATCCCCAAGCCGCAGCCGGTCACGACGGCTCCGGCAACGCCGTGGTCAAGGAAGCCTCCAGGCCTCGGCTGGACCTGTCCAAGCCCTACGACAAGCTGCCCAAGGGAGGCTTGGCCGCTCTGCTGGCGGGGAACAGGCGCAAGTTGGCGGCGCCCGAAGGACGAGATATCGTCCTCTCATTCTCGTCGAGCGGGTACACCTCCGGGAGCTCTCCCGAACCAAATGTGATGGCAATGATGCTCCCATCAAGACCGGTCACAAACAGTTTTTGACCGTCTGGATGCCAGGCGATGTCCGAGATGGATTTCAGAGTCAGGTCAAAGGTCACCAGCAACGGCCGGGGATTGTTCGTGGACCAGATGCTCAGCGACTTGTCCTGGCCGCCGCATGCGCATACGGTCATCAACGACTTCTCGGCCGCGTGCGCGCCGTTCTTGGTAGCTTCTCGCTTGTAGATCCGGGGCGAAAAGGCGCACACTTCGACGGGGCCTTCATGACCGATGAAGTTGATGTCACAATTCCAGTTGCCACGATGGATGACGACGACCGAGCTGAGCGGCCCGTTGACGGCGTTGGCACTGGCCAGAACCGCCGCGTCCGGGGACCAGCTGCAGCGACGGAAGTAGGTGGTCAAGGGAGAGGACACGAAAGGCGCGCTGATGGTGGTCTCGACGATGAAGTTGCCCGCTTGTTCATGCGCCGAGGAGGTTGGATTGGGCGGAGTATAGCGAACGATCTTGACGGTCCGATCATCACTGGCGGTCGCAAAGTATTTGTTGGCCGGATCAAACGCGACGCCTTTGACATGGCTTTGGTGGCTCGAGATTGTCTTGAGCTTTTCAAATGTATGGCCGGACCATATCACAACTTTCGAGTCGAGTCCAACGGACACCAATAACGACGAGTCGGGCGACCAAGCCAGATCCACCACATCGCTCTCGTGGCCAATCAAGCGTCGGTAGACGCGCCAGTGCTCGGACGGCGCGGAATCATTAGACCCTGTCATGGATCTTAGCAGACTTCACACGACTGAAATGATGGCCTTGAAAGATGCACGAACCAAAGGAGGAGACATTTGGAGGTGGAGTTGGCTCCAGCGCGTAAATGCAGACAATCTTGTCGTCCGCACCAGAGGCCAAGTAGCGGTTATTCGAGGCGAACCGGACGGTATGGATGCTCCCCGCATGATGACTCAATGAAGCCAGCTGTCTGGGCTTCGCATATGCGGGATTCTCGGCGTCGAGGATGGCCTCGACCGACCAGATCCGTACATGGCAATCTGAGCGCCATCTGAGTTAGCCGTGGTCTCCTTCGGCCGGAGTGACGATGTGCCATACCTCCAGCTGCAGTGGCCAGACGGAGTCCGTCCGGCGAGACATGACAGCTGTAGACATCAAAGTCCTTCCTCTCCCCTGCGTCGCGCAATGAGCCGCTGTATCAAAGCATGGAGCCGGAGCCCGGTCTCGTCGTCGAGATAGCTCCGGGATACGTCTCAGGGCGATGCTCACCACCGTGCGCCAGCCACGAAGGCTTGATGATGCGCATTATCGCTGACGATCAGGAGATCGCATAAATGTCATGTTGTCGATAGCCCACCTGTGGGAGTCGATGGTCTTTGACTGCATTCCATGTCAACTGGCTGAGCAACTTTCAGTCGACGCAGTCAATATCACCAGATTGACGCGTTTCGGGATAAGGAGGATAGATTAACCGACCGGATCGGGATCATCTTGCCCGAGGAAGAAAGATAAACCGATCCGATGGATGAAGCGCTGTCACGTGCTATGCATGTGATCTCCAAGTGTCTCATGCCAGCGACCAATTTCCCATGATGATTGGATGATATTTCAGCCGCAGAGGCGTCTCTTTCAAGAGTCGATCCGATAGGTGAATTGAGAAGCTAGGTGTCTCGTGATATGTCACCACGGACAAATGGGACAGGATCATGTGGATATATTCTAGACGGATGCTTCATTTCTGCCGTATATTCTTTGCCTTGCGTTTCTTGAAGAAGACCTCTCCCTCCTGTGCCTGTGCCTGCGTCTCCGACTCGGCCTTCACATCAGGAGTCTCGCTGGCTTCTGGTACTGCTGGTGGAACGATTGACTGCCCGTCAGATGTCTCCCGTTTGATGACCGGCACGTCTTGCTTCTCGTCCTGCTCCCGCTCGAGTTGATCGACATGCGCGCCTTCTGTGTTGGGTTCAACCTGACTCTCTACAGCAGCAGTGCCAGCATCGTTTGTTGACCCAGATCCTTCAGGGAGCTTATTCGAGCCAAGCAAGGCTTCCAGATCGGCATCCACAGACTCGGAGCCCGGGTATGTCTTGATGGTCGAACCCCAGCCTTTGCGCCTGGCGGGCCGCTCATCCTCGCCATGCTCGTCATCGTCGTGCTCTCGACGCTTTCTTTTGGAGCTCCAAGCAGCCGAGACGTTCTTGTTATGCTTTTCTTCTTCATCCTCATCATCATCCTCCTCCTCTTTGACCCTCTGAGGTATGATCTTCTCCGAAACAACCTGCCATTCGCTAGCCATCGCCATCTCGGCTCGATACTCCTGAGGTACGGCAACGCCCATCTCAGCTAATTGAGCCATCTGCCTCTTGCGCTCTTCGGCAGTAGCTTGTCTCGGTGCTGGAGGCAGGGATGGCTGTGCAGCTCTTCGTTGGGAGAACCCGGCAGACGCATTCTGATTCGAAGAAGCCGTTGGCTGGCCCGACACGACGCCATTCAATCTTTCCACTTCTGCCTTGGCCCGGTCTTTTTCTCGCTGACCACGCTCCTGATCGCGATGCAAGTCGCGCAAGAACCTTTTCAGGTTTCCTTGGTGTCTTCCAGTCGCCTCATGTTGCGTCCTTTCGAACTTGGTGTCTCGCACGTAGACCTTGCAATGTTTGCACCAATAATTTGGCTAATTCCAAATATCATCAGCTTCTCCGTCCGTAGTGCCAAGCTGTTGATACAATGATGTACGTACCGTAGACTTCCAATATTCTGACATGGTGAAGATGAGCTCTGTCTCCTCGTTTACGGTCTGCCTAGGCCCACCCACTGTGCAGCAGCAGATCTGGGCGTCCTAGATCAAAAGGGAGTGGTTTGTATCACAACGCAAGATATGATCGGACTGGTCGGAGACAAACGTCTCTCTAATATCTTCGATGTTGTTCGTGATGGATAGACGAACAGGATGCATGCTCCCTGTAGAAGCCCCAGAGCGGCTGCGGGATTGGCGCTGATACCGCCTAAACTCTGCCGCTTTTTCCAGGCGGTGGTAGCCTAGATTAGCGCCGATCCAGGCGCTCGGTAGCGGCTTACATCAGTCCGAACTCCGAAGCTCGTCCGAAAAGATTTTGCCGGAGACAAGACGACGAGGCCTCGTGCCCACTGATACTCATCCACATTTCGACTATTCGAGCTCATACATGTCAGCCATGTCGGTCAACAACATCATCATGCAGGAAGCTATGTCCAGGGCAATAGGACGTACTCTGCAGCGAGCCTCGCCCCGAGTCTCGAACAGCATGCGTGGAGGCAACTCCGCATGGCTTCAAAAACAGAGCAATGGAGATTCCTCAGCCTCGAGGCAACCAAGACAGCGATCATTCTCGACCACGACCGCGCTCCCAGCACCACTTACTAGTCCACTGAACCTCGGCTCTGGCGGCAACCTCCCGTCGACTTATTTCCAACGACCATCTCTCCCGGCCAACACCATCATCCGCTTCGTCCCACAGCAGACGGCATGGGTGGTCGAGCGCATGGGCAAATACCATCGCATCTTGGAGCCAGGCCTTGCCATTTTGATACCGATCATCGATAGGATTGCATACGTCAAGAGCTTAAAGGAAGCCGCTATTGAAATTCCCAGCCAGAGCGCCATCACGGCCGACAACGTGACCTTGGAGCTGGATGGTGTCTTGTATACCCGGGTATTCGATGCCTACAAGGCCAGGTGAGTTGCCAATACAGTATGATGAGGTGGTTGGAGAACTGCTATTGATGCTCCATTCAACAGCTATGGTGTCGAGGACGCCGAATACGCCATCTCCCAACTCGCTCAAACAACGATGCGATCCGAGATCGGACAGCTCACGCTCGACCACGTGCTCAAGGAGCGAGCGGCGCTGAACATCAACATCACGCAAGCCATCAACGAAGCCTCGCAAGCATGGGGCGTTGTATGCCTACGGTACGAGATCCGGGACATCCACGCGCCGGAGGGGGTCGTGGCCGCCATGCACCGGCAAGTGACGGCGGAGCGAAGCAAGCGCGCCGAGATCCTGGAATCCGAAGGGCAGCGACAGAGCGCGATCAACATCGCCGAGGGGCGCAAGCAGAGCGTCATCCTGGCCTCGGAGGCGTTGAAGGCCGAGCAGATCAACATGGCCAACGGTGAGGCCGAGGCGATCCTGCGCAAGGCCGAAGCCACGGCGGCCGGCATCAACGCCGTGGCCGAGAGCATCGCGCGCGGCAAGGACAGCGCGCACAACGCCGTCAGCCTCAGCGTCGCCGAGAAGTACGTCGACGCGTTCGGCAAGCTCGCCAAAGAGGGCACCGCGGTTGTCGTGCCGGGTAATGTCGGGGACATGGCGGGCATGATCGCCAACGCCATGGCCGTGTACGGCAAAGTCAGCCAGAATCAAGCGACGGCAAGGCATTCCCTCGCTGCTGCGGCCGATTCCGGCCATGGCAGCGACAGTCACGGCGCAAGCTCAAACGGAGTAACATCAGCGTCAGACTCAAGCTCCGGAACAACAGGTGCCTCGTCAAGAAACGGATCTTCATCCTCCTCAACCAACAAGCCCTCTTCCTCTGCAACGCAAGACGAAGCCGACGAGGCGCGACGGAGGTTGAATAACGATATCGCCAAGAGCGTCCTCGAGGGCTTTGAGCAGACGCGGCGGAAGCGATAAACCATATCATTCTCCATCCTCCCTTATCAATATAATTACCATCCTCGTTCGCGTTCTGCTTCTCGTTTCCTCCATTTCTGCCCGAGACTGTATTTCTTCGCGCACAGTCAAAAAGGTATTCTGTCGCGCGCACTTTCCGCTAAAAAGGAGTCGGTCCATGGCCAGTCTTTCCGTAGGTTTGCAACATCGTCAAAAATCTGGAATACCGTGATAGCAATGGGCTCATTTCATCCCTTCTCTTCCTTTCCCTTTTTCTTTTTCTAGGTCAGGGAAGATATATGGTGTCTTTGAAAGCTTTTTCTCGAAAACCGTGCTCTATATCCAGCATATCTCCAAGAACAAACCCCAATTGCGGCGCGCCCCCCAATGCCTCTCGTGTCGGGGGTCTTATTCGTGTCTCTGAAAATCGATGGGAGTCAAAGATACAGAATCAAGATTGACAGGGACACTACGACGAGCGCTTCAATTGGAAACCCCTTCAGAAAAGTTGATGGAGACATGATACTACTTGTCCGGTGGTGGTACTTCGTGAAGTACGCGACGATAAGTACTAGTAAAGTCTTTTCACCGTCGAGGATTTGGTGAGGAGTATGGATCTTGGCTTGGTGGGTATCCGTCCAGTGCGCGACGATGGCAAAAGGACCAAATCACCATCATGCCTGTGATTTATCGTACTGCTCATAGCATCATTTGCAATACTCACTATGCATTGCGGATAACCACGTGAAATTCAAATTAGAAACAGAAAAAGCAGGAATGAGAAGTACCGTACAATATTTCCTACTCCAAGAGCCACAACCTCATATCCTCTCAAACATCTCTAATACCGATACCCGCCCTCTCCTTGCTGAGGACCCTGATCATACGCCGAATAACCCCCCTCATAGCCCGCATACCCCTCCTGCCCCTGCTGGTATTGCTGCTGCTGTTGGGAAGGATCATCCGCAGGGTTAGAATAATACTGCGACGGCGGTGCAGCGCCCGCGTAGCCGCCTTCGTAATCCGCACCACCAGCACCGCCTGAGCCGTACTCGCCACCACTTGGATAATACGCATGCTGTGATCCAGGGGCCGGTTCGTAGTAGGGGATCTCCGGTGAGACGGGGCTTTGGATGGATGGAGCGTTGTAGTCGGTGCTTGGATAGTCTTGCGCGTAGGGTTGGTATGTGCCCGGAGACGTTGGTGGCTGGTGGTATGCGCCGGTCGAGGGCGCTGCGTTGCTGGCGTATGGGTCCGGCGTGTATTGGCTGTATTCTTGCGGCGGAGGAGGAGGGGCGGCGTCTTGTTGGTATGAAGAGGAACTCGCGGGGTAGTCTGCGTAGTCGGAGGCGTCGTCGAGATCTCGACGTCTGCCACCACTACTACCCCCACCGCTACCACCGCCGACCCCAAGCCGCTTGGTGACCTTTTCCCATTCAGAGTCTCGTATCTTTCCATGTCCTCCTGCGCTGTGGTGCACGCCCTGAGGCCCGTGACTGTGGCCATGCCCATGCCCATGCCCATGCCCATGTGAGCCATCCTCGCGAAGGTTGCCGCCACGTCTGACGCTCTCGGAGCCGAGCATCTTGTTGAGGCTGGCGCCTCGACCGGGCTGAGAATCCGCCCATCGCCGGACCCTGTCGAACATGTCCCGGTGCAGCTGGCAGTGGGGATCTTGGATAGCCGGATGATGAAAGACGCGTGCGATGTCGTCCATCACTTGTTGAAGGGGCACATCCGGATGAGACCAGGCGTAGATTACCCGCGGCGCTACGTATTGCAGCGTCACGGCCGCCACTTGACCGGCGACCTCGTTGAGGACGTTGGCGAAATGATCCTTGGACAGGAGAGAGTGTGTTGGGTCGGTGCAGTAGGGGTCTGTCCACGGCTCGAATTGATGTCTCCCCGACGAGTCGACGACGGCACCCGCGCCCTGTTGCAGCTGCTTCGTGACGGCGTTGATGATGGGCCGGATGAATGGAGCTAGCAAGCTGAGCACGAACACGGTGATGGTCTCCGAGATCCGTTCGCACAGCGCTTGCAGTCCGGGCACCATCTCGATAGTCGCCGAGATGGCTTTGACGACCCTGTCGCGAAATTCCAAGATCGGATAGATTTGTGCTGCCGTCTTGACGGGATCGAAGTTGGGGCTCATCCCCGGGATTCCTGGAGCAGGTGGACCTCCAACCGAGCCGGGAGGACCTGCGAAATTGGGCATCTGCTGATGTGACGTTGCTCGGTGTCCTTGGTAATCGTCGTCATAAGCCGATCCTGGTACGGAGACGGCACGCTCTTGAGCATCTGATAAATCTCGGAGCCTCTTTGCCTCGCTGGACAGGCTCGGTCCAGTTCCGGGCAGTTGAGATAGCAGATTCACAACCCCATTGCCTCCCGAGCTCGAGCCTCCTTGGCCGCCTAATCCAGATTTCTTGGATATCTTTTGTGCGTCCACCAAAGTCACGTCCATTTGGCTGATCTCGGTCTGAGCGAAATGGTCTGTCGCTTCTCCAAGAACGGAATGCAAGAAATCGACGGCGCCAAAGGTCCCGGTAATCAAGGGATAGACCCTCCGTCCGCGCAGGTTGATTTCGGTGGCGGTACCACAGTGGGGAAAGACGTCTCGGAAGCCAAGTTCACGCAGGACCAGCTCGACATAGTTTGCTGGAGTTGTTAGAAGATGTCAAGAGTGACCTGCTTCGATACGACTTACAGTGTGCTGCAAAATCTTCGACGCAATGCAGACCTTGTCCAAGGCATCGTAGTGCTTCGCATAGATCCGCTTCTTTGCCACTGGTACCACCGGTGCCAGACGTGTAGACCCGTCCGTAATGTATGCTACGTGCAAAGCTATGCTTGATATAGCCGGAACTCGTCGCCCAGAATCCAGATTCGTTGGCTATGTAGTTCTTCATGCCTGTTTGAGGATCGATTGCCAACTCGGCTGGCTGTACCGGTGGCCTAAGCCGAGGATCATATTGACGGGCATCTGCATTGTCGGCATAATCCTTGGGATTGTCGCTGTAGTCAATCAGCATCTGGAACCATCTTCGATGGACACTGATCGCAGCGTACATGTGTTCCTCGGGTTTATACACGCCCAGACGCTCTTGGGTCACTTCAAACTCCCCCGTTGCATATCCGAAGGAGAGAAACGATAGGACCCAAACCTATCGACTCATCAGCACGCTGTTCTTTTCTTATGCGATAATATGCATCATCACTCACTAAAATTCTTATGGTATCTGCCTGTACGCCACGTAGAGTACCCACGTCGATGGCCTGCGAATAGTCTCTCAACCTGTTTACATTACATCAGCAAAAAGATCATGAGAAAGCTATCATCGACGAGATTACCATTTTCCAAAATAAACTCGCTTGATCATCAAGGAGCTCCATTTATGATGACGGAGAAAAGGAACGGTCTTGAGCAGGTCCTCGATGTCGCCATGTCGCCAGTTATGCCCTTCGATCTTCGCGATGGACGCGATGTTGCCGGCGCCAAAGGCCGCAGTGGGCGTCACGAGCACGAGAAGACATATCAAGGCGATGAGCAGCCCTGTTCGACTCCAAGGGAAAGCCATCTTTGCGCTTGTAGTGTCGTCGAAAGATGGAAGGTGGGGGCTGGTGGGGGATTTAAGAGGGGCGCTTACGGTCAGCTTGCGCGTGCTGCGCTGCGCCACGTAGCTGCCCTAGCTCTAAAGCTAGTTGATAGGCGAGGCACATGCGCTCAGATCACCGCGGCTCGAAGTAAATCCGATTCACGATGTATGGTCAGCCTTATAAGGATTTGATTGCGCCCCTTATGCCAGACAAAGCTGAGGTCCTTTAGCTTGGGCACTCTGCGGCCCGGAAGCTTGATATTCAGGCAACAGATGAGACTTTTGAGGAATATAAGATGACCCCAAGGATCTTAGAAGTCAGGCTTCTCTGACGATATACATGCTCTGGTCGAAAGGTGGTTCTCCCGTTGATTAGGCATTCGAAACTCTACATGAAGACGCAACGTGCAAGGCCCGCTCAATCTGCAGAGAAAAATAATATTAGCAGCCACTCCTTCCATACCAATACATGATGCTGAATAAGTATTTCAGCTAACGCTGAGTCGACATGTATCTTTCGTAGACAGAAACTCGACTAACCATCTTCATCAGATCCATAATCAAGACTTAGAAGCCCCTTTGCTGGAACTTGGTTGGAGGCTGAGGCTGACACCGCCACCTGATTGCCACTGGCCTTCACCTCTTTCACAGCTGAATCATCAACCTTGTCCGCCTTTGCCTTGACAGCATGCTGTTTCATTTCTTGCTCTTGTTCCCGTTTGTCGAGGGCTCCCGCGTGATCCACGGCTGCTTTCTCTGACGTCGAGGACGACTTTCGTATTTTGACACCTTTTAGGCCCTCTTTCTCCCCGACCCGTCGTCTCTTCCTTCCCGTCAACTTCCATTGCTCCTCGGAGCCTTCAGGAGCGGCGGCCGTGGGGCTCTTCTCGTCATCGTTCTCGAGCAGCTGTGCGCGATCTGCCTGTTCCTGCTGCTTCCGGAAAATCTCGAGCTGCTCCTGCGTCTCTTTCTTCAGGGCCGCCTCTTTGGCCCGTGTCGACTCGAGCACCGAGTCCAGAAATTCCACTTCATCTTCGTCCAGCGAGCGGAATTGATTCTTCAGCCTGATAGACTCCTCAAAGGCTTCCTGCTTGGCCGCTGGTCCAATTCAGAGACACCCTGATATGTTAGTCGTAGTGTCTGGCAGCCAAGATCAGGTCAGAGAGCTTCAAGCAAACTTACCTTTATTCTGCTGAAGAATCTCGTACAGGCTCTTGCCTCCCGCTTGGCGACTTTCCTCCTCTTTTCGTCGGCGCGTGTCCTCGACGTCTTGCTTCGCTTGATCCCAGTCGTCTGTCTTGCCCGGAACACCTTCGGTCGCGCCCTCTGGTACGAACCTCGAGCTCATCTTTCCAGCTTCTGAGCACTGATGTTCAGAGTTGGGGTGTCACAGCCCCCATCAACGGAGCATGTGCCACGACCTCGGCGTAAAGCGGCCGGCTTCACGTCTTTCGACTCTAAAGTTTATACAAATAGCTAGGTTATTGAACGACACTGGCTTTCCTTGAAGATCCTATGTAGGCGTCCGAGTTTGAGCGGCTAGGGCTGTTGTAGCGGCATGGGATTGGGGAAGCTTCGTCCCTCCGTCCCCAAAAGCTCTGACAACGGCAGCTCTCAGGAGCTTGCTTCACCCGGAACAACTTATATCCGACTTTACAGATCACGTGAAACACCTCTTTGACCCTGTCTAGTTCTCTACGATCCACCTCCAACCGCCTGACAACCATCACCACGATTACAACGCCGAGACCTTACAGAAGTTGATATTCCGAGGCGATTGAGTCCATGGCAGAGCATTCTCACCCGCATGAGTGCTTCTACTTCTCATGAACAAGATGGAGATGAGGCCGAAGCGTGTGATGAGGCGGACCTTGGATACAGGACTGCAGCGCTTGGACAATTCCAAGAATGAGCATCAGTGGAAGCTAGTCGCTGTCCTACAATGCTTCGATCTTATAATCAAGACATGTATTTCCAAACTCCATATCGTGCTTCATACGTGCAATCATTTCTCATAATCTCTTATCATCGACACAAGGCTGCTTGGTCCAAGCTCCAGTCAAGGCATGGCAGCTTCTGCCCTCACCAAACAATTTGTCAGTCAAGTCAGACTTCATGTCTAACCTTCCGCCGCTGCCGCGTCAGCGCCCGCTGCGTCGCCCGTTGCAGGCTCGGCGGTCTCAGCTGCTGCGCCGTTGCCGCCGCTCATCTCCGTCTTTGGTTTCGACTTCGAACTCTTATCCCACGAGCTCTTATTCTTTGGCTGCCCCTTGAACAGCGCCTTGAGCGCCGGGAACAAGCCGCCGGCTGCAGCTTGCTGGGCTTTTCTTCTTTCTTTGACCGCTTGCTCTCGTGCTTTCCATTTGCGCAGCTGCTTGCCGGTTGCCGGGGGACCGACGCCGCCGGCGAAGAACCACGTCCATTTCGGTACCCGTTCGTCGTCTGCTAGCGGGCGCACCTTCTTGCGGCCGCCGCCGCGGAGATGAACCGCCGAGGTAGATGCGGAAGAAGACCTCGTCTGACTTGGCGGGATGACGCCGGTGGTGAGCAAGGCTGAGCTGGAGTGGCTCGCTACAGCTATGTGGGGGCAGCTGAGCGTCGGCATCACCAACTGAGGAGGCTGCGGGAATGGAAGCCGTGCTTTGATGCGAGTCTTCTTTGAGCTGTGCCGCGCCGGGAGACACACCCAGGCTCGTAGCTTCTCCACGGTCAATCGCGGCACAAAGGCCAAAGCACTGGCATCTTCTTGGGACTTCGGCATGACGACGGATGTCTGTTCTGCTCAGAGAGTCTACAAGGAGGATATGGAACCAGTTCCAAGATTGATCTGGTGCAGATTTTCTAGCAAGCCACTGAAGACGAAGGAAGGAAAGAGCAACTGCCAAGGAAAGACAAGATTTATATTCATTTCCCAAGGCCGTTCATCAGAGTCTGCAATGGTGAATCATGGTCATGAGCAGAGGAGCGTTCAGTCACCAGTTTGCCCCTTGACTTCAGAGTTGAAGCCTGTGGGGTCGGTCGATATTCACAGATATGAATGCTCAAAGACCAGATCCGAAAGACGGAATATCTGCCACTATCTGGATCACGGCTAGGTTGGATGCGCTGGTGTCATGGACGAGATTGTGCGGTGCAGACTCAGATCG
>QQTW01003311.1_pt1 | contig 11881 bp, 11 predicted proteins | sample 1904831 | NCBI WGS metagenome assembly QQTW01 (sample SAMN09435610, study PRJNA476489) | Subsurface metagenome, whole genome shotgun sequencing project. | reverse complement strand
ACTAATTAAAAAGTTAAAATTTTCTCGATCCTCACCTGAATACTGCTAGGACACACAGAGATCGAACACTTACAGATATGACATTTTTTGCAGGGGGTTTGGAGGAGGCAACTCGTCCCCTGATGGGGAAGCAAAAAGCGGTGTAGCTCTGCTTCCCGCTTTGTTGCCGTTGGGTTTGGGGTAATAGCCCCCCAAGTCTTGGTTTTTCTTAGGGAGTTTGAGGGTAGACATTAACCCTAGCCCGCCTAGGGTTGAAACCCCAGGCTAGTAGCTAAAGTCGGCTCAATCCGACTACAAATCTTTTGCACGAGAGGTCTATTTACAACTTTAAACCGCCAGCAATTCCCTAATAGCCTCCCGATACATAGATACATCCACCTCATGCACCTCCAACCCTTGCCCAATACCTTGCAATAACATCAAAGTCAATTCACCCCCCAAGTGTTCTCTAAACTCCGTCAACCCTGCAAGCAGACAGCGAGAAGTAGGAGGAGAATTTAATTGCTCGACAAGTTCGGGTACAGACAAAGTGAAACCAACAGCTACAAGCGTATTGATAATATGTCTCCACTCCGTTCGCGAAAGCAGCCCAGACAAGTAAGAATAAGTGCTATCTAAAGCAATACCAATTGCTACTGCTTCCCCATGTCGCAAGCGAAAATCTGTTAGCTGCTCCAACTTATGAGCCGCCCAGTGACCAAAATCCAAAGGACGAGAAGAACCCAATTCAAAAGCATCGCCGCTAGTGGCAATATGTTCCAAATGCAACTGAGCGCAACGATAAATTAACTGCTGCATCAGATCCATATCTCGCTGCGCCAACTTCTTGGCATTAAACAAGATAAATTCAAAAAAATCCGGGTCTTTAACTAAAGCTACCTTAATTCCTTCCGCAATGCCCGATCGCCAATCACGATCGCTTAACGTAGTCAAAAAGTCAAAATCATTCAAAACTGCGTAAGGCGGCGCAAAACTGCCTAAAAAGTTCTTCTTTCCAAAAGCATTAATGCCATTTTTTACCCCCACCGCCGAATCATTTTGCGCCAATACCGTTGTGGGAATGCGAATTAACCTTACACCCCGATGGGCGGTAGCGGCGGCGTAACCCACCATATCTAACACTGCTCCCCCACCAATTGCTAAAACGTAGGAATGACGACACAAACCGACTCTATTGATAACTTCGTGAATATCAGTTACTAATTGCGGATTATTTTTAGCTGCTTCTCCCCCAGGTACTACAATCGGTTCGTTAGCTAAAGTCAGTACCTCGCCATAAAAGTTGATATAGTCGGTGATTTGGGCAAGCAAATGGGGATGATGTTCTATTAAACCAGAATCGACAACGGCGATCGCTCTTGTTATTTCTCCGCCATCGGCAACAATTGTTTGCGCTAGTAAGGGATTGCCTACTTGAAATAGTCCATTTGTAAACAGAACGTTGTAGCGAAAACTAACCGGGACGTGTTGCTCAATTGGTTGTAAGTTGTAGGTAATTTTTGATTTAGTATTAGTTGCCATAGTTATTAAATAGCGGAAAATTCCGGTTGCATTGCTTGGATAAATACTTCTACCGACTGCGAACCACTGATGCTAACTTTGTTATTGATGACAAAAAAGGGTACGCTGCTAATACCTTGCTCTCTTGCGGCTTTTGCTTCTGCTATTACTTCAGCTAATGCCGCATCGCCACTTAATTGCTGCTTCAGCTTGCTTTCGTCAAAACCAAAATCTTTACCCAAACGCGCTAAAACGTTAACATCGCCAATATTTAGCCCATCTTCAAAGTAAGCTTTATAGACGGCTTCGACAATGATGTTTTTATGGTCTTTTGGTGTCAGTGCAATTAGCCGATGAGAAAGCGTTGTATTAACAGCCAACAGAACTTTGTCAAAATCTAGCTTGACTCCAGCCTTTGCACCGGATTGAGTAGCATAGTCAAATAGCTGCGTTAATTGATTTGCGTCTATACCTTTTCGCAACTTCATAAACGAGCGAAAACCTACACCTTGAGCAGGAATAGTATCATCGAGGAGAAAAGGATGCCAGCGTATATCTATTGTTTCGTGTTTGATTAATGAAATCGCATCAAAGAGATGTTTTTTACCAATACGACACCAAGGACAAGCAGTATCGTGAAAAATGTCAATTAACATAACTTAAGTTACAGCAAATACTTTTGCTAAAGCTATAGAGACGAAGGACAAAGCCAGCACGAGTAAACCGTAGAAAGCACCAGCAAAACCCGCCGCTAAACTTGCATCTAAGATAATTAGCGATAAAACCCCAGCTTTTACGGCACTACGGATAATATCAGCGCTAGGATTGTAAGTTGCAGCAACAAAAGGCGGAACTACTCGCCAAACTAATAATGCTAAAAATGGTAAAACTGCAAAAATAAAGTAGTTTGGCAGCAATCCTAAAGCTATAACTCCACTTAATGCGATCGCAAGTAATAGTAAAGCTAGTTTCCCGGTGCTACTTTTACCGCCATGTACTTCCCCGCGACTAATGGCTGTAACTGCGGCAATATAAAAAATGGGAATGAGTGCTAAAAACCATAGATTTGAAACCATTGCAGGAATCGCACTCACGCCCAAAAGTAAATTACCACCACGGCAAAGACCCATATTTAGGGGACTTAAGATGGCATTGTGTTTGTTCCAAGCATCGTAAATTATTGCCCCTATGGCCACAAATGCCGCAATTATCGCGCTAAGAAAGGAAACTTGGGCCGCCGCTACTACGCCTACAGTCAAAAGTACAATCCCTAAGATAGTTGCCCCTTGGCGAGAAGCTTTGCCTGTAGGAATCGGTCTTTCGGGACGTTCTACGGCATCTAAATCAGCATCAAACACATCGTTAAATACTACGCCGCCGCCATAAAGCCCTGTGGTAGCAAGTATTAGCCAAGCTAGGGGAGATTCCAAGGCTGCGCCGGAAGCTGCAAAACCTGTAAGAATATCTGCCCAAGCCGTGACAATATTTGCCGGACGCATTAGCTGCAAATACGCCCAAATACGAGTATTTAAACTGTATTGGTTTAATAAAGTAGTCATTTGATTACCTTTATTCAATTAAGGCGTAATTACTTGCCTTTTCTACTACAGGCTCTTGCCCACGCAGTACAGAATTATCATTAAAAGACTGACGCTGATCTATTGGTTGGGGATTTAGCCAGTCAGACTCTTTTATTTGCCCGCTTTGGCTGTAAGCCGTTAAAGCATTTTTGTAGCAAACCGTGCGGACGTAATCGGCAGAAATACCCCGTTCTAACATTAGCTGCGCCGTTTTTGGCACTGCTAGAGGGTCGCTAATGCCCCAATCAGCGCTGCTATCAACAATAATGCGATCGCATCCATACTGACGGACAATCTCCACCATCCGCGCATTACCCATCTTTGTATGCGGGTAAATTGTAAAAGCCGCCCAAAAACCTCGGTCTAAAACTTCTTTTACTGTTTCCTCGTTATTGTGGTCGATAACCACCTTAGTCGGATCTACTCCATGCTCTATACACACATCCATACTCCGACTTGTTCCAGCTTTTTTGTTGCGATGGGGAGTGTGAATTAGCACCACCATATCTAATTCTTTGGCAAGTTCTAACTGCGCTCGAAAACATTTATCTTCTGCCTCGGTCATGTCGTCGTAGCCAATCTCACCAATGGCAACCACACCCTCTTTACAAGCAAATAACGGCAACAATTCCAATACCTGCGCCGCCAAAGCTTCGTTATTTGCTTCTTTAGGATTTAAGCCAATAGTGCAGTAATGCTGAATGCCAAATTGAGCCGAGCGAAAACGCTCCCAGCCAACTAAGCTACTAAAATAATCTTGAAACGATCCAGCATTAGTCCGGGGTTGTCCTAACCAAAAAGCAGGCTCAATAACAGCAACAATACCCGATTCGCGCATAATCAAGTAATCATAGGTCGTCCGCGCCGTCATGTGAATATGAGGATCTATAAACATAGTTATTTTTTTGAATTTATATGTTCTACCAATTGCCAAAGTTCCGGCGACACCGTGCGATTGGCAGCCAAACGTTCGTTGGCATAATCTGTCAACATTTGAGCCAAAGCTGGATTAGCGCGAAGTTCCAATCCTTGAATATGCCGCAAAGGACTACCTACAAATAGCGCTTTGAGTACCATTTGATTCCACGCCAACTCGTCAAAATAATCTTGCGGATAGGGATTGTATAGAGAAATCGCGTTAAATACCGGAATCATATTGCTCCGCACTCCCTCCGCCGCACGCTGACGATACTGTTCTGGATAGGGTAATAGGGGCAAAGCTTGATAAAGAGCAACCAATTCCCCCAGATCGGCGGTAGTAAAAATTTGCTCCAAAACTCTTAAATATTCCGCCGCACTATTGTGAGGAAGCGCTAGTAATAGTAAAGTTCTAGCCGCCCCATCGCTAGTCCAAGTTTGCGGATGTAAGTGCGAAGTCATTTCTTGGGCGGCTTGCAATTGCTCCAAAGTTAGCGTTAATTTTTCTTTGCCGACATAGCGAGGTACGGCGCTAAAAGACGTAAAAAATACCCGCAAATCTGCCCCTTCAGCAATTTGCTGGCATTTGTTATCTAACCAAGCCAGTCCTTGAGTAGTTGTATGCTGGGAAACCCAGTCATGTAGTAGGTCGCACTTATCAGCTATAGCAGTTTTCATGGGCTAATTTTTCCAATTTAGCTTGCGTTTTGCTTTAAATTTCTTCGCCGATATAAAGTAAATTAATCCCATCCCTAATACCGACAGCACCGAACTAGGTTCGGGGACGGGTTCGCTAGGTAATTTACCTCCACACCCACCAAAAAAGCAGCTAGGATCGCCAATTGTTCCCTCCACGCCCGATATACTACCTAGCGATGCAAACAATTGGGTAAGATCGCTATCGGAAAAACTACTTAGGGCTGAACCATCATCTTGAGAGAGGATGAGTTGCTCAAAAGTTTGGAGTTGGTTGGTATCAAGATCGCCAGTTAGCACAGTAAATTCTTCACCAAATTCGCTTGTCAATGAACCAATAAGGCTATCAATATCTGACTTCAAATCTGGAAACATCGCTTCTAAAGTTTCAATACTTTGACTTGCCTCACTAAGGCTAGGATCGTCACTTAGAAACCAATTACCATTACCAATTACAACAGTATTATCGGTAAAGACCCAATTTCCATTACCTATAACTACGTTATTGTTGCCAAAGTCCCAATTGCCATTACCGATAGTAGAATTATCGCTGCCAAAACTCCAATTTCCATTACCAAGCGTAGAGTTTTCGCTGCTAGAGTCCCAGTACCAATTACCGTTACCAATGGTTGTATTGTAACTTGCTTGTTCGCGCAGCCAGTTGCCATTACCGATAGTGGCGTTGTAGGTTGCTTCGTCGATATTCCAATTGCCATTACCAATCGTAGCGTTGTTGCTACTCAAGTTCCAATTACCAGTACCAATAGTGGCATTGTTGCTTCCTCGATCTTGGTTAGCAGTAAAAGAAAGTTCGCCACTAGCAAAGGGGTTTTCGCCCTCAGTAAAGGAAATTTCACCATTAGTAAAAGGGTTTTCACCTTCAGGCAAGGGAATAGTAATATCGTCAATAGTAAAAGGACTTACCCCATCAGCAAAGGGATTGCTACTACCACCAGTGCTATAAGGATTACCGATACCATTACCTACGTAAAAATTAGTGCTAGATTCGTTATCTGCCATAAGTAATAGTTCTCCTATAAAAATTTTTTCAAAAATTGGAATTAAACAGACAAGTGGACGTAGACGCATCTAGTACCACTTGTCGCTTAATTTGCGCGCTTATTTGTTAAAAGCTTTTCCCGTCCGTCGTTGGTATTGTCTAAATTTAGTAGCCGCAATGCCAAGCCCTATTACCGCTACACCGATTACCGAAGAAGGCTCTGGTACAGGAGTACTCGATCCATTACCAGACATTCCTATAGGGCTGTTACCACCTGCAAAAGCAGGAATATTGCTTCCTGAAAATTCTGCTGGATTTACGCCGCCACCAAAGATATTCCAAAAGCTTTCGTCGGTAGCAAAAGGATTTGCTGGCGTACCGCTACTGGTACTACTACTTGTAAATCCGCCGCCTGCCGCAGTATTACCTGATGCACTAGCAGGATTTACGCCCCCGGCAAAAAGATTCCAGAAATTGTCACCAGCAAAGGGATTACCACCGTAGGGCGAACTTGCCGGATCGAAGTTAGCGCCACCACTAAAAGCTTCCCCACCACCCGGCACGCCGATATTGCCGAAAATATCTTCTACTGTTAGCTTCTGCCCACCAACGCCTTCGATATCCAACAACGGGCCAAAGGGTGACTGGCGTAATAGTGCATTTAAGTCTTGAGTGCTACTAGGTTGATCGGCCATTTAACTTGCTCCTATTGGGTCTAATCTGAAAATTTGTGTAGCTATTGCAAGCAGGACGCGCAAAAGAGATAGCATCTTGCTTGCAAGCAAAAGCAGCGAGAAATCAGGGTTTAAGCTTGTACTGCTTTGCGTTTTTGGCGTTGCTTTAATTTGCCTGCTAACGCGCCACCGCCCAAAACAGCTAAACCTAACATTGAAGAAGGTTCAGGTACGGGTTCTGCTCTATTTACATCTAGTACTTGAACGCGCCCTTGGAAGAAATCGCCTACATAGAGCTTGTCATCTTTTAGGTCTGAACCTCCCGTCCAGTTAAACTTACCTGGTTCGAGGTCTAGGGGATCGCCATAGGGAGAGGGTGCGCCCAAAGCTAAAGGTGGTACGACATTTCCTTCTGCATCAAGGGCAGGTTCGCCAAATGCACTCAAAAAGTTACCATTTTTATCGAATACCTGAACGCGGCTATTGATAGAATCTGTCACGTAGATGTTTCCTTCCGCGTCCACTTCAGCATCAATCGGCTGATTGAACTCTCCCTCTCCAGATCCTTGTTGTCCGAAAGTTTGAAGCGCATTGCCTTCTTGATCGATCACTTGAACGCGGTTGTTAAACTGGTCAGTCACAACTAAATTTCCCTCAGGCGTGATTCCTACGCCTGATGGCCCTTGAAATTGTCCAGGTGCAGTGCCACTGCTACCAATTGAATCAATTATTTCGCCATCTGAATTAAACTTCAAGATACGATCGCCGCTATAATCACCCACGTATCCATAGCCATTATTATCAAATACAATACTCGTTGGCCCAGAGAAAACTCTGCCTTCAATTGGTGAGCTAAATTGACCTTGAGCAATGGAGTTGAGATAGTTACCTTGGGAATCAAATATGTTAATCCGGTTGTTGTTGACATCACCCGCATAGAAATTTCCCGTAGTTGGTTCAAAGGCGATCGCTGATTGCCCGTCAAATTGCCCAGGCCCGCTACCCGTACCGCCAAAGGCTTGAAGAAAATCACCCTCAGAACTGAACACTTGGATTTGATCGGTTACGTCATTAGCCACGAAGACGTTCCCTGTTCCTTCCTGTACCGCAATGCCTTGGGGAATGGCAATCGTACCTGGAGTAAACGGATTTTCTCCGGCGGCGAAGTCTGCGGGTCTACCGATGCTACTGTCATAAGATAAAGTCACCGAAGCCGCATTAGCTTGGGTGGCAGCTAGAAACATTAAGCCAGAACTTGTTGCGATCGCAAACGAAAAGTTTTTGAGCAATTTCATAATATTCAACTCCTGAAGTGGGTGTAATTAAATAAGAGCGATCGCTTGCTTTAAGCGATCGCATTACTATTAGGCAATAAATTTTTGCTTTAGCTGTTTGAGCTTGCCCTTGAACTTAGAGCCAATCCCTGCCGCCCCCAGAGCCATCACTCCCAATACAGTAGTAGGTTCGGGGACGGGTTCTGCGCCTCTATCTACCCGGACAACGCTGCCGTTGCCTGGACCAACGCCCATATTTGTAATGTAGATTTGGTTATCAGGACCGATGGCAATCCCATCTGCCGACTCCAAACCTTCACCGGCGGCAACTAAAGTTGTCCGAGTTCCATCAGGAGCTAATTGAATTAATGAACCTGGTAAAGCTGTCAAGTCACCAGTAAGCTGAGACTCGTCGCCAAATTGTAAAACTAACAAGTTACCGTCTTTATCAAAGGTTAGGTCAGTTATCTGGTTGAATCCTTCGGCGTAAACAACTGGTTGACCGTCTTCACCAATGCGGTAAATTTTTGCTTGATCTTCTATATAAGGGAATCCACCATATTCCGCAACATAAAAAGCCCCATCAAGTCCGACTGCGCCGCCTGTTGGTACAGATTGGATGGCAACTTTTCCATCCACTTCCTCTAACAATCCTGGTGGTAAACCCAGGTCGGGTGGGATTAACGCAGGATCGACAAGGTTATCGGGGATTGCGGTTACATTAAAACTACTGCCATCGAGTTTGATACTATAAGCGGCATTTCCACCGCCATCAACTACATAAGCTGTATCGCCACTAATAGTTAAGTCGTAGGGGTTGGTAACGGTATCTCCACCATCAGGATTATTAGTAATTTCATAGGTAGCAAAGTCAAAAATACTGGTTAGTTCTCCAGTTTCTAGGTCAGCTTTGTATAGTTGTCCTAATTGAGGCGTATTTAAGACCTCATCTGGTGTGGAAGGGGGAAAAGTAGCAAGTTGTTGTGGAGAGAGGGGATAATTTCCACTCAAGGTAAGGGTTTCCAGATCGCGGTTGCCGGGAAAGCCTGCATATCCAGTAAGTAAGTAAGCATTACCATTGGAGTCAAATTCCAAGTTTGCAGGACCCGCGCCTTGATTGCCCGAAGGTTGTTCGGCTAAAGACTGGAAGCCAGTAAATATGCGATCGGTTGTACCGTCCGTTTTGACTCGGACAATCGAACCAGAATTACCCGCACAAATTGGCTGGAACAAGGTACTAGGAGAAGGTTGGCAATTGCCATCGCCACCAATACCAGGTTCGGCAACATATAACGTGCCATCGGGGCCAAAGCTAACACCCCGCGCGTTACTAACGCCATCAACAATTGTAGTCAGCGATGCGGCTTGAGCGGCGGGTACTCCCGCAACAGCAGCTAGACAAAAAGAGAAAAAGGTAAAAGCAGATAACTTGAACTTCATATTTTTCAAAAACTTACTGGTATTTGGTGAAATCTAGTTGGCAAAGAAGCAGCTTGAATATTTTTACAAAGCTATATTCGCCCTTAGCGATTAAGCAGAAAATCGGTGCTTGCGCCATTTATTGAGTCCCAAAGCGCCAAAAGCTAGTACGCCAATGACGGAAGTAGGTTCGGGAACGGGCTTAGTGTCAAGTTTGAGAACTTGACTTGCGCCTGGGCGATCGCTTTGATTGGTGATATAGACTTCACCATCGGGGCTAACTGCCAAACTAGAAGGCGACACTAACCCCTCTCCACTGAGGAGAGTTGTTTGCGTCCCGTCCGGGGCAATTTGAATCACCGAGCCATCAAAGTTTCCCTTCCAGGCGGACTCGTTGGCATACTGCAAGGCATACAAGTTGCCCGCAGCATCAAATTCCAAGTCCGTCAGTTGCGTAAATCCGTCAGCGTAGACGCTGGTTTCCCCATTAGGGTCGACTCGATAGATCCTCGCTCCACCTTCAGGAAAAGGAAAACCAGTAAACTGACTGACATAGTAAGCACCATCTCCGCCTTTAGCTACTCCAGTAGGTGTAGCTTGGATGAGAAATTCTGTGGGTACTTCGTCTGTCGAGGGGACTTGCGTGGGGTCAAAGGGGACGGCATCCGAAGGTGGAAAGACTGGATTTGTTAAGGGGGCTTGAGGAAAAGTAGCGATTGCTTGTAAGTTGCTACCATCAGTTCCCACGCTGAATAGAGCGTTTGCTCCCGCATCAACGGCGATCGCTTTGTCGCCATCGAGGATAAATGCGGTCGGATTGCTCCCAATATCTGCATTGTCGGGATTATTAGCTACTTCGTAGCTAGAAAAATCGGCGACGGCTTGCCACGAATTAGTAGTAAAGTCTGCAACAACTAACTTACCCAGATCGGGACTATTTAAAGCAGTATCTCTTAAAGCTGGATCGGCAGCGTAGCCAATCAGTAAGTAAGGATTGCCCCCACGATCGAACTTGATATCCTGAGCGCCAAAGGAGCTAGTACCATCAGCTAAAGCGATCGAAGGTAGGTTGGTCAAAACACGCTCGGTTGTGCCATTAGCAATTTTTGTGACTGCGCCGCTAGTGCCGTAACACAAATTGCCACCCGTCGGGGAGGGGACGCAAGCCCCCGTACCGCCCGATCCGGCTTCGGTAACGTAAAGAGCGCCGTCAGGAGCAAAACTCAAGCCTCTAGCATTGTCTAAACCGTCTGCAACTACAGAGAAAGTCGCCGCATTAGCAGATTGCTGAGATAATGCAATGCACCCTGTAAAAATAGCTAGAGTAAATAGCTTCCGTCGCATAAGACTACTTCGCACCCACCAAAGAGCGAGGAATATAACTCATTCCACGAGCAAAAGTTTCGGTATTACCAGCTTTAGCTTCTAGAGTGCGCTTGATATTCATACTCTCAGCGCCGTAATCTTCAATTTGCAACTTGCCATGAGGCAGAGTTTCGCCTACTTTCCAAAAGCTAATTCGGTGCTGAATAAATCCCGATGCGGCTGGATCGTTAAAAGCATAAGCGCAAGGAATTAAAATCGCTGGCGACCTTTGGTAGAAGTTATAGTCAGGATAAAAATATTCCTGTTCGAGCAGGTAATACTTACTCAAACTATTCAGGCGGAAAGTGACTTGGACTTTTTGCCCATACTCGTCGGTAAATTCTCCACCAGTAGGCGTAATATCGCCTTGGGGATGCAGCAAGTGCGCCCACTCATCTAGGTTGCGGACATCTTTTAAATACTCCACACCCATTTCAATCGGTGCGTCGATGTACATAGTGTCTACATCAATGTAGTAACGCCCTTTAGCTGCTTGCTTAAGTCCGGCTTTGCGCTCTAAATTGCCCTTCAAAGAACGACATTCGGAACTATGAACGGTATGAATACCTTCCATAATCATCGGCGGGCGGCGAATCGGGTCAACAAAGCTCAACCAATGGAAGTAAACGCCTTGTTCGTCCGTTCCCGGTTCGATATAGTCGGGAGGAAAAAGTAATACAGGATAAACTTGGAAATATTGGTTGTACTCAACTCCGCAATGCCACTCGATGCCGTAAAAAAGCGGGTGTTGCAGCTTTTTGATGTGATAGTACAAATTGTTTTGATAGCCTGAAGCCGTACCCAGCCAAGTATCGTTGTCAATTTGTTCGATCATCCGGCTAAACAACGTCCACTCGTCTAAATTTTGCAACTTGCAAAGATAGTCAAAAGCCGTCTCCGGGGAAGTGGCAATAAAAGCCGAGGTAGCAAATGTATTTTTTTCCACTGATTACTCCTTTAAACCTTTGTTTTTTAGATTTTTAGCTTTACTAATCCGCTCCTCAGCCAATAGTCGAGAAGCTTCGTAGGTAGTAATTTCTGCTTTTTGAGCGATCGCAAAAATCTCTAACAAAGTGTCGTAAATATTGTTTAGTTGTTGAAAAGCTTTGGTTTCGTCATAACCAATCATTTCGTTGTAAACGTTGATCAGCCCGCCGCCATTAATCACGTAATCGGGGCAATATAAAATTCCCTTCGATTTCAATGCTTGGCTGTGCAGTTGCTCGTTTTCTAGTTGGTTATTTGCGGCCCCCGCGACAATTGGCGCTTTAATTTGCGCGATCGTCTCGTTATTTAAAATTCCGCCCAAAGCGCAAGGTGCGAACACATCAACATCTAAGCTGTAGATTTCATCGGGAGAGACAACTTTAGCTTTGTACAACGATGCGGCTTGCTCGGCTTTTTCGCTTGCCAGATCGAAGCCTTGACGGACTAAAAGTTGCCGTCCAAGGACTT
>QQTW01003310.1_pt1 | contig 11881 bp, 7 predicted proteins | sample 1904831 | NCBI WGS metagenome assembly QQTW01 (sample SAMN09435610, study PRJNA476489) | Subsurface metagenome, whole genome shotgun sequencing project. | reverse complement strand
TTCCAGAGCTTTCTAAGTTATTTAACCACTCCCACTCTAAAAAAGGTGTTTTGAGGGGTATGGCGAGGGCATCCCATGCCGCTTGGGGGACTTCCGCAATCTTATTAATCCAAGCAACTTTATAACTAGGCTGAATCGATTTGACCATACAAAAAATCTATGATGGCAAGGCTACTTCTACAGGGTACTCAAATCGTCCTGCCGTTGGCGGCGATAGTGCAAAAAAACTTCTGAACCGACTACTTTTGCCGTTAATAATTCTAAACGCGGGGCAGCTATTTCAGTAAATCCTTCTCCTCCCACAGGCGTAGGGGCTTTACTTCCACCCAAAAGCAACGGACAGACGGTTAACCACAGTTCATCAATCAAATCGGCGGCTAACATTGCTGCGACTATCTCGCTGCCGCCTAATACTGCTAAACGACTTATACCCATTGCCAATAATTTTTCTCCCGCATCAATCCAATCAATCTGCCTTTTGGTATATGTTTTACAAACAATAACTTGCTCGAATTGGGACTTATTTTGCCAAGGCTTTGCGCCATGGCTTGTAGTCAACAAGTACCGGGGAACAGGTTGATGAAAAAAACGCCAGTGGCAATCTAGATCGCCACTGGGAGAAACAACAATTTGGACTGGTTGCGGAGGTAACTTTTGCTGGTATCTTTGTTGTATAAGTTGTGGCTGAAAGACACGTATAGTGGAGCCGTAAGCTCGGAGCGTACCCGCACCGAACAAAACGGCATCGGCGGCGGCAACTTGCTCCTCTAGGTGGTCTTGGTCGGCAAGGGAGGAAAACCGAGCAGGCGATCGCCCCTCGTCAGCAATTTTGCCATCCGCACTCATTGCCAAAACGACTGTAGTGTAAGGACGATTGTGAAGTAGAGCCATCGCGCGTAATTAGCAATTAGCTAAAAAAACCTTGTACATAAATAACAGCTTTTTAAGAAAGAGCGAGATACGATAACGAGTATGGACATTACTTATACATTTTATGGGTCGCAGTTAGTTAAAAAATATATTTACTAAATTGGTCGGGAGAATTAAGCCTACAAGCTGTAGGTACTAGGAATATACATAGCCTAAAAAACCTTTACCCGGACAACACCAGATAACGAGCCAGCCGCAAAAAACTGATGTTAACCGCGCGTAAATAATTTTAGGTCGTGTCTTTATTTGAGGACATTGTTATATGGTTAAGCTCAATCAATCCTCGTTTCGCCGCATTTTGCTATCGAGAATATTGCTTTTGAGCGTACCAGTTTTGTTAATAGGTGAAGCTGTAGCATTTCGCCAATTTCGCTCTAGTTTGCTAGAAACATCGCGCCAGCATATCAATGTTAGCGCTGCGGGCAAAAGCGAATATATTCAAGCCCAAATTGCTACTATGCAAACAAAAATGCTATTAGCAAGTCAAACTACAGCGCTTAAATCGGGTTCGCCAAAAGCAATTAAACAATTTCTAGAAAAACTCAAGCTGCAATTATCAACCAATACTCAGTGCCTCCAAGTTGTAAATTTGTCCGACAACAAATTAATTGCTAGTACCTGCGATCGCCGCTATCCGTCTGTAGAAACAGGCGCGTGGTTGCCGCAGCAAAGTGATTTCTTATTAGAGCCGCAAAATATTCAAATTAGCTCGGTATTTGCGGGTTCGTCATCGGCTAAACAAATGCAGTTAATCTTAGCTGCCCCTGTATATAACAATGCAGGTCAATTGCGTTACGCCTTAAAAATGCAATCAGTTTTAAACACTCAAGGCAATATCCTCAAGTCCGATTTGGGAGCAATGACAGATTCCACAATTGTAATTGCCGAAAATGGCACGATTATTGCTCATCCCTTAGCCGAGCGTGTAGGAAACAATATCAGTCAAGAGCCAAATCCAGAGGTGTGGAAAAAAGCAATCTCCTTAGCGATCGCCCAACCAGAAAATGACTTAGAAAACTTATCTTTTAGTCAAAACAAAGAAACCTTAATAGCTGGCTATCAGGCTATTGATAGTCCCCTTACCACCGAGCCGGGAAAAAAATGGGTAGTTTTAGCCGTAACACCCCAAAGCCTTGCACTACAAGGTTTGGAAGAAATAAAAGTAATTTTAGTTCTACTTACCCTCAGCTTACTAGGTGCGAGCTTACTAACGGCACTGCGGCTGGCGCGGGAATTAGCCGAGCCATTAGAGCAATTGCGAGACTACGCCCTCAAGTTGCAAAATCACCACGAAGTTAAGCGGATGCCCCATAATTTTAAAATTAAGGAATTTAACCAGTTAGCTACCGCCCTCGATCGCATGGTAGAACGGCTAAAAATGTCCGCAGAAGAACTAGAAATAGCTTGGGAAGAAGCCAAAGCCGCCAATGAAAGTAAAAGTAATTTTTTAGCTACAACTTCTCACGAACTGCGAAACCCCCTCAACGCAATAATTAATTGCATTCGTCTAGTTCGAGATGACTGCTGCGACGACAAGCAAGAAGAAACAGAATTTTTGGAGCGGGCAGAAGACGCGGCAATTCACTTACTAGGCATTATTAACGACTTGCTCGACATTGCCAAAATTGAATCGGGCAAGCTTTCCTTAGTGCTAGAAGAAATAAATCTAGGGCAGGTATTGCAAGAAGCAATCAGCTTGCAGGCAATTCATATTCAACAAAAAAACGTACAATTAATTGTTGCTAAAATACCCGAACCAATTATAGTTAAAGGCGATCGCGCTAAGTTGAAGCAGGTATTAATTAATGTAATTGGTAATGCGGTAAAGTTTACAGAAATTGGCAGCATCACTATTAAAACTCAAATCGAACCAAAAGTTTGCGATAACAGCCTGCGGGTCGCCATAATTATCGAGGATACAGGCATTGGGATTGAGCCATCCCAACAACATAAACTGTTTCGCCCTTTTGCGATGGCTGATGGAACGACAACGCGAAAATTTGGCGGTACGGGACTGGGGCTTGCTATTTCTAGAAACCTCATCGAACTCATGGGTGGTAGTATAATGCTGTGCAGCGCCGGACTCGACCGAGGAACAACAGTGGCAATTTCTTTACCGGCGATCGATTTTTTGGAATCCCCAGACGATTTAGCGATCGCCATGCCTGTAGTCGCTATTCCGCCTGCTGGCTCAATGCCGTAAATGCTACTTGAGCCGCCGCTTGTTCCGCCGCTTTGATTGAACGTCCTTTACCTTCTCCAAGCTGCCGATCTTGCAGCCAAACCTCCGCCGTAAACCGCTCCTCTGCCGCTTCCAAGCGATGTCCTTGACTATTTTCTACTACTCGATACTCTGGTAATACTTTAAAGTGTCCTTGAGTCCATTCTTGCAAGGCAGCTTTGTAATTAAGCCGCGCTGGATCGCTGCGAATTTCTGTAGCTAATTGAATAAAGTGCGGATCGAGCCACGGTCGAATTAGTTCTAGAGTATGAGTGCTGAGGTACAAAGCACCTAATACAGCTTCAAAAGCATCCGCTAACCTTGACTGTTGCCCTTCCTTGTCGCTGCTAGTCACCAGTAAATAGGGTTCGAGTCCATAATTGGTCGCCAAAGTTGCCAAAATGCGATCGCTCACCAATACCGAACGAATTGCCGCAAACTCCCCTACCTTCCAATTTGGGTAAACTTCCCACAAAACTTCTGCCGCCACTAAACGCACTACCGCATCGCCTATAAATTCCAACTGTTCGTAGTTTGCCTCGCCAGAAACACTCGGATGAGTTAAAGCTAAATCTAATAACTGCCAGTTTACCAGAGCTTTTGCCGGGACTCCTAACACTTGCAGTAACTTTTCTAGCTGCTTTTGGCGACGAGGATAGCTCAAGTTCGTCATGGAAGTTTCAGCAAATTGTCTATATTATTTATTGGCATAGTTTAATCGACTTGATGGAGAAGTAGTTAGAGCGATCGCATTTTTGCTCTCAAGTTCGAGCTTTATGGATTTACCGTTAATTTATCATCCTGACTATGTTGTCCCTTTGCCAGCGCAACACCGTTTCCCAATGCCCAAATTTCGGCAATTGTATGAGTTATTATTAGCCGATCGAGTAGCTTGCCAATCTCAATTTTTCTCCCCAGAAACTCCATCCCAGCAATGGATTGAGCTAGTCCATACCCCCGACTACGTACAAGCTTACATTCACGGCACGTTAGATGCTAAAGCCCAACGCCGGATTGGCTTACCTTGGAGTCCGCAATTAGTTAAACGCACTTGTACCGCCGTCGGCGGCACAATTTTAAGCGCCTTTCTCGCTCTCAAATATGGTTTGGCTTGCAATACGGCGGGTGGTACTCATCATGCTTTTCCCAGTTACGGATCAGGCTATTGTATTTTTAACGATTTAGCGATCGCCTCGCGCGTTATCCAGCACCTCAATCTTGCCCGCAAAATTTTAATTGTTGACTTGGACGTGCATCAAGGCGACGGTACGGCATTTATTTTTCAAAACGATAGTAGTGTATTTACTTTTTCCATGCACTGCGAAGTTAATTTTCCCGGTACTAAACAAGTTAGCGATTTAGATATCTCGCTCCCGGTAGGGATGGAAGACGAGGACTATTTACAAACTTTGGCTCATTATCTATCGGATGTTTTAACTGCTGTAAAGCCCGATTTAGTTTTATACGATGCGGGGGTAGATACCCATATAGGCGATCGCTTGGGCAAATTAGCCCTTACGGATACAGGTATTTTTCGGCGCGAAATGCAAGTATTATCTACCTGTATTGCGGCTAGATACCCGGTTGCTTGCGTAATTGGTGGCGGCTATGCGGACGATCTTAGTAGCCTCGTATATCGTCACTCTTTGCTGCACCGCGCCGCTAGTCAGATTTATCGTCAATACAATTTATAAACCGGAAGGCATGGAATTGCCATACCCTCCGGTTTCGGTAAAGTTCGTTTAGGGTTTTAAAGTTGCTTTTATAGGTCAAGCCTAGCTTGCCTAGGGTTCTAAATCCGCTTTTTGCCGACTCTTTTCAGTTTGCAAAAAACCTGGTTTAAGTCAAGCATTTTTGCTTAGAAAAATTTTAGTTTTTTGGAAATTAAGCAATTTTTGAACAGGATTTAATTTTTAAGTTAAAAAATAAATAATAAAAGCTAAAAATGAGTGTTGGATAAACAAAATCTCAATTGGATTGGATATTTGCCTACTTATTTGGTTAAAACTAAGTATTTGCGATTAATTGTCTTGTTTAGAGCCAACCAATTTAAATAAAAGCTGAAGCGCGATCGCACTTTTCCGCAGTGACCGATGATAAAATTGAATTTTATTAGCTAAGACCAAAAGTAAATTAGATAGTAGTGCAACGCTCTTTGCTAAATTCCAGTTGGCATTTCAAGAGGGCAGGGAGATAAAATCGTGTAGAGACAAAATATTGCCACAATAGACTAGGCTCTTACTCTCAAGACAGATGAAGCATTTTGCTTTCGCTAGATACAATTTTTTAAAAACCAAAAAGCCGAGGAAAACCTGTGCTGCTATCAAAGGGCTTTGAAATTGAGATGTATACGGGAACGCCCCAAGGAGATATAGTTGGTCTTTCCGACCAAATTGTGGCATCCGTTGATGGATATATGCGCGAACCAGATAGCCGCAATGTGGAATATATCACCCCACCCTCTACTCAATACGACACGCTATTATGCGACTTGGTAACGCCTCGGCAACGGTTGCGAAAGTTTTTACAGCGATTAGGCAATTATACGCTCATTCCTGGCAGTACCCTATCTCTAGGCGGTAGTGATACTTTTTATCGCTCTGACCCCAACAACCCTTACCACTCTTATATTGAGCAGACTTACGGTACGAAAGTAGTAACGGCTAGCGTACATATAAATATTGGTATCGATGACCCAGAATTATTAATGCAAGCCTGTCGTCTTGTCCGGGTAGAAGCACCTTTGTACCTTGCTCTAAGTGCTTCTTCGCCATTTTTAGACAGTAAAGTTACCGGGTATCACTCCACTCGATGGGGATTGTTTCCGCAAACGCCCGCCGATGTACCTTTATTTGCCAGCCACGCTCATCACATCGAATGGGTAGAAGCTCAACTAGCTGCCGGAACAATGCAAAATGTACGTCACTTATGGACTTCTGTGCGACCAAATGGCGATCGCCGTCCTTACGATCTAAATCGTCTAGAACTACGAATTTGCGATTTAGTTAGCAACCCAATTTCTTTACTAGCAATTACAGCCCTTATTGAAGCTCGCCTGTGGCAGATGCTCGAAAATCCTGACCTAGATCCGCTCTCTAGTAGCGTCTTCTCGCCCTCAAGTTTAGTAGAAGTAACGAAAAATAATGAAGCGGCGGCGGCAGCAAATAGTCTAAATGCTACCTTAACCCACTGGCAAGATGGTAGAAGTATCGTTGCTAGAGATTGGATTGAAGAAATTTACTCCCAAGTATGGGACGTTGCCAAACAAAAAGGTTTTAGTTGTTTTCTCTCGCCTCTAGTAAAACTTTTAGACGAAGGTAATGAAGCCCAACAATGGTTAAGACTAAATTCTTGCGGCTTCGATCCGAGGCAAGTTATTAACTACGCTCATGTAGCGATGGCAGAGCGGGAATTAGAGTTAGAAGACAAGCTATGTCCCTCCTTACTTGCCTAGCTGCTCAAAAACCTCCTTTGGGGTTCATTCCTAAAGGAGTTCAACTTATTTTGCCGAAATTAAACCACAACCAAAGCGATCGCTTATTAAGAAAACCTATATAAAAACGACAAGCTCGACCAAGCCGTGCTTGGACTCAATAACTCATCCTTCGGTATAGTACAAGGGTAAATGCCTCAAGTTGTCCTAATTAATCCTCAAATTCCCCCAAATACAGGCAATATTGCCCGGACTTGCGCCGCTACCTGTACCAAACTGCATTTAGTCGCGCCCCTAGGTTTTGAAATCAGCGATCGCTATCTTAAACGTGCGGGATTAGACTACTGGCCTTATGTAAGCCTGCAACATCACGAATCAATCGACGCTTTTCAAAGCTACCAGCAGCAACAAGGAGGACGAACCATTGGTTTTAGCGTCACAGGTAAATGTAGCTATTTAGACATCCAATTTCAGCCAGAAGATTGGCTGCTGTTTGGCAGTGAAACTTCAGGATTGCCACCTACAGTTTTAAACAATTGCAGTAAAACGGTATACATTCCTATGAGTCAGCCAGGAGTAAGAAGCTTAAATCTGTCTGTAAGTGTTGCCGTCGGTTTATTTGAAGCTTGTCGTCAAGTTGGATTGCTGAAATAAGCTAAAGTTTCTCCGTAAAATTACGGCGGTGGAGAGGTTTTTAAGCATGGTTGTTTTTTTATAACCCCGCTTATACTTGCTTTTAAGAACTGCAAACCGGACACGACTTTTGACCCAGTTTAGAGCCTGAGCAACCAAAAACTTGATAAGAAATTCCTATATTACTTAAGCTATTCTCTAACAACTAAGCGCCAACTTTTGTTATCTCAATTTGGCGGATTAGAGGGACGCTCGACCAACCAAAGCCTTGTCTAACGAGGGGTTGGGAATTTTAGTGATTAAAGTATTTAATTTGTTGAGGGAAAAAGAATTTTTTTGCTCCCCTTGTTTTTATTCAAGTAATTAGCTAGATTTTGCGATGGTATTTCAATCGATCGCAACCTATTGAACGTGAGGTTATGTTACAAAAATCTAGGTAATCTTTGCGCCTGCAAGCAACTTAGCCTATGCTAAATCGAGCAATTTATCTAAATCTGCAGCAAGTGCGATCCCCGTTCTCCAATTCTCTGCCCGGAGGCAATGCTAATTACTTGATAGCCAGTAATTAATATTTGACACCAAAATGCCAAGTTATTGAAAATTTCACAGATTGGTGTAAACTTGTGTAAATTAAATTATCCAAAAGATAGGAACTAAATTCTGTCTATTGGATGAGGGCAAAAAAAAATTATATTGTTGTTAATGCAAGACAACTGTTGACTCAATAAGTCACAAGTCGAGCAAAGCGTGTTTCTAGGAGGTCGTTTTTGAAACGAACATGGACTAAAAAGGTTAAGAGTTTGCCCAAGGGTACAGTTAGTAAAGTTGCCCTGGAAAGACAATTACAGCCACATCCGAAAGTAAAGGTGCGGATATTTCGGACTTCTGCTGCCATGATTGGCTTAACAGTGTCAATAGGAACCCCAAACTTATTACTGGTACAAGCCGCCCAAGTGCCAGAGAGCATTAGCAGTCTAGCCCTAATTGAAGACGCTGCTACCCCAGAAACAATCGAAAAAACCCCAGCAATCGAACCCTACCGGGTAATGCCTGTAGTGGAAGTAGTAGCATACCAAGCAGCAAATTTACCGTTAGGCGATCGCCGTACCCCAGCCCAAGAAATTACTACACCGAGCTACAATCTACCCGCTCCGGTTGTTCAAGCCAGCGTCGCTCCAGCAGACTTTACTCCTGAAGAACCATCAAGTCAAATAGCTGCTCCTTTGCCAGTTGTAGAGCAAGATGTCAGAGCAATTATAAAGCAACATCAACAAGCAACTTCGTTAGCACCAAGCCAAACAATTAATTCTCCCCTAGCTACGGCTAGCCAAAAGCGAGCGATCGCCCAAATAAAAGCTAGTCAAACACCTCAAGAGCAAGTAGTAGAGGTAGTTGTTCCCCCTGCTATAGAAGCAAATTCTTCGGAGATACACCCACCCCAAGTTGCAGTTAGTTCCGAAGCCAATAGCGCTTGGACAGCAAAGCAAAGGCTGCTCGTAAATCGCTTGAGAACTCCCGAAAATCCTGCTTCTTTGATTGCCAAGCCAGCAGAAGTCGCGGTTAATTCCGAAGCCAATAGCGCTTGGACAGCAAAGCAAAGGCTGCTCGTAAATCGCTTGAGAACTCCCGAAAATCCTGCTTCTTTGATTGCCAAGCAAGAGGAACAAGTTTCTAATAAAGTTGATTTAGCGCTACCAGCAACTACCCCATCTCAAGAAATTGCTAACACCGCGCCAATTGCGGCAACTAGCAATAACATGGAGTTTGAAGCGCAACCCTTACCTACAGAAGTAACTGTATTGCCGACAACAGCGCCAAACAACCAGCAATTAGTTGCTCCCGCCAACGAAAGTCAAATATTGCCAGTAATTGCCGCTACAACGGCACAATCGACCCCAAAACTTAAACCAGTATTTGTACTTCCAGAGGCATCTGTAGCCCCTCAAGTAGATACAAATTCTATAATAGAAGGGAAGGAAGTTGAGGAAGAAGTAGCCGCTCAAAATACATCGGCAGAATTAAAAAATTATCCTCCAGCGCAGGCAGAAGTACCCAGCGTCAACGAACCAATTATAATCAGTTCCACAACGTCAGAATATCAAGTAAAACCAGGGGACACCCTGACAAATATCGCTTCTGCCCATCACCTATCTCTCCCCGAAATTGCTGACTTCAACAAATTGCCTAACCCAAACTTGTTGCTAGTAGATCAAAGGATAAAACTTCCTACCTTGACTAGCATGAAGACCAAAGCAAATGTTGCAGTTTTACCGCCAATCGAAAAGGTAGAGCCACTAGCAAACGCTAACAGCTTATCTGAGCCTACACTGCAATCCGTAACTAAAGTAGAGCTTGTTAGCGAAAAACTGACCCCAGCAATATCAGCCCCAGCTTATACAGGTGTAGGTGGTAGTGTCGAAGGTGAAGCAGCCGAAGCAAAGCCCCTAAAGCAAACAGCCTTAAACGACTTACAAGTGCAGTACGCCCAAAAACTAAAAAATGACGTACAAAAGCTACAGCAGAAATACTACGCTCAAAATAATAGCGCTAATCCACTTGGGTCAGCACAAGCTATAAAAGGCGATCGCCTACCCGTAGCAATTAAACCCAACTTAGAATCAAGGGAAGAACCCGTCAATCCAGATTTCCGAGTTGCCCAAACTTTCCAAGACCTAAAGCCCATACCTCAAAAGCGACTGCCAAATAAAGTAAACTATTCGGCTCCAGCTAACATTAGAGGTAAAGTAGCCACGGCTCCAGTAAGTGATAACAACTCCGAACAATTCTCCGAACAGCAAGTTATACCAGAACTGCCTCCTTTAGCCCCGGCTTTGAAATATCTGCCTGAGCCTAGTAGTGGCGCTCCTTTTAAGGGTTATATATGGCCTGCTAGAGGTGCTTTGACCTCCAAATATGGCTGGCGTTGGGGACGGATGCACCGAGGAATTGATATTGCTGCACCCGTGGGAACGCCAGTATTTGCCTCCGCACCGGGGGTAGTAATTAAGTCCGGTTGGAATAAAGGTGGCTATGGTAACTTGGTTGATATCCAGCACTCTGATGGGACTTTGACGCGCTATGCTCATAACTATCGGCTGTTAGTGCAGCCCGGTCAATTTGTAGAGCAAGGACAGCAAATTTCTCTAATGGGTAACACTGGGCGCAGTACCGGGCCTCACCTCCACTTTGAAGTACATCATGGTGGTAAAGGCGCAGTTAATCCTATCGCCTTATTACCAAAAGTTAGGTAGAGCCTATTTAATTCCATAGGTGGCTTTTTGAGCCTATTCCTACATTAGGAATAGGCTTAAGCTCTATTTCAGCATTCCATAAACTGCCCAAATCGCCATCGGGCGCAGATAGTGGCAGGCGCGGAATGTACCTACGGCTGTAATCGCTTCGGGGGTACGAAATTGCAGCCCATTATTGTAAATTTGCTCTACTACTATTTTAGTTAGCCTGAGAGCTTCCTCTTTCATGCCCATTTGGATGAGAAAAGCTGCTATACCAAAGTTTATTCCCGTCCACACTTCTAGCGGATGAGTAGCATCAGGATTTTCTGGAGAACCATCAATTTTTAGACCATTCGCCGCACCAAATGCTCCATTATGGAATTTGAGAAAGCAAGCATCATAAACAGTTTTGAGACTAGAAAGAGCGCGATCGCTTTCTACAATATCAGGTAAGCTGAGTAATCGGGCATAAAATTGCCCGCATAACTGATCTGCCATCACTACATCCGAACCGCTTTCGCTATCGAGGCGATAAAACTGTCCATTCCAAAGTTTTTCTTGGTAAACTGGGTGCGATTGTTCTAACCAAGTTTGATAAGTCGCAATAGTTTCCTCAATTGGCGGTTGATTCAAGGGTGAATCAAGAATTTCTCCTAAGGGGTGATTTTTGGGGTAACTCATTAAAGCTTTGCCAATTGCGATCGCAGCTTCCAATCCTGCTAACCACAATCCGCCGCAGTAGGCGCTTACTCCTTGCAAGCGCCAATCGTCAAAAGTTTGATCGGGCGCTCCAGAGTTTTCCGGGATGCCATCGCCGTCAAGGTCAAAAGTTTTGAGATAATTTAAAGTTTGGACAATTGCTGCCCAACAATCCCACAATAATTCCCAATCTGTCGAGCCTGTAAGCACAAAATCTCGGTAAACTTGCAAGACAAAATCGCTAGGCAAATCTTTCCATAAGTTGCAATCTTGGTAGCTAGTGTAATTAGTTTTTTCCCAAGGATGTTCGTTTGGCGCACCTAAATCGTGGGGAGTCGCATTCGCAACTTTTCGCAGTCCTGTAGCTTTGTTATAGCCAATTTCTCTAAGAGTGCGATCGCTTGTCGAAATTGCTCTAGCATAAGCTCGTAAAATAGATTTATCTAACTTCGACCACAGCATTAATAAGCCAAACGAGCCATAAAGCCGCACATCTAAGCTTTCATACCAACGGTAATCTATACATTCCAAGACAGCAAATTGTCCAATTGGATCGCGTTCATCCGCCGCACTCCACAGCGTACCGCCGCTAGTTAAATCGTAAAGCTCGTTAAACAGAGCCATTTTAAACCAATCGGGCAAATCAGTGTGATCGATAATTGGTTGCTGCCAATCTTGGACTTGTTGTTGCCAAGTTTGGTATTTTTGTAAAGTATCAGATGCGATTGCCCC
>QQTW01003309.1_pt1 | contig 11883 bp, 12 predicted proteins | sample 1904831 | NCBI WGS metagenome assembly QQTW01 (sample SAMN09435610, study PRJNA476489) | Subsurface metagenome, whole genome shotgun sequencing project. | reverse complement strand
GTGAATGAAAGCCAGCTGGGTTCCCGAGATGACAGGCATGACATTCGCGAGGGCGTTAATCGTCTGCATCCTGGCTACTCCGTCACCGCCAATGCCCTGTTTGCCTCCGCCTCCCGTGCCCACCGCAGTTGCTTCCCTGCCGCCACCAGGACCCACAACGGCGCCCGTTTCACCACCGCCTGGGCCTGCAATGCCCTCTTTGCCTCCACCTCCCGTCCCAGCAGCAACGCCCTCCCCTCCGCCACCCAAATCCCAGGGCTTACCCCCGCCCCATCCCTGAAGATGGATGCCGCAACCACCGAAGACCGCCTCAAGCAAGAACTGCGCTACGTCGGCTTCATCCCATCCTCCCTGGACTCCGCCTCCAATGCCATCGTCGAACCTGACTACGACGCTCACTACGACGACGAGGTCGCCGAGCGCCTCCGCACCCTGCAAGAAGAACTCCGCCGCGTCTCGGTTGAGAACGGCGCGCGCAAGGCCCGCATCCTGGAGGTCGCGAGCGAGGAGATGGCTTATCAGGAATACAGCACCATCCGCGATGACCTGGACCAGCAGGTCCAGCAGGCGTATCTCAAGCGCACGCGCACACTGGGCAAGTCGAAGAAGAACGTTAAGAGGCCGGGAGGCGCGGGCGGTGGGTCACATCCTGTTGTCAATGGAGTCGACGGTTCTTCGTTGGGAGGAGGGATGGGGGTCAGCAAGCCTGGGATTGGTGACGTGGCGAGGCAGGCGATGGAGAAGAGGAACAAGTGGGTTGATACGATCGGGCCGGTGTTTCACGCGAAGGAGGATGAGGGGAAGAAAGGGAGGCCGAAGGAGACAATCTTCGGCAAGGAGGACATGGAGCGGTTGATGAAGGCGGAAAGGGAGAAATGGGAGGAGGAGACGGAGTAGAGGGTCGGTCTTTGAGGGTTGTGGATGGTGTCTGATGGTTGCTGGTCTCGCCTTTCTAGTAGGGAGAGAGAGATCCAACGATATCGGTGCTAGGGATCAGATTATTATGGCTGCACGACGATCGGGGGAGTTCGCGGCTGGGCTCGGGAAGATTTGGAGAGGGAACCGGCGACTGAGTTTTGACAGCATCGTTGCCATCCATTTTAGGGGGTCGCTATTACCTCGACTTCCGTACGATACGTATGAAATCCCATTGTCCCCGAGAAGCTGTCCCTTTCTTTACTCATTCGCACTGGCACCATACATAAGTGATACCATCCCTTTTTACCCAAAGCCGCCTCTCAGCTCCACCGTAAGACCCAATCCGCCTTCCAAGCTCCACCACTCGTCAGAGCGTTCAGCCGGCTCACCACCAACGCTTTGTTCGTACCATTATAGTTGACGGATTCCTGCTGCACATGCATCCCATTCAGCGTCACGTTACTCACCGCTTCCTGGACTCCGAGCACTGTAATATTAGCCAAGGGGTTGGTATCATTATACGTTCCCCTGCCGGAGGCGTAGAGGGCATTATCCGCCGCGGTGAACTACAATCATTCAGTCAGTCCTTCTGCCTCGCTGCCAAAGCGGAGCGGGGGAACGGTGTGAACATACCTCCACGTAAAGCGTAGCATTCTGCACCAAACTCTCCCCATCATCCATGTACAAGCTCCCGCTCGCCGTTCCCTGCAAGCTCAGCGCAGCAATGACTCCCCATGGGTTGGCTCTCGAGTCCCGAGTCGTCATTGCCGGCTCCTGGGTCGGGACCACATACCCGCCTCGCAGGTACACGGGGATATGGCCCAGGGGCGCAGGGATAGTGACGTTTGCGCCTGGGGTGGAGATATTCTGAGCCTCGAGCGTATACCAGTCGTAGTAGACCTCGCCCATTCCGCTGGCGCCAGGGAAGACGCCATTGACGGAGGTAGCGCCCTGATTGAGGACAGGGGTGACGAGGATGGCCGGCCCGAGGAAGAACTGGCGATCCGCGTTTGCGAGGGCCGGATCGTTAGGGAACTCCCACGCCAAGGCTCTCATCACGGTGCTCCCGGTGGTGTGGGCAAGATAGAAGAGGGTATACATGTAGGGCAGGATGCTGTAGCGGATGTTCATAGCTGTTCTGGATGCCTCGGCCACGCTGGCCCATACATAGGCCTCTTGCGGCAAGGCGGTCAGGGTGTTGTGATTCCTGTAGAAGGGGAAGAAAGCAGAAAGCTGCATCCAACGGTTGCATAACTCTTCGTCGGAGTTGCCGTTGAAGCCGCAGGTGTCGACGCCGAACATGGGGATGCCGAAGAGGGAGAAGGAGAGGGCTTGTGGGATGGAGAAAAACATGTAGGCCCAAAGGGAGGTGTTGTCGCCGCCCCAGTGACCGGCCCACTTACCAGCGCCGGCGAAGGTAGAGCGACCGATGATGAAGGGTCGTTTGCCAGGGATGGCGGCGAGGAGGGCGTTGTAGGTAGCATTGAGTAATTGGGAGCCGTAGAGATTGTGGACATCGTATTCCTCGGTCCCGTCGGCGTGGGTGGCATTTGGGGAGACTGCGTGGACAGCCAAATCGCCCTAGGAAGACGATCAGTCAGGGCTGAGTGTCAGGGTAAAGAGTTCTTCCACGTACCTGAACATTGTTAATGACATACGGTGGATGGTCGACATTTCGAATTCCTGGTGTCGGTGTTGTCCTTAGGTAATTGGGAGTGGTCGATGAGGCATCGGCTGTACTAGAAGCCGCTGCTTGACTAGATGAGGCCGAAGCTGCTGCTGCTGCTGCTTCGGTGGCGTTGGTCAGGTTGAAACCCTCAGGATAGCCGTAGATGACTGCCCCTGGCTCGCCTGGCAGTTGAAATGGAGGATGGACGGGGTTCATTGTGACATTCCCACTCCCGCAGCTCCCGACGCAAAAGGATGAGACCTCTGACATATCGATCCAGGCACCATCAAAGGCCACCTTGTTGTGCCAAGTGACCATTTCGTTCGTCCACCACGCATTTGCGTTGTCTGAGAGCCAGTCTGGGAAGACTGTGTAGCCGGGCCAGACGGCGCCGATGTAGAGACTGCCGTCCGGGTTGGTGAGAAAGGAGTCTGAATCGTTACCCCGATTGAAGGTAGAATACCTACTCTTTATCAGTAGGGATGTGTCCGTGGTAATCGTACACTTACGCGTCGCTGGCATTGTTGGGATTCGGGACATATATCGCAGCATCGATGATTGGGATATAATGCCTCCCGCTTGCATGCAGATTGGCCAGAAATGCCTCGCCCTGCGTATAATTGTAGCGAACGGCGTCGTTATCGAAGTCTCGATACTACGAGGTGTGAATCAGTCGTTCATGCCATAGGATCGCGACGTCCCCTTCCTTACTTGATTCATGTAATCGATGTCAGTCTGGCCAATTGATCAGCTTCCATACCCGGAGCGGATGGGGTCCCGGAGGCTTTACCCAAATGTTCTCCAGGGGTATTCCAAAAGCCTCGTAATTGTCAACCACTCCTTGCAATTGGCTCCAGTTCGCATAACCCCATCGGCACTGATGGAACCCAAAGGTAAAATACTGCTGCAACGCAGGCAGCCCAATCGCACTTGTCTGGAAAGCTGTGGTAACCTCGGGTTGGGTTGGGCCGGCATAGAAGTAGAGATCAATGCTGCCTCCTAAGAGACGCCATGTGATATTGGTCGGTCTAAGGACGATTTCTTGTCCATGAGCATTGCGGCTGTAAACGCCATGGGAGAATGAGACATAGTCAGCAGTGGCATTGGTCTCGTTGCTTGTGACGAGAGTCAAGATCCCGCTAGCTGAGTCTACCTCATAGTATCTAGTGTCCAGGTAAAAAGGCTGCTCAATAATGTCAGCTAGCAGGAAAATCGCCGTCGAACACAACAAGGGGCTGGATCGATGCGTACGTGACTGCCATAGATGTTGTAGTCTATCGGATCACCGACATCAGCAGCCCACATCGTTTTGGTGAAATCTAGGGGATGAAGTTAGCAACATCCTTCTCGGACTCTGGCGTACTGGCATGATGGTACTGTAATTCACGGGCTCAACCGCAAGACGTAAGCAAGCAACATGTTGCTTGGGAGCACCTACTATTACCAAGCCTTAATCCATGAATAGTCTCTCCAAGACCATAAAGATTGTAATTCTCCGGAAGGGCTGACGCAAACTCAATGAACTGGTTCTCAAATACAAGCTTGGTTCCTTCGGTGGAGAAAAGAACATCCCCCGTGCTCTTTCGATGCACGCTAAATGAGAATGTCGGATCATTGCTCCACCCGAAGTTTAAATCACTGATCAACGAAGACATATCCGCGTCTGCATCAATGGTAGGTTGGTGTACCAAACTTGTGGATAGGATGTATTGAGAGCTATTCGAGGCGTCAATGTTGGCCGGAACTACTCGCACTGCCAAGCGATCCGACGACTGGTATTCGACGCTCAGGCTCAATGTGTCGATATCAGTGCCGTAGACATTGCAAGCAGGTCCTGCCAGGCTCAACGTCGCTGTCAGACCGTAGTCTGTTCGCTTCACGTTCGTTGCAGTGTAGCCAGGACAAACGGTCTGTGCGTCTGTAGCATTGGGATCCTTGATATTGGGGAGTAAGGGAGCACCAGTGTCGGCCTCGGTTGGAACCGTGAATATGGGCCGAAAGGTGGTCGTTGTCTCGCTGATCTCGATCACTTCCGCGCTGGCGTGCATGGGCAATGGCGCAGCCCCTGTTGCTGCACCGGCAGATTGTATGCTCGTCGTATCTTTATCTGGACTTTGCGCGTAGGAGAGTCTGGCGATCAAGACAGTAATGAAAATGAATACGTTCAACATAGAGACCGAGTGACGGCACGAGGGGGAGAACCTCATCTTGGTGCAGCAGAGAAGACAGCAGAGAAGAAAGACCAGGTAGAGCCCAGCTAGGTTGGGATGGAGTTCACGAGCACAACTGAAGCTGCAATACGTCCAATTGATATTGGCTCCAAATTCACAAAAGAATCGAAGGGAGAGGAGACGATTCATTACATATCAGACGATCAGACCGAGCTCTCCCATCGAGCCATGCTAATGGCCACCGAGTAGCTTGAGATCAAACGACAAAGCTCCGCAGGGAGCTGATTGGTGGCCAGCCATGGGAAGAGGAGGAGCTTGAAGCTCTTCTACCTGGCGCGTTATGAACCAGGCAAAAGCAGCCTGACAAGTCCGGCAGGTGCGTCCAGACAAAGTGTGGTAGAGAGGCATTGACTTCCTTCTAGCGTCATCCTGACGATGCTTTTCGGGAGCCAGCGATCGTCAACCGGCCCTTCTGCGGAGACCGAGACGATCTCCTGGCGTGGACGTTGAGCTAAGAGAATTGACGCCAACGGGAATGAGAAGGCATTGGTACTTGTATGTATGAGGACGACAAGGTTCCCCTCCTGTCCTCTCACCCACCACTAACATGGCTTCCTCTACCCCACAGATATACCCGGTTCCGTGGCGCTTCCGAGGCCTCAATGCGGGGATGGTCGTAATCTGACGTTACTCCACGCTGCGTCGAGGGATATACTCCGGAGTGGATGGGTAATCGAGGGTGTTTGAAACGCTGGCATGGCAGTTACTTGCTTTCACTTGGATAACCTTAGTACCCTGTAATTGATAAATCGATATATCGATTGAGGTGTACTGATGACTGATCACAGTGACTGCCACAACCTTATTCCTTACGCCCACTGAAGGTACGAGCAGCCTCCATCACAGGTAACGGATTGTAAGGTACCTAACTAAAAGAGAACACTTTTAGCCTAGCGTCCAAGACGCGGGCATTCTCTGAGTTCCTATACTACATACAAGAAACCGGTCTGGCATGTCCGCCCGCGAAAGAAGCACCCAACCTTCTACCATTACCTGCTGCCGGCCCTGCTGTAGTAGTATCTAAGCTGGAAGCTGGCTTCTCGACTCCGACTACATCCTTCATTGTATCGCTCTTTTCACACCAAGCCACAGGCCATCACCGTCGAAAACACCCGTGCGGCCCATGCAAAAGTCCCGAATGCCGGAGAACGCCTGGCTCGGACTGCCCCTGCCGTATGTCAAAGATGAACCTGGGGTCAACGCCGGCCTATGTACAAAGCATCCGTCTCGCTACTATCCTGAAAAGGGGCCGGCTCCATTATATTGATTCGAAGAAAAGCAGTCGTTCCGGGCCGAGCCTGGCGAAGAATGGACGAAGCGAATGCCGACACTCTTTCCTTTACACCCTGTCATCTCCCGCTCTTGCTCTGCCCCGTCTTCGGAAAAAGTCCATGACTCGCCGCGCCGCTCCTGAGCTCCCTGCATGTTGCCCCCCTGCGCCATACCCCGGTTCTTGCTCTTGTTCGTATGCTTCTGCAAACTTTCGGTTGTTCTTCTGTAATACGGCCGGTCCCCGTGCACTCCGCCCTTGCTGCATTGAGACCTTTGGCGCTTCCTCTTCGTAGCTTCCAAAGCCAGCCGGATATCGAGGCCGGTTTGCGTCCGTTACCAGAGATACCTCCGACTCGCCTGCTATTCCTTCATCTTGGGAAAAAGAAGGGCCCGTCTTCTGTATTCCCCTTCGCGGCTCCGCCGTATACAGCGTATCATTATACTGATGCGGCTGCTCTTGAGGCCCTCCACGTCCGGGCACATTGTATCTGCGTGGCTGTTGCTGTGATGGGTCTCTATCACCCTCATGTGTTCTATCGTAGAATGCTTGACCACCGTCATCGACGCGGTAGCTATTCGACCGGCTTTGCTCCTTCCCGTACGACATCGTTTGTGGACGAGATGAACCCCGGCTAGGAGGTGCTTGCTGCGCTATCGACGATGTTCTACGTTCAGAGACCGGCAAAATGTTCTCGGTAGACTGCTCTCGTGAGCTGCCAGCAAGGTTCTTAAACGAGAAAGAAGCAGGCAACAGCGAGAACCTCCTTGGTTTTTCTTGCCTAGACGCGTCGTTGGTCTTCTTCAGGTCACTGCTCTTGCGCCCAAATCCAAAGGAAGTCGACCGTTTAGAATCCGTGGACAGCCTAGGGCTGTCAATGGCAATAGGATTCTTCATGCTCGTAGGAGGGTATTTCTTTTCCGGCGGAGGCTGATCTTGAGCCGTTTGGGCTCGGCCACCAAATAGGGAACCCGACCTTCCGAATACGTTTCCGAAGGTGTTCGATCGCTTGTGTCCACGCGCTTCATGCTGACTTTGCAATGGCGGCGCGGTACTGTACGCCTGGGTACTGGGCCGTCCGATCGACGTATCCGAGTGTTTGGCATCCTGCTGGGTTATCGGTGGTGAGATATGGTATTGCTTGCCATTCTTAGGTTGGGCGAGCCGGCCTTGTGCATTAGTGGCGGCCACCGTAGGAGCAAGTGGCTGACTATAAGAGTTCCCGCGTGAGGGCAGGCGACCAGGTCCGCTGGAGCTCATGGAGCCACCTGTCGTTGGTCTTGTTGTCGGAGGACCCGAGGCTGGTACAAAAGCCCCGATTGAGTCTGAAGTCGAGCGAGGTATGTCTTTCATCGGACGAGTTGGAGGAGGCATCTGCTGTTGAGACGTCACTGGTCTTTGCTGCATCCGTCCAGCGGGAGGTGATGGGTGGTAAGTTTCGTTGGGTCTCATGTCAGGCATAGTAGAAGGATCTCTGGGTAGTGGTTTCGTGATTGCAGGGGTACCGCTGATATGGCGCTGCTTGCCCTCTGGACCTTGACTGCCAGAGCGAGCTCTTGCCTTGGGTACCGGAGTCCCAATGTCAATAGGAGATTCTGCCGAGATGGGAGATTGCATGCTTGGTGTCGTTTCTCCGCGAACCGTTTGAGACGACGGTGGCACATACTCCACTTGTACAGTTCTTCGCTTGGGATCGCGGGGACCTTTGACCTTCTCAACACTCTGGGTTGGATCTATCCGACCTGGATGTGTAAGACCTCCGACGGGTGACACAGCTGGAGCCTGTGTTTTGCTAGGCTCCCTGACCGAAGCGCTACGAGCGAGGAGGGGCGTGTCATGCTGATCCGAAACCACGGTGTTTGCAATCTCTCCGACGGTAGTGGTGCTCGAGGTGACGTGAGACACAACGTGCGCATAATCGCTGAGCCAGCTGTGCCGCGCGACTTCAAAGAGATCAGCTCGTTTCCGTGGATCTGGAACCAAGATTCTCCTGAGAAGATCCCGAGCGTGGGGTGTAACATATTCAGGAAAGGTAAGCGGCGTGGACACAATGTACTTGTACAAGAGGTTGATGTTGTCGCCTTCAGGGTTGGCTGGGTCGTCATCAAATGGAAGATAGCCTGCCAGCATCGCATACTGTATCTCTGATTAGCCTAGCTAGAGAAGCAAGCGTAGCATAAAGCAACTTACCAGTATGACGCCACAACTCCAGACGTCCACCTTCCTCCCAGTATATAGTGAATCCGTTACCACAAGCTCAGGCGCCGCGTAACAGGGGCTTCCACAACTCGTTTGCATCAAATCTCCTCTTCTCTTTCCGTCCTCCTGTAGTTGTTCGAGTCCTCGTCGCTTGACAAAGTCACGGTTTGTCAGATTGTACTCGATGTCTTCTTCCAGCTGATCTTGAGGATTGAATGTATTCGCAAATCCAAAGTCGGTGATGATGATGTTCTTGTTCCGGTCAAGCAAAAGATTCTCCAGCTTTAAATCACGGTGAACGATGCCCTTCTTATGTAGGTAGCCCACCCCGGATATCAATTGAGCGAACAGCTTCCGTGCCGCGTTGTCTTTCAGGTACCGATGAAGCAGTATGTAATCGAATAACTCTCCTCCAGACGCGTATTCCAGGACTATGCCAATATACTTGTCGGTCTCGGTCATCTCGTGTAGCCGAACGATGTTCGGGTGTGAAAGACCGCGGAGAATGTTGATTTCGCGGTATATCTTGGGTAGTCGGCTCGGGTTCCCACCTAAGGCCTCACGCCGGATGAGCTTGACAGCTACCTGGACGCTACCGTCTCTTCTCCATCCTAGCTTGACTTTGCCGAATTCCCCTTCGCCGAGCGTCTTACCTAGTATGTAGCCGCCGAAATTGGTCTCTTTCTTCGAGGACGAGGTTGCTGATGACGAGTAGTCTCTCCGTCGCTGCTGGTTATCCGGAGTGGCATGTTCCGTTCCGCCGTTGCCACTGATATCGAGGCCAGGGATGGCTTCTGCTAAGCGTTCCTGTTCCCGTCCAATGTCGACTGCCGGGTCTGTAACGACCACTCGATTGATGATTTGACCCTCGTCGCCAAACCCCCGGCTTGTTCCCGGCATGAGCCCATGTGATGTCGATCGGCCTTGCGTGTTTTCAGGCGGCACATGTGGCCCAGGATCTCGCGTACTGGTTGCACGCCGAGGGCCATCAGGGGAAGTTGGTCCTCTCCTTCTCGATCGGGCTGCTGGCGCCGTCGCGTTGGGTGCCTCTCGCTCACGCTCAATTCTGCTGTGACCTTCTCTATTCCTGCTAGGAGCCTGGTCCGCGTCTCGAGATGAGAACTGTCGATTGTCGCTGGAACGATTTTGGTTATTTCCGCCTGTTCTGTTGGTAACAGAGACGTTCGCTGGAACGTTTTGTTCGTTGCTTCGCGGATTATTGGAGGAGGTCCGCGGTGGAGGAGGAATGGGCGGTCCAGCTGGCTGGTCCAGCTGGGTCCTTTGTTCCCTCCGTGGGCGCGCGTAGCTCGGAGAGGTATTTTTCATGGAAGGGACTGGCGAGACGTGTGTTGAGGCGGACATGTCTGGGTTTTGAGGAGTGTCTGAGCCACTAGGATAGGACGCGGTAGGCGACTGATAGTGTCCCTGAGGCGCTCCGTCGGTGTTAGATTGGGGATTGTTCCCGCTGGGTCTCCGGGATGGTCTCCTTGAGTTTTGCGCTGAATTGGGTGTCCTTCCACCTGTTGAGCCACGGCCCGACTCTGCAGGTTGGGATAGTTGTGGCTGGGAATACTGATGTCGGGATGACCCTGGGGTGTCGATATCGTACGGTCCCGAGCTGACAGATGATCGCATTTGGGGCGAAGCGACAGACATGGTTTAGATAGGACAAGTCTATCGGTAAGAGTCAGTAGCCGGAGATCCCGATCTCGTTCGAATAAATCCAACCCCGCGAGATCCTGCAGTGCTGGTGGAGGTGTCCTCAAGCGCGTGGGGAGATTCTAAGCTTGCAGGTGTTTGCAGGAGTCTGCAGTCCCACGCTCCTCCCCACAATATCCAGTTGTCGAAGCCCAGAAATATTGCATGTGCCCACAGCAACGGTCCCGACTGAAGTGAATCTCAAAAGGGGTGCAATCGAATCGAATTAGAATCTTAGACGGAGCTGAAGCGACGACTGCTGCCGGATAGCCTCCTCGTTGAATAATTCACCACAGCTTTTCCAGTCTTCGAGGGCTGTTCATGCGGGCATAAGCAAGTGCCCCCAATCATTCGAGTTTATTGCGACGTAACGTACATGCGTGTAGCAATGGGCAATGCGGATTTAATTATTGGTGGTCGTGGCATGCACAACCTGCAGTAAACAACAGAAGAAGCACGGCAGGCTGGGGAGTCCTGCAGGGAGGCTCGCAGAGAGAGCTACGAGGGTCGGCAATGGCGCCGGGCAGCTGGCATACAAGAAACTTGACCCCGTGCTGCAGAATGGCCTCGAAAAGCCGACTGCGCGGCCTGGCCTAGGGGAAGAGAGGGGTGGGGGGGTGGATGAGCGGTGATGAGTGCGATTGCTCTGTACTCCGTATGAGAGCTTGGGAGTGAAGGTGGAATAGGGTAATCTCGTTTAGGGATACCCTACCATAGCGAAGCGCGTTAGGCAGGTTTTAACGACGAGAACCTTTTTCGATGTCGAACAGGTGCGGCCCTTTCGAGGCCCAGTACCCAAACCACCACGTTCCATAACCAGAAGCTCGTGGTACTACCGGTGAGGAAGGCGATCTATGAGCAGAGATAGATGTAACAATTTAACTGGAAGCTTACGGCAATCCAAGGCTGTCGTTCATGCTAAATCGCCTTAGCACGTGCGAAGGGACTGCCAAGCCAAATTCTACCCCCACCGGACAACCTCCAGAGAAGCACCGCAGATTATTATTACCTCGAATCCCGTGCACTAAGACTAGTCAACCTTACCTCAAGTCACAATTTCTCGACCACACCTCATTATTGCGGTGTTGCACTGAAGCAAGTTTTCCACCTGCATGAAATCTCAACAGTCATCGCTGAGGGATGATCATTACACTCGAAGACTTCCTGGCGGCTAAGGCTAAAAGTTTCTCAATAATCCTGGTTCCATCAGTTTCAGGAGACGTTTGGGTCACCAAGCGCGCACCTTCCTCGTGATGTTTCTGGTGAAAATACAGCAGCTGCAAAGCGCTGTAGCTAGAGGACTACAAAGATGATGATGCGTTGGCATCATCTCCCCTGTCGTCTGTTTCAGATTTATGTTTAGACGCCTTACTCCAAGGCCCAGACGGCCCACTACTGCGCCAATCAAGCTTTCGTGTTGTTCATGGCTTTGGTCCAATCGATAATACCCTAATCTCCCGCTCACATGCGTGGGGACCTTTATCTTTTCGTATACGTTTCGTGACCGGGTAACGTCTGGGCACCCATGGGTTCTCCTAAGCCACCCGACATAGATGTAGGAGCGGCATTCCCGAATCCGATCTGTCCTACACCGGGTGCTAAAGGATTCCCGCCGCCTGTAAGGCTTTGGGTACCTACGCTGTCTTTGCTGCTTTTGTTAGGCATTGCTTCTGGTGGAATTGCGCCTGGAGAAACACATCAGGGCTCACTCTCACTCAAGCTGCGAGAACGATGAAAGACTTACCACCGTCGCCTCCCCCCACCACAAGATCACCTCCACCTGGCGCTTTGCCAATAACCTAAATAGTCTGGTCAGAACTCCGGACGGTACTTTCAAGCATAAAGTGGTAGGGGGGAGGCGACGGTGGTAAGTCTTTCATCGTTCTCGCAGCTTGAGT
>QQTW01003308.1_pt1 | contig 11884 bp, 7 predicted proteins | sample 1904831 | NCBI WGS metagenome assembly QQTW01 (sample SAMN09435610, study PRJNA476489) | Subsurface metagenome, whole genome shotgun sequencing project. | reverse complement strand
CGTCTCAAAATAGGTGCGTTAAAAAGTGCCGGGAAAACAGGTTGTTGAACAACCAGGATAATGGTTTTTCAATGTAATAAACTTTTTAATTATAAATTACATAAAGCCAATTAATTACAATAATATTTATAAAGTTGGTTATAGAACTTTCTGCCTTTGATGTCTTATCCTCCTGGGTGAATATCTTTAAGGAAGAAAAAATATAGCTTATTGAAATAATATAATTTTTAAAAATGTACCAACCTGATTAAGGTTTAGACACAGTAAATTGTAATACTTTTTTTCAAAAAAAATGCTTTCTGCCACCAAAGCAGAAAGCATTTTATAGTGAGTTTTTTTTAATAACGGATTATTTTTTCGCCTTTAATAAGCTTACACCGCATCCGACAAACTGGTAAACGTAAAGTCCCGAATTTTCATGGGGGGAACCAAGTTGCCTCCTATGCGTTGGGGTTTTCCTAAAGCTTCCAGGTTGTTGAGCATGATTATGGGACTTTCGTTGAACCGGAAATTTTTAACCGGGTGTTTAATTTTGCCGTTCTCAATGTAGAAAGTACCGTCGCGGGTGAGGCCAGTATACAGTAAGGTTTGCGGATCTACCGCCCGAATGTACCATAAGCGAGTTACCAAAATGCCCCGGTCGGTACTTTTAATCATGTCGTCGATGCTTTGAGTACCGCCCAGCATAATAAAGCCGCCGGGTCGCGGAACAGATTTAATATTTTTATGCTGCGCCCAGTAACGGGTATTGTATAAATTTTTTACAACGCCTTTTTCAATCCAGGTTATTTTCTCTTGCGGCCGTCCGTCGTCGGACCAACCGCTGCCGGGTATGTCGGGGTTGGTGGGGTCGGAGTAAATGGTGATGCGTTCGTCAAATAATTTCTCGCCGAGTTTAGTGCTGCCGCCTTTTTTAGCCAGAAAGCTTCGGCCTTCGTCGGCGTTACGGGTATCTAAACTGTTGAGTAAAGCTCCCATCAAACTGGCATCGGTATTGGCCATTAAAGCGGCTGGTTCCAGAATAACCGTGTATTTTCCGGGTTCAATCGCTTTCGCATTCGAGGAGCCCATGGCTTTGGCAATAGCTACCTGCGAAGCTTCGGCGGCATTAAACTTACTAACGTCGCTTAAATCGCGGGTGGCGTAGCCAGAACCAGTACTATCGGCGGTGCGCATGGTTACCGAAAACTCTACGCTCGAATCCTGGTTGTAGGCAAACAAACCCTTCGAATTCATTTTTGCGTTGAAGTTGCTATAATCTTCCAGGAAACCGGCGGCGGTTAATTTCTGGGCATTCGCCATCTCAATGCTTTTGCCAGCTACTTCGGCCCGGTATTCCGGCGTAATATTGGCAGTGGAGGCAAAGTGCGCGTTGGTGGGCAAGTAGGTTTGCGGGCCTAAAAATTCGATATATTCCGGATTTTCGGGCGCTAAGCGCGCAGTTTCTTCGGATTGCCGCACTAATTTTTGCAGCGCGGACTCGTCGAACTCGTTAATAGTAGCCGTACCCGCGCGTTTACCAAAACGCGATTCTATAGCCAGGGAAGTATTTTCTTCTGCCCCACTCGTAGAAACACTGTTACGCGCATACCGGATATTGCCGCCCTCGGTACCGCTCAGGTTAACCTCGCATTCATCTGCTTTGGAATAGCTTAAAACCTTGCGTAAAATGGCTTGCGCTTCTTCTTTATTTAAAATTGCCATGTTTTTAGTCGATGGTCCATGGTCGATAATCCATGATACCATTCATTTTTTTAAAAATATTTATTTCCTTAAATTAATTCAGAAGTTTTTGTCTTTAGTAAAGGCCACGGAAACTGTGGTTTATGGACCATGGACTATTGACTACTTAAATCTTCCGGGCGGTATTAATTACATTTACCCCGTTAAAGCGGGTAGTAGAACTGCCATGCGAAACGGCACTTATTTGGGCGGGTTGGCCTTTGCCATCGAAGAAAGAACCGAATAAACGGTAATCGCTTTCGTCGCAGATAGCAGCGCAGGAGTTCCAGAATTCCTGGGTGTTCGCCTGATAAGCCACATCTTCCAGCATTCCCACAATTTTCCCGTTTTTAATTTCGTGGAAAACCGTTCCGCCAAACTGGAAATTATAGCGTTGCTGATCGATGGAGAAAGAACCGCGGCCGGAAATATAAATCCCTTTTTCCACGTTTTTAATCATATCGTCTACGGAAAGCTTGGTTTTGCCGGGTGCTAAAGACACGTTGGCCATGCGTTGGAATTGTACCGAGCTCCAGTTATCGGCGTAGCAACAGCCATGCGATTCTTTTTCATTAATAATATGCGCCTGGTCGCGGGTAGCCTGGTAATTTACCAGCATACCCTCTTTAATAAGATCCCACCGTTTGGTTTTTACCCCTTCATCGTCGTATTCTACATATCCCAAAGAGCCCGGCTGGGTTTTATCAGCGAAAATATTAACTAGGTTACTACCGTATTTAAAATTTTTGCTTTGCCATTTATCTAAAGTGGCGAAACTGGTACCGGCATAATTGGCTTCGTACCCTAAAACCCGGTCTAATTCGGTGGCATGGCCCACGGATTCGTGAATGGTTAAACCCAAATGATTGGGGTCCAACACTAAATCGTATTTGCCAGGAACTACGGATTTAGCCGAAATTTTTGCTTTGGCTTGCTTGGCTGCGGCTGCCGCATCTTCCAGAATATCATAATATTTATAATATCCTTGTAAACCGGTACCAGCCGGACCGGCAATTCTAGGAGCAGGATTACTTAAATATTCGTACCCCATCCCCATGGGGCTGCTCAGCGCTTCCCGGGTCCGGAATTTACCGGTAGCTTTATCTACTGCCGTTACGGTAAAAGTAGGCCAAATCCGGTGCACATCCTGATCAATATAAGAACCATCGGTAGAAGCGAAATATTTTTGTTCGTTTATCTGAAACAGGTTAGAGTTTACAAAACTGGCACCGTTCTCCATGGCTTTGGCGTTAGCAGCCAGTAATAAATCCGCTTTTTCGGCTACCGGCACCGCAAAAGCATTTTTTACGATAGGAGTGCGCCAGGTAACTTCGCCGGTGCCTTTTACCGGGGCCAGTTGCACGGGTTCTTTCTGAAATTTAGCATTGGCTTGGGCAATAGCCACGGCTTGGGCGGCAGCCTTTGCAATGCCCGCTTCCGTAACATTACTGGTGGCCGCAAAGCCCCAGGTACCATTGGCCAGTACCCGGATACCAACTCCGTAAGATTCGGCATTTAAAATGTTTTGTACTTGTTTCTCGCGGGTAAAAAGATATTGCTGCAGGTAACGGCCAATGCGCACATCGGCGTAAGTAGCTCCTTTGGCTTTCGCGGCATTTAAGGCTGCATCGGCCAGTCTTTTTTTCACGGCCACATCCATGACTTCTAAGTATGCTTCCGGATCTACGGCGTGGCCAAATACCGGCACCGATCCTAAAAGCAAACCGCCCATGCCGGCTGAAGTTAACTGAATAAAATTACGTCGTTTCAAAGTATGAAGAAATTTTAGATTCGCGGAAGATACAGAATGTTCCAATATAATAAAACTGCTCAGGGATCCATAAGAACCTAATTCAAATTTTGCTACAAGTAATTGACTAGGTATAATATTGAATTAATAAATTAATTAGCTATAAGAATCCCCGGTTTATTGGCGCCTATTGCTTTTAATGATTGCGGACGCTAAAGTGGTTAGTGAAGATACTCGCCAAGGCTGGTGTTAACTCTTTAAATGCTGCCGCTTGAAATTTTACAAATGACTTTTTCGTACTTCTTCTTGGTTAAAAATTTCTGTCAATATTTTATCTCTGTTGCCTTTTTCAAGGCAACTTTGTCTACTTTTTAACCTGTTTTTTAAAATTTTATCGGCCTTGCCCTTTCTATCGGATAAATTATAACCTGGGTTTCGCAATTTACCGGAATAGAATACCAGAATTAGAGAAAGATTTTTTATAATTACAGTAAGATTATTTTTTTCTACCTCTATGTTTCAGAAAGTAAAATTAGTTATTTGGGGCTGCGCCGTATTGGCTTTGCCCTTACAAATAATGGCGCAAAAGCCGAAGAGTGCTACCAAACAGATTGAAAAAGTTACCCGGAAAGGCAGCGAATTAGTGATTCCGTACGAGAAGTACGTACTACCGAACGGCCTCACGCTGGTAATCCACGAAGACCATTCCGACCCTATTGTGCATGTTGATGTAACGTATCACGTGGGTTCGGCGCGCGAAGAAGTGGGTAAATCGGGCTTTGCCCACTTTTTTGAGCACATGATGTTCCAAGGCTCCGACCATGTGGCCGACGAGGAACATTTTAAACTGGTAAGCCAGGCGGGCGGTACCCTAAACGGTTCTACCAACCGCGACCGCACCAATTATTATGAAACCATTCCCAGCAATCAACTCGAAACAGCCCTGTGGCTGGAAGCCGATCGGATGGGCTTTTTACTGGATGCCGTTACCCAGAAAAAATTTGAAAATCAGCGGTCCACGGTTAAAAACGAACGGGGGCAGAATTACGATAATCGCCCTTATGGTTTGGTAGGTGAAACTACGGCGCGGGCGCTTTATCCTTATGGTCACCCATATTCCTGGCTGACTATTGGCTACATTGAAGATTTAAACCGGGTGAACGTAGACGACCTGAAGAACTTTTTCTTGCGCTGGTATGGGCCCAATAACGCTACGGTTACCGTAGGTGGCGATGTAAATCCGCAGGAAGTAATTAAAATGGCCGAAAAATACTTTGGCTCTATTCCCCGCGGACCGGAAGTTAAAAACAGGAAGTTGCCAGCTGTAACGCTGCCCCAGGACCGGTATGTTTCTTACGAAGACAACGTGCGTTTCCCCATGTTGCGAATGGTTTACCCCACAGTAGCGGCTCGCCATCCCGATGAGGCGCCTCTGGATTGCTTAGCTGAGATTTTAGGCAGTGGTAAAAACTCGATTCTGTATAAAAATTTAGTAAAAGCACAGAAAGCCGTTCAGGCTGATGCGAGCCATCCGACTGCAGAACTTACCGGTGAATTTACCTTAACCGTGCTGCCCTTTCCAGGGCAAACGTTAGCCGATATGGAAAAAATTGTACGGGCTTCGCTCGATGAATTTGAAAAAACCGGCGTTACCGATGATGCAATTACCCGTTTTAAAGCGAAATACGAATCCAATATTATCGGTAGTTTGGAGAGCGTATCGGGTAAAGTGTCGCAGTTGGCTTCTTATCAGACATATACCGGTAGCCCGAACTATCTGCCTAAAGATTACAAGTTGCACATGGCCGTAACCAAGGCTGATGTATTGCGCGTGTATAACCAATATATCAAAGGCAAGCACGCCGTTATTTTAAGTGTAGTACCCAAAGGACAATCCCAGGCCGTAGCTAAAGCCGATAATTTTAAACCCTCCAACACCGACTACAAAGCACCAGCTAACGAGTACGCCGGTTTAAAATACGTAAAACCTACAGATAACTTCGACCGCAGCCAGCGCCCGGGCTCTGGTAAAAACCCGGTGGTAACCGTACCACCTTTCTACCGCGATAATTTGCCCAACGGCATAAAAGTAATTGGTACCGAAAACAAAGAAGTGCCGATGGTTACGCTCTTTTTTAGTGTACAAGGTGGCCATAAATTATCGGCCAAAGATCCTTCACGGGCCGGTATTGCTTCGTTAACGGCGGCTATGCTCAACGAGTCTTCGGAAAAATATACTGCCGAAGAACTAAGCAGTGCGCTCGAAAAATTAGGCAGTTCTATTTCGTTTGCGGGCGGTACGGAGTCTATCAACGTTTCGGTAGAATCGCAGGTAAAAAACCTGGATGCCACCATTGCCTTGCTCGAAGAACGCATGCTGCACCCGCGTTTTGATGCCGCTGATTTCGACCGTTTAAAAAAGCAACGTTTAGAGCAAATTGCTAACCAAGCCACCCAGCCCACGGTAATTGCCGATAACGTGTACAATAAACTGCTCTACGGCGCAAATAATATTCTGTCGGTACCTGCTTTAGGAACTACAGCCACGGTAAATAATATCACGCTGGATGACGTGAAGAAGTTTTACCAGGAAAATTTTTCGCCGTCGGTAACCAATTTGGTGATTGTGGGCGATATTAACCAGGCGGGTATTATGCCGAAGCTGGCTTTTTTAAATAAATGGGCCGCTAAGCCCGTTACTATGCCTACTTTGCCGCCATCACCGGCCTTCGATAAAACAAAGATATTTATTGTGGATAAAGAAAAAGCCGCTCAGTCCGAAATCCGGATTGGTTATTTGGCTCTGCCTTTTGATGCTACCGGCGAATATTATAAATCCGGGTTAATGAACTACACGCTGGGCGGGAACTTTAACAGCCGCATTAACTTAAATTTGCGCGAGGATAAAGGTTATACCTATGGTGCGCGTTCGGCTTACGCGGGTACCGAATTGGTGGGGCCGTTTACGGCGCAAGCCGGGGTGCGGGCCAACGTATCGGATAGTGCTGTGGTAGAATTTATTAAAGAAATTAAAAATTTCCGCGATCAAGGCATTAAAGACGATGAACTGGCCTTTCTGAAAAGCTCCGTCGGACAACGGGATGCCTTGAAGTACGAAACTCCATTCCAGAAAGCCTTATTTTTAAATAATATCGTGAAGTACAACCTGGAGGCCGACTTTGTAAAAAAGCAAAACGAAATTTTGCAAAATATCACCAAAGAAGAAATTAATACTTTAGCCAAGAAAAATCTGCCGCTCGAGAAAATGGGTATTATGCTGGTGGGCGACAAAGCTTTAATTAAACCAGGCTTAGAAAAACTAGGCTACGAGATAGTAGAATTAGATACCGATGGCAACCCGGCGAAAGAAGCAACGGCTCCGGTTACCCCGGCTACTCCGGCTCAAACCACGCCGGATGAGAAAAGCAAAAAAAAGCCGGCTAAGCCGCGCAAACCGGTTCCGGAAATTCGAACTTCTTAACCAATTTTAAAAATTAAAAAGCTCCTGCCACCGCAGGAGCTTTTTAATTTTTAAAATTTTACTCTACTGGTCGGCTGAATTAGGCTTATTGATGAATCCATCCATTTTTTGCTTAGGCGGCGCTACAACCAGGTGCTTGATCTGTATCTCCAATAAAACAGCTGGGTTTATTATATTCAGATTGGTTGAATGCTTCGGATAACTTGGCCCACTAGTGCGGCTTTGCGCTACAACTAATTATATTTGCTCTCCTGTATTACCGCCCATGAAAAAAGAACTAACACTACCCACTTGGAACCGAAAAGAACATTTTCAGTTTTTCTCCCGGTTCGAAGAGCCTTTTTTTAGTTTAGTAGCCAACGTAGATGCTACCGTAGCTTACCAAAAAGCAAAATCTTCCGGGGCATCTTTTTATCTGTATTATTTATACTTGTCCTTGGCGGCCGCTAATAACACAGAACCCTTCCGGTACCGCATAGAAGAAGAGCAGATTTTTTGCTACGATACAATCCATGCGTCGCCCACCGTTTTGCGCGACGATCAAACTTTTGGATTTTCTTTTTTAGTCTATAAACCGGAGTTTACCGTTTTTGCGGATTTAGCCAATAAAGCTGTTCAGGAAGTAAAAGCCGGTAGCGGGTTAAACTTAAATGCAAACACCGGCCGGATAGATGTTATTCATTACTCGTCGATTCCCTGGATTACTTTTACCGGCCTTTCGCACGCGCGTAGCTTTAGTTTTAAAGACAGCGTTCCGAAAATAACCTTCGGGAAATACTCGTGGGAACAAAATAAACTCCTGCTGCCCGTATCGGTATCGGTACACCATGGTTTAATGGACGGCTATCACGTAGGTGAATTTTTTAAAATTTACCAGGAATTGCTAAATGCGTAAAGAATTATGAAAAATATAAAAGTAATCGCCTTTGATGCCGACGATACGCTTTGGGTAAACGAAACAATATTTACCGTAACTCAGCAACGGTTTAAAGAAATTGTGGGCAAATACGTAAGCACCGAAACCCTGGACGAAAAGCTCTACGGCTTTGAAATCCGGAACCTGAAAATTTTTGGCTACGGCATTAAAGGTTTTATGCTTTCCATGATCGAAACCGCCATTGAATTATCCCGTGGTACTATTACCGGTACCGAAATTCAGCAAATTATAGACTTGGGCAAGGTAATGCTGGATCATCCGGTAGAAATATTACCCAACGTAGAAGAAACCCTGCAGTTATTACAGCCCGATTATACTTTAATGCTCATTACCAAAGGCGATTTGTTCGATCAGGAAAGTAAAATTGCCCGCTCCGGCCTGGCCGATTATTTTAATCAGGTCGAAATTTTAAGTGAGAAAGACGAGGCCACTTACCAGCGCGTATTAAAACGAAATAATATTGCTCCAAATGAATTTCTGATGGTGGGCAACTCCTTAAAATCCGATATTCTGCCAATTTGCAACATTGGCGCGCAGGCCGTTTATATACCTTTCCACACAACGTGGGTGCACGAAATAGTAGCGGTAGATGCCTCGGCCAATCTGGCTTACCACGAATTAACCGATATCAGTTTACTGCCGGCGTATTTGCAGCAAACAAAGAATTAGCTTGTAATTTGCTAAGGTTGAGCAAAATACACACAATAATTGCTAACTGGTTGTGTTTTAGTTAATAGATTAGAGTCTGAAAATCAATCGCACGTTTATGTCTCTTCTTTTAGACTCTGAAACATCTCAAAAAAATAATCATTCCGATATTTACCAGGAACAAGAACTGACAACAGCTTCTTCTGAAATTAGCTCCGCACAAAAAGATTCTGAACCCGAAACAAGCTCTGAACTTGCAGTAAAAGAAGAGGAAACTTTATTCATAGAACCAGAGCCTCCTTTTTGGCGGTTATTAATACCCACTCCAAATTACATTGCTACCCCAAGTTTAGTAATTGTTAATACCATTATTTTGATTCTAATGGTTATTAAGGGCGTTTCTGTTATAGCGCCAGAATCCGAGCAACTAATAAATTGGGGAGCAAACTATACAGTAAATACCCTAACTGGTCAGTGGTGGCGTTTACTTACCGCCTGCTTCCTACACATGGGCATTATCCATTTGGTAATGAATGTCTTGGCTTTACTGTCTTTAGGGTATGCCACGGAGCGAATAGTAGGCAGCTTACGATTTTTTATTATTTATCTTATTGCCGGAATAGGCGGTAGTTTGTGTAGTTTGTGGTGGCACGAGCAAATAGTAAGTGTAGGTGCATCTGGTGCCATTTTTGGCATATTAGGTCTTTCCGCCGCTTTAGTTTTATTGCAAGAAGATGAAGATTATGCTATAAGAAAAGCAAGATTACTGCGGATCGGGGGCTTCATAGGTTTAAATTTAATTTATGGCTTAAAAGGAAATATAGATAGTGCGGCGCACATGGGCGGCTTAATAACTGGATTTTTGTGCGGCTATGCTTTGCGCCCCAGTTTGCGCCATCCTGCTCTTATTAAAGCCAATATCGGATTTTTGACGGGTGGGGCCATCATGATATTTGTTATCTTGTTTCAAATAATACCGAAAGGTTTTGCTCAATTTCAGGTTGCTTTAAGCGAATTTACCACGAACGAACAAACCATTGTTGCTCTTTACAACGATATCATTAAAAGCGAAAGCTTGGCAATTAACAACAGTTACTTACCGCGGTTAGAAAAAGCTATTGAACAATGTCGTTTAAATCAAGAAAAATTTCAGGAATTAAAAGCATTGCCAACTGATTTAAGCACGAGACGCCATCTGCTGGTGCGTTATAATTATATTTGGGGAGATGCGTTTAAGTTATTAGCCGCCCGGATTAAATCTAACTATCCGCCAATTAGCCCCGATATAATTGATCGAATAGATTCCGCCAATTACATCGTGCAGGTTTTTGAAAATACCGAACCCGGGGAAGAGCCATCTTATATGGCAGAAAATCCGCTGGTATTAAAATCGGAATCACAAGCTTCTGCGGAAAACCAATTCGAGGGCCAACCACTTTTTGTATTAGATGGTAAAATCCTTAAACCGGCTCAACCGGATGAACAACCTAAAGAACTACAAAATCTATTGCCATCTGATATAGCCAATGTACAAGTAATAAAAGAGAAAGAATTTCTTGAACAGTACGGTGCCGACGGCAAAAATGGTGTTGTTTTAATAACGACCAAAAAAAAGGTAAATAAGAAAGCTTGATTCGCCGCTACTAAATACAAAACAGAATGAAGGATACACTCCTGTTTTAAAAACAGACCGCTGATAAATTGATTAACAAGTAGAAAAACGCCTTTAGTCTTGATACTAATATTTTGATACTTGTTTCTATTACCTTGCAGCAAAATAAATTAAAGCAATTGCAGCAAGCGCAGTAAAAACAAAACCCGCTGGTGTTGAACCAGCGGGTTTTGTTTTAAAATTTAAAAAAAGCTTACGGAAAAATACCCAACGACAGGTAGCTTACCGCAATTTTCTCGGTGGCACTGTAAAAGGCCGCTGTTCGTAAATCCGATACGGTGGGGTGCTGGCGCATGACTTCCCGCATTTCGTGGTAAGCTGTAATCATGGTATCTTCTAAACCGGAACGCACCAACGTAATCTCATCGGCTCCCCGAATTATTAATTGCCTTTCTTTAGCCGAAATACTTTTATTCGTGGACGTTTCGATGGTATCAATAATGCGTTTTAAACTAGCTTCTTCAGCGCGTTTTCCCATCCGGCCAAAGCGCACGTTCGAAAGGTTTTTAAGCCACTCGAAATAAGAAACGGTAACCCCCCCGGCGTTCAGATACAAATCCGGGAGAATAAATATATTACGTTTCAACAAAATTTGTTCGGCGGGCTGCGTTACCGGGCCGTTGGCACCTTCGGCAATTATTTTCGTTTTAATCCGCTCCGCGTTATTTTCGTCGATTTGATTTTCCAGGGCTGCGGGCAGCAATATGTCGCATTCGTACTCCAACAAATCCAGCGACCGTTCTACGTTGGTAGCGCCCGGATAATTTAAAATGGAGCCCGAAGCTTTCCGGTGATTAAACACCGATTCGATATCTAAACCGTCCGGATTATAAATACCCCCTTCACGCTCGGCGATACCCGTAATAATAACGCCATCTTGCTGGCAAAACAAAGCCGCGTGATAACCCACATTACCTAAGCCTTGTAAAATCAGGCGTTTGCCCGCCATGCCCGAAGATATATTTAACTGGTTCAAGATTTCGGTATCCTGCAAAGCTTCGCGTAAGCCAAAATAAATACCTAAACCCGTCGCTTCGGTCCGGCCCCGGATACCGCCTTGTCCTACGGGTTTACCGGTAACACAGCCTAGCGCATTGGTTTCGCCGTATTTAAAAGTATGGTAAGTATCGGCAATCCAGGCCATTTCGCGGCTGCCGGTACCGTAATCCGGCGCGGGTACATCCATGCCGGGCCCAATTAAGTTTTTCTTGATTAATTCGCTGGCAAACCGGCGGGTTACTTTTTCGAGCACGTCAACCGGGGTAGTGCGCGGATTTATTTTTACACCCCCCTTGGCTCCTCCAAACGGTACATCTACCAGGGCACATTTAAAAGTCATGAGGGTAGCCAGGGCAATTACTTCGTCTTCATCCACGTGCATGCTGTACCGGATACCGCCTTTCGTAGGTAATTTATGATGACTATGCTGCGCCCGGATGCCCTCAATTACCTCTACTTTACCGTTTACTTCTACCGGAAAGTTAACTTTATAAACGCTGTTGCATATTTTAATTTGTTCCAGAATGCCGGGCGGTAAGGTAGAGTGCCGGGCCGCTTCGTCGAAATAATGATGAACACTGGTTAAGAATTGTTTTCCCTGAGATTCCTGGTAAATCATAGTTTTGGATAAGGGTGAAAGAATAAAGTTGTATGTAAAACGAGCTGCGTTGGTAG